>Ga0187844_10001515_pt1 | contig 17604 bp, 13 predicted proteins | sample SpaLakP09_SKY_50_FD_134517 | JGI IMG/M metagenome (GOLD analysis project Ga0187844, IMG submission 134517) | Oligotrophic lake water microbial communities from Sparkling Lake, Wisconsin, USA - SP09_SKY_50 | ecosystem: Environmental > Aquatic > Freshwater > Lake | place: USA: Sparkling Lake...
GCCTCGTTCCTTTGCCCCTGGTATTACGACCAGCGCAAGCTGCCGGAACTGTATGGCTACTTGCCGCAGTTTCGCCGCGTCCGGCAGTTCCCGGCGAATCAGAGGTTCGAGCCGCTGGTGCCCGGTATCACCCTGTTTCTCTCCGACGCATGGGGAGCGGGTGACCCGATGCTCACGTGGGGAAACACCAAGCTGGTGGGACGCGAGCCGCACCTGGTGTCCTGCAAGGGCAATTGGAAGGGCAAGGAACATGCGAATTGGGAGAACACCCATTTCCATGGTGGCGCGCAAGGGTTGAGCTTCATGGATACCGTGATGGAATTGTCGCCTGAATGCCTGGTGGTCGAATCGGAACCGACCGGCTATCCGCGCGCGCCTGTAGGCAAGAAGAAGATGTGGATCGACGCCCGTAACGGCATGTTGTCCGGCTACGTCACCTACGATCGTCGAGGCAAGGTGTGGAAGCAGGTCGACGCCGCGTTCGGGCAGCAGATCCAGGGTGACGTGATCAACAAGGACAAATACGGCTACCCGGTCTGGAGTGTGGCGCACGTCCACATCGGCGACGTGCAATCCGGCCGGATGAGCATGCTGCAGTTCGTCAAGGAAATCCGCGGCGGCTACAAGGCTCGCTACGAAGTCAAGGACGAGGCCGAGGAAGTCGCAGCGTTCGACACGTTCCTGACCCAGAACGCCCTCAACCGTCTCGGCACGGTCTGAGCAGAAAAAAGCGGTGAAGAACTGCCTCGGCCCTCTACGGGGGGCCGAGGTGGTCTAGGAGGGGAGATGAAAGTTTCAAACTGGCGGCCTGCGTTCATGCTGCTCACAGCGGCATGCGGCCTGGGGTCCTCGGGCTGGGTTGCAGCTGCTGATGACGCCGGCACGCAAGCGAACCTCATCAAGACGCTCGAAGCCGGCACGGCGCATTCCGCCTTTTTCGGCGTCAGCTTCGACGCGGGCAAGGGTGTCGCGGTGGGCGTGGGGGGCGCAATCTTTGAGTCTGCGGATGCCGGCATTACGTGGAAGCGGGTTCCGGATGAATCCAAGAAAAAGGGATTGGCACTGCTGGCGGTGGCCAAGCGCGGCCCTTATACGATCGCGGTAGGTCAGGCGGGATTGGTGAAGATCGAGGAGGCCCCCGGCAAGTGGCGGGCGGTCGATCTTGGCGCACGCAGCCGTCTGTTTTCGGTGGGTGTGAACTCCACAGGTCTGGCGGTCGCGGTGGGGGAATTCGGCGCGGTGTTCAAGTCCGCCGATGGCGGGAAGCAATGGACGGCGGCCGCGCCGGACTGGACTAGCCTCGCAGTCGCGAATTCGGCAGGAACGGCCGAGCCGAACATGTACAGCGCCCACGTCGCCGAGGACGGCGTAATCACGGTCGCCGGCGAGTACGGTGTGATTCTGCGCTCTTCGGATTCAGCCGCAACGTGGACCGTGTTGCGCCCGATGGCGGCGCAGTCGCCGACGCTCTTCGCGCTGCATATTCCCTCGGACAAGCAAGGCAACAGTTACGCCGTTGGACAGCGGGGCGAGCTGCTCATTTCCACCGATGGAGGTCAGAGCTGGGGACAGTGCTCCATGGCCACCCAGTCGAATTTCCTGGGTGTTGCGGCGAATTCCGAGGGGCACGTCGTCATCACCGGGATGCGCGTGATGATGCGGAGCAGCAACAACGGCATGACCTGGGACGCGGTGAGAGAGGGTGACACGACCACCGACTGGTATCAGGCGGTAAGCGTGGAGCCGGGGTCGGGCCGCATCGTCGCGGTAGGGCACGCCGGCAGGATTATCCAGATTGGCGGGTAGGCACGTGGAGGAGGCCCCCGCTTCCACGCACGTGGGCGGGGGGCATGGAGCAGCGAGACGAGTGCGGGTACGTCAAGCAATTTAAATATAAGGGGCGAGAATGAAAACTCTAAACGGTTTGGGTGCTGCCATCGCAGCTGGGTGCATGTCGTGTTCGACCGCATTCGCCCAGAGCGAAGGCAATTTCGATTTCATGGGTGGGAGCCTGTCATTCAATGGACTGGTGCGGCTCGAAGCCGCAATCAACACGTCGGACCAGGCCAATCGCTTCAACCAATACGGGGATCCGGCGAACGGCGTGGCCATCCGGCGCGCCGCTGGCAATCCGGCGACACAGTATCGGACCACGTTGGTGCCAACGGGCTTGAACCCGCTTACGGATCTTTTGGGCGGATTCACCCCGGTCGTTTTGGGGGATTCACCGCGGGGGGTGAGCAACTCCAGTGTTGTGGCCGATACGTTCACTCGCTATGTCCCGGCCAAGGACCCTGACCTGAACTACCACCTGCTCCGTGTCGAAGTCTCTCCGACGCTGGACTGGGGCAGCGGATGGTCGTTCCAGTCGAGATTTCGCGCCGTGTACGACCCCGGCAAACTCGGCTACAACGATTTTTCCTACGGGAATTACGACGACGTCAATGGGGGCATCGAGGGCGGTGAGCCCAGCCAGTATCACGGTCGTCCCAACTTCCTGGGCTATCGGACCGACGATGAGCGGAACCCGCTCCTGTTCGAGCGCTCCGGCAAGAACTACATGATCGATGCGCCGGCCTTTTTCCTCCAGTGGACGAACGGCAATGTCACGGCGCGTCTCGGAAACCAGTCCGTCGCGTGGGGGCAGTTGCTGTTCTTTCGCATCATGGACCAGGCGAACGGCCTGGACCTTCGACGACACCTGTTTCTTGATCGTGCCTTGGAGGAGTACGCCGACGAGCGACAGTCCGCGCCGGGCCTTCGCGTGACGTGGCAGGCAACCGATCGGATCACGGCGGACTTTTTCGCCCAGCAATTCATCCCGACCATCGTACCCAACACGAATACGCCGTATAACGTCGTCGATACTCATTTCACGTTGCACGACAATTATACCGACGGAGGTTACAACGAAAAGTTCAACTTCGGTGTCCGCTTCAAGGGCGAGTACGGGAACATGAGTTGGCAGGCGATGTACACCAACAAGCTGGACCAGCTGGGACGGATCCGGTTCAGACCGTCCGGGGTCAACAAGAAGCTGCCTGAGAGCAACGAGCTGAGCCTGGTGTTGAACCGGTACTGCGAGGCGGTGTTGGGCTCCGCGCTGGGGCAGGGATGCGGGCCGCAGTTGGCTCAGCTTCCGTTCGAGGTAGCTCCCGCCGGTCTTCACAGCGCCGAGGAATGGTTCTGGGGCGCGCCCAACCAGAAGCTGGATCCCGTGGGGATCTTCAACGGGATCATCGAGGATTTTGCGCCGCTGCCCGAATTGCTGACCCTGACGCGCGACGGCGACGTGAACCAGATCTCGAACCAGCTCAACCTGCTGTTCATGGCGAGCGAGGGTCTGCGAGGCCATATCGAGCGCGATTACTTTCGCGAGGATGTCTTCGGCCTGGGCGCCGGTTACGTCATGGAGGGAGAGCCGGGCTCGATCCTCGACCAGCTGATCATCAATGTGGAGGCGGCATATACCCCGGATCGCCTGCTGACGTCGCCCGACGTCCGCCGCAATCCGCCCGACGTGGATGACCTGCAGGTGGGCATGGTCGCCGAAAAGTATCAGCGCTTTTCCGACTCGTTCCCCGCCACCTATCTGGTGTTCCAGTATCTCTGGTCCAAGGAGACCGATCTGGCGGGCCTTCGAATCGACGGCTATGGGGGGGAGCAGTACAGCACGCAGAACCAGGGGATCCGCTTGGACAAGGACGTCCCGCTGAGCGACAACCCGAGGTCGTTCCGCAATGGCGGGGGCGGGGTGAATCACGCCAACTACGTCGTGTTCGCGTTTCTTCAGCCGACCGATGCCTACATCTGGGAATACAGCGCCGCGGCCTTAATCGACGTTCAGGGCGGCATCCTCGTTCAGCCCGCCATCCAGTGGAAGCCTCAGGGCAACATCACGGTGAACCTGTTCTACAACTACATCAACGATTCGGTGTGGGGCAACAACGCGAATCGAAACACCCTGAGCCTGATCGATTACGCGAATGAGCTGTGCATTCGACTCGGTTATCAGTTCTGACACGATCCTTTATCGGTGCGCTGATCCACCCTCCTCAAGCGCACATCCTTCCTTCGTGCGCTGACATTTGGCGGCCGGGTCTGCCGGCCGCCATTTTTTTCACGGTATCGAGCACAACGAACCGGGAAGCTCCTTGAGAATTCGAAAATATCACCACGGGTTCAGCCGCAGGCACTTCCTTTCGCAACTGGTGACGGGTGCGGGGGCGGCTGGCGTGCTGATGCCCAGCTGGACGGCATTCGCCGCCACCGGCGAGATTGCGAAGGCGTATCCGGACGAGCTGCTTTCCATCGAGGGCTACAGCAAGGGCCGACTCAAAACGGGCGACGAGATCAACGCCTCGAATGTGGAGGTCGTCAAGGATCTGCTGGAGCCGATCCGCTACGAACAGATCCTCAAGCACGGGCGCAGGCTGAGGGTCGTTAAGACCACCACCGACATCATGCGTCTGTCGCCCTGGGAATACATCGAGGCGACGCTGGCGAATCAGGGAAAAAGCGCATTCGACGCCAATGGAAATGTTGTCAACAAGCAGGATGGGCAGCCGTGGATCGGAGGCAACCCTTTTCCGGACGCGAAGACCGGTGTGGAACTGTTCGCGGCGCAGACGTTGAGCTGGGGCCGCCACGACGCCTCCTTCTACGCCATCAAGATCGCCGACGTCGCCGCCGACGGCGAGACCCGTTTCCGCTACAGCGGCGGATGGGCCGAGCTGAACACGGTCGCTCGCGTCAGCATGGACCCGAAGCCGTACTGGTCAGCGCACAAGGACAAGCTGCGCTTCCAGTCTGTGTTCTTCACCGCTCCCCAGCAGTTCAAGGGGACGTCGTTCCTCAACGTGTGGTCCTACGATCAGCGTAAATTTCCGGCGTTGTACGGTTATGTTGCAGACTTCCGCCGCATCCGCCAGTTCCCGGCCGATCAGAGGTTCGAGCCACTTCTGCCGGGCACGACGCTGTACCTGTCTGACGCGTGGGCCGCGGGCGACCCGTTGCTGACCTGGGGCGAATTCAAGATCGTGGGACGCGGACCGTTCCTCGCGGGGGTGTCGGGGAACTGGAACGCGCCGCATTCGAACTGGGAACACGCAACGCACGGCGGCACCAAGAACAACACGTTCTGGGACACGGATGTCGAGCTGGTGCCCGAGGCGATCCGGGTGGAGGCCCGGCCCACCGGTTTCCCGCGAGCGCCGGTTTCCAAGAAAGAGGTGTGGTTCGACGCACGCAACCAGGTCGTCGTCGGGATGGTGACCTACGACCGGCGCAACCAACCCTATCGGTCCTTTGATGGCGCCTACTCACTTTATGAAGCGGGCGACCGGAAGGTGATGGATGGTGGACACCCGTACTGGAGTTGGTGTCACGCCACGGTCTCCGACATTCAAACCGGGCGCGTGACGCGCCTCGAGCAGGTGCGAAGTGTCGACGAAACGCATTTCAGTCGGCCCAACGATCCGACGATGTACGACAACTATCTCACCCAGGCCGCGCTAATGCGGCTTGGAGCGAACTGACCTGCCCGCTCCTCCTTATTTCCGCACTTCGTCAAGGCAACTCAACGTGGCCATCTTCCTATGAACAAGCTTCCCTTCCGGTTTCGACTTGCAAAATGGATCATGGATCACCGAGGGCTGGTCTCGATCCTGTTCATACTGGTCACGATCGGTTTCGTGGCCGGATTCCCTCGGGTGGAAGTCCGCACGATCTTCAAGAACCTGCTGCCGACGGACGATCCTTTCGTGCAGGTGTACTACGACCATCCGAACTTTGGAAATCCGCTGACCATGTACATCATGGTCAAGCGCGTGGGGGGTGATATCTATCACCAGGACACGTTGCAGAAGGTGTGGGATCTGACGCGTAGTGTCGATCTTACCCCCGCCATCGATCACGATCAGTTGATCTCGATCTCGACCGAGAAGCTGAGGTACGTGGAGGCGACGCCCGAGGGCGTGGACGTGCGCCCGCTGATGGGTGACCGCGTCCCATCGAGCGACGAGGAAGTCGAGGATTTCCGGCGGCGGGTCGAGCAGTCGCCCAATGCGAGAAATTTCTTCGTTTCGCACGATGGCACCGCGACCTTGATCCAGGCCACTTTTCAGGACTACGTGGAATACGGCGTCGCATTCGACTTTGTCCGGGACCTGATTTCGAAGGCCGAGGACAAGAATCACAAAATCTATCTTGCGGGCCAGCCCACCCTCACGGGCTGGGTGTACGAGCTGCAGAACCAGACCTACGCCATCTTCGGCCTCACGCTAGGTCTTCTGGTGGTTCTTCTGGTGTTGTACATGCGCAACATCGCGGGCGTGGTGATGCCGGTGGTATGCGCGGTCACGGCGGGGCTGTGGGGCGTGGGCTTCATTGGCTGGATGCACAAGCCGATCGAGCCGCTGCTGACCATCGTGCCCCTGCTGCTGGTGGCGCGCACGCTGTCGCATTGCATCCAGTATTCCGAGCGTTATTATGAAATCCTGGCCCACATCAAGGATAAGAGAAAATCCGCGGAAGTTTGCATGGGCGTGATGATGGTGCCCTCGGTGCTCGGCATCATGACGGACGTGTTCGGGATCGTCTTCATCGCTATCGCCCCGATTGAAACGATGTACGACCACGCGTTGTTCTGCGGCGCCTGGGCGTTGTGGATCATCCCGACCGGCGTGTTCCTGGCCTCGATCCTGCTGTCCTATCTGCCGCTACCGAACAACTTCGAGCAGATCTCGGGTGGCGAGGGCAAGGAGTCGGGTATTCATCTCTTTCAGAAAAGGCTGCTGCAGCGCATCGCCGGCATCACCTACGGCAAGCCGGCGAAAGTGACGGCGGCCGTCCTCGCCGTGCTCACCGTATGGTCGGTTTACGAATCTTTCCAGATCAAGATCGGCAACCCCGTGGAGGGAAGCAACCTTCTGTGGCCCGACTCGGAGTTCAATACCGCGGTGCGTGCGATCAACGCCCATTTCCCTGGCATGAACACGCTCGAACTGGTGATCGAGGCCAAGGATCCGGAAGACAGCACGACGCGTGTAGCGCTGTCGCACGAGGCGATGGCGGTTCGTACGGAACTGCAGGACCTGGTGGAGCAGGATCCGGGCATCAAGCCTCGCGCCACCCTGTCCTTTTCCGATTACATGATGGAAGGCAATCGCCTGTTCGCCGGCGGCAACCCGCAATGGATGCCGATCGACCCTGACAAGCGCGCCGCCTACAGCGCCGGTCAAGCCGTGCTGTTCGGCTCGACGCCGCTCAACTTCGGGCACGTCATGGATTTTGAGGCCCAACATTCGACGGTCTCGATCTGGTTTGCAGACAACAAGCAGGAGACGGTGGATGCTGCGCTGGCCAGTGCCAGGCGTGCGGTGGACGTCGTCGGCGAAGACCACGAGAAATTCAGGGTACGCATGGCGTCCGGATTCATCGCCCTGCAGCAGGCCATGAACAACGTGGTGCATCGCTATCACTGGTTCATCTTCGGCCTGGTCAACGTGGCGATCGCGGTGATCGCGGGGCTCGCTTACAAGTCCGTGGTGGCCTCGGTGCTGCTGCTGATCCCGGTGAATCTTTCCAACTTCCTGCAGCTGGCGGCGATGCACACGCTGGGCATTGGCCTCGACATCAATGCGACGATCGTCGCGGTCATGGGCGTGGGTGTCGGTATCGATTACGGTATCTACCTGCTTTCCAGAATCTGCGAGGAGTATCACGTGCACGAGGGCAATATGGGCGCCGCGATCACCTCATCGCTGACCACCACCGGCAAGGCCATCATGTTCACGGCGGTGATCATGCTGCTGGGTATCCTGCCTTGGCCCTTCCTGTCGGACCTGAAGTTCATGGCGGACATGGGGATCCTGTTGATCGCGATCATGTTGATCAACATGGTCCTGTCGCTGGTGGTGCTGCCGCTGACGGTGTGGTTCATCAACCCTGCCTTCCTCCGGCGCACGGATCTGGCGGTGGGCGAAAGCATCGACCTGACCCAGTTCCTTGCCACGGCGCCAGCCAAATGATCCGTGTCGCGTCGTCCCCCGAGAGGCGATCGGCGTACCCCCGTGTGCAAACCCCATTTCTTTTGACTCGCCGAGGACGTCACCCATGAGCAGGACAAATCGGTGCATCGTCGTCGCCCACCGGCCCCGCTACGGGGTCCCGACGCGCGACATGTTCAAGATGCAATTCGTCGCGGTATCCGAGCCGCGCGACGGGCAGGTGCTGGTGCGCACGACGTTGCTGGCGATCGATCCGTATCTCTACGGACGTGTCACCGGCATTTCGCAGCACAGCGACCCTCTGCCACTGGGGTCCGTCATGGAAGGGACGACGGTGGGACGCGTGGAGGTGTCCAACCATCCAAAGTTCATGGCGGGTGACTTGGTCCACGGCGCCTGGGGTTGGCAGGACTATCACGTGACCGACGGCAACGATCTCACCGTCGTCGATCCGGAATTGGCGCGGCCCTCCTACGAGCTCAGTGCACTGGGTTTGTCGGGCTTTGCCGGTTACATCGCGGTCAACGAGCTGCTGCAGGTGAAACCCGGCGAGACGCTGGCGTTCGGTGCCGCATTGGGTGGCGTGGGGCAGATCGCGGGCCAGATCGGGAAATTAAGGGGCGCCAGGGTGGTGGGCATCAGTGGTTCCGCCGATAAGTGCCGCTACGCGGAGGAACAACTCGGCTTCGACGTGTGCCTGAACCGGAAGGCGTCGGATTTCAGCGAACGCCTCGAAGCGGAATTCTCGAAGTCCGGGGTGGACTGCATCGTCATGGCGGTGGGGCCTGGCGGTCTGCAGGCCGCGATGCCGCATTTTCGCCACTACGCGCGGATCGCCGTGTGCGGTCTGATCGGCTCCTACAGCAGCGCGTCGGCCAAGGGTGGAAAAGATCAGGATTGGGGCACCTTGGTGCAGGAGGTCAGTCGACGGCGACTGAGAATGTTCGGAGTCGTTGCCAAGGATATGCGCGGGACGCCACTGGATGACCAATTCCGGAGGGACATGAAGCAGTGGATGCAGGAGGGGAAAATAAAACCGGTCGAGCACTTCGTGGAAGGGCTGGAGAATGCGCCGGACACGATGCGTGGCGTATTCGAGGGCAAGAACTTTGGCAAGGCGATCGTCAAAATCTCCGACTAAACGCTGCGTTCCGGAATAGGTGCGCGCTCGCCCCCTCTGCCTGAAGCGAGGGCAAACAGGATCGGAGTCGGAACATGGCGGTGTCGACGGAAGGGCAGGAGCGGCATGCCGAAATTCGTGACGCCTTGCGTCAGCTCTGCTCTCATTATCCCGACGCGTATTTTCGCGAGATCGACGAGCAGCGCGGCTATCCCGAGGCCTTCATCGAGGCGCTGACCGAAGCCGGCTGGCTGTCGGTGATGATCCCGCAGGAGTACGGCGGTTCCGGGCTGGGACTGGCCGAGGCCTCGGTCGTCATGGAGGAAATCAACCGTTGCGGTGGCAATGCGGGTGCCTGCCACGGGCAGATGTACAACATGAGCACGCTGCTGCGTCATGGCTCGGAGAAGCAGAAGCAGCTGTATATGCCGAAGATCGCGAGCGGTGAATGGCGCTTGCAGTCGATGGCCGTGACCGAGCCGACCACCGGCACCGACACCACCAAGCTCAAGACCTCGGCGGTGAAGAAGGGCCACCGCTACGTCGTCAACGGCCAGAAGGTGTGGATCTCGCGCCTCCAGCATTCGGAGCTGATGATCCTGCTCGCGCGCACCACGCCCATCGACCAGGTGAAGAAAAAATCCGAGGGCATGTCGATCTTCATGGTGCATCTCGACCAGGCCCTGGGCCACGGCATGGAGATGCGCCTGATCCCGAACATGGTCAACCACGAGACCAACCAGGTGTTCTTCGACAACCTGGAGATTCCCGAGGAGAACCTGATCGGCAAGGAAGGCCAAGGCTTCAAATACATCCTCGACGGCCTTAATGCCGAGCGCACCCTGATCGCCGCCGAGTGCATCGGCGACGGCTACTGGTTCGTCGAGCGCGCGACACGCTACGCCAAGGATCGCATCGTGTTCGACCGCCCCATCGGCCAGAACCAGGGCGTGCAGTTCCCGATCGCCGAGTCCTACATCGAGGTCGAGGCGGCCAACCTGATGCGCTGGCGCGCCTGCGAGCTGTTCGACACGCACCGGCCCTGTGGTGCCCAGGCCAACATGGCCAAGTACCTCGCGGCCAAGGCCTCGTTCGAAGCCGCCAACGTCTGCCTGCAAACCCACGGCGGCTTCGGCTTCGCGTCGGAATACCACGTCGAGCGCAAGTTCCGCGAGACGCGGCTGTACCAGGTCGCCCCGATCTCCACCAACCTGATCTTCTCGTACGTGGCCGAACACGTGCTCGGCCTGCCGAGGTCGTTCTGATGCGATGCGTACTGACGTACATGCTGCTTCCTATCGACGGGTCCCTTGGAAACCTACCTCTGGTTGACGCTCGCTGCGGCGATGCTGCACGCGGTGAGTTTCACTCTCGCCAAGCGTTTGTGGCTGCACAGCGGGGATGCTGCGCAGATCATGGCCTTCGGCCAGGTGGCCTGCGCGTCGCTGGCACTGCCGGCCCTGTTCTGGATTGGGTTGGAGCCGCTGCGACAACAACCGTTGGGCATCGTCGGGATGAGTGCGGCAATCGTGGTGGCGCAGTTCGCGTTCACCCAGGCGATGCGCACGGGCGATGCATCCTTCGTCGTGGCCTCGATGGGCCTGAAGTTGCTCGTGGTCGCCGGTCTGTCCGCGTGGTGGCTAGGCGAAACTTACCGGCCGACGGTGTATCTCGGCGCGCTCGGCGCTCTGACCAGCCTGTTCCTGCTCTCGGACGGTCGTCCGCCGAAGTCCATGCGTGCCGTGTTCTGGGTACTCGTGACGTGTTCGTTGTTCGCCTTCATCGACGTGCTGATCGTGCATCTCGTGCACCAGGGTCTGTCGGCGCCCGCACTGATTGCCTACGTGATGGTTGGGCCTACGGCGCTCCTGCTGCCCCTCTTGCTGCAGCGCGTGCCGGTACGTTGGCGCCTGAGCAAGGCGTTTGCGCGCGATCTTTCGTTCTATGCCCTCACCCAGGTCGCGGGATTGGTGCTGCTGATGTTCGCGTTCGCACTTTCCGGCAAAGCGACCGTTATCAACATCGTGCAGACCTCGCGTGCGCTGTGGGTGCTGCCGGTGATTTACATCCTTGGCGCCTTCGGGCTCGCGGGGCTGGAACGGCTCACCTCGCGCCAATACCGCTGGCGATTGGCGGGAGGCGTCCTGATGGTGTTTTCCCTGTCTGCCGTGATTCTCGCCAACCGCTGAACGGGCGGCCCCTGTCCTCACTTTGTCGGAAGGATTCACGGGCTCCTCGCAGGCCCACGCGCTGCACGATTCCTCCACGGTATCCAGAATGACGAACAATACCCAGCAGCCTGGCGCCGTGATTGATGTGGCCGAGATCATTGATCGGCGGCCGCTCAGTGCGTTGCAGATCATGGTGCTATTCCTGGCCGGCTTCACCATCGTGCTCGACGGGCTGGACATCCAGGCCGTTGCGTTTGCCGCACCCGCCATCGCGGCGGATCTGGGCCTGCAAAGGGCCAGCCTGGGGCCGATCTTCTCGGCGGGCCTGCTCGGCATGGCTCTGGGTTCGATGCTCATGGGGCCGGTGGCAGATCGCTACGGGCGCAGGTTCAGCGTGCTCCTGAGTGTGTCGTTATTTGGCGGCTTCACCTTCCTCACGGCGTTTGCGAGCAGCTCGGCCGAGTTGCTGGCATTTCGCTTCCTGACCGGTCTTGGATTGGGCGGTGCGCTGCCCAGCCTGGTGGTGCTGGTGGGGGAATACTCGCCGACGCGCATCCGCGCGATCTGTGCCGGCGTGGTGCTGGCGGGAGTGCCGGTCGGAGGGCTGATCGGCGGGTTGCTCGCGACCTGGGCGATTCCCCGGTTCGGCTGGCCGTCAGTTTTCCTGATCGGCGGCGGCTTGCCCGTGCTGATGCTGCCCATCCTGTGGCTGAAGCTTCCGGAGTCGATTCGCTTCATGGTCAGCCGCGGGCCTTCCGGCGCGGCGAAGGCCCGCGACATCATGCGGCGCATTGATCCCCAGGGTGACTACGGCGCCGGAGCGGTGTTCATCGAAACCCATCCGACCGCCGACGGTGTACCCAAGGGAGTACCCATCAGCAAGTTGTTTGCGGGAGGCATGGTGCGGGACACGCTCCTGCTGTGGGCGGCGTTCTTCACCAATCTCATGGGCATCTATTTCCTGGTGTCGTGGATTCCCACCTTGCTGGTCGACGCTGGCTATTCCATCGCAAAAGCGACCACCGCCTCCGTTGTATTGAATTTCGGAGGCGTGTTCGGATTGCTGGGGCTGGGCTGGATCGTCAGCCGCTTCGGTGTTCCGGTTCGATACGTGATCGCGCTCGCGCTCCTGGTCGGCTCCGTTCATGTCGCCCTGGTGGGAGCGCTGGCCACAAACCTGACGCTGATGCTGTCGGCTGTGTTCGTGGCGGGGCTCTGCGTGATGGGAACCCAAGGCCAACTGTTCAACCTCGGAAGCAGCCTGTATCCCACCGAAGTTCGCACGACGGGCCTGGGATGGGCGGTGGGCATCGGCCGGATCGGCTCAGTACTGGGCCCGCTGATTGGCGGTGCGCTGATCCTGATCGGGCTGGGCATTCCGGTTTACTTCGGGTTCTTCGGTGCCCTGCTGGTGCTGGGATCAGTGGCGGTGCTATGCATGCGTCGCAAGCCAAAAGACCCGCGACTGGCCGCCTGATGCGCGGAGGTTCGGCACTGGACTGCACTGTGCATTTACGAACAGCATAGCCACGATTCAACCCGAAACACGATGATTCCGTAAGGAGTGAGAACGTGAACACATCGACCCGAGCGGGAGAGCAGAAGACGTCCGGCATCGCTCCGCTGACTGGAAGCGAGTACCTGGAGGGCCTGAAAGACGGCCGCGAGGTCTGGATCCACGGCGAACGGGTCAAGGATGTCACCACCCATCCCGCTTTCCGCAACAGCGCGCGCTCCGTGGCGCGACTCTACGACGCGCTGCACGATCCGAAGCAGAAGGCGGTGCTGACCACACCCACCGACACCGGCAACGGCAGTTTCACGCATCCGTTCTACAAGGCACCGCGCTCACGGGAGGATCTGGTGGCTGCACGCGACGCGATCGCGGGCTGGCAGCGTCTGGGGTTCGGCTTCATGGGACGTAGTCCGGATTACAAGGCGTCGTTTCTCGCCACGCTCGGCGCCAACTCGGAGTTCTACGCGCCCTACCAGGCCAATGCACAGCGCTGGTACAAGCTCGCGCAAGAGCGCGTGCTGTACCTCAACCATGCCATCGTCCATCCGCCGATCGACAAGCACAAGCCACCCGATGAGGTGTCCGACGTCTGCGTTCACGTCGAAAAGGAAACCGATGCGGGGATCGTGGTCAGCGGCGCCAAAGTGGTGGCGACCGCCTCGGCGCTGACGCACTACAACTTCGTCGGGCATTACGGTCTGCCGATGAAGAGGCCCGAGTTTGCAGCGGTCTTCATGGTTCCGATGGACGCGCCCGGCCTGAAGCTGATCTGCCGGCAGTCCTACGAAATGGTCGCGGCGCATTGTGGCAGCCCCTTCGACTATCCCTTGTCGAGCCGACTGGACGAAAACGACTCCATCATGGTCTTCGACAAGGTGCTGGTGCCCTGGGAGAACGTGTTCATCTATCGCGATGTTCAGAAAGTAAATGACTTCGCAGTGGGGTCCGGGTTCTTCCCGCGCGCGCTGTTTCACGGGTGCACGCGGCTGGCGGTGAAACTCGATTTCTTGTCGGGCCTGTTCCTGCGCGCGGTGGAGATGATCGGAACCCAGGATGCGCGCAACATCCAGGTGGCGGTAGGCGAGGTCATGGCTTGGCGCAACCTGTTCTGGGCGATCGTGGACGGCATGATCCAGGATGCCAAGTCCTGGGTGGGCGATTCGATCCTGCCCAGCGGAAGTCACATGCACGCTTACCGCGTGTTCTCCACCTCGGCCTACGGTCGTATCAAGGAATTGATGGAGCAGACCCTCGGCAGCAGCCTGATCTACCTGTGTTCCAATGCAGCCGATCTCAAGTCGCCCGAGTTGCGGCCCTACATCGACCGCTATATCCGAGGTTCCAACGACCGTAGTGCGGTAGACCGCATCAAGCTGATGAAGCTCGTGTGGGATTCGCTTGCGAGCGAATTTGGCGGGCGTCACGAGCTGTACGAACGCAATTACGCAGGCAATTGGGAGGATGCACGCGTCCAGGCGTTGAATGGAGCGATCACGAGCGGTGAGGCCGCGGCCTGCACGGCGCTGGTCGATCAATGCCTGTCCGAATACGACCTCGACGGGTGGCGACTTCCGGGATTCATCAATCCGGATGACGTCAACGTCATCACGCGGCGTCAGGCACGGTAGGACGAAAATGAAAGCGAACCCGATTCCCAGCTTGTACGTGTATTACCGGATCCCGCGGACGAACGTGATGGCGGCGCGGGATGCGGCCTCGCGCATGGTGGGCTTGATCGAGGCGCAGGGGCTGGATCGGCCACAGGTCATGCGGCGGCCCGAAGCCGATGCCGAGGGTCGGCAGACCTGGATGGAGATTTACGCGAGCTGGGATGCAGGGTCCGCACACGTCGTCGAGCGCGCGCTCGCTGACTCCGGTCTGGGCGCGCTGATCGAAGGGCCGCGGCACCCCGAGCTGTTCATCGACCTGCCGCCATTGGATGAAGGAGAGGAGACATGAGCGCCTTCGTGATTGCGGAGATTCTGGAAGTGAGGGATCCCGCCGGCATGAGGCAATACGCGGAGAAGGCGCGCCCGACCATCGAGCAGTACGGCGGAAGCTATCGGGCGCTGCGCGGGAAAATGGATGTCATGGAAGGCAACTGGCATCCGGCACCTCTGGTGATCATCGAGTTCCCGAGCCTGGAGCGTGCACGAGCGTGGTACGACTCGCCCGAATACCGCCCCTTGATCGCGCAGCGGCAGGCGGTATCGCGGACCAATTTCGTCTTCATCGAAGGTCTTTGATGACGCTGGCTGCGGGTGCGGGCAGCCGTAGATGAGTTCGCTGATCGCCGCCACCGCGCTGTTTCTTGGACTGCATGCGCTGCTCTCCGGGAGTCCGCTGCGCGCGCATGTTGTGGCCCGCACCGGCGAGCCGGCGTTCAAGGCCGGCTTCTCGCTGGTGATCACGCTGAGCCTGGTGTGGATGGGCTGGGCCTATTCGCACGCGCCCCTGATCCCGACCTGGGGCACCGCGACCGCGTTGCAGCCGCTGGCGCTCGGGCTCGTGTTGCTCGGGTTTCTGCTGTTCGCGGCGAGCCTCGCGGAGCGCAATCCAACGACGCTGGGCTTGTTGCCGCCGGATCAGGTCGAGGCGCGGGGTACGATCCGCATCACGCGTCACGCGGGCCTGTTCGGCCTTGGCCTGTGGGGACTCGCACATTTCATCGTCAACGGCGATTGGGCTTCACACCTGCTGTTCGGCAGCTTCGCGTTCCAGGGGTTGATCGCGCCGCTCAATCTCGATCGCAAGTACCGTCGCCGTCACGGTGCGGCCTGGGAGGTGTTTGCACGGCAGACTTCCTATCTGCCGTTCGTGGCAATCCTGCAGGGACGCAATCGCCTGGTGTGGCGCGAACTGCCGTGGCTCGCGATCACGCTGGGCCTTGTGGCGTTCACGCTCGCCGCCGCGCTGCACGCGCGCGTCGTCGGCATAGCGGTGTTCTGAAGTGCGAAAGATCCCTACAGCAGCACCCACAGCCACAGTGGCAGCACGAAGAAGTAGAGCAGGGTGGTGGCCACCATCACCGAGGCGAGCAGCTCGGTGTCCAGCCCGAAGCGTTCGGACAGCATGATGGTCGCCATCATCGTCGGCATGCCGGCGAGCAGCACGACGGACACCGTCATCTCGTTATGACCCAGCACGGGCAGGCACAGCGCCGCGACGAGGGCCGGCATCACCACCAGCTTGATCAGGCCGGCGACGGCGAGCAGGCCGGGGCGCTGACGAAGCGCCGCGGGCGACAGCGACATGCCGATGGTCAGCAGCATCGCGGGCACCACGGCCTGACCGAGCAGCTCGGCCGTGCGGTCGATGGGTGCCGGGTTGGGCAGCCCGAGAAGATTCACCGCAAACCCGGCCGCGAAGGCCCAGACCGGCGGCAGTCGCACGAAGGTGCGAAAGAAAACCGACAGGCGAAACGTTCCATCCCCATGGCTGCCCCAGGCGCTCGCGAGGCCCGCGCCGAGACTCCAGAACAGGAACGCGATGCCAAGGATGTCGGCGTAGATCGCGTAGCGCGCGGCGCCCGTACCGTACAGCGGCTGGAGCACCGACAGTCCGATGGACAGGATGTTGCCGAAGGAACAGGCGAGAATCAGCGCACCGAGTTGTCGCCGCCCCAGGTCCGCAAACAGGCCGCTGCGCGCGAACACCAGCCAGGCCAGGCCCGCCGCGAGCAGCAGGCCGATCCAGGTGTACAGCGGCACCCACCCGAAGTCCGCGCCAAAGCGCGCGTGGCTGACCACGTGATACGCCAGTCCCGGATAGAACGCGTACATCACCAGCATGTTGATGGCCCGGCGTGCGCTGAGCGCATCGAGACCGCCGGGGGCGGTGAGCCGCCAGACGTAACCCAGCACGATCAGGAGGGCAACGGGCGCAAGCCCCTCGCCCAGCATCATCAGCAGATGTTCGGACATTGGAGAATGATGGGAATCTTGAACGCGACAGGAGTATGGAGTTGATGCGCACGTCGCAGTGGCGCGCGTTTCTGTGGGTGAATCTGTCTTGCCTGTGCTGGGCAGGCAACCTCGCGGTCGGTCGTCTACTGCGCGACGTCATCGGTCCCGGCCTGCTGGTCTGCCTGCGCACGTTGCTCGCCGTGGTGTTGCTCGCGACCATCGCGAGGGTCTTCGTGCCGAAGCCCGAGGCCGCGACGCCTGTCGCCCCACGACGCTGGGGTCTGCTGCTGCTCATGGCGGCGACCGGCATCGTGGGCTACCAGGGCCTGCTCTACCAGGCGCTGCACACGACCGGCGCGTTTAACGCGGCGCTGATCAATGCGCTTGCTCCGCTGGTGACCGCGCTGCTTGCATGGGCCGTCCACGGCACGCGGCTGTCGCTTGCGGCCTATGCCGGCATCCTGCTTTCCATCATCGGTGTTGTGGTGATTCTCTCGGGCGGCGATCTCGAGCGCCTGCTGGCGCTGCGTTTCGGTACGGGTGACCTGCTGATCCTCGTGGCGGTGCTGCTGTGGGCCGTGTATTCGCTCGCGGGACGCGAGGTCATGCGCAGTGGATCGGTGATCGGCACCACCGCGCTCGCCACCGGCCTCGCCCTGCCGCTGTCGCTGCCCTGGGCGTTGATCGAGCATTCCTGGGCGAGCGTCGAATGGACTGCCGGCGTGTGGGGAGGACTGATCTACGTGGCGGTGTTCGCCTCGGTGGTGGCGATGCTGGCCTGGAACCGCGCGGTGAATCTCGCGGGTGCGGCACACGCCGCGGCGGCGATGAACATGATGCCGCTGTACGCGCTCGCCTCGTCGGTTTTCCTCCTGCATGAAGA
>Ga0187844_10001516_pt1 | contig 17598 bp, 16 predicted proteins | sample SpaLakP09_SKY_50_FD_134517 | JGI IMG/M metagenome (GOLD analysis project Ga0187844, IMG submission 134517) | Oligotrophic lake water microbial communities from Sparkling Lake, Wisconsin, USA - SP09_SKY_50 | ecosystem: Environmental > Aquatic > Freshwater > Lake | place: USA: Sparkling Lake...
CATGCTCACGCTCGTAGCTGACCAGCCGTGCAAAGGCCTCCTGGATGTAGTCGTCTGCGTCCTGGGCCGCACCTCGGCGCGTCAGCGACGAACGGATAGCAGAGATAACAGCTGGCAGATTCTTGCTCATGATGAGCCCTCCCAGGGTCAATGGCCCAGCGATGCAACGCCGGCCACATCAGAACGGACAAGGCTCAGCACAGGCCGAGCCGCCTTCGACAGGTTTGAGAACTTGAGCCGAAGCTCTTCCCGCGACAGCGTCTGACCCACGAACGACACCGCAGCGTCCTGGTCAGCAAAGGGACCATGCCGAGCCACCGCGCGGCGCAAGCTCAAACCCAGCGCTTCCTGGTACTCGTCCCCCCCACGCACCAAAGCCCGACGATGAGGCCGAAGCCCGTAGAAAGGTCGAAACTGCTCCAGCACCGCGGGCCAGTACGGTGACAACACGGCCGCCCTGCCCGCCCTGGGCTTCAACAGCAGGCACTCCAGCGCGATACGTGCCGGACGGACGCCCGAGGCTTCCCGCACCGCCTGCCGAGCTTCAGCGCGGAGCACACCAATGCCAGAACCAGCAGGCACATTCCCCTGGCCCAGGATCCGCCCAAAAGGCGGCAGCACCGTCGTCCCTGAGCACAGAGCGCGAGCATCAACATACGCAGCAAACACCAGCGAGATCTTGTCGACACCCCGGGAGTCAAGATCCTCCGAGACGCCCCGCCAGAACGCCGGGCCGACAGCGGCCCCAGGCCAGGCACCCAGCGCTTCCCAGTCGCCATCAGCCAGGACACCCACGGCCCAACTAACCACCAACTCGCGCGAAGCTCCATTAGCCACAATCACTTGGACCCGTTGCGCGTCAAAGTGCGCGCTGGAGTAGTGCCAGCACAGCACCATCGGCTGCCACTTATTCAGCTGAACGAGAACATTTGTAGCCTTGTTCCGTGGCCCCGTTAGTTTGGTCATAGCGTCCCCACACGTCGCTTGCTTCCTACAGGAGGCCTGACTGCAAAACACCGAGTCGCGTTGGCGACGAGCAACCGCGACGAGCCATGCAGTAATCCAAATTGTGACTCAAACACGGCTGACTTAAAAGCATCAAAGCGGAAAACTTCGCCGATGCCATCAACAAGTGCCTCTATAGCTCATCGCAGGAGCGCGCGCGACCATCTCGCCGGCAACCTCGTCCTGATGCGTAGAGAGCGGGGCTGGTCCCAGGAAGACCTAGCCTTGGAGGCGGGGCTGCATCGCACCTTCGTCGCTCATGTGGAGCGCGGCGCAAGGAACATTTCCTTGGACAACATTGAGAAACTGGCCATCGTGCTCGGTGTCGAAACCTACTGCCTGCTGCGCCCGAGTTCGAGTACAGAGTAGGCGTGCATCGCCGTTGAAGCCGTTTTCAATCGGTCTACATGACTGCTCAAGGCTTTTGTGAACGGAAGTTCACCAACGGTTGCTTCGTGGCACCTCAGCATTCGGCATCGCGGCCAAGAGGCTGCCGACCGAACCGCCGATTCTGAGCACGTGGGTGTAAATCATGGCCGCCGCGATGGACCCGGAGTCCACCATCCTGCCGGCACCGATGGAGCGCCAGGGCCGGGACCACCACGCGAACTGTTGGCCCCAACACTGGAGGCCAATGGCTAAGCGCTGACCGTCATCAAGGCCCTCAAGTTCGAGAGTTTCGTCCCTCATGGTCAAAGTGGGCACCAATGTCAAGAGCATCCGCCTGGCCGAGGGCGACTACGACATCGATGCAAGATCGACAGGGTCGGGGAGATGAGCTTGAGATCGGGATTTTTGAAGAAGTTTTGACGGATGGCAGTTCGATCCGCCATCACAACAATCAACCCACGTCCATCGGCCACACCGGCCGCCTCAGGTGCCGATACGGCAGCTCGCTGAGGTTCTTTCGCAGGCTGCCCGGGGTATCGGCATAGAAGGTGTGAGCGGCCAGGGCATCAAAGCCGGCGCGGAAATGCTGGGTGGACTTGACGACCACCAGACGCTTGGACTGCAGGTCGATGCCGAGCTCGGTGAAGCAGTCGGGTGAGAAGACCTGCTGGCGGATGCTGTTGAGCACCACATCCACCCCCTGAATCTTCAGCGCCACCGCGGCTCCCAGCGGGTCGCGGGAGCCGGGGACGAGCCCGGCTTGGGCAGCGTCAGCGCGGCAGGCCAGCACTTCGACCTCAAGATCGAGCGGATCGCCCGACATGGGCCCGACCTTGCCGCCCACGCGCAGCATCAGGCGCGCGCCGACGCCGGCAGCGGTGGCGAGGGCCACGGCAAGCGGATCCCAGATCATGCCCAGCGCCGCGTCCTGCACGCCGCGTTGCAGTAGAGCCCGCAGCAGAAAAGTGCTGTCACAGGCGGCGCCGCCGCCAGGGTTGTCGGCGCTGTCGGCCAGCACCACCAAGCCCGATGACTCAGCCATTGCAGTCAGTGCAGCATCCAGCGCCGCGTCCATCGGTAGGCAAGGGCTGCTCGCGCGTTCTCTCAAGGCATAGAACTTTTGAGCCAGTGTGTCCACCAAGGCGCTGGCGTCCACACCGTCGCGTGCATAGGTCAGCAGGGCCGCGCCGGTGTATTCGGTGTCGGACCAGGGGAAGCCGTGCAGGGCCGAGACCGAGAGGACGCCGCCCCCCCCTTCGCTGGCCTGCAGGTGCTGGACAAACTCGCGCATCGGCGATTGGGTGGTGCCGAAGATGCCCACCATGGGCACGCGCTGCCACTGCGCGTGCAGGCGCAGTTCGCCGCGCTGCATGGCGCTCAGAAGGCCATGCAGCTCGGCGCCGCGCGCGGCGTAGTCGATGTGAGGGTACTCCTTGCAGGCCACCAGCACGGCCCCCGAGTCCACCATGGCCGGACTCAGATTGCAGTGCAGGTCCAGCAGCGCGCCCACAGGCAGGTCCGGGCCGACCAGGGCACGCACAGCCTGCAGCAGATCACCCTCGCAGTCCGGATAGCCTTCGGCCAGCATGGCACCGTGCAGGGCCAACAGCACCGCATCGACACCCGGCGATATCAAGGCCGCCTGCAGGTCGGCCAGCAGTTCGTCACGCAGGCGCTCGTAGTCAGCGCGCGGCAGTGGGCCGGCCGGTTGGGCCTCGGCGAACAGCCCCGCCAGCAAGGTGTCACCCTGCCGGCCCGCCGCCTGCAGGGCGCCGCCAAAGACCGGCTGCTCGATCAGGCGCTGCAGCGCCTCCGGCTCGCTCCCATGGATCAGCACGCCCTCGCGGAAGGACTGCAGGCTGGTGGGCAGCGGCGAGAAGCTGTTGGTCTCATGGACGAGGCCGGCGAGGAACAACTTCATACGATCAATACCACTGGTTGAAGCTGATCATGTGGTGAGCGAGACCCATCACGACGAGCACGGCGAAGGACAGCACCCAAAGCAAAGCCAGCACTCGCGCCCATTTGCTGGCCGCCGCTGCCGCCCGGAACACCCCACGCGCATGCCACAGCGAAGCCAGCAGCCCGCCGCCAAACGCCAGCAGGGTGCTGAGCTGGGACAGGGGCAGCAGCACGCTGGTGTCGTCCAAATTCTCCAGGCATATCACCGTGGCGGCCCACAGCCCCAAGGCGACCAGCACGCCCACGCTGGCGCTGCGCACCGCGGTGACGCTCATGGCCGGCCGGGACACGCCATGCTGGCGTCGCAATGTGGCGACCAGCGGCCAGAGCAGCGCCGTCAATGCGGTCACGGCCAGCGCAGCACACAGCAGCAGCAGGGCCGTCGGGCTGGCCATCGCCGGCACGGGCTCGAAGACGAAGGCAAAGCCGTAGGGCTCCATCGCCCAGCGCTTGACCCGGCCGTTCTCTACCACCGCCTCGATGCGGCGCTTGCCATGCACCTCTTCCCATAGCAGGGGGCGCACCTCGCGGAAGAAGCTTCGGGCGCCGGCTAAGTCAATGGCGATGCGACCATCCTTCAGCGCCTCGACTTTCAGCGGTCCGATCAGCTGCAGCAGCGACAAAAAGGTCGAATCCTCGCGGCGCGAACTGCGGTAGGCGCCGGCCATCAGCTGCGCATGGGCCTGGGCCGTGGCCTCGTCCACCTGCGGCTTGGTCGGCGGTCGAGTGTCAGGCAGGTAGCGGTCGGCAAAGCCCTCGAACACGCGGTCGCGCAACCACTTGCCCAGATCGTGCACGCCGCTGGCGTTGAAGGACACGTAGACGCCGATGTTCTGGTCGACGAACAGCGCCAGGTCGGTGTGGAACAGCACGGTGTCGCCGCCGTGGCCGAAGGCGCGGTAGCCGTTGATGTCCTGCTGATAGAAGCCCAGGCCGATACCGTTCGTCTCGCGGGTGGGGCGGCTGACGGGGCTGAACATCTGCTTCAGCGTCTCGGGCTTGAGCAGCTGGGCATCACCCAGCTTGCCCTGGTTAAGGATGGCCATCATGAAACGGCCCATGTCCTCGCCGGTGGCCGAGAGGCTGCCGGCTGGCGGCATGCTGATGACCTCAAAGCCCTCGCCGGCCTTGTCCTGGCTGAAGTAGCCGACCGACATCTGCGGCTTCAATCTTGCGGGCAAGGGCTGGCGGAAGGTCGACTGCTTCATGCCGATCGGGTGCAGCACCTTCTGCTCGATGTAGTCATCGAAGCTCAGGCCGCTGACCCGCTCGACGATGTAGCCGGCCAGTGCGGTCGCGTAGTTGGAGTAGCCGGGCGTGGTGCCGGGTTCGTAGACATAGGGCGGCACATAGCCCTTGAGCACGCCGCCTAGGCTGGGCGTCTTGTCGCCATAGGTCAACAGATCGCGAGCGGTCTCTTCCAGGCCGGTCATATGCGTCATCGCATGGCGCAGGGTCAGCGCCTTGCCGCTCTTGTGGGGCGGGATCGTGAAGTCGAGGTATTGGTTCAGATCGGCGTCGAGGTTGAGCTTGCCCTGGTCGACCTGCTGCATCACCGCCACCCAGGTGAAGAGCTTGGACACCGAGCCGGGGCGGAACAGCGTGCGCTTCGCGTCGACGGGCACATGCTTGTCCCAGTCAGCCCAGCCATAGCCTTTTTGCACCAGCACCTGGCCGTCCTTGACGACCACCACCACCGCGCCTGGCACGCGGGCGGTGCGCAGGGCGGCGGGCATCAGGCCGTCGAGCCAGGCCTCGGCGTCCACAGAGGTCAGTGGCATGGCGGCCGGTGCTGCCTGCACCACGGCGGGCTGCAGCGCGCCGGCACACAGGGCCAGCGCCAGCACACGCAGGTTCTTGAATAGGGTCTTCATGCGGGTTCCAGCTTTCATCAGAAGTTGTAGCTGACGGTCGCGCCAATCGTGCGCGGTGCCACGTTGGTGACGTTCAGCGGCAGGCCAAAGGCCGTCAGCGCAGTGTCGGCGCCGAGGACGGCGCGCTTGTCCGTCAGGTTGCGCACAAAGGTGGCGAGCTGCCAGCGGCCAAGTTCCAGGCCCCATTGCGCATCCACCAGGGTGTATGCCGGTTGGCTGAAGTTGGGCACCGAGCTGCCCGCCGAATCGAAGCCGGCATTGCGCTGGCCCACGCGGCGCACGTTCAGGCCGGCATAGGACGGGTGGTTGGCCAGGTGGAAGCCGTAGCGGAGGCCCAGAGTGAAGGCGAGCTTGGCGGTGTTGGGCATGCGCGAGCCGGCCGGACCCAGGGCGGGCGCGTCCTCGGTCAGCTTGGAGTCGGTCCAGGCCAGGCTGCCGTCGAGGTTCCAATGCTCATCAAGCTTGTAGCGCGCGGCCAGCTCCAAGCCGCGCACGCGCGCCTTGCCGGCATTGACGACGATGGTGCTGGCGCCGATGGCCTTGGGTTGCTGCAGGTCCTTCCAGTGGATCTCGAAAATTGCCGCTTCCAGGTTCAAGCGCTTGGCGAGCAGGTCGGCCTTGTAGCCCAGCTCATAGCTCCACAAGGTGTCGTGGCCGAAGGTCTTTGGTGTGCCGGCGATGACCTGGCCGTTCTCGTCGATAGCCGGCGAGTTGGGGCCACCCGGACGGTAGCCGCTGGCGGCGCGAGCGTAGAGGTTGCTGGTCTTGTCGAGCGCATAGCGCAGGGTGGCCAGATAGGTTCTGGCGGTGTCCTCCCCCGGTGCCTTGGAATTGAGCGCCTCGTTGATGAAGACGCTGTAGACCTGCTCGTTGCGGGCCACACGGGCGCCCAGGGTCAGCGCCCAGGTCTTGTCCATGTTCCAGGTCACGTCGCCGTAGAGCGCGCGCTCGCGGTACTCCGAGGGCTGGCCGGTGGTGGTCAGGGTCATGTCACCGCCGGCGCCCGCCGTCTGCGCCCACAGGCGCTGGCCGACATGGCCGATTTCCTTGGTGCTGTACAGGCCCAGCAGCCATTCCAGCGTGCCGGGGCTGGAGGTCAGGCGCAACTCCTGGGTCTGCTTACGCAGGCGGATCGCGTTGTCGAGCGCGACGAAGTCGAAGGCCGGGCTGTTGCCCAGCAGGGCCGTGGCGTCCTTGCCGGTTGCGGCATCGAAGCGCTGGGTCGAGGCGATGGCATTGAAGCGGGCCCATCCGAAGTCGTACTCCAGGTCGGCCGAGGTGAGGCTGGTCTTGATCGTGTAGGACTCGGTGGTGCTGAGCTGGCGGGTCAGGTCACCATAGACCGGCCGGCCAGTGCTGATGTCGTAGTCGACGCTGTTGGCGCCGTTGCGCTCGATCTTCTGCGTGGTGGCGGCCAGGCGCAGCTTCATCCTGGACATCGGCTCGACCAGCAGAGACACCCGCGCGCCGCGTGTGTCGCCGTCATTGACATGCTCGCCGGCGACGCGGCCGACGGCCTTCACATAGCCGCCCTCGTGGTCGCTGAAGGCGGCTACCCGCAGGGCCGCCACGTCCTGGCTCAGCGGCACATTGAGCACCAGGTTCTCGGTATGGCCCAAGGCGCCGCCCCGGCTGCTGCGCGCACCCAGACCGACCTTGCCGGAGAACTGCGTGCTATCGGGTTCATTGGTCACGTACTTCAGGAGGCCGCCCATCGCGCCTGCGCCATAGAGCGTGCCCTGCGGGCCGCGCAGCACCTCGATGTGATGTAGGTCCAGCAGGGCCATGTCCAGGGCGGTGTTGCCGCCGCCCACGAAGGCGCTGCTGGAGCCGAAAGCCACCTCGTCCACATAGACGCCCACCGTGGCGATCTGCTGCTCGCCCACGCTGACGCCGCGCATGGTGACGGCGCCGAGGCCCGGACCGCCACCGGATTTCACATCCACGCCGGGCAGTGCGCCGAGGGTGTCGCTCAGCGAGGCGGCGCCCATGCGCTCCAGCCGGCCAGCATCCAGCGTCTCCACCCGCAGCGGCACCTCGCGCACCGGCTCGCGGCGGCGGGTGGCAAAGACGGTGACGGCGTCGAGCTGCTCGCGCTTGTCCGCGGCATCGGTCTTGGCCGTTTCCGCGGGCGCAGTCTGGGCTTGCGCCTGAGCGGCCGTGGCGCTCAGGCCGGCAAGGCCGGCCGCCAGCAGAAGGGTCAGGCGGCTGAGTGCCGGGCGGTGGTTTGGTGGGCGCATAAACTCTCCAATCTCGAAGTGAGAGAATGATCGCCTCATTTATCTATTTTGGAAAGTTTTTTCCAAACAGGGCAATCCCTAATCAAAGATGCCAAAACGTCTGAATTGGGACATCGCCGCGGGTCAGGGCCTTAAGATCCGCCGCAGAACAAGAGGAACGAGCACCATGGCCAGCCAGAACACCACGCCGGGAGACCACATCCGCAATGTGCGCAAGCGCCTGAGCCTGACCCTGGCCGACGTGAGCGCACGCACGGGGCTGGCGGTGTCCACCCTGTCCAAATTGGAAAAAGGTAATGTCTCGCTGTCCTACGACAAGCTGATGCTGCTCAGCAAGGGCCTGGGCGTGGACATGGCTGAGCTGCTGGTGGATGCACCCGGTGGCAGCGCGCGGAACACGCCGCCCGGCGGCGGCGGGCGGCGCGTGGTGCAGCGGGCCGGCGAGGGTCAGGTCGTGCAGACGCGCAGCTACGGCCAGACTTACCTTGCCGCCGAGCTGTTGAACAAGCGCTTCACCCCGATGGTGGCCGAGCCACGTGCGCGGACGATGGAGGAGTTCAAGGCCGAGTTCGGCGACTTCATCCGCCATCCCGGCGAGGAGTTCGCCTATGTGCTGGAGGGCGAGGTCGAGTTCCACTCCGAGCTCTATGCGCCGGTGTTGCTGCGGGTCGGCGATTCGATCTATTTCGACAGCGAGATGGGCCACGCCTACCTGAAGGCCAGCGACGGCCCCTGCCGCCTGGTGGCCTCCTGCGCGCCGCGCCACGGTGAGCGCGAAGAGGGCTTTGCCAAGACCTTCCGCGAGGCCTCGCAGCGCTTGGTAGAGCCCGCGCCCGCCACGCAGGCACGGCGCACCGCACCCGTCAAGGTGCCGAAGCGGCGTTGATCAGGCCTGCTCGGCTTCCACGCGCTGCAGCAACGGCCGCAGGCCCATCAAGCCCAGCGCCGCCATAGCCGCGAGACCGGCCAGCAGCGTGAAGAAGCCGGCGGGGCCCAGCGGTTCCCACCAACGCCCCACCAGGCCGGACAGCAGGTTGCCGCCGAAGGCCGCGAGGAACCAGGCCGCGATCACCGTCGCGCCCATGCCCTGCGGCGCCATGCGCGCGAACAGGCCTAGGCCCACCGGCAGGATGTACAGCTCGGCCGCGGTGTAGAGCACAAAGAAGCCCAGCAGCCAGGCCGCTGACACCGGCACGCCGGCGAGCGCCACCACGGCCAGCAGCAGCCAGGCCAGCGCCACGCCGGCCGCGCCCAGCGCCATCTTGGCCAGCGGCGCCGGCTCCAAGCCGCGTTGCGCGGCGCGGCGCCAGCGGGCGATCACCAGCGGCGTGAACATGAAGACGAACAGCGGGTTCAGCGACTGCACCCAGGTGGCCGGCACCCTCCAGCCGAACAATTGCAGGTCCACCGCGCTGTCCACCCACAGCGCCAGCGTGTTGCCGCTCTGCGCATAGGCGCTGCGGAACAGCAGCACCAAGAGGCCCACCAGCAGCAGCGGCACAAAGGCTGAGGTCTTCAGAGACGGCCTCGTTAATTTCTCGACCGCCATGCGGATCGGACGCCCGGCCGGCACAGGTACGGGCAAGTGGCGCTGCCCGAGCACGTAGACCGCCAGGCCGATGCACATGCCCACGCCGGCCGCGCCAAAGCCCCAGTGCCAGCCGTAGACCTCACCCAACGTACCGCAGACCAAAGGCGCCAGCAGGCCGCCGAGGTTCACGCCGACGTAGTAGACGTTATAGGCGCCGCCGCGGCGCGGGTCATCCGCGGCATAGAGCTCGCCGATCTGGCTCGGCAGATTGGGCAGGAACAGGCCGTTGCCCAGGCAGATCAGGGCCAGCCCCGGATAGAACTGCGACTCCCAGGCCAGGGCGAAATGGCCCAGCGCCATCAGCGTGCCGCCGATCAGGATGGCGCGTCGCTTGCCCAGCCAGCGGTCGGCGAGCCAGCCGCCAAGGATGGGCGTCAGGAACACGCCGCCCGAGTACAGACCGAAGATCAACGAGGCATCGGCCTGGCTGAACTGCAGTTGCTTGGTCATGTAGTAAATCAGCAGCGCACTCATACCGTAGAAGGAAAAGCGCTCCCAGGTCTCGGTCAGGAAGAGCACCGTCAGGCCGGGCGGCTGGCCGAACCAGTTGCGACCGGCGGGCGTTGCTGAGGATGGCGAGGAACTCACGGGCGTCTCTCCTGCTTGCGGCAATCGGGGTTGTCGAATAATTTTCCTAATGGTACATTGTTTTCCAAATTGGAAAATATGAGAAAAGACACCACCCCCATCCAGCAGGCTGACTGCATCGTCATCGGCGCGGGCATCGCCGGAGCCTCCATCGCCGCCGCCTTGGCCGGCCAGCTCAAAGTCACGGTGCTGGAAGCCGAACCACAGGCCGGCTACCACTCGACCGGGCGCTCGGCCGCGCTGTACGCGCCGATCTACGGCAATGCGGTGATTCGTGCGCTCACGCGGGCCAGCCGGCCTTTCTTCGATGCCACGTCTGCCACGGTGCCGCTGCTGCGGCCGCGCCCGACGCTCTTCCTCATCGGCGCCGGCCAGGAGGCGCTGGCCGGGGCTTTCCGCACCGAGCCCGATGTGCGGACCGGCACCCTGCAACTGAGCGTTGCCGAGACCCTGGCGCGGGTGCCCGTGCTGGCCCGCGAACGCGTGGCTGGCGCCCTGCTCGACCCCGGCTCCGCCGACATCGATGTGGACCTGCTGCACCAAGGCTTCTTGCGCCGGGCTCGCGCCGAGGGGGCTCGCGTCTGCCTGGGCGAGCGCATGCTGCGTATCGAGCGCCCGGGCGATGACTGGCTGGTACACAGCTCGGCGGGCCGCCACCGCGCTCCCCTCGTCGTCAACGCGGCCGGGGCCTGGGCCGACGGCGTGGCACAAATGGCCGGTTTGGTGCCCATGGGGCTGCAGCCGCTGCGCCGCACCGCAGCGCTGATCGATGTGCCCGGTGGGCTCGACTGCAGCGACTGGCCTGCGGTGGTGACCATCGACGAGAGCCACTACTTCAAACCCGATGCCGGCCTGCTGCTGATCTCCCCCGCCGACGAGACGCCCAGCGCGCCCTGCGATGCCCAGCCCGAGGAATGGGATGTGGCCATGGCCGTGGACCGCTTCGAACACTGGACCGGCCAGACTGTGCGAAAGGTCCACCACCGCTGGGCAGGCCTGCGCGTGTTCAGCCCGGACCGCACGCCGGTGGTCGGCCATGACCCGGCAGCAGCCGGCTTCTTCTGGTGCGCGGGCCAGGGCGGTTATGGCATCCAGACCGCCCCCGCCCTCGCCCGATTCGCAGCCGCTCAGTTGCTCGGCCAGGTTCTGCCGGGCGACCTCACGGACCTGGGCCTCTGCGCCGCGCCCCTCTCACCCGAACGCTTCCGCCGCTGATGTCACACCATCCCATCGAACTGAGCTACCAGCTCCAGGCCCTCACGCTGCGCGAACCCTTCACCATTGCTGGTTACACCTTCAGTGAGATGCCCGCCCTGCAGCTGCAATTGCAAAGCGGACCGCTGCAAGGCCGCGGCGAGGCGGCCGGCGTCTACTACCTGCAAGATCGCCCAGCCGAGATGCCTGCTCAGTTGGAGATGCTGCGCGAGGCCCTGCGCGCGGGCTTGAGCCGCGAGGACTTGCGCGTGAGCCTGCCCGCCAGCGGCCTGCGCAATGGGCTCGATTGCGCGCTGTGGGAGCTGGAGGCGCGGCGTGCCGGCCGGCCCGTCTGGCAACTGGCCGGCCTGGGTGCCCCGCGCCCCTTGCGCACCACCTTCACGCTCGGTGCGGCAGACCCGACCGTCATGACCACGCGCGCCAAAGCCGGCTTTTGCGCGCAGGCGCGGGCGCTCAAGCTGAAGCTGACCGGCGAGACCGCGCTCGACATCGAACGCGTACGCGCCGTGCGCCAGGCGCGGCCCGACGTCTGGCTGGCCGTCGACGCCAACCAGGGCTTCACGCCGACCAGCATCGAGCCATTGCTGCCCGTGCTGCTCGCCTGCGAGGTGAAGCTGCTCGAACAGCCCTTCGCACGCGGCCACGAGCAGGACATGGCTCAGATCGACTTCCCGCTGCCTACCGCTGCCGACGAGAGCTGCCTTCATCTGGCTGAGCTGGACGCCATGGTCGGCCGCTTCGACGTCATCAACATCAAGCTCGACAAATGTGGCGGCCTGACCGAAGGACTGCTGATGGCGAGGCGTGCGCGCCAGCTGGGTCTGCAGGTGATGGTGGGCAATATGGGCGGCACCAGCCTGGCCATGGCGCCGGCCTGGGTGCTGGGCCAGCTGTGCGATGTGGTGGACCTGGACGGCCCCACCATCCTGGCCCAGGACTGCAGCCCGGCCGTGCGCTATGAGGCGGGCTGCATCACCTGCCCGCCGGGGCTCTGGGGCTGACAAAGCGATAATCCAGCTGCCACGGCCAACCCGAGAAGCCCTCAGCATCGCAAGGTGCTGGGGGCTTTTTGTGCCTCCAGTTCATCGATTGCACGCCGACCCGAAAGCCCATGAAACACCTCATCCGACTCTTTTTCAGAACGCTTCGCACCCTGCTCGGCCCGCTCATGCTGCTGAAGGAACGACTGTCCCGTCCCGCCGCCCTGCAACGCAGCAGTGAGCAGCAGCGCGAGGTGGACCGGCAATGCCAGGACTTGGCGCTCTATCAGTTCAAGACCTGCCCCTTCTGCATCAAGGTCAGGCAAGAGATGCATCGGCTGTCACTGCCAATCACGCGGCGGGACGCCCAGCATGACGCCGGCCATCGCCAGGCCCTGCTGCAGGGATCGGGGGCCACCAAAGTGCCTTGCCTGCAAATCACCGACGCCAGCGGCGCAGTGCAATGGCTGAGCGAGTCGGGCGCCATCAGGGACTATCTGCGCGGCCGGTTTGCGGTGTGACTTCGGCCAGATAAAACGAAAAAACCCGGCATACGTGCCGGGTTTTTTGTTTGCGCCGAAGCGCTTGTCAGGCTCAGGCGGCCAGCACGCTCTGGATGTGCTTGGCCATCGCATCGTCCTGGCAGTTCGGGAAGAACAACTCCTGGAACTTCTCGCCCGACACGGTAGCCTTCAGCAGGTCCTGGTCGACGGTCTTCAGCACCGTCAGCATGTCCTTGCAGGAAGCAGCCTTCAGGTCCTTCAGGATGCCGCGATTCTTGGCCATGATGGCGGCGCGCTCCTTCGGGTAGCCCACGCCGCGCTCGTTCTCGAACAGCTTGCGGTAGCAATCCTGAAGGTTCAGTTCGGCGGCCCAGCCGAAGCCCTTGGCGTAGGGCATGGACAGGCAGTTGCCGTCGTTGATCTGGCCGAACAGGAAGGCATCGGTCGGATCGATGACAAGGCCGCAGAACACGCCGGGCATCGAGTTGCAGGCCAGCATGGAGCCCATGCCGGTACCGCAGCCGGTGACCACGAAGTCGGCCGCCTTGGAATTCAAGAGGATGCCGGCCAGCAGGCCGTTCATCACATAGGTCAGCGAGGCCTTGTCCTCAGGGGTGTACATGCCGTAGTGGTGGACGGCATGGCCCAGCGGCTCGACGACTGTCTTCAGCGCGGTGAAGACGGTGTCGGACTTGGCGGCTTGGCTGTTTTCAATGATGAGCGCGATTTTCATAGCAGGTGACTTTCCGAGGGCTGAGCACAAATGGGGCACCGGCGGCGAGAGCCGCCTGGTTCATGGGCCGCTGCAGCACAGGCCAGAGGGCCTGGGCGCGGGCCGTCATGCCAGGTGCAATCCCAAAAATGGGCAAGACTGCGTGGTCGATAAGTTCCACCTGGCTAACCGCGCACCCGGTCATAGACGAGGTGCTGGCGCTGACGCCATTGTGCCGCCTTATCGCTCGCCGCTGGTTTCAGGCAAGCAATTTCAAGCGCTTACACCCACTGCCTTAGCGAGACGCCGGCGGTGGCGGGGCTGATGCCGCACCATCGCCACCGGTGGATTGCGGCGCCCCACCCACCTTGGCGCCGCCCGTCGGCTGGCTGGCTTGCAGTGCACCGATCGCGGGGGCGCCGGTGTGATCAGAGGCGCCAGTGAGGTCGGGGCTGGGCCGGACACCGGACAATGGGGCGCTGGCGACGGGAGATTCCGGCGGCGGCAGCTCGCGGCGCTGGCAACCCGAGACCAGCGCCACACCCAGGACCAACAGCGCCATCGCACCCACGCCATGCGAACGTAAGCCTTGTTCTTCAAGCTTCATATCAGCCTCCTTGCTTCACTGACACCAAAACGCCAACCCCGAATCGGGCTGCAGACAGTATGGCCAGCTTCAGCCGCACGATTTTCAACACGCGGCCTGCTCCTACACAGCCCTTCCGACATTGGCCGAACCTCACCGATGAACCATACGCTTGAACAACTACGGGCCGGCACCCTGGCCGGCGCGAACCGATTGACGCTGGCCTGCGGCCTGAGCGAATTTCCACCCGAGATCTTTGCGCTGGCCGACACGCTGGAAATCCTCGACCTGTCGGGCAATCAGCTGACCTCGCTGCCGGACGATCTGCCACGCCTGCACCGGCTGCGCATCATCTTCTGCGCCGGCAACCACTTCACCGATTTGCCCGAGGTGCTGGGCCGTTGCGAACGATTGGAGATGGTGGGCTTCAAGGCCAACCGCATCCGCCGGGTTTCGCCCGCGTCCCTGCCGCCGCAATTGCGCTGGCTGATCCTGACCGACAACCAGATCGAGACGCTGCCGGCCGAGATCGGCCGCCGCCCGCGGCTGCAAAAGCTCGCCCTAGCTGGCAACCGCTTGCGCGAAATACCACCGCAACTGGCCGACTGCACACAGCTGGAGCTGCTGCGAATCTCGGCCAACCGGCTGAGCGAGCTGCCCGCGTGGTTACTCGGCATGCCGCGCCTGTCATGGCTCGCCTTCGGCGGCAATCCATTTTGCGAAGCGCGTGAGCAGCAAGCACTGACGCATACACCGATGCGCGCGGTGCACTGGAGCAGCCTGCAGATCCAGGCCCGCCTCGGCGAAGGCGCGTCAGGCGTGATCCACCGAGCGGCGCAGGACGATGGGGAGGCTGTCGCGGTGAAAGTCTTCAAGGGCGAACTGACCAGTGACGGCCTGCCCAGCAGCGAGATGGCCGCCGCCATCCATGCCGGCGCGCATCCGAACCTGATCCCCGTGCTGGGCCGCGTCACCGAACATCCGGCGCAGGCCGCCGGCCTGGTGATGCAGCTGATCGACGCCAGCTTCCGCACGTTGGCCGGGCCTCCGAGCCTGGCCTCCTGCACCCGCGACGTCTACTCGCCGCTGGAGCGCTTCGATCTGCCCAGCCTTCTGCGACTGGCCGGTGGCATCGCCTCGGCCGTCGGACAACTGCACCGGCACGACATCTCGCACGGCGATCTCTACGGCCACAACATCCTGCATTGCGGCCAGGGTCAAGCCTTGCTGGGTGACTTCGGCGCGGCCTCGTTCTTCGACCCCGAGGACCGGCCCACCGCCGAAGCGCTGCAGCGCATCGAGGCGCGGGCATTTGGCTGCCTGCTGGAAGAGTTGATCGAGCGCTGCGAAGAAGCGCCCCCGGCGGCGCTTCTGCGGCTTCGCGACGACTGCCTCGGCGAAGCCCCGCAGCGCCGGCCCCTGTTCCCCGAGATCGAGACGGCCTTGCTGGCGCTGCGCGGCGACGCTTGAAAATGGTCTATACTTGCGGGCTCTGTTATTGATGCAGAGTGCAATCAAGACGCAAGTGCCGGTGTAGCTCAGTCGGTAGAGCAGCTCATTCGTAATGAGAAGGTCGGGTGTTCGATTCATCTCTCCGGCACCAATAGATTCAACGACTTAGCCCAGACCAACCCTCTGGGCTTTGTTGTTTCTGGGACTCATGTAGCCACCATGTAGCCAGCGGTACAGCGTTTTGTGCACTTGATTGCGGTCTGGTGGGTATCGTTCCAGCAAACGACACCCCGGCCCTGCCCCTATTGCCTCGCGCACGCGCACGCGGAACGTTTCGGGTCAGCACCTTTCCTGCAAATTGCAAAGTGTTTTGCCAAGTCGCCTATTCAGCTTGGGGGCAACATTGGGGGCAACTATGTGCTGAATTGCAGCGCCTTCATAGGAGAGTTCAATTCCTCCCGGGTCACTCGCCAGGCTGAAATCACACCGATTCGCGGCATTTCCTCCGTCCTCGTCGGCAACGAGGGCGGTGTTTAGCCTCGCGCACGCGTGCGGAACGGTCAGGGTCGACCAGCAGCGCCAGCCAAAAACGACAAAGCCCAACGGGTTAGGCTGGGCTTCGGGGGGCTGGTGGCGCTTAGTCCTTGGTCGAGAACAGGAACACTAGCGCCGTTCTATCCGGGCTTCGGCCTTGGGCAATGCCGCCGACTCGCTCGCGGAACTCATCTTCCGTTTCTCCGTCCAGGCGCAGAAAGGAATCATCGCCAATCTGGGCGCGTACTTCTTCTTGGTCTGGGCCGGTCGAGATGAAGGTGATGAAGATAACCGGCACAGCGGGCGCAGTGTCGGCGGCAGTCTCCAGAGCCTCCAGGCGCTTCAAGAGTGCGGCGCTCATGGCTTGCCCTTGGTCTTGGCATTCGCAGCCTCTAGCGCCTCGATGCGGGCCAGCAATTCATCGGCTTCGGTCAACTTCTGCAATGCACCCAGCGAGCCCATGATTGATGCGCCTTGGCTTGGCGCGATCTCTCCAGCAGCCACAGCGGCCACCACGGCGCGGCCTTGCTCGGTCAGCGTGCCATCGGGCAGATTGACGGGCGCGGCTTCTTCGCTTGCCTTGATTGCCGGAATCACTCGCTCCAGCAACAGGCGGGCGGCAGCAACATCGCCAGCCAGGGCGGCATCGGTTAAGGTCTTGATGATGGCGGGCACATGGTCAGCGATACCGGCGCGAAGTGCGGCGACCTTTCCAGAGCCCGACGGTTTGCCCTTGGGGTTGCCGGACTGTCCAGGCTTCCACAGGTGCGGCGGCATTTTCTTGGTTGTCATGGTCTTGCTTCCTTTTTGCTTATTCAGTCTCAATGGTGGCGAGCACTCAGCGCAGCGGCCACCCAGCTATCCGCACTCGCTCTAGCCGTTCTTGCTGGCCTTGGTGGCGGGTCGATGAACTCGCCAAGCTCCGTACTCCATTGCTTCGCCTCTTGCCTTCCTTCCCGGACTCGCACCACTTCGCCAGGGTCGGCCTGCTCTGCTGTTGCCGCTTGTTTGGGCAGTTCGGGCGGTGGTGGTGATGGCGGTTTTGGAGCGAACCCTACACAGGATAGGGTTTGCTCTTTTTCCGGCGCTGGAACCCTATAGGCTTTGGCGGTGGACTCCTTGTCTTGCGCTGTGCTTTTGCCCTTCGAAGTGAATATCTGCGCCATCGTTCGGCCTTGCTTCTTTGGCTTCGACAACTCCGCACCAAGAGCCAACATGAAGGGGCCAGGGTCGCGCTCTACGGCCTCGCGGATGGTCGGCCATGCCGCACTGCGTAAAGCCGGGTCTGATGCCTCTCTGAGTCGCTTGATCACCTCCTTGGCAGCTTCCTGCTTGCTTGCCCCTATCAGCCGCGCAGGAGCCTTCAGCAACCCATACCGCGATGCCACTGCCGCATGAAACTGCTTTTGAATTTCGGCTAGCCTTTGCTTGTTGCCAACAATGTCCGAGCCTGTCATCTTTTTTTGAATGAGCGGCAGCAGCAGCACATGGCAGTGATGCTGCGCTTCGTCGCGGTGAATGTCGGCACTGAGGATGTTCTGAGCGCCGCCAAAGTAGACGCCTGCCCAATTGGCGCATTCTGCAAAGTAGGCGCGTTCATCAAGGCGGTGTTCTGGCGGCAGGCTGAAAACCAGTTCAAGGCCCATCACGGCATCTTTGCGCAGCTTGGTGATGCCTGCCTCGCGCATCAAGTCTTTCGCCAGGGTTGCCACATCATCGGCGGTGGTCGGCCCTTGAAGGGTCTCATTCAAATGGCTGCGTGCCGGGTCAATACTCCCTGATGCGCCAATCTCCGCTTGGATGACTCGCCGGTTATGACGCGCAGCCACTCCGATGATGCCGCCCCCCTTCAGCTTCTTGAGCCGCAGGAAAGCGGCCCCGCTCACTTCAACGCCTCCCAGGCCGCAGCGACCAGCAACGCCAACGGCAGCGCCCATGCCATCAAAACAGCGGCATCAAGCATCAA
>Ga0187844_10001517_pt1 | contig 17597 bp, 13 predicted proteins | sample SpaLakP09_SKY_50_FD_134517 | JGI IMG/M metagenome (GOLD analysis project Ga0187844, IMG submission 134517) | Oligotrophic lake water microbial communities from Sparkling Lake, Wisconsin, USA - SP09_SKY_50 | ecosystem: Environmental > Aquatic > Freshwater > Lake | place: USA: Sparkling Lake...
ACCATTCCGGTACAGCTGCTGGCCTATCACGTAGCCCTGGCCCGTGGCACCGACGTCGACAAGCCACGCAACCTGGCCAAGAGCGTGACGGTGGAGTAAGGCTGTTTGCGTTTTATGACTGGTTGTTTTGAGAAAATAAAGTTCTTTATTATAAAATAAAGTTCTTTCTCAATAAATAAAGTACTTTACCGCTTGGTGATTGAAAAAATTACGTTTTTCATTGCATCGGCATTGCCAGCTTGTTGCTGGTAGATCAAACAAAAAGAGGCCCGGAAGGGCCTCTTTTTGTTTGAGATTGCTGGTTTTGAAGATGTGCAAGGGCAAGGATCGATGAGACTGATTGTCGGCCCACGCTAGTCAAATGAACCTACCCGATATCTACGCGCAATCGCGAAATGGATGAGTTTAGCGTGATCGGCATGCCGTTCCCGTGTTGTTCCTGTGTTGTTCCGATTTTCTTGACATTGCGGGCGGGCAACACGAGACTAAGCAATACGGAACAACGAAGGAACAACGGAGGGTTGCATGTCGAACACCTTTTACACCGCGAGCCTGAGCCGGACGCAAGGCCGTAGCACGTGGGCCATCATCTTTCGGCATCCCAAGCGCACTGACCCAACCACAGGCAAGGAAGGCTTGCGGGTCAGACAAAGCCTCAAGACCGAGGACGAACAGGAGGCCGCGAAGCTGCGAGACGACATGAATGTCCTGCTCTCCAGCCCGCATCTGTGGGACCTAGGTGCGCGTGCGCACGCACTGGCATCGCTTGATTCTCGTGTTGTGGACATCTTTTACTACAAGCTCGAAGGTGGTGAGACCGACTTCCTCAGTCTCCGCGAGACTGCCATTGCACTGCCTTCCGCACAGTCGAGCGACTACCGACGAGCGCTCCTGCTTGGCACGACCGGAGCTGGGAAGACGACGCTCCTGCGACAGATCATCGGAACCGACCCGGCGCGCGAACGTTTTCCCTCCACCTCCACGGCTAGGACGACGGTTCACGAGACCGAGATCGTCCTGGACGAAGGCCGCTATCGTGCCGTGGTGACCTTCTTCCCCGTGGAGGATGTGCGCGAACACCTGAAGGAATGCGTGTCAGCGGCCGTACTTGCGGCCTACCGCGGCGAGCCTGAGGGCGAGCAGATGCGCCGCCTGCTTACCCATGTCAACCAGCGCTTTCGCTTCAACTACGTTCTCGGCAATGGTCCGGTGAAGGAGGTCAGCGATTTCGACGATGAGCCCGCAGCCGAGGATATCTCCGAGACCAGCGGCCTGCTCAGGTGTACAAACGAGGTACTGACGCGCGCACTGGACTCGCTCAAGGACATCGCGGCCCGGCACGGCGCCGCTCTGAGACAAGAGCTGAACGCGACAGACGAAAAGGACCAGCGTGTCATTGACGAACTGTTCGAGGAGGAGCTGGACAACCGGACGCGCGACGACGAGGCCTTTCACCAGATCGTTGACTCGCTAATGGACGAGATCGAGGAGCGCTTTGCGCTGCTGGGCGAAGGTAAGCTGCAAAAGACAAAGGTTGGCTGGCCGCTGAGCTGGGCTTGGGAAACGGAGGATCGCGAATATTTCATCCGGACCCTCACCCGCTTCTCATCTAACTACGCGCCGCTGTTCGGGACGCTGCTTACACCACTCGTGAACGGTGTGCGTGTTGCCGGGCCGTTCCATCCGACATGGAGCGACGAAATACCGAAGCTCGTGTTGCTTGACGGTGAGGGGCTGGGCCACACGGCGCGCTCAATGTCCACGATCTCTACGACGCTGGCAAAGCGGATCGAGATGGTTGATGCGGTGATCCTGGTCGATAACGCAATGCAGCCGATGCTGGCCGCGCCGGGGGCTGCAATGAAGGATCTGGTCTCCTCGGGTAGCGCACAGAAGCTGATCTTTGCCTTCACACATTTCGATCAGGTCGGCGGTGACAACCTGCCGACCCCTTCTGCACGGGTGAATCACGTCCTGGCCTCTACAGAAAATGTGCTCGCCTCTATCGGCGAGGATCTAGGACCGTTCGCGGAGCGGGCCCTCCGCGTCCGTCTGTCGACAGCAAGGGTATTTCTCTCTGGCATTGATGCGAAGCTCGATGCTGAGTCCTCAGACGGGCAACGGACCATCAAGCAACTCGACAAGCTACTGGAAATGGTGGACGGCATTGTGGAGCGACCCAAGCCCGCTGACTCGCGCCCGGGATACGACCGCATGAATCTGGTCCTCGCCGTCGAACGCGCCGCCGAGACGTTCCGCAACGCGTGGCGGCCTCGCCTTGGCTTGACCGTCAAGCAGGGTATGGAAAAGGAGCACTGGACGCGGGTCAAGGCGCTTAGCCGCCGCCTCGCCACTGGGATAGCCGACGAGTACGACAGCCTGAAACCCGTAGCCGACCTCAAACAGCAGCTCCAGCATCGCCTTTACGTTCTCCTCCAGAACCCGGTCTCGTGGTCTGGACCGGAGCCCAGTGACGACGACAAGCAGCATCTATATGACGCGATTGCCGAAGAGCTGAGCCGCAGACTCGTAACACTTGCGTCGCGCCGCGTGCGCACCGAGCGTCTAGCGGAGTGGCGCATCGCGTTTGACGAATCAGGACCTCGCTCTACCTTCCGCCGTGCGGAACTGATTGCAGGCCACATCTATGACCGCGCGGCCCCCATTCCTGACGTGACCCCTTCACCGGACCGTAACGCTTTCCTTCAAGAGGTCGTCGAGGCAATGCGCGAGGCAGCCAACTCCATAGGAGCTACGCTTCAATGACGGAAAAATCGAGTGGAGTCACTGTGACGGAGAGGATGCTGGCAGAGTTCTGCGAGAAGTCCTTCCTGAAACTCTGGAGCTATCCAAACCCGCATAAGGACGATGGGCACGAACTGTGCGACCTGCTGGCTGTTTTTGGCAACCACGTCTTCATCTTTTTCGACCGCGAGAACGAACTGTCGGAGGGCCCTGACAAGGATCCGAAGGTCTTGTGGGACCGTTGGAAGCGCAACGTCATCGACCGCCAGATCAAGACCGCACACGGAGCCGAGCGCTACATCCGCAGCGGCAGGGCGATCTTTCTCGATGCGAAGGGCGCTAAGCCATTCCCCTTCGTATTTGACAGAGACGCAGTGGTTATACACAAGATCATCGTTGCCCATGGAGCCAAGGAGGCCTGCGAGCGGGCTTCGCAGCAGAATATCTATGGCAGCCTGGCGATCACCTACACGGAGACTGATGGGGGCCCTACAGAGCCATTCCATATCGAGATCGACAAACGGAAACCGGTTCACATCCTTGACAGCCATAACATGCCCATCTTGCTGCGAGAGCTGGACACGGTGACTGACTTCGCGGTGTATCTTAACGAGAAGGTCCGGGCCGCCTCCGCGTTCGATTACCTGAGCTATTGCGGTGAGGAGGACCTTCTCGGCCACTACCTTCTGAACTACGACGCCACGACGAAGCGCCACGTGATTGGGCCGAAGAAGGGCAGCTTCAGCGGCGTCATGATCGGTGAGGGAGAGTGGCACGACTTTGTGCAGACTGATCTGTACAAGAATACCAAGAATGTAGACCGCATCTCTTACTTCTGGGACGAGCTGATTCAGCGCACGTGCCAGAACAGTCTGGACGGCACGCTCGGTGGTAACTCCGACATCCTACAGGGCGAAAGCGCAATCTACGAGATGGTCAAAGAGCCGCGCTTTATGAGAAGGGGGCTTGCCGAGAAGATGCTTTCCGCCGTCGAGCGCTTCCCCGACGTCGGGCAGTTTTCTAGGCAGGTCACCTTCCTGCCCTCGTTCGAGCTAAATGTCGCCTACGTCTTGCTGCAATTGCGTGTATCGGATGCGCTCCGCGCCGAACCCGACTACCGCGAGAAGCGACAGGCACTTCTTGAGATCGCATGTGGCGCAGCGAAGAACAAGTTTCCATACCTCGTGAAGGTTATCGGGATCGGCATCGACGCACCTAAATTCTCAGACGGAACGGTTGCTGAAGACTTCATTCTCATGCCTTGTGAGGTGTGGACCGACGAAATGCGTACCCACTATGAAGAGCAGAACAGGGGGTGGAACTTCTTCGGTACGTCCGAGATGCGGCAATTCAACGATAGGGTGACGCAGTTTGTACCACCACAGCGAACTGGCACGCGGGCAACGCCTGGCAAAGTTGGCCGCAATGATCCTTGCCCTTGCGGCTCAGGTAAGAAGTACAAGAAGTGCCATGGGTAGAGATGGACTGCCCCAGCTCCTGTAGGCAATCCTGTTCTATGGTTTTAGCATCGGAGGCATGCACATGCCCGCGGCTAAGTCGTCGGTATCGTGAAGCTGTTTGGACATTTCTGGTGAAAGTGAAAACGGTGGAAGGCTGAATGGCAAAACGTAGGTACAGCTTCGATGAGCAAAAAATTTCCCGCTTTCTAAAAGAAGGCCGTGGGCAAGGTCATGGCGCGGAATATCTTCCATGGTTAACAGTACAAGATGTTTCATCTAAGGGTCGAGTAAGCCGAATCCATGGCAGGAAAACTGGCCGTGAGCATCACTTATTGTCGGATATCGAGACCGCTGCATTCTTATTGTTTGATTGGTCAGCGACCGTAATAGACATTCGAGAGCAATATCCGCTGGATAGGGAGGAGACCCTACGAATTGCCGCTGAAATTGGGGTACGGCATCCCTTCGACACCCAGGGTAAGTGCGACCTTGTCATGACCACCGATCTCCTGGTGGATGTGCAAACGAGCAATGGTCTGCAGTTGCATGTTCGTAGCGTCAAGCCAGCCAAGGAACTTGAAGACCCGCGTACTCTCGAAAAGCTGGAAATTGATCGCCGTTACTGGGCAGATAAGAGTGATAGTTGGGGCTTGATAACCGATCTGGATATACCAAAACAGCGAGTAAAAAATCTTCGCTGGCTGCATGAGTTGTTTTCGTTAGCCGGGATGGAGGAGGCGTATCCAGGCTATTGGAGTGATCGTTGTAACCGGTTTCTTCAATGCCTACCTAATGCCAAAGGGGGGACGATCAAGCGGTTTATCCAGCAATTGGAAAGTACTCAAGGATTCGCGGCTGGGGAAGGTCTGATGGTCTTACGGCACTTGGGGGCGACTAAGCAATTACTAATCGATCTTGATCAGCCGTTTACTGTCAACGCGCCATTAGCAACGCTCGCGATCGCAGTTGTTCCTACGGGTACTCATCAAACTAGGGGAGTTGCCTGATGTTGCTCCGCAATGATCTGCTGGCATATGGTGAGCCAGAAAAGCTCATACTCAGGGTGTTGTGGCTGCATCCTACTCAACCCACTGCCTTTGTAATTGATGTCAATGCTGTAGATGGCACTCCGAAGTTGGTACAGCTTGAGTCTTTGCTGGAAGATATTCAGTCTGGCCGAGCGAACTTGTTGGTGCCTGACCCTTACTTGCCTATCGCAAGCGAAGATTCCCTTACTAGTGCGCGTAAGTCGCGACGCGACCGGGCATGGGCAGTGATTTCCGATCTGGTAGGTGATGAGCCACGTATCTACGATCCAAAGTATCGCGCAGAAAAAATCAATTTATGTATCCAGAAAGGCCTGGCAACTCGTCCGACTCTCTGGCTGTACCTGCGTCGCTATTGGCAGCGGGGGCAAACTCCAAATGCGCTGTTGGCCGATTATGACAAGTCAGGTGGTAAAGGTAAGAAACGTGAGTCGCTGACGGGTATTAAACGTGGTCGGCCACGCCAGTTTGGCGATGAGTCTGGGCTTAACATCACCGAAGACATTCGCAAAATTTTCGGCGTGGCGGTAACACGCTACTACGTGACAAATAAGAAGTTCACGTTGCGTGGTGCTTACGACCAGATGATCACAGATTTTTTCTGTGAGCGTGTCATCGATCCAGAAACGAGCCGCGTTACGCATGTTCCGAATGCTGATGTATCAACCTCCGGTTTTCCCTCGTTCGGGCAGTTCCTCTATTGGCTAGAACAAGATGACGATAGGCTGGACATCAAGCGACAACGTATACGCCCTCGGGTTTATGACAAAGACCTAAAAGGGCTGCTTGGCACTTCCAATGCTGAAGTCTGGGGACCTGGAGCACGCTATCAGATCGACGCCACGATTGCCGATGTGTACTTGGTCTCGCGCTTTGACCGACACAAGATTATTGGCAGACCGGTGCTATACATCGTAATTGATGTATTCAGCCGAATGATCGTAGGCATCTATGTTGGCCTTGAGGGACCATCTTGGGTAGGCGCGATGATGGCACTTGCGAATACGGCGTCGGACAAGGTGGCATTCTGCCAGCGCTTCGGTCGGGACATCACTGCTGAAGAATGGCCCTGTCGACATCTGCCTTCTACCTTGCTGGGAGATCGGGGGGAGATTGAAGGGCGGATGATTGAGACCTTAATCAACAATTTCAATGTAATTGTTGAAAACGCGGCAGCTTACCGGGCTGACTGGAAAGGTATTGTCGAGCAGCGTTTTCGTCTTCTGCCCGCTAAGTTCAAGCCCTACGTACCTGGTTACATAGAGTCCGATTTCCGGGCGAGGGGAGGAAACGACTATCGCTTGGACGCTGTGCTGGATCTTGATCAGTTCACGCAGGTCATCATTGAGTGCGTGCTGTACTACAACAACCATCACGAAATAAAACGCTATGATCGGGATAGTGACCTAGCTGCTGACAGGGTGCTGGCAGTCCCCTCTGATTTGTGGGAGTGGGGTATTGCCAACCGTAGTGGCAGCTTACGTGCCTATCCTGAAGAGCAAGTTCGTTTTAGTTTATTGCCGGTAGACGACGCCACTGTCACGCTCAATGGTATTCGCCTCCGAGGGGTGTTCTACACTTGTCAGAAAGCACTTGAAGAACGTTGGTTTGACCGTGCACGCCAACGTGGCACCTGGAAGGTCAAGGTATCCTATGATCCACGAAACCTTGACGAAATCTATCTGCATGATGAGCAGGCACCGCAGCAGTTCCAAACCTGCTCTATGACTGAGCGTAGTCGTGCTTTTCATCACGCGTCGCTCTGGGAGCTGGGGCAGTTACAAGCAATCGAAAAACATCAGTCTGCGAATCATCAACCAAAGCAGCAGCGGGCTGTGGCCGACTTAGCAGCGAGTATCGAGGGTATTGTGTCCGAGGCTAGTCAGTTGAAAGGTGAGCCCACCACGCAAAGTGCCGCGAGCCGTACAAAAAATATCCGGACAAATCGTGCTGAGGAGAAGCAGGCTAATCGTCAAGCGGAGAAATTCCGCTTTACTGTAGATCCGCCTACTCAGTCCAGAGGCGCAGACATCCTGCCGTTTCCCGTGCCTCAAGTTACTAACTACAGTGAACCGGATATTACCGAGATTCTGGGTACCCTCGGGAGGGATGATGAATAAGCCGCCAGCAGACGAACTGCCGATGAGCTTGCGTGAATATGAGGACAATCCTTTTATCGCCAGGTTGCCATCCTTGTTGTCGCAAAGAGAGTTGGTCAGGGCGTTGGCCTCGTGTCCAGATTTCAATGAGCAGGAAAGGAATTATCCTGCGCAACTGCGCAAGCACTGCATCATGCGTTTGGGGCGTTATTTTGAGCCGTTGGAGCGTCAGATCCAACTTGCTGAGCGTTTCGGTATGCTGCTGCGGCAAGGATATATCGGACGCAATCCCCTAACACACGACTACATTCGTCATCTGCAGAACGGTGCTGAACGCATCGAAGCCAAATCATTACATGTTGCTACATTACACCCAGTTGAGAATACAGCTACTAGCTTTGCGCTGACAGGATGTTCTGGGATTGGTAAGTCGAAGTCGATTGAGAAGGTGTTACATCAATACCCGCAAACGATTCAGCACGCTGAGCCCTTCAGCTTGGTACAGATTGTTTGGTTGAAGTTGGATTGTCCCCATCAAGGCTCGCCCAAACAGCTGTGCATCAGTTTTTTCTCCGCAGTGGATCGTCTACTTGGGACTAATTATCTTAAATGGTATGGCAGCCGCCGAACCAGTCTGGATGAGATGATGGTCCACATGGCCCATGTTGCTAATCTCCATGCATTAGGAGTGCTGGTGATTGATGAGATCCAGCATTTAAACCGAAGCAAGGCCGGGCCGGAGGCGTTACTGAATTTTCTAGTAACACTAGTTAATACCATCGGGGTGCCGGTAATTTTGATTGGAACGCTCAGTGCTGTTCCTTTGCTGCAAGAAAATTTCCGGCAGGCTCGCCGAGCTAGTGGCATGGGCTCCCTGGTTTGGGATCGAATGCCGCAAGGCAAGGCGTGGGACCATTTCATCGATCGGTTATGGCAATACCAGTGGACGCGTGATGTCACGCCGATCAGCCCGGACATTCGGGAGGCACTATACGACGAAAGCCAGGGGATACTGGACATCGTTGTTAAGCTGTTCATGCTCGCGCAGTTGCGGGTGATCGGTATTGCCGAGGTACGTCGGGGGCCGGAAATCTTGACCTCCCAGCTATTTCGCCAGGTCGCCCGCGAAGATTTCCGCATCGTGCAGCCAATGCTAAATGCATTGCGTGCCAACGATACCAAGGCACTGCTGAAATATGATGACCTAATGCCTTTGCAAGTGCATGTCGAGCAACTGCTAGTTGCCGCAATGCAGACACTAGGAGCTACTTCAGTTCAACAGCCTGCTGCGTTTGCCCAACCTGCCCCCTCACCAGAGATGGGCACTGATGGCAGTGACCAACTTTTTGCCGCTTTGCGCTCCCTGGGTGTGGCTGATGATGTGGCAAAGGTACTTATTGATGAGGCCAGAATAAATAATCCTTCCGCGGATCCACTGCTTTTAATGGCGGCAATTTCGGAGCGATTAGCACAGAGACCTATCAAGCCCAAGAGGAAAAAACCAGCAAAAGTGCCCGAGCAAGTAGCGACTTGTGAGGGTGACCTGCGCCATATTGTCGAGCAGGGTATGAAATCTGGCCAGTCAGGCTATGAAGCACTGCTGACTGCAGGTTGGGTGACACCACCCCTACCTGATTTTGCTGCATGAGGTAGCTGGGAATGCTGGCTTACTTCCCAACCATCTATCCTGGAGAGTTGCTGTATAGCGTGTTGGCGAGGTATCAGCGGCATGTCGGCATGCCGGGGATGATGCACACGCTGGATGAATTGTTCGGTAACCGCAAGGTGGCTGCCAGTTTTGATTTTCCAGGGCATTTACAGGCACTGGTCGACAACATCCCGGCCGAGCATGGCATAACGACCGATTTCATCATTGATACGCTAACGCTCTATCCCTATTTCACTGCATTCGAGCCCCCCGCATTGCAGGCCCAAGTTCGCAAGGCAATGCACAGTGGCGCAATTGATGGTCTGCATGTGCGATTGGGGCTGGCCGCATTCAGGATCGGGCGTGTGAGCCGGTTCCGTTTTTGCATAGCGTGCAGTCAGAAAATGCTTGAGCAGTATGGAGAGCTATATTGGCGCCGCGATCATCAGTTACCAAGCGTGCTTGTTTGCCCTGAGCATGGGCATCCATTACTGGAAAGCTCTGTATCGCCTAACCAATTCAGTCGCCACGAGTTTATTGCAGCAAGTACGGATAACTGTCCGTCTGATGCGAATTCTGTTTTAACCGCGAGTGATTTGAATATCTTGCCGCATTTAAAACGTTTAGCATGCAGCAGCGCAATGCTTCTCAATGAGTTACCCCCTGCTCGTAGCTTTGCTGAATGGACCTCGTTCTATCGTAGAGAGATGCTGGAAGTGGGATTGGCCCGCTCAACTCGCACAATGAATCAGCAACAACTGGACAAAGCATTTCGTGGGTTCTATGGGCAGGTCCTGGGGGTATTACCTAGCGTCATTACTGAGGAAAAATTTGCTGGCGAGTGGCTGGCAGCGATGGGGCGGAAGCACCGTAAGGCCAATCACCCTTTATATCATTTGCTATTTCAGGATTTTCTGGCGCAGCAAGAGCATCATCTTTCGCCTTTTGGCCAAGGACCTTGGCCATGTCGGAACCCGCTGGCTGACCATCACGATCAACTGACCATCGAATCAATCACGCAGCATCGTAATCACGGCAAAACTGTAGGTGTATTTGCCTGCTCATGTGGCTATGTTTATACGCGCTGTTTGGATGCTGCCGCTGGTACGTTGGGGCCGCCACGTTTCCTACACTATGGGCCACTGTTGGAGTCAGCTCTGCACAAATTGCTTGATAGCGGAGCAAGTCTTAGGGGAGCTGCTAGGCGCTTACAGTTGGATCCCAAAACAGTTGTCTTTCTTGCGGCCAAGTTGGGGTTTTCCTCGCCGTGGAAAACACAACCTTCAGGTCTTTGTCAAACCACTACTGGGAAACAGAAACAGTCTCAAGCTTTGGCCAGTGAACCGTCATCTGTGTCCTTTGAGCCGAAGCACGCACGGAGTGAACGTTTCGACTGGTCTGAGATCGACAGCAAATGGCTGGAGACGCTCAAGGAAATTGTTCCCCTTGTCATGGCGGAAATTCCACCAGTCCATCTGACTGTGAGCGAATTGGAGCGTCGTATCGGACGACGTGGTTATTTTGGGAAACGTAAGAACCGTTTGCCAAGGACGACACAATTTCTGTTTCTGAACACTGAAAGTGTAAGGGCATTTCAATTGCGTCGGATTCAGTGGGCGATTGCCGAGTTGAAGAAAGAAACTGAGTATCCAAAGACTTGGCAGGTTCTGCGTAAGGCATGTATTCGTTCTAAAATTGGTCTTCCACTTGTGTTTGAGATGGCAGATTTTGTTGTGTAGCCTTTCGATGATCAATGGGGTTTATAAAAACGTTTTGAAAGACTGTCTATTCTCTGATTATGCATGTACCTATTAAACCATTTGCAAATGAATATGCTTTAGGCTGGCGCGGTAGATTGAGATTTTTGAATCATTATCCAAATGTTAAAACGTTGGTGGATGATTTGCGACGTGATTTTTCAATTAGGCATAATGGTGGCCTTGCTTGTGATGTTCCGCTACTTTATATTTTTGCAGAAGCATCTGGGATGTCTGAGGCAGATTTTTTAGCTAATCACACGCTAATCCCATTTTTCCGTGCTTTTGATGTGAAAAATTTTGGAGGAAATGGTTGGGGAAAACAAATCGTTAACTTTATTAAATATAGAGGTTTGAGTTCAACGAAAAAAAATGCTTGCTTTTGTATTGAGTGTGTCGAGGACGATCTTGGTTGCTATGGAATTCCATATTGGCATAGAGAGCATCAACTACCTGCAGTTGATTGGTGTCCGACACATGGGCATAAGTTGAAAGAACTCGCACTATCGGCATTTGATAACCCTCCACCTATATTGAATCATTCAGAGCAAAATAGTGATTTAGGCAATTTGGATTGTGCGCATTCAGTTATTCAGCGTTACGTGGCTACTTCTGATTACGTACTCAATAGAGGTGGCCATCTTGATTTTCATCTCGTTTCACATTTCCTGGAAAGAAAAGCAATGGAGATGGGGATGGTTGGTCCCGATGGTTCCGATTTGTGTTTAAATAATACGGTTAAGAATTTTTTACCTGAGTCATGGTTGGATGAAATAAGTGGTGGGTTTAACAGGGGTAATTATGACCTTGATCTGACTTCTGTATTTCAGCGAGGGGTAAATCAACGAGCAACTGAAATTTATGTTCTATTGTTTGCGTTTTTTTATGAGTCTATTGATGAAATAAAACTGCAGTTTGAGAAAATTGATCATGTAAACAACCTTTCTGATTTAGATTGGGAGCGCTGTAGTAGTAAATTTTTTTTAGACGAATTTATTTATAGTGAATATATAAGGTGTGGCGGATCTGTCTCTGATGTGGTGGCCAGTGGATCATTTTGCCTTCCGGAAGTCGAAAAAAATTTTGGATTAAACGGACTCCCGCCTCTCTGCGGAGAGAGAGATTCGGATATTCGAGCACTTAGTGATTTCTTTCAAGGAGAGTCACTTTCTGAAGTGTGTTCGACTTATAACGTTGAAATTGACGTTCTAGAGCGATTGCTAAGGTGTTCTGGTGCTCGTGTGGCCCGAGCCTTGAGTGAGATTGGCAAGAGGCCTAGTATCGAAAAAGTGTAATTATATAGGCACACTGTGTATACATGCTTACCGTGATTGGTATGTCACTAATGACTAATAGTCGGGATTGCGAGACGGAAAATATCTAATTCATGACAGCAGCTCAACTTGAGATGATAGGTATCTCAATGACTTAACCTCCGATTAGCTTGGCGATTTTGCAGTGATGGCAATTCAGTCGAGACTATTGCTGCGTAATTCAAAGCGCTCCAACAGCTTGAATCAATAAAAGTGGCCATGGCAGTTTTACTGATTTAATGCCCAGCTAGTAGATCCGTGAATAGATACTCAGGCATTGCCATGGGGGAGACTCAATTGGTATTCCAGAGCAGCAAGTACATCTTCCAGGAAATACTTGCGCCCAGCTCTCGGCAGGCTGACTGGCGGCATGCTGATAGACAGAAGTCTGTCTTCTAGCCATCGGGTAAAGCACAAGCGCATACCTTCTGGCATGTCAGACCAATACACGACAGCTCCACATAGATGGGTTCCATTGCAGCCCATCGGTAAAAATGAAGGTGTGTGTACGCCCTCCCAAACCGGCCCGTCGACTTCGATAAGTTGAATATGATTACCGGTGATACTCATCGAAATATCTCCGTAAATACTGCGATATCGGCCTTTGAAGCATAGCATTTCTCTCAGGCTACCGTGGATGTTAGAGGTGCGACCGACGTTCTGCGCCTGCGGTAGAGAATTGGCAAATCTGAGGCCCAGAACAGACACTCAGGACAGATGGGGCCATAGACTACTTTGGGTGCCTCTTGTCTGCCAAACACGTAGGCGGCCGTTCGTCGGCCAAAGCCGCCGTAAGTTATGTCTCGTGTAGACGACCTACTTCAGCATGACCGTGCTTGTTACGCATAGGGGGCCTGACAAAAGCCATCCAATTACGATACCCAACATGAATATGACAGAATCCATGACGAGTTGTAGTATTGATAGATCACTGTTGCGACACTTCATCCTTCTATGTCTACCGTAGCCACTGCCGATATTAAAGAAGTTCTTAAATCTCTTTCAACTAGAATGCCGTGGCTTACGGCTAAGCCAATGCTTGACTCACTTGGGATTATCACGAGCAATGGCTGGAAGCCCACTATTGAAAAATTAAGTCTTCTACCTAAATCCAAAGAATATATTCTCGCCGAAAAAATCCTTTCAGAAATTTTCTCTGAACACATCTTGTTCGGTGAAAAAATCATTCGCCGCTTTTCGCTCAAGGGTTTGCCGCCTAATGAAATCAGCAAATTTAATAAGCTAGTAAAAAAATTTTGCAATGAATTTAATTCACCATTAAAAAGTAAATTTTATAAAACGTATCCATATCCGCTGACTGATACGCTTACTCTAAAGAAATTAGCTGGTAAACCGCATGAGCTTTTAAGTTCACATAATGCTGACGATAAATACATATTTCAGTTTTGCACCGTTCGCTCCTACAGGGAGCGAGTTGAGTTGGACTTGGATCAATTCGCAGGTGCAAAAAAATTCAGTCAATTAGAGCAGTTTGAAGAGTTTTTCGGAATATTGCCGACTTACCGGCAATGTTATGACTCAGTAGTATTTGATCCCCAAAAACTTACTATAGAGTTAAGACTAGATGCCCCAAAGGGAATGTCAGTCGAAGAACTATATTTGGCAGTTAATCATTTGGCAGATCAGTTTGATAGCCTAGCGCAAGAATATTTTGAATATACCCCCTGCTCATCTTCTCCTCAGAACCTATACAAGGCAATTGGAAACCTATACAAAGCCTCTGGAGAGGGAATGGTCTACGAGCTTGGCTTTACAGCAAGTTCTCAAAGCACAGTATCGAACAATAGCGGAAAATTATTAAAGGGACGAAATAAGGACCTTCGACTAGATCCTTTCCACTTAGGCGGGAAAAACAAAGTTCAGGATATTCTGCCGTACCGTATTGGAGTAGAATGGAAAGGTAGCGGTGCAATTACTACAGGGACACCGTCACTAATAGGAAATCCTCGACTCTATCTCCCCGGAACAGCAAGGATGCTGAACAAGCCTCCATGTGAAATATCACTTGCATACATTACAAATTGTATTACAAAATTTGACTACGACTTTGTATCGGACAAACTAGATCACTACCTAAATTAAAATGGCAATTCGAGAAAAAATAAAGCAAAGCCTTAAAATAAATACAAAAGAGCTTGACCTTTGTCTATCTCTCCTGACCTATTTCGAAGGTCAGGCAAGAGAGCCTTTGCCATTTTATATGTACGCCCAGATTGCAGAACGCTTTCCCAAAGCATCATCTAAAGATTTAGTCCAAGTGCTAGATGTATTGGCTCAATCTCGATTTGGTGCCTTGAAAAAAATTTACTTCATATTCCTTAGCGATGATTCAATCTATGAATTCAATACAAAAGAAATCATAGAAATAATTAAGAATGGCTCATTTGAGCATCCTGAAACCAATAAAACTATAAAAGATTTAAATAAAATAAGCTTTGCATATGAAATTGGAGAAGAGTTGCTAAAGGAGGTCCAAGAGTGATTGGATTGGAAGACCTCTGCAAAATTAAAGGCGGTGATGAAAAATTTATCAGGTATTTAAAACGCATAAATTTAGAAATCGAAGAAGATTATCCCGAATTTATTTCTGTACTTTATGCTGATCTTGATGATATTAGTTACAATTTCAATAAAAACCCTCAAAGAAGAGCAGAAGATACTGAAGATAGATTGACTGATGAAATTGTTAGTGCTCTAAACCTGCTGGGTTATACAGCAGACCATGACCGCGAGTCTGGCGGACATGTTGACGTTACAGTTGAACTTGGGAGTCACTCATGGATAGGAGAAGCTAAAATCCATCAGGGACCAGCTTATCTTTATGAAGGTTTTCTACAATTATCAACTAGATATCGTCCTGCCTCTGGAAATTGGAAGCATAACCATGGTGGTATGTTAATTTACATACAAAAACAAAAAAACGCTGCCAAGCTCAAACAGGAATGGAAAGATCATCTAGCTTGCAAATTTGTAGAACAGGGAGAAGCAATTGAGTTTGCAGATTGCAAGAATAATATATTTGCCTTCAATAGTACGCATAATCATGAAATATCAGGCCTTGAATTTATTGTTAGGCATATTCCGTTCTTATTAACCCATGAGCCCAAGGATAAATCTGGAAGGAATAGAAAACCTAGGAAACCAAGAGCTACATCAAAGAAAATCTCCTAAATACTGTGCAAGCCTACCAATGGGGTGTCAAGGGGTGTAGGCTATCTTCATCTCAATCTTCGTCGATGTGCAGCCGTCTAAATGGCTTCCCTGGCGCTGGCTATTGCTGCAAGAAATTTTTCGTGAGTTGGCTGGAAGCCCAACCCATTCCTACTAACCAAGATCACCTTCAAGCCACCGATTAGCCAGCTGAAAGTGGTGCCGTCTAGGCAAAGTTAGCCGTGGAATCTTGTACATTGAAACTTCCGTATGCCAGTTTATACGGACACGCAAGTGATGAATGGCTTGATGAATATGGGTTTGGGTATTGTGCTATCAGTAATATCAATTAATATATGGACCTGTGTGTCCGTACAAAAATTGTTAGAGGGCAGATGAACACACAAGGAAAGTATGCAACTCAAACAGGTACATTTTCAAAAGCGTACCTTGAACGAGCTTGGGATCAACGTGCTGACCTGACAGATATAGAAAGAAAGGGGTTTGCTCAATTCTTCTACATATCTCTATGCGGTCATATTGAAGCGGTGATCTGTGCTGTAATAAAGGCGCGATTATCAAGCATGGAAATTTTCCAGTTCAATCCTGTAAATAATCAAACGTTTACCCTCGACGGAGTTAGCCAAGTTTGCTCCTTTGAGCCTGTCAGCAATTCAATCTGGCATTTATCAAATCAAATCTCTGCTGAAGCTGAGACTGCTGCATTAGGGAAGCTTTTGGAGGTCTATAACAAGGTTTTTCCGAAAAAGCTTTCCGATACTGTCGGCTCCGAGCTACACAAAGATATCAATGCGCTTGTTGCGCTAAGAAACATATTTGGACACGGAAGAAGTATTTCAATCGAAATTGAGCTTAAAGATGGTGAAGTGCATAATGCGACGCTAGACGGCAGTGTTTTAAAAATGCCAGCTCAACGCTTACATGAAGCTGGAGTTATTAATTTGCCGTCGCCAAGCAACTATGCTCACATTCATCTCATCGACTTAATGTACTGCGATGATGCGTTGATGCACTTTTATAATGCAATAGTCGCGATTGAAACAAAACTAAAATCTGAGGTGGAATTCCTTCCTGAAAAGAGAAAAATCTTTGTCACGCCCCTCCCAACTCTGTCCCCCTAACCTCTCGGTCACGCGGACCTGTCGCTAGCGGCAGTCCGCCAACGGCTCAAGAGTGTCTAGGAAGCTGTGGAAATCAACCTAGGTATTCGCTCCTACAACGCAACATCGTCTTTCACTTACTCGTTATGACCATCGATACAACAAGCAAGATCACACTTTCCCTTACTCGCATATTGTTACTGCTATTTCTGTTTGCTTTTCTTGGCATGTACCTCTGGGGAGTCCAGCTCGCTTACGACAAGGCATCGCAAGGCTGGGCAAAGGCGCTTCTCTTCTCGTTAGTTATCTTTGGCGGAGGCCTGAGCTGGGACATCCTGAAGGAGATTGCGCGCCTGCCTGATTTGAGGATGGACTCATTCGCCAAAGCAATGTGGCTTGCGCTGTTTTGGATGCTCCTGTACGCCACTTTCTTCGTTATTGGATTCAATGTCCTGGGCGAATGGGCTGGAGTTGCGACAATCGGAGTGCTTCTGTACTGGCTTATCACGGCTTATGCGCTAATCAGGTTTTTTACCACCTTTGAGCAGGCAATCAAGATTGTGCTACCAGAGAACGTGGATGGTGCGACCTAGGGAAAGCGGCATGCTGTTGATTTTTTTGTGGGATGTCAGACTACCGTGGCCCTAGTAGGCACTCCTACCTATGAGAAAGAACTTTATTATCATAAAAATTAGAAGCATTTTGGCTACTCTTATGACGAGTAAAGGACTTTAACTAAAATTGCCCCATGTATTACCATGAAAAATCAATGGCTTGCAGCAAAGAATATAAAGAACTTTATTTCTTCAAAACACTGGTGTTTACAGACAATAAATATATCGCACAAGCAATAAAGATGTAGCTCAGACAATAAAGATGTAACAAAGCCCGGCAAGCTAGCTTGCCGGGCTTTTATCTTTTTGCATATTCCGCACCTATCTTGCGAACTTGCACGCACTTGCGCACCCGGTTGCTTCGCATCTGATCAGCGAGTTGCATCGGCTTGCACGCCTAGTCATGAGCGCTGTTCTGATCGGCCAGTTGTCGATATCTGGGCGCTGCAATTGGGGAATTTAACGTCTGTAGCAATACGGACAGTCGACACCCCCAAGAAGGGCGTGTACTGAATTTTGTGTAAACGGACATTTGGCAGGAAACTGCCACCTAGTCTGGAGACACAATGAGCTCGAAGAAACACGACGTACCTGACACACTACTGGACAGCTTGCTGGCTAAT
>Ga0187844_10001518_pt1 | contig 17594 bp, 18 predicted proteins | sample SpaLakP09_SKY_50_FD_134517 | JGI IMG/M metagenome (GOLD analysis project Ga0187844, IMG submission 134517) | Oligotrophic lake water microbial communities from Sparkling Lake, Wisconsin, USA - SP09_SKY_50 | ecosystem: Environmental > Aquatic > Freshwater > Lake | place: USA: Sparkling Lake...
AATTAGGTCTGGGCATTCCCCGCGAACAGGTCTACAACCAAACCATGTTCATCTTGGTGGGCATGCTGGTAGTGGGTTTGATTGCCAACCTGATGATCAAACCGGTGGCCGCCAAACACTTCATGACCGCTGAGGAATTGGCTACCGAGAAGAAACTCGCGCACGAAAAAGCCAGCGCCTCTGAAGTAGGAAGCGCACATGGCGGTGTCAGCCAAACCAACCCCTTGTGGGTGGTACTGGCGTGGACAGCAGTGGGTATTCCACTGGTGTGGGGTATTTATCGCACGCTCCTGAGCGTGGGCAAATTTTTTAATTGATGGATGTATGGAATCAACCCAAGCTTTTTCTCAGCAGGAACTGATTGACCAACTGGTGCAAAAACACGCTGGACAAGCGGGTTCTTTGTTGCCACTGTTGCACGACATACAAGACCAGCTTGGGTTCATTCCTGCAAACAGTGTGGCTTCTGTTGCAGAGGGGCTTAACCTCTCACGCGCAGAAGTGCACGGCGTCATCACTTATTACCACCACTTTCGCAGCACAGCGCCTGGCAAACACGTCATTCAAGTGTGCCGCGCAGAAGCTTGCCAGTCTTGCGGCGGCGAGGAGTTGTGGGCCTTGGCTGAAAAACTGCTGGGTTGCAAAGCCCATGAAAACAGCGCTAACGGCATGTTTTCTTTAGAGCCGGTGTATTGCTTGGGACTGTGCGCCAGCTCGCCAGCGGTACAGATTGGCGACAAATTGCATGCCCGCGTCAACGAAGCCAAGCTGACCCGCTTGGTTCAAAGCTTGGAGACAGCAGCATGAACATCACGATTTTTGTCCCCTGCGACTCAGCCGCATTGGCTGCCGGTGCCGATGAAGTGGTGGACGCCATTCACAAAGAGGCGGCTGCGCGTGGCCTGACTATTGATGTGCAGCGCAACAGCTCTCGTGGCCTGTTTTGGCTCGAACCTTTGGTGGAAGTGCTGACACCGCAAGGTCGTGTGGCTTATGGGCCTGTGGCTTTTGAAGATGTGCCATCGCTGTTTGAAGCAGATTTTTTGCATGGCGCAAAGCACCCACTGTGTTTGGGCCCTACAGACGCCATTCCTTATTTGGCCAAGCAACAACGCCTCACCTTCGCGCGCATGGGCGTGACCCGCCCAACGTCGTTGGACGATTACGCTGCACATGGTGGCTGGGTGGGTTTAAAAAACGCAGTCGCTATGCAAGGTGATGCAGTGGTGCAAACATTGCTGGACTCTGGCCTGCGCGGTCGCGGCGGCGCGGCCTTTCCCGCTGGCATCAAATGGCGCACGGTGCGTGCCACCACAGCGGCGCAAAAATACGTGGTGTGCAACGCGACGAAGGTGACTCGGGAACGTTTTCCGATCGCATGACCATGGAGGGTGACCCCTTTATGCTGATTGAAGGCATGGCGATCGCGGGCTTGGCGGCTGGCGCTACCCAAGGCTATATCTACATCCGCTCCGAATACCCGCACGCCATCTCTACGATGAACACCGCCATCGCCTTGGCCGAGTCAGCCGGCTATTTGGGCAGCAATGTGCTGGGCAGCGGTCAAGCCTTTTATTTGCATGTGCGTAAAGCCGCGGGCTCTTATGTGTGTGGTGAAGAAACCGCCATGCTGGAGAGCATTGAGGGCAAGCGTGGCGTGGTGCGCGCCAAGCCACCGCTGCCGGCGCTTGAAGGTTTGTTTGGCCAACCCACGGTGATCAACAACGTCATCACTTTGGCCAGCGTGCCCATCATCATGGCCAAGGGCGCGGCCTTTTACAAAGACTTTGGCGTGGGCCGCTCCACTGGCACCTTGCCATTCCAAATCAGCGGTAACGTTTTACAAGGCGGCTTGGTCGAACGTGCTTTTGGTTTAACGCTGCGCGAACTGCTGTTTGATTTCGGTGGAGGCAGCCGCAGTGGCAGACCCATCAAAGCGGTGCAAGTCGGCGGCCCTTTGGGTGCTTATGTGCCTGAATCCCAATGGGATGTACCTTTGGATTACGAAGCTTACGCCGCCATGGGCGCAGTGGTGGGCCACGGCGGCATAGTGGTGCACGACGAGCGCGCCAATATGGCCAAGTTGGCCCGTTACGCGATGGAGTTTTGTGCCATAGAGAGTTGCGGCAAATGCACGCCTTGTCGCATCGGCTCAACCCGTGGCGTGGAAACCATAGACCGCATTGGTACGGCTTCCAACAAAGAGCAGCAAGTGCATTTGCTGCGAGACCTGTGCGACACCATGTTGCATGGCAGTTTGTGCGCCATGGGCGGCATGACACCTTACCCCGTGCTCTCGGCTCTCAACCATTACCCCGAAGACTTTGGCCTTGCACCCGCGGTTGCAACGGCTCACTAAAAGGAAACACCATGCTGATGTTTTTGAAACAAGAGCGCGATCACGGCACGCCAGCGCGTACGTCTGACCAAACTGTTCAACTCGAAATTGACGGCTATTCAGTCAGCGTGCCCAAAGGCACGTCCCTGATGCGCGCCGCGGTTGAAGCCGGCATTCAGGTGCCCAAACTTTGCGCCACCGACAGCTTGGAGCCGTTTGGCTCATGCCGCTTGTGTTTGGTTGAAGTTGAGGGTCGCAAAGGCTTTCCCGCTTCTTGCACCACGCCAGCCGAAGCCGGCATGGTGGTGCACACCCAAACCCCCAAGCTGCAAGACCTGCGCAAGGGCGTGATGGAGTTGTACATATCCGACCACCCACTGGATTGCCTGACCTGCAGTGCCAACGGCAACTGCGAATTACAGGACATGGCCGGCGTCACCGGTTTGCGCAATGTGCGCTACGGTGTCGGCGCGCAAGCGGGCGACCACCATTGCGATATGAAGAAAGACGAGTCCAACCCGTATTTCACTTACGACCCCAGCAAGTGCATTGTGTGCAACCGCTGCGTACGCGCCTGCGAAGAAACCCAAGGCACGTTTGCTCTCACCATCTCAGGACGAGGCTTTGAGAGCCGTGTTTCTCCTGGCCAAGACCAGCCTTTCATGGACAGCGAATGCGTGTCTTGTGGTGCTTGCGTCGAGGCCTGCCCCACTGCCACTCTGCAAGAAAAATCTATCATCGAACTTGGCCAACCCGAGCACAGCCTGATCACCACCTGCGCCTACTGCGGTGTGGGTTGCGGCTTCAAAGCCGAGATGAAAGGCAACACCGTGGTACGCATGGTGCCTTGGAAAGACGGCAAAGCCAACGAAGGCCATTCCTGTGTGAAAGGCCGTTTTGCATGGGGCTATGCCACTCACCAAGACCGCATCACCAAGCCCATGATTCGCGCCAAGATCACCGACCCATGGCAAGAAGTCAGCTGGGACGAGGCCATCAACCATGCAGCATCTGAGTTCAAGCGCATTCAAGCCAAGCACGGCAAAGATTCGGTGGGCGGCATCACTTCTTCGCGCTGTACCAACGAAGAAACCTATCTTGTCCAAAAGTTGGTGCGTGCCGCTTTTGGCACCAACAACGTTGACACCTGTGCCCGTGTTTGCCATTCGCCCACCGGCTATGGCTTGGGACTGACCTTTGGCACCTCGGCCGGCACCCAAACCTTCAAGTCAGTGGAACACGCCGATGTGTTGTTGGTGATTGGCGCGAACCCCACCGACGCGCATCCCGTGTTTGCCTCGCGCATGAAGCGCCGCTTACGCCAGGGTGCCAAGCTCATCGTGGCCGACCCACGCAAAATTGACTTGGTCAGAAGCCCGCATGTGAAAGCGCAACACCATTTGGCCTTGAAGCCTGGCACCAATGTGGCACTCATCAACTCTTTGGCACATGTGGTGGTCACAGAAGGCTTGGTCGCCAAAGACTATGTGGCCTCGCGTTGCGACAACAAGAGCTTCAACGAATGGTGCGAGTTTGTTTCCAAGCCTGAAAATTCACCCGAAGCCTTTGAAAGTGTGACCGGTGTACCTGCCTCTGAAGTGCGAGCTGCTGCACGCATGTACGCTGCTGGCCCCAACTCGGCCATTTATTACGGCTTGGGCGTTACCGAGCATTCCCAAGGCTCGACCATGGTCATGGGTATTGCCAACTTGTCTATGGCTTGCGGCATGGTCGGCAGAGAAGGCGTGGGCGTGAACCCCTTGCGTGGCCAAAACAATGTGCAAGGTGCTTGCGACATGGGCAGTTTCCCCCATGAGTTGCCTGGCTACCGTCACATCTCAGACACCACCACCCGCAGCTTGTTTGAAGGCGCGTGGGGCGTTCACCTGAGCCCCGAGCCTGGCCTGCGTATTCCCAATATGTTTGATGCCGCCATGGAAGGCTCATTCTTGGGCTTGTACTGCCAAGGCGAAGACATTGTGCAGTCTGACCCCGACACCCAGCACGTGGCTGCGGCCTTGTCGGCCATGGAGTGCATCGTGGTGCAAGACATCTTCTTGAACGAAACCGCCAAATACGCCCATGTGTTTTTGCCGGGTTCTTCTTTCTTGGAAAAAGACGGCACCTTCACCAATGCCGAGCGTCGCATCTCTCGAGTTCGTCAAGCCATGCCGCCCATGGCCGGTTTGGCTGATTGGGAGGTCACGGTCAAACTCGCCAAGGCGCTGGGCTACGAGATGCACTATGCACACCCCGAAGAAGTGATGAAAGAAATTGCGGCACTCACCCCTAGTTTTTCAGGTGTGAGCTACGCCAAAATTGACGAGCACACCAGCTTGCAATGGCCTTGCAACGCAGACACCCCCGAGGCGGGCATGGACATCATGCACATCAGCGGCTTTGTGCGCGGCAAAGGCAAGTTCTTTCCCACACAGTATGTTGCCAGCCAAGAAAAAGTTACGCGCAAATTCCCGCTGTTGCTCACCACCGGCCGCATTTTGTCGCAGTACAACGTGGGTGCCCAAACCCGCCGCACCGACAACAATCTCTGGCACGACGAAGACCGTCTTGATATCCATCCGCATGATGCAGAAGAACGCGGCATCAAGGAAAACGACTGGGTAGGTATTGAGAGCCGCGCTGGGCGCACGGTGTTGCGCGCACGCGTGACCGAGGCCATGCAAGCTGGCGTGGTCTACACCACCTTCCACTTCCCCGAGTCTGGCGCCAACGTCATCACCACCGACGCCTCGGACTGGGCAACCAACTGCCCCGAGTACAAAGTGACAGCGGTGCAAATCGTGGCAGTCAGCCAGCCTTCAGAGTGGCAGCAAAACTACCAGCGCTTCAACAAAGACCAACTAGGCTTGCTGGCTAAAGCACAGCAGAAAACCGAAGCCTTTGAGGTGATGGGCAAGTGACATCTTCGCTGGGCACTGAATTGGCTTTGGCCGAAGAAGTGCCGGTGGCGCTGGTCTTCAACGGTATCACGCATGCCGTGATGATGGCCAGCCCCATCCACCTAGAGGACTTTGCTTTGGGGTTTGCTTTCACAGAAGGTTTGATCGAGAACCCATCGCAGCTTTTTGGTGTCGAGCTCACTTACCAAACCAATGGCATTGAGTTGCAGCTAGAGGTGGCAGCGCAAACCGAGGCGAGGCTCAAAGAGCGCAGACGCAGCATGGCGGGTCGCACCGGTTGTGGTTTATGCGGCGCGGACAGTTTGGACCAAGTTAAATTGGCTTTGCCGCAAGCGCCTGAGGTGCATATAGCTATTGACGCCATGCACCGCGCCCATGCCCATATGCGCTCACAGCAACCGCTGAAACTTCAAACGGGTGCCACCCACGCCGCCGCTTGGTCAGACTTAGACGGTCATATCACGCACTTGCGAGAAGATGTGGGTAGACACAATGCGCTGGACAAACTGATCGGCGCCTTGCTTAAAGCCCGCACACCTTTGACCCAAGGCTTTGTGTGCATCACCAGCCGAGCCAGTTTTGAAATGGTGCAAAAAACCGTGATGGCGGGTGCCGGTGTTTTAACCGCGGTGTCAGCCCCTACCCGCTTGGCTGTCGATTTAGCGCAGCAACACAATTTGGCCTTGGCGGGTTTGGTGCGTGAACAAAGCTTCAAGGCTTACAGCCACCCCTCGCGTTTGACCACTCTTCAACCTATCGCTTTACAGGCTTAGCATGCATTTAGAAAACCTTGTCTCCATGGCCAATCAAATTGGTACATTTTTTTCTGCCTACCCCGATCGCCAAGAAGCGCTAGACGGCATTGCCACCCATATCCACAAATTTTGGGAACCACGCATGCGGCTGCGCTTGATAGAAGCCGTTACCGCTGGTCAAGCGCCAGAACTCATGCCTTTGGTCAGCGACGCCATTCAAACCCATCAAGCTAAATTAAGACCTCTGGCGTCGTTGAGCTGATTACTCTGAAACTCTTTTTACTTTTCAAAAGCCAAATTTCAGCTTTTGAATTCTTCTTGCTGCATCAAAAAAACAAATACACAGCTTTTGGTAACGACTGACGAATAAGCGTCAATCGCACTGGATCAGCTCTTGCTTTTCAGCTCCACTTACCAAGGAGCTTTGCAATGAATTGGACCGCGTTTTCCATGGCACTACTGGGACACTTGCTTTTTCAAACCCACGCCTTGGCGCAAGAGAGCACCACGCTGGGTATTCACACCTTCAGTTACCACAACAGTGGCAACTACAACGACACCACCCCCGGGCTGTATCTGGAAAGAAACCAGTTTGTGATCGGTGCGTACCACAACAGCATCCGAAATACATCTGTTTACGCGGGCTACACATGGGGTTGGGAATTGCCACGCAACCCTGTCTTCCAAGCCATTTCATTCACCGGAGGTTTGGCAACGGGTTACAGACACAAAAGGTATGACCGCGATCTGTCCGTGCTGGCCGCAACAAGTCTCAGGCATGACTTAGATAATCGCCAAGCCCTTCGCTTGAGCCTACTCCCTTTGCATAAACGCAGCCCCGCAAATTATGTGCTGCATTTAAGTTATGAAATCAAAATGAAGCATTAGTTTCATCCCCCAGGAGGGCTCTCTCATTGGCTGCCAAAACCGTATTTTTTGAGCAAGGTTTGAGCACTGCCGGACAACACAAAAGCAATGAATTTGTTAGCCGCATCCGCTTGTGGACCATTGCTGACTTTGGCTATAGGGTATTGAATGGGTGAGGTTGTGGCCACTTGAAATGCCACTTTCACTTTGTCTTGCATCAGCTGCGCATCGCTGGCATAGACAAAACCAGCATCGACTTCATCACGCGCAACATAATCCAAAGTTTGGCGAACATTGGTGGTGTTGATGATCTTGTCTTTCAGTTCAACCCACAAGCCGGCTTTTTCCAAGCTGCCTTGCGCATAGTGACCCGCTGGCACACTGGCAGGTGTTCCCATGGCAAAACGCTTGATGTCCGGTTTTTTCAAATCAGCCAGTTGCAGCAAATTTGCTTTTGATTGAATGGGAACAACCAATACCAATTTATTGGTGGTGAATACTTTGACATCAGCCGCCGCAACCACGCCTTTGGCCACTGCTTTGGTCATGGTGTCTGTGTCGGCGCTGGCAAACACATCCACAGGTGCACCATTGGCGATTTGTTGCATCAAGGCACCCGATGCACCAAAATTGAATTTGACTTTGGTGCCTGGGTTTTGGATTTCAAATTGGGCGCCGATTTCTTGAAAAGCCTGCGTCAAACTGGCGGCTGCAGAAACGGTTAGGTCTGCAGACCAAGCCAATGTCTGAAGAACAAATAGACTTGAAAATATCAAAAATTTCATAATGGCTAATATAGATGCAAGACCTAGGGACAACCCCAAAGAAGAATAAGAAGCGAAAAGGGTTACATTTATATTTCTTCAAGAAAGTCTTTTATGCGCCCCAATTTCTATCGAATCCTAGCTGCTTGCATTTTAGTTAGCTGCACCTTAAGCGCCTATTCACAAGAGTCGGAAAAACTTCATCAACGCGCCAATGCCGCCATGTGCGCCAACTGTCATGGCAGCGAAGGTCGCACGGTTGAAAAGTCTGCTGTTCCTGCTTTGGCCGGTTTGCCCCGCGAGTACTTCATACAGCAAATGCAGGCTTACAAAGATGGCAGTCGCAAAGCCACCGTGATGCATCAAATCAGCAAAGGCTTTAGCGATGCGCAAATCGCCAGCATGGCTGATTATTTTTCTCTCCAATCTCGCTGAAAGCCTTTATGCAAAGAAGACAATTGCTTCAACATGGCTTGGCACTGGGTTTGACACCCGCGTTTTTAGCTCAATCTGTTTTTGCACAGAACACGGCAAACAAGGCGCAAGTGGTTGTGATTGGCGGCGGCTATGGCGGTGCAACCGCGGCTAAATACATCAGGCTTTTATCTGGCTACAAAATTTCGGTTGTGCTGATTGAGCCGCAAACCGATTTCATTTCATGCCCCATGTCCAATTTGGTTTTGGGCGGCAGCAAAAATTTGGCAGAACTCACCACGCCCTACGCTGCCTTAAACAACAAACATGGCGTCACCTTGGTGCACGACTATGCGACCGCCATAGACACCCAAAAGAAAACCGTTGCTCTGAAAAACGGCTCTACCCTCAGCTACGACAAACTCATCGTCTCGCCCGGCGTGGACATGAACTTTGACAACATTGAAGGTCTGCAAGCGGCCAATGCCAGTGGCCAAATTTTGCAAGCTTGGAAAGCCGACGCTGAAACCACCGCGCTCAGACAACAACTCCAAGCCATGCCTGATGGCGGTGTATTCGCCATCACCGTGCCTGAGGCGCCTTACAAATGCCCACCGGGGCCTTATGAACGCGCCAGCCAAGTGGCGCATTACTTCAAACAAGCCAAGCCCAAATCCAAGGTGCTGATTTTGGATGCCAACCCCGATGTCACCTCCAAGGGTCCGCTGTTTAAAAAATTCTGGTCTGACAATTACAAAGACATGATTGAGTTCAGACCCAACCACAAGGTTGTGGCTGTCGACGCGAAAACCAACACCCTTAAGTTTGATGCGCAAGACAGCGTGCGCGCCAATGTACTCAATGTGCTGCCCGATATGCGTGCCGGTGCCATCGCTATGCGAACGGGTTTGGCCACGGTCAATGCCCGATGGTGCGGCATCAACTACCAAACTTTCGAGTCCTTGGCCGCCAAAGATGTGCATGTATTGGGCGACGCTATTTTGGCTGCACCCGCCATGCCCAAATCGGGCCATATGGCCAATTCACACGCCAAAGTGGCTGCCGCTGCGGTAGTGGCACAACTGAGTGGGTTAGAAGTTAACCCTGCGCCCTTTCTCACCAACACCTGTTACAGCTATGTCAGCGACAACATGGTGATACACGTGGCGTCGGTCCATCAATTCAATGGGGATGAAAAAACCTACAAAACCGTACCAGGCTCGGGTGGGGTTTCCGCGGAGGCCAACACCTTGGAAGCCACTTACGCTTGGAGCTGGGCGCAAAATATTTGGGCTGACAGCTTGCTTTAAAGCATGTCGGGCGACTGGTAGGCCACATGCCCGTTGACCAGCGTCGCTTTCACCTGTGTCGTCATTTCGCTGCCGCTGAGATCAAACGCAAAAGGTGTGTGCTTGGAATGACTGCGCAGGTTTTCAGGCAACACTTGCCAACTGGCTTGCGGGTCCAGCACGCACACATCAGCATACCCACCCACTTGCAAACGACCTAAACCGGCTTGCCCCACCAACGCCGCAGGTGCGCTGGTGATCACTTCAACTGCACGGGAAATATCTACATGGCTTTGTGCCGCCCATTTCATACTGGCACCCAATAACAACTCCAGGGCCGTGGCACCGGGTTCGGCTTGGGCAAACGGTAAAGCTTTGGCGTCGCCTTCAACCGGTGTGTGGTCGGATACCAATACATCAATCGTGCCGTCGGCCAAGCCCTGACGCAGGGCTTCACGGTCTCTTTGCTGACGCAAAGGTGGGGTTAAGCGCGCACGGGTATCAAAATAGCCAATGTCGGCATCGGTGAAATGCAAGTTGTGGATGCTGACATCGCAGGTGAGAGGCAAACCTTCGGCCTTGGCAGCACGCACCAACTCAACGCCAGCGGCGCTAGACAGTTTGCTGATGTGAACACGCGTGCCCGTGATTCGCATGAGGTCAATATAGGTATGCAGGGCAATCGTCTCAGCAGCCACGGACACGCCACTCAAACCCATGCGGGTTGCCAATGGACCGCTGGCCACCACACCTTGGCCTAAAAAGCCGTCTTGGGCTCTAAGCCATACACAAAACCCAAAGCTGGCTGCATATTGCATGGCACGCTGCAAACCTTGGGTGTTTTGAATAGCGTGCTCGGCCTGCGTGAAGCCCACGCATCCCGCAGACGTCAACTCAACCATGGGTGTTAAAACCTCACCGCCGAGGCTGCGGGTTAATGCACCCAATGGAAACACCTTAGCCAAATGCAAGCGTTCGGCACGAAACTTCAGCATGTCCACCAAGCCCGGCTCGTCGAGCACGGGTTGGGTATCGGGCATACAAACAACGCTGGTAATACCTCCGGCCACTGCCGCGGCCAATTCGCTGTCAAGCATGCCTTCATGCGCATGCCCCGGTTCACCCAAACGTGCGCAAGCATCAACCAAGCCGGGGATGACCAAGCAACGGCTGGCGTTGATACGCCTATCGGGATGAAAGTCGGAAGACACCGGGCCTATGCTGACCACCTTGCTGTCTGCAATGGCAAGATCTGCCATGGCATTGAAACCACTTGCAGGGTCAATCAAATGGCCGTTTTCAATCAAAATCTTCATGCATCATTCCCCGCAACGATAGACATGACCGCCATGCGAACCGCAATACCAAAAGTCACCTGATTGAGAATCACGCTTTGCGGTCCATCCACCACAGCAGATTCAATTTCAACACCTCGGTTGATGGGCCCAGGGTGCATCACGATGGCGTCGGTTTTGGCAGCCTGCAAACGCGAAGTGGTCAAGCCGAAATTTTTAAAGTACTCTTGACTAGAGGGTAACAAAGCGCCGCTCATGCGTTCGTTTTGCAAGCGTAAAGCTATCACCACATCGCAGTCACGAATACCTTCATCCAGGTCATGGAAAACTTTGACGCCCAGCTGAGAAAGGTCTGAGGGAATCAATGTGCGCGGGCCCACTACACGAACTTCTGCACACCCCAAGGTGGTGAATGCGTGGATGTCTGAGCGCGCCACCCGCGAGTGCAAAACATCTCCCACAATGGCCACGCGAAGATTTGAAAAATCTTTTTTAAAGTGGCGAATGGTGTAGGCGTCTAACAAGCCTTGGGTCGGATGGGCATGCCGCCCGTCGCCTGCATTGATGACATGCACATGGGGCGCCACATGTTGGGCAATCAAATAAGGCGCGCCCGATTCGCTGTGCCGAACCACAAAAATATCAGCGGCCATCGCACTCAGGTTGGCAACCGTGTCCAGCAAGGTTTCGCCCTTGCTCGCAGAAGACCTGGCAATATCCAAATTGAACACATCGGCGCTGAGGCGTTTGGCGGCAATTTCAAAAGTAGTTCGGGTACGCGTGCTGTTTTCGAAAAAAAGATTGAACACCGACTTGCCGCGCAGCAGGGGAACTTTTTTAACATCGCGGTCACTCACCGATACAAACTGGGTTGCAGTATCCAAAATATGGATCAGCATGTCACGCGATAAACCTTCGGTGGACAACAAATGGATGAGCTCACCGTTTTTATTCAGCTGGGGGTTGCGTTTATAGAGCATGGGCTAGCCTTCCAATGAAAACGCGAATTGGCCTTGCGCGTCTTGTGTCAAGCGCAAGGTCTGCGTGGGCAGCAGGTTCAAGCGCACACCCGCCACATCGGCCTGAATGGGCAGCTCTCGCCCGCTACGGTCTACCAATACCGCCAAATGAACAGCTTGCGGGCGACCGTAATCAAACAACTCATTCACCACGGCTCGAATGGTGCGCCCGGTGAAAAGCACATCGTCAATCAGCCAAATCACTGCGCCCTCCACCTCAAAAGGCAATTTGGTGGCCACACTGTCGGCCATTCCGCGTTTGGAAAAATCATCTCTGTGCAAAGAAGAAGAAACCACGCCCAAGGGTTTTTTTCTCAACAAGTCATGCTGCAAACGTTCGGCCAGCCAAGCACCTCCAGTGGTGATACCCACCAAATGCGCCTCGGGTGGTATGGCCGCTTGCAATGCGTCTAAAAGCTGCTGGTACAAAGATTCTGCATCCAGACTTGAGAGTGCGTTGTTCATGGGGTGAGGCTTCGCAAAAATTGATCCAAGATGATGCAAGCAGATGCGGCATCTATATCCACCGCCGCTTGGCTGCGTGCTTCGGTGGTTGAATAGCGTTCATCGACTTCAAAAACGACTAGGCCAAAACGAGCGCGCAGTTGGCGGGCAAATTTTTGTGCCTTCAATGTATTTTCATGCGCAGCACCATCAGGGTGATAAGGCACACCCACCACCAAGGCGTCGGGCTCCCAGCGCTCTATGTGCTTGGCAATCGCAACCCAACGGGCTTCGCCCCCGCCCAGCACCGTGCCCTGCGGTTGGGCCTGTGCGAGTAAGCGCGAGGCATAGGCCACGCCAGTGCGTTGTTGTCCAAAATCAAAAGCCAAAAAAGATTGCAACTCGGTTGCTGCGGTTTGGGGGACCGCCAGGCTCATGCGTGGCCAGCCTGAGGCGAGAGCATCCACGCTTGCAAACCCAACAGCGCCAATGCGCGGTCGTAGCGCTGCTCGATTGGGGTGTCGAAAATCACCTGCGGATCAGCTTGCACAGTCAGCCAACTGTTTTCTCCCAGCTCTGACTCCAACTGCCCTTGTGCCCATGCCGAATAGCCCAGCGTGATCAAAACACGTTTGGGGCCAGCACCTGTAGACAAGGCCTCAAGCACATCCTTGGACGTGGTCATCTCTAATCCCCCAGGGATAGACAAAGTAGAAGCGTAAGCGGTCTCGTTGCTGTCGCTGCCATGAGGCGCATCGGACAAAGGCTCATGCAAAACAAAGCCGCGCTCGGTATGCACAGGACCGCCTTGGAAAACGGGGATTTCTATCAAATCGGTGCGCCCTAAATTGAGCTCTACTTTTTCAAATAGATCCAGCATTTTTAAGTTGCTGGGTTTGTTGATAATCAAGCCCAAAGCGCCTCGATCGCTGTGCTCACACATATAAACTACGCTGCGGCTGAATGATTCGTCCATCAAACCGGGCATGGCAATCAAAAAATGATGCGTGAGGTTGATCGGCGCAGAATCGAGTGTCATACAACTATTTTAAGGGTGAAGATGAAACCTGCCCCATCCGAGCGTTTTGACCGATCGCTGGTGTGGTTTAGACGCGATTTACGCTCAGCTGACCATACCGCCTTGCACCACGCACTGCTGCAAAGCAAAAAGGTGTTTTGTGCATTTGTTTTTGACGACCATATTCTGAAAACCCTGCCACGCCAAGATCGGCGGGTGGCCTTTATTCACAGCAGTTTGATTGATCTGGACCAGCAACTTCGTGCGCTGTCGCAACAGTCCGAAGCGGTACTGGAGGTCCGGCACGGCGAACCCATTGTGTGTCTTGTGGATCTGGTCAAAACCCTTGGGGTTCAAGCGGTATTTGCCAACCACGATGACGAACCTTATGCAATCCAGCGAGACGCTGAGATGAAAGGCGCTCTGGCCAACCAAGGTGTTGCCTTTGTCAGCTTCAAAGACCATGTGGTGTTCGAACGCAGTGAAATCCTCACCCAAAATAACCAACCCTATGGGGTTTTCACGCCTTATAAAAATAATTGGCTGAAAAAAATAAGGCCTGATGATTTGAAAGAAAGAACAGTCAAGCCTGCTGCAGGACAACTTGTCCCTATTGCGGACAGTTTGCACAAAGCCATGCCCAGCCTAAAAGACATGGACTTTGAGTCGGTGGATTGGCAAGCACTGCATATTCAGCCAGGCAGCACGGGCGCAGACGTTTTGGTCAATGATTTTGTCAACCGAATGAGTGACTATCAGCAAACGCGTGACTTTCCCAGTGTGAAAGGCCCCAGCTACCTGAGTGTGCATTTGCGGTTTGGCACAGTATCGATTCGGCGCTTGGCTCGCTTGGCTTATCCCTTGGCTGTGCAGTCAGACGCGGGCGCGCAGACTTGGTTGGGCGAGTTGATTTGGCGTGATTTTTACCACCAAATATTGCACCACCACCCGCGGGTCGTGACACAAGCTTTCAAGCCGGCTTATGACGCGATTATTTGGGAGTCGGGCAAAGCGGCCAAACAGTTATTTGCTGCTTGGTGCGAAGGGCGCACGGGCTACCCTTTGGTTGACGCAGCCATGGCTCAAATTAACCAAACCGGCTATATGCACAATCGATTACGCATGGTTGTCGCGAGTTTTTTAGTCAAGGATTTGGGTATCGACTGGCGCTGGGGCGAAAAGTATTTCGCCGAGCATTTGATCGACTTTGATTTGGCCGCCAACAATGGTGGTTGGCAGTGGGCCAGTTCCAGTGGTTGCGATGCACAACCCTATTTCAGAATTTTCAACCCCATCAGCCAGAGTGAAAAATTCGACCCTCAGGGTAAATTTATTCGTCGCTATCTTCCCCAATTGGCAGCGCTGCCCAATGATGCGATTCATGCGCCGTGGCTGGCCAAGCCTTTGGTCCTAGAAGCCGCCGGCGTCAAGCTGGGAGAAAGTTATCCGCTGCCCATGGTTGACCATGCTGGGGCTCGCCTCAAGACCCTGATGCGCTACAGCGTCGTGAAAACCAAAACCGACTAAACCCCCATTCGTTAAGCAGCTTTAGATTTGAACCATTTCAAAATCTTCTTTTCGCGCACCACATTCAGGACAGGTCCAATTCATGGGCACTTGCTCCCAAGGTGTTCCAGCCGCGATTCCCTCATCGGGCGCTCCCGCAGCTTCGTCATAAATCCATCCACAAATCAAGCACATCCAAGTCTTGTTCACAGTCATTGCTTTCCAGTTAATCAGATAAAACCCACCAAAGCGGTGGCATAGAATGAAACAGATTCTATAGATCGCAAATGAACACTCCCACCCCCCTGCCCGACGAGGGCCAATCTCCGGAAATGGCGCACCCTTGCGTGTTGTGTTTCAACTCCAATGATCCCAGTGGCGCTGGCGGCTTGACGGCAGATATTTTGGCCATGTCTTCTGTGGGCGCACATGTATTGGCCATCTGCACTGGCAGTTATGTGCGCGATACCGCCGAGGTTTTCGACCATGTGGCTGTGGAGGATGAGACGGTGGATGAGCAAGCCCGCACCATCTTGGAAGACATTGCTGTGCAAGTCATCAAGATTGGCTTTTGTGGTTCACCCGATGTTTTGTCGACAGTGGCAGAAATCTGCGCCGACTATGCAGATGTGCCGGTGGTCGCTTACATGCCAAGTCTGTCTTGGTGGCAAGACGATCCCATCGACGATTACCAAGATGCTTTCATGGAACTGGTCCTGCCGCAGACCACAGTTTTGGTGGGTAACCACAGCACGCTGTGGCGTTGGTTGTTGCCCGATTGGGGCAGTGACCGAACTCCCAGCGCCAGAGATTTGGCCAAAGCGGCGGCCGAGAAAGGTGTGCCTTACACCTTTGTCACCGGCATGCCGCAAACCGGCGGCCAGCATTTGGAAAATGCCTTGGCCACGCCTTTGAACGTAATGGTCAGCGAAACCATCGAGCGCTTTGATGCTGTTTTCACAGGAACTGGTGACACCTTAAGTGCAGCCTTGGCAGGCTTGCTTGCCATGGGCGACGATTTAGAGGCTGCTGCTGGTGAAGCCTTGGGCTATCTTGATGGCAGCTTAGACGCAGGCTTTCGCCCTGGCATGGGACACGCGGTTGCTGACCGCTTGTTTTGGGCACACAGCATCGATGACAACAGCGAATTTGAGGATGATGACACTGCGGCCACAGCCGAGGACTTCTCTTTACCTGGCCATCAAACCCGACATTAATTTTTTTATCCCCCTAGACCATGACAGATCTGAACCAAACACTTTTTGACCGTGCGCGCCAAGTGATCCCTGGCGGCGTCAATTCCCCCGTACGTGCATTTCGCGCTGTCGGTGGCACACCGCGCTTTGTCAAACGCTCTCAAGGTGCTTATTTTTGGGACGCCAATGACCTGCGTTACATCGATTACATCAATTCTTGGGGCCCTATGATTTTGGGTCACGGCCACCCTGCGGTGGTTGAAGCGGTGCAAAAAGCGGTGCTCGAAGGTTTTTCTTACGGGGCGCCCACCGAGCGAGAAATTGAACTGGTCGAAGCCTTGATTCAACTCATGCCCTCCATGGAGATGGTGCGCTTGGTCAGCTCCGGCACCGAAGCCGGCATGAGCGCGCTGCGCTTGGCACGCGGGGCTACCGGTCGCAGCAAGTTCATTAAATTTGAAGGTTGCTATCACGGCCATGCGGATGCTTTGTTGGTCAAAGCCGGCTCAGGCTTGGCGACCTTTGGCAACCCCACCAGCGCCGGCGTGCCCGCCGAGGTGGTTAAAGACACCTTGGTACTGGAGTTCAACAACATCGCCCAATTGGAAGAAGCCTTTGGCTTGCATGGCAAAGATTTGGCTTGTTTGATGATCGAGCCCATTGCCGGCAATATGAATTTGGTTCGCGCCAGCATCCCCTTTATGAAGCGCTGCCGCGAGCTGTGCAGCCAGCATGGTGCGCTCTTGGTGTTTGACGAGGTCATGACCGGTTGCCGTGTCGCCTTAGGCAGCGCCCAAAGTGTTTACGCCCAATCCCTGCCCGGCTTTGAGCCCGACGTCACGGTGCTGGGCAAGGTGATTGGTGGTGGCATGCCACTGGCCGCTTTTGGCGGCAAGCGTGCGGTGATGGAGCAACTCGCTCCCTTAGGTCCTGTCTACCAAGCTGGCACCTTGAGCGGCAACCCGGTTGCCACTGCTTGTGGCTTGGCTACCTTGAAAGAAATTTCCAAGCCCGGCTTCTTTGAAGCTTTGTCAGCCCGCACGCAAAGCTTGGTAGATGGCCTCAAAGCCGCAGCGGCCAAAGCGGGTGTGCCTTTCAGCGCCGACTGCCAAGGCGGCATGTTTGGCTTCTTTTTGCTGCCCGAATTGCCCCAAAACTATGCCAAGGTGATGACCAGCAACAGCCCCATGTTCAACAAGCTGTTTCATGGTTTGCTAGACCGCGGCGTGTATATCGCGCCAGCGCTTTACGAAGCCGGTTTCGTCAGCGGTGCACACACTGAACAAGACATCGCCGACACGGTGCAAGCCGCGGCTGAAGTTTTTGCTACGCTGTGAAACCAATCACAAAAAAACATGGTTGGCTTTTGCTTTGTCTTTTTGCTTCAATCACAACAGCTCAAGCCAACAGCGAACCAGAGCAAGCTTTTGCCCACCCCATGCAGCCCAAAGCAGTGTGGCTCAACGCGGGCTTTTATACCTCTCACTTCGATCAAGACAAGGGCTTGCGCAATGCCAACCCAGGCTTAGGTCTCGAATGGGCTTTGAATGACATTTACGCTCTCACCGCCGGTGGCTTTAAAAACAGCGATCACCAACACTCCAATTACCTTGGTATGTATGTCATGCCATGGAAATGGCAGATGTTCAAGCTAGGCGCTGTAGTGGGAATTTTTGATGGCTATCCCAGAGCCAACCAAGGGGGCTTGTTTCCAGCCTTGATTCCCATGGTCAGTATTGAGGGCAAGCGTTGGGGATTAAATACCGCC
>Ga0187844_10001522_pt1 | contig 17559 bp, 15 predicted proteins | sample SpaLakP09_SKY_50_FD_134517 | JGI IMG/M metagenome (GOLD analysis project Ga0187844, IMG submission 134517) | Oligotrophic lake water microbial communities from Sparkling Lake, Wisconsin, USA - SP09_SKY_50 | ecosystem: Environmental > Aquatic > Freshwater > Lake | place: USA: Sparkling Lake...
GCGGCAGCTGCCGCCGCAAAGGACGCAGAGGGTCAGGCGAAACTCAAGGCAGATGTTACGCAGAAAGAGGCGACTCTCGCGAAAGCCAAGAAGAAGGTGGCTGGCAGGTCTCTCCAGGTGCCCACCTTGCAAGGAAACTTCGATCGGCTGCAAACGTTGGTCGTCGCGAAGGCAACCTTTGCGTGGGTACCTGTTGAACAGAAGGACAAGCCAGAGTGCAGCGACGAAGTCTTTGTACCCTTCAAGGATTACGCCAGGCGGTACATGGTCGAGAAAAAAACGACAAGGAGGGCGATGAGATTTGGAATCTCCCTTTCACCCCAAGTCAGGGATTCAAGGCGGTCGTCTGTTTGAAGCGGCTCGCGGGTGCTCCCGTCCTTGATCAGAGCAAAGTCCAGCGAAGCGGCGTGGTCTACCGCATCCCGCAAACGGCCCAGCTTCTGGTCGCAAAGAGCCCAGATAGTCTGAAGCAGCCAGCCGGCGGTTCTGCGTTGATTTCCGTGGCGCAGTACGGTCCCAAAGTGGCACTGACGCTCACGAACAAGGCCTTCGACAAGAACAACATTACGGTCGCCTTTTCGGAGGACGGTACCCTGGCAAGTTTTGAGTTCAATGCTGAATCGCGGGCTGAGCGGGGCGCGGCAGCGATGGACCAATTGAGCAAGGCCTACGGACAAGTTCTTGAGGAACGGGATAAGGCAAAGCTGGCGAAGGAAAAGGCAACTGACGATGAGGTGAAACGTCAGCGGCAGCTTGAGATCGACGAGTACAACGCGCAGCTTGCCAGCATTACGAAGCAACGCGAGCTTGAAGTTTCGAGAAGCGGCGTCATGGACCAGATGCAGGTACAGATTGATGCGACAAACCGCGAGACGGCGCTCCTGAAAAGCCAGATTGAGCGTGAGCAAAAGCGGCGGGAGCTGGAAAACCTGAAGGCGGGGACGCCGTGATTCGCGCCGGCGTGTTGGCTGCGGTGTTGCTACCCTGCGCTGTTGCAGCCCAGGGCATCCCGTCTGGGATGCCAGCATCGTCTCAACGGGCGCTGGCCGAAGTCATGACCAAGAGCGTTCAGCGCGATCTGGTTCCGTTCAATCTCGACACTGCCACGAAAGCGCGCATCGATGAGGTTCGTGACATCGGCGTGCTAAAGCGTATGGCGCGCGAGGCCGAGACGGCGAAAGGCAAGGCTCCGAAATCGTCTGTCGAGGTAGAGAAGGCCTTGCAGGAGTCGGTGCAGACGCGCCTGGGACTCTATGAGCTCAGCAAGCGTGTACCGGATGATGTCCTGCGCGAGATCGATCCAACGCTGTCGCAAGAGAAGTTGCGGGCGATGGCTGCTGATCCGGTCATCGACAAGGATTTCGCGTCTTCGCTCCTCACTTCGCTGCCTCCGGACCGTTTCAGGAAAGAGCTTCCGGCGATCATCCATCCCAACACGCCCACTGACGAGCCTGTGATTCCGCCGGGAATGCTGCCGGTGGTTGTCACCAACCCGCCGCCACTGGACAAGGAAAAGCAGAGAAAGGGCGCAAAAATCTGGCGTCCTGGTTTTGGGGCGGTCGGTGCGCTGGCCGACACCCGCCAAACGCCGCCTCTGACAGTATGTTCCGGCCTGGTCATCGAAGAAAAATGGTTCCTGACGGCGACGCATTGTCTGCTCGATAGCGAAACCCAAGGCGCTGTCTCGATCAAGGATCTTGCTGTGTTCCTTCCTTTCCAGGACGGTGCTGCCAAGATCGTCGATCGGCAAGGCCGGCCCAGCGTCCAGATGCTGCGAGTCGCGCTACGGCCCGACATCTTTTGGCTTGGGCAGGAAAGCGGCAAGAAATTGCCGACCACTGAGGACGGCTTCAAAGCCGCAGTCGGGGATGGCAACGACATTACATTGCTTGAGCTCGATCTGCCGGGCGGCAAGCTGCCGCGAGCTTTGCGCGCTACGCGCATCGCCAGCACTGCCGAAATCAAGGCGCCTATCACGATTGCCGGGTATGGCCGAACGACAGCGGTTGATCAGATCAACGATCTGGGGCTTGAAGTAGGCTGGCGAATGACGATTGCCGACCTCGACGATCCCGCCAACCTGATTATCGGCGATGATCGCAAGCGTGCGGCCGATGGACGCGTCTGTTTTGGCGACTCTGGCGGTCCGGTGTTTCTCGGCTCACTCAACGGCGTCGAGAAGCAGCCTTTTACAGTAGCGGCCGTGGCAAGTGCAGTCGACCCGGATACTGGGAACGACTGCAGCGTTGGCGTCCAGTTGTACGCGCGGCTTGATCGCCCCGCGGTACGCCAATGGCTCTGCAAGCGGGCAAAGGTGGGGTGTTGAGTGATGGCCCAGGACCGATTCTTATCGGACCATCTGGTTGATCTCGAGAATTGGCATTAGCACCGCCAACACGATCATGAGCACCATCAGCCCCATGCCGAGAATCAGTGCTGGCTCCAGCAGCCCGGTGATGAAGAGCGTGCGTCGTTCCAGTTGGCTCGCTTCGCCTTGGGCAGCGCGCTCAAGCATCTCCGGCAGGTTGCCGGTGGCCTCGCCCGAGCGAATCAGGTGGATGAGTACCGGGGGGAACTGATTGGCCGTGGCGAGCGAGCGTGCCAGTGAAGTGCCTTCACGCACGCGCGAGATCGCGTCCTCAACCGTGCCTCGTAGCGCAACGTTATTCAACGTCTCGCCTGCCGCCTGCAACGCGCGGAGAATGGGTACACCGGCACTTGTCAGGATGGCCAGTGTACTGGCGAAGCGCGCCGTGTTGTAGCCGCTAACGAGCTTGCCAAGCAACGGGGCAGTCAGCAGCCATGCATGCCAGCGCAGCCGCGGCCCTGGTTGAGCCAGAATACGTCGAATTAACCAGGCGAGCGCAGCGATTCCGAGACCCGCTGCCCAGCCCCAGTCCCGCATGAAATCGCTGCAGGCAAGCATCACTTCCGTAATGAGAGGCAGTTTCTGCTTTGTCGTTGTGAACACCCCGACCACTTGCGGCACGACGTAGGTGAGCAGGAACACGACAATGCCGAATGCGACGACGGTGACCACGGCAGGATAGGTAAAGGCAAGCTTGATCTTCTGGCTCAGCGCGTTCCGGCTTTCCACGTAGTCGGCCAGGCGCGTGAGCACCAGATGCAGCTTGCCGCTGTGTTCGCCCGCGGAGACCAGGGCGCGGTAGATGTCTGGAAAGTCGCGCGGATGTTGTGACAGCGCGCCGGATAGCGACTGGCCACTCACCACATCGGCGCGGATCGCTGCGATCAGGTGGCGTACATAGGCACGTTCTGCTTGGTCGGCAAGCGCCGCTAGCGCATCGTTCAAAGGTAAGCCCGCCGTTAGCAGGCTCGACAACTGGCGCGTAAATAGCGCCTGCTCCTGGGCGCCGAGGCGGCTGCCAAAGAGCGTTGTGCCGCCGCCTGTTGCTGCAGAGGTGACCGGCAGTACTTGGATCGGGGTGAGCCCGCGTGTGCGCAGCTGGCCGCGCGCGGCCTTGCTGCCTTCGGCCTCGAGCACACCGCGATGGAGCTTGCCGCCAAAGTCGACGGCCTCGTAGCGAAATGCGGGCATGAGCCCCTCCTGTCTCAGTCCTTGGTTACCCGCAGCACTTCCTCCAGTGTGGTGTCGCCGGCATCGATCCAGCGCTGGCCATCCTCGTGCATGGTGAGCATCCCGCCTGCAACGGCCGCGGCCCGGATGTCGGCGTCCGATGCTTGCTGGTGGATCTGGCGCCGTACTGGATCGTCGACGACGAGTAGTTCATAGACGCCAGAGCGTCCCTGGAAGCCCGTGGGGCCGCAGCGTTCGCAGCCAACTGGCCACCACCGACCGTCCTCGTGGCGCCGGCACGCGGGGCACAAGCGGCGCACCAGACGCTGTGCAAGAACCCCAAGGAGCGAAGACGACAGCAGGTAGGGCTCGACACCCATGTCCGTCAGCCGCGTGACCGCCGATGCGGCGTCGTTGGTGTGAAGCGTGGCCAGCACCAGGTGGCCTGTGAGGGATGCCTGGACTGCAATCTGCGCGGTCTCCAGATCGCGAATTTCTCCGATCATGATGACGTCGGGATCCTGGCGGAGGATGGCACGCAATGCCTTGCCAAAGGTCATCCCGATTTTCTCGCCGACCTGAGTCTGCCCAATCCCGTCGAGATCATATTCGACGGGATCCTCGACGGTCATGATGTTGGTTGCGTCGGCATCGAGCCGGGAGAGGGCGGCGTACAGTGTGGTGGTCTTGCCTGAGCCGGTAGGGCCCGTCACCAGTACGATGCCGTGAGGTTGCTGGATTAGGCGATCGAATCGCTCCAGCGTAGCGGCGCCCATGCCCAGGCGCTCGAGGTTCAGCCGCCCGGCGTCCTTGTCCAGCAGTCGCAGCACCGCGCGCTCGCCATGGGTCGTCGGCAAGGTCGACACCCGGACATCGACCGGGCGGCCGGCTACTCGCAGCGTGATGCGCCCGTCCTGCGGTAGCCGTTTTTCGGCGATGTCGAGTTGTGCCATGATCTTGATGCGAGAGATGAGCGCACCGTGCAACGCCTTCTTGGGGCGGACGATGTCGCGCATCGTGCCGTCCACGCGCAGCCGAACCACCGAGCTTTGCTCGAATGCCTCGATGTGGATATCCGAAGCCCCTTCGCGCGCGGCTTGCGTAAGAAGCGCATTGATCATGCGGATGACCGGTGCGTCGTCCTCGGCTTCCAGGAGGTCTTCGACAGCGGGTAGCTCCTGCATCAGGCGCGACAGGTCGACTTCCCCTTCGACTTCTCCCACCACTTGCGCGGCCGATCCCTCGTTACCCGCATATGCTTGCGAGAGCGCCTGGCCCAGATGTTCCGCCGTCACGCACACCCATTCATGAACCCCGAAAGTGCGGCCTACCTCTGCGATCGCCTCGGCTGGCGTTTGGTCGCAGACCCAGGCGGTGGGCGGGGCACCTTCGTTGGCGATCACCAGGACCCTCGCGGCGCGTGCCCAACCGTACGGTACTAGCCGCGCCGAGGCGCCGCGGGGAAGCTCTGGCGTGCTCACTCGCCACCTCCGTTTGTGCCATCGCTCTCGCGCGGTGGTGGCAAGGTGAGGGCGCTGTCATCTGATTGGCCGCGCGGTGGGATCTTGGGGCGCTTGTTGCCAAGTACCAGCGGCAGCGTTGAGGAAGCCTCAGAGACGTCAGGGAGCTGCGGGGTGTCATCGTCGCGCACGAACCAGTTGTCCGTCAGGGCGCGCGAGCCCTCGTTGCGCATGTAGTCGTAGCGGGTGAGAACAACGCCGCGGGCAGCTTCCGGGGTGCGCACGATGACCGGGCGCAGAAAGACGATCAGATTGGTCTTTCTGCGCTGCTTGTTCTCGTAACGAAAGAGTCCGCCAATGAGGGGGATGTCACCAAGTCCAGGTACCTTCTCGACGCCTTCGTTGTAAGCGTCCTGCATCAATCCACCCAGCACGATGATGTCGCCGGCATCGGCCATGATCGAAGTCTCGAGTGCACGTTTGTTGGTGGTCGGGCCGTTCACGCCGCCGGCGGAGATGACGTCCGAGGTCTCCTGGTAGATCTGCATCTTGATGCTGTCGCCATCGGTGATCTGCGGCCGCACGCGCAGCGTGAGCCCCACATCCTGGCGCTCGATTGTCTGGAATGGCGTGACAGAGGTCGACGATCCGGTCTGTGCATAGGAGCCGGTCACAAAAGGAAGATTCTGGCCCACGATGATGTGCGCCTCTTCGTTGTCCATCACCATGAGGTTTGGGGTGGACAAAATGTTCACGCCCGTAGTCTTGGATAGTGCACGTAGCAGGGCGTTAAGACCGAGTTTCCCACTCAGTACGCCAATGTTCAGGCCCCCGGCCCCAGGTAGACTGGACGCAAGCCCGGCGAGAATTCCGCCGCCTTCGACTGTGTTCGATCCCATGTTGACGATGTTCTGGCCATTCGAACCGAAGTTTGTGCCCCCAAAAAAGCGGCCATTCTGCGTTTGCCATTGAATACCTAGTTCGGCTGCGTTGTCGGACGTGATTTCCACGATCATCGATTCGACGTAGACCTGGGCACGGCGCGTGTCGAGTTCATCGATGAGTGCGCGCAGGTTTCGGTATACAGGCTCAGAGGCGGTGATGAGCAGGGAATTCGTCGCCGGATCTGCCTGGATGGTGCCGCCTGTGGTGGGCAGGTTTTGTGTGCCGTTGGTGCTGAATCCGCCTCCACCAAGGCCGCCGCTTGTGCTTGAGCTATTGCTACCGAGTCCTCCTGTTGTCGGCGACGAGGTGCCTGAACTGGCAGGCAACGGTGGCATGGATGGGTAGGAGGCGTTCGTCGCTGTGGCCGACACGGCGCCGCTCGACGACGACTGGCCGGCTGCGCCTTGCTGCATCGATAAGGTGGAATCCGCCGCGACCAGCGCGCGAAGCGTCTGGGCCAGTGTGACGGCGCTGGCGTTCTTGAGCGGCACCATGTACATGTTCCCAGGGCGCTTGGAGCGCCGGTCCAAGCGCTCGACGAGGGCTTTGGCCTGCTGAAGACGCTCCGCACTCGGCGCTCGTATTAGCAATGCGTTGCTTCGTGGCTCAGCCATCACGATCACGCGCAGGCCGCTTTCGCCCGAGGCGGCGGAAGTTCCGCTGCCAGAACTGCTACTGCCACTTGCGCTGCTGCCCCCGTCAAGCATGCGTTGCAAGAGGACGGCGACATCGCTGGCCACCGCGTATTCGAGAGGGACTACCTCCACATCGCCGCCAGGCACGCCCCGGTCCACAGCCGCGATGATGGCGCCGATTCGCTTGACGTTATCGGCGTAGTCAGTGACAACGATCGTATTGTTGTTAGGGTAGGCGTTGATCGTGTTGTTGTTCGAAATAAGGGGGCGCAGCACAGACACGAGGTTGTTCGCGGATTCGCGCTGGAGCCGGAAGACGCGCGTAATGACCTGAGCGCCGGGAATAGCGGCGTCGCTGCCGGTCACGATCGGCATGCCCTGTAGTCTAGCGTCGGCCTCCGGTAGCACCTTGAGTGTATTGCCGTCCTGCACCATGGCAAAGCCCTGCAATCGCAAGGCAGCCTGGAGCATGCGAAGAGCTTCCGAGGTGGGCAGGGGCTTATCAGAGCCGAGCGTCAGTGTGCCCTTGACACGCGGGTCCACGAGGACGGATTTTCCATCGGCGCTCGCAACCGCTTGGACGACTTGAGCGATGTCGGCGTTCTCGAATTCAAGCGTGACCTGACGATCTGTTGCCTGAGCGTTTGTGAATATCAGCAACGCTGCGGCGGCGTAGATCATGCGGAGCATGACTGGGCGGGGAAGCGGCATGGTCTGGGAGACAGAGTGCCGTGACGCGCTGCCTGCTTCGCGCTCGGCCAGTGTTGATCGAGCGGTTAAGGTATCGGGGCATTGCGGCAGAACCATGGCGGCAAAAGGGCAGGATTTGCCATCGAATCATCATGCAGCTGGATAGGCCCCTCAATTCATTCAAAATGGATCAGAAATTCCTTCGGAAAAATAGCGATGGATGAAAATCATTTCTTCTTTTTTAAAAGAAATGACAGGAATCTCAGACATTCCACCAAATGAGTGATGGTGCTGGTGCGCTGTGGCCGCCCGAATGCGGGCGGCGCGCTGCAGGGTGCGGGGAAAGCTAGTCCCTACAAGATCTTTCGTATTGTCCCGCGAGTTCTGCGATCCGTGCCTTATTCTCTTCGAGCTGGGTCATATGCTCCCTCCACCATGCAGCGGATACCAGATAGGCATGGGGCCGTTGATGCCGGATGCCGAGCACCGGCTGTTCTTGCGCCGCTTCCAGCGCTCTCGACGGGTTGGAACTGAATTTTGTCACGTTCATGACCCATTGGTTTTCCGTCATTGCTTTTCCCTTCTATCCGACGAAATGACTGCCGCCCTGACGACATTGAGCAACGGGAGTCCGAAAATATGGTTGTCACGCCGCGAGCCTTAGACGAATGGATCCGGTGCATGCGAATCGGACCTGTTGGCTGTGAATTGTGCTTGTTGCGACGTAGACGCGAACGAATGGACTGCCTCGCGTTTTCCCGGCCAAGGAGAGATTTAATGCTTGCGGTGAATGCGCTATCCATTGCCGTCTGATCGCGCACTCGATTGATGCAAAGGCCGGTGCGAAACCGATGCTATTTGAGGTCTATGTCGGAATCGTTACATGATCTAGCCAGACAATGCCATTTGTCTTACCCAATCGCCGGCCGGGATTGACACAAATTGTCGCGCGCAGAGTGCACCCCTCTCTGGAAGGGATGCACCTGTAACGCTAACGGCGTGGCCCCAGGGCCGGGATATAGGTTGTGCGTTCCGGCGGCCGTTGGGCTTGTACCGATGTGCCGAACGTGTTGCCCATTCGGTTGGCAGTGGCCGAATAGTTAAAGAGGCCAAGCTGGTTTGATGGGCGCCGCGAGACTTGCTCGCTAAGTGATGCTGATGCGTCGCCGGCCGGACGGCGCGACGCGACGCTCTGCGCAAGCCGTTCGTTAAGGCAATCAAGCGCCGGTGCACGCTGTCCATTCACTTCAACGCTCACGCACGCGGTCATTTGTTGTGCTTCCGCAATCTGGGCAGATTCCGCAACAACCACGTCACCGTGCGCCGCAAGAATCGCCGCCATTGCAAATCCAAGAGGTTTGTTCAACGCTGTGCTCCGTGGGATTGGCCAGGACCGCCGTTGAGTAGACGTTACAGGAGGTCCCTCGCCATGCGCAAGGTCTTGCCCCATTTCCGCCGCACAGCAATCGGCTCCAGCCTGTTGATTGCCATGTTGGCTTTCCCCGCCATCGCTGCCGACAAGATCGTCGGACGCAGTGGCAATGTCAGTGTGACCCAGGACGAGCTGGAAACGTTCCTGCGCTCGCTCGATGCGCCGACACGGCAAAGATTGGCTGCTGACCGTACGATGCTCGAGCAGCTGATTCAAAGTCGTTTGGCACAAAAGGCCGTGTTGGCCGAAGCCGAATCAAAGGGCTGGTCCAAGAAGCCGGAAGTGGCCGCCATGGCGCGAGACGCGAGTCAGCAGGTCGTGGTGCGCAGCTTCCTGGAATCAGTTTCCCGGGCGCCGCAAAGCTATCCGTCGGATGCGGAATTGCAAGCCGCTTACGACGCCAACAAGGCGGCATTCACGGCGCCCAAGACATTTCATATCGCCCAGATATTTGTCAACGCTGCGCGGGATGAGCCAGCGCTAGCCAAGGCACGCAAGGATGCCGAAGAGATTGCAAGGCAGGCGCGCAGCGGCGACTTTGCCGCAGTGGCCAAAGCACGTTCGCAGGAGCCTCGATCGGCGGCTAATGGCGGCGATACGGGTTGGATGTCCGAGACCGGGATGATTCCGGAAATCCGCGGCGTTGTATCCGGCATGAAGGTCGGCGCCGTCTCCGAACCCGTCCGTACGCCCAATGGCTTTCATGTGCTGAAGCTACTCGAAGTGCGCGAGGCTGGACTGCGTCCGATCGTGGAGGTACGTGACCAACTGCGCGCGACGATGCGCGAGCAGTACGAAGCCGATGCAGCGCAGAACTACCTCAGGCAGCAAGTCAGTGCCCAGGGTGCGAGCACGGTCGACAAGGCAGCGCTAGACAGCGTGATCTCTTCAATGCGCTGAGCGCCCGGACCAGCAAGAGGGTAGGTATGAAAACATCCCGCAAGTACGGGATCGGGGAGCGCTCGTGCCTGGCGAAGGCAGCCATGGTGCTCATCGTGTTGGCACAGGCCAAGTTGGCCTGGTCGCAAACCACGCAGCAACCGGAAGCGGTCCAGCGACGCTTTGATGTGAACGAGTACGTGGTGCGCGGCAATACCGTGCTGAACGATCTGGAAATCGAGGAGGCTATCGAGCCGTTCCTCGGGCCGGACCGCTCTGTTGACGATGTCGAAGGTGCCAGGGCAGCACTGGAGAAGCGCTATCAGGATCGCGGATTTCAGTCGGCGGTCGTGGAGCTGCCCGAGCAGCGGGTGACTGGTGGCGTAGTGCTGTTGCAAGTCGTCGAGACGCGGGTCGGCCGCTTGCGCGTGGTAGGAGCCGAGCACTATTCACCCGCCGCGATTCGCGAGGCCGTGCCGTCGCTGGCCGAGGGGGGGATACCGGACTTCAACGCCGCACAAAAAGAGCTCACTGCGCTTAACGCAACGCCTAACCGCCAAGTCGTGCCGATGGTCCGCCCCGGATCGCTGCCACAGACTGTTGACGTGGAGCTTAAGGTCGATGATCACAATCCGGCGAGCGCAAGTGTTTCGCTGAACAACGATCACAGCATCGACACGCATGCGCTTCGAGCGTCGGCGACGATCAGTCACGACAACCTCTGGCAGCTCGGTCATCAGGCGTCGGCGACCTTCTTTGGCGCCCCCCAGGCGCTGAGCGAGGCGCGCGTCTGGTCCTTCAGCTACCTGGTGCCGTTCAAAAACTCCCCGTTCAGCGTGCAGGCAACCGGCTATACATCGGACAGCAATGTCGCAACGGTGGGCGGTACAAGTGTCCTGGGTAAGGGTTACGCGGTCGGCGTGCAGGGCAACTATGCACTGCCGCAAACGGGCGATTGGAGCGGTTCCGTCGGGCTGGGGGTCGACTTCAAGGATCTCCAGGAGTAGGTGTCGCTAGGTGGCGGAAGCTCCGACGTGCCCATCCACTACGTGCCCCTGACGCTTTCGTTAAATGGGTACCGCTACAGCGAGCGCTCGCAGAGCAGTCTGGCTGTCTCAGCAGTCGTAGGCACTGGCGTGGGTAGCAACAGCCAGGAATTTGGAACAAAGCGCTACCGCGCGTCGCCCGATTTCATGTACCTGAAGGCCGACGGCTCGCATACGCAAAATTTGAGTGGTGGTGTCCAGATTTATGGGCGCGCAGCGGCGCAGATTTCCTCCGGCCCACTAGTGTCCAGCGAGCAGTTCGCCGCTGGCGGCGCTACCAGTGTTCGCGGCTACTACTCCGCTGAAGCCACCGGTGACGATGGCTTGCTCGCATCGATTGAGGTTCGCTCGCCTTCGTATGCGGACTGGCTTTGGGCTGGTGTGGACGACTGGCGCATGTACGGCTTCTTCGATGCGGCCACGCTGCGCCTGCGCGATGCGCTGCCGGAGCAGCGCCGGAGCTACACATTGCTGGGCGTGGGCGTCGGGACCAGCGTGCGCCTCTATCGCTCGATCACCGGAAAGCTTGATTTTGGCTGGCCTTTGCGCGACGCGCAACGTACCGAGGCCGGCTCCCTCACGATCAATTTCAATGTTCGCGCCAACTTTTGATGCGCCCGCAAGGTGCGCGACGGAGCCCTGTCATGCGTAAATTCCTTCTCTCATTGGCTTTCGCCGCAACTGTGGTGCCGCAGGCGGCGCAAGCATGGTGGCAGCCGGAGTGGTCCTACCGCAAGCCGGTGTCGGTGGATACCACGCCAAATGGTGCCAACGTCGCCGAGCCGCTTGGCCGCGTCCCCGTACTCGTAAGACTGCATGCAGGTAACTTCCAGTTCGATGGGGTGCAGGAGAAGGGCGCTGACCTGCGGTTTGTAGCGGCAGACGACAAGACGCCGCTCAATTCACAGGTGGAGCAGTTCGATCCATTGCTCGGCATGGCGCTCGTCTGGGTCGATGTGCCGGCCGTGGCCGGCGGCGCACGTCAAGATATGTGGATGTACTACGGCAATCCAAAGGCGACGCCGGTCAGTGGCAGTACCTCGCCTTTTGATGCGGACTACACGGCCATCTATCACTTCGATGGCACTTCCGGTGCGGCGCCAGTCGATGCGACGGGCTATCACAACAACGCTCAAGGCGGCGTACCGCTCGGTGAAGGGTTGATTGGCCAAGGGGCAAAGCTAGACGGCAAGAGCAGTATCGCGCTGCCGGAGAGCGAGTCGCTGAAAGTCGGCCCTGGCGGAGCGCTGACGATGGGGGCGTGGGTTCGTGCCGAGGCAAACACCAATGGTGCGATATTCGTGCGTCGCGACGCGGGCAATACGCTCGTGGTTGGTCTCGCCAATGGAGTGCCATATGTGCGCCTGGGGCAGCAGCAGGCAGCCGCCCAGCAGGCCATTGGCGCCCAGCAATGGACTCACGTCGCGGTGGCTGCTGCCAACAGCGAGATCGCACTGTTGGTCAATGGCAAGGAGGTAGCGAAGTTGGCCGCACCGCTGCCGGCGCTGACGGGGCCGACGAGCGTCGGTGGGGACCCGGCGGGTGAACTGCCCGGCCTGGTTGGTGATGTCGACGAGCTGCGCATCTCTCGCGTGCGCCGTCCGACGGCACTGCTAGCCGCTGAGGCTGTGATGCAAGGCAGCGAATCGAAGCTCGTGGCCTACGGCCCCGACGAAAAGCAGGCAGGTGGCGGCTTTGGCGAAATCGGGTTCATTCTTGCCAACGTGCCAGTCGACGCGTGGGTGGTGATTGGCCTGCTCGCCATCATGTCTGTGCTGTCGTGGTGGGTCACCTACACGAAGGCCACGTATGTGGGGCGCGTGTCGCGCGCTAACGATGCATTTTTGGAGCAGTTTCGCAAGATTGGCCATCGGCTCGAAGCGATTGCAGAATCGATTCCCGCCAACGCTGCGCTGCAAAAGGTGATGGCGCACTCGAGTCTCTATCGCCTCTACCAGGTGGCAGTCAACGAACTGCGCACGCGTCGGGAACAGGAAGATTCACAGGTGGTGACCAGCGAAACCATCGAAGCCATCCGGGCCTCCATGGATGCCATTCGGGTGCGAGAGAACCAACGTCTGAATCGTGGACTCGTGCTGTTGACCATCTCGATTTCAGGGGGGCCATACCTCGGGCTTCTGGGTACGGTGGTCGGGATTATTCTGGTGTTCGCGGCGGTGGCGATGGCCGGCGAGGTGAATATCAACGCTATTGCGCCGGGGATTGCTGCGGCGCTCGTGGCAACGGTTGTCGGTCTGTTTGTCGCCATTCCCGCGCTCTTTTCTTACAACTACCTGCTCACCCGTAACAAGAACGTCAGCGCCGACATGGATGTGTTTGTCGACGAGTTTGTGACGCGCCTGGCCGAACTCCATGCAATGCCAGAGGCCGCACCGGCAGAAGTCGGTGCCGAGGCCAGTGCACACATGGATCGTTTTGTCGAAGAGCTGATGCGTAGATTTGCGCAAGCGGGGCTGGTTCCGGCTGTGGATGGCCGCGACAGCGATGACGTGTTGCGCCCGGCTCGCGCTTATGAGCGCGGCAGCGTCTGACGATCGCATCCGAGGAGAATCGCCATGGCGGCCGCACAAGACGACGATAAGCCTTACGACGACATCAACATCACGCCGCTATTGGACTTGGCGTTCGTGCTGCTGATCATCTTCATTCTGATGACTACCGCCGCAGTCCAGGGCATCAAAGTGGATCTGCCCAAGGCCAGCGCGTCCGCAAGCCTTTCAGAGCAGAAGGTGAAAGCTATCACGGTGTCGGATTCGGGCCAGGTCTATCTGGATGCCATCCCGGTCACGCTACCCGAGCTGGAGGACAGGTTGCGCTCGCAGCGGGCGCTGACGCCGGACTTCCCCGTCATCGTAAAGGGGGACGCGAGTGTGCAGTACAGCAAGGTCATCGAGGTTCTTGACCTGCTGCGGCGATTGGAGTTGCTGCAGGTAGGCCTGGTCACGGGCAAACCAAAGACGTAGGCCGGGCCATGAATCTGCCGTTATCCGCGGTCGAGGCCCGCAGCTTTCGCAAGCCCATCATGGCTGTTCTGGTGGTGGCTGTCCTCGCGCTAATTGCATGGGCGGTCTGGAACTGGTCGTCCGACCATGCTGCGACGCGCCGGGAAGCCCCAAAGCTGCCGTCCATGGTCGCGCTTCCACCGCCACCGCCGCCCCCACCACCACCGCCCGAGCAAAAAACGCCGGAACCCGTCAAGGAACGGATGCAGGCACCGGAGCCTAAGCCCATGGAGCCGGCCAAGCCTGCCGAGGCGCCCAAGCCGACTAACGACGCCGCAGAGAGCGTCACGATGAATGCCGACGCGCAGGCCGGGGCCGGCGGTATTCAAGTCGGCAGTGGCGGCGGAATGGGCGCAGGGGGCAGTGGTGGCGGGCGCGCCGGCAATGCTACCTACGGCCAGTACCTCGCATACGCCCTGCAACGCGCGGTACAGCGCGATGCGGCGGCGGCCCGACTCGCCTACCCGCAAATGCTGGTGAACCTGTGGCTCGATGAGAGCGGACGTATTACGCGGGTGGAGTTGGTGCGATCTAGCGGCGACGCAAAGACCGACGAGGTGCTCTTAGGCGCGCTACGCGCGCTCGGCCAGCTCGACGAGCGCCCACCGGCCGGACTGACATTCCCGGCGCGCGTCGCAATTCAGGCGCGACGCCCCTGATGACACGGACACAACTGGATTTTGAGGAGAAAGCAATGAACCAGGCAATGCGCGTGCGCCAGCCTACGCTGCGCCCGCTGGCCGCAGCCTTGATGCTGGTCGCTTGCTGCCAACAGGCTGTGGCGCAGACCGCGGCCGCAGCGCCATCGGGCGCCGAGGTCACGCAGAATCTGATTCGCATCCTGGTGATGCGAGGAACGCTGACGAAGGAAGAGGGCGAGACGTTGCTCGCGCAGGCTCAGGTCGCGGTGGAGGCGCAGCATGGCGCAGCGCCGGTCGCGGCGGCTGCGGCGGGCGCTGCGGGCGGCTCTGTTGCTGGCCAGGCCGGCGACCTACGCGTGCCATATGTCTCGCCGCGCGTGCGCGCGCAGATCCGTGATGAGGTGAAGCAGGAGGTCATCGCCCAAGCAAAGGAGGAGCGATGGGCCGAGCCCAACACGTTCCCTGACTGGGTGTCGCGCATCACGTTGTCAGGAGACGTGCGTGTTCGCTACCAGGCGAATCTCTATGGCGGCGGTAACGCACCGGCGCTGGACTACGCGGCAATCAACGCGAACGGGCCAGTCGATATGAACAGCGCAAACGGCATACTGCCGCCGCTGATGAATACGACGGAGAATCGTACTGACCTGCTGCGAATCCGGGCACGGCTCGGCGTGACGGCTGCAATCTCGGACGATTTGACCGCGGGCATTCGCCTGGGGACCGGCAGCAGTAATGGACCGGTATCGACGACCCAGACGCTGGGTGGCGGATTTGCCAAGAAGAGCATTTGGCTTGACCAAGCGTATCTCGACTATCGGTTCACGGACAGCTTTCGTGTGACAGCTGGCCGGTTTGCCAATCCATTCTATTCTCTAGACAACGCGGATCTGCTATTTGCCAACGATCTGAACTTCGACGGGATTGCTGGCAAGTGGCTCAAGCCCATTGGTAGCCATGGCACGACGGCATTTGTCACCGGCGGGGTGTTCCCGGTCAACTACAGCGACGACAACTTCCCGTCGAGAAGCCCGGATAAGGCCGAAAGCAAGAACGAGTGGTTGTTCGCGCTGCAGGCCGGCGCAGAGGGGAAAATTGGCGGGGACCGCCTCAAGGGGGCCATTGCCTACTACCATTTCACTGGTATGCGTGGTGCATTCTCGTCCCCGTGTCTGACTTCCTCACCGTCGTGCGATACCGACAACACGCGTCCGGCCTTCATGCAGAAGGGCAACACGGTCTTTGGCCTGCGCAACAACGTGCCGGTCAATGTCGACGACACTTCGAACCCGCAGTTCTTTGGTCTCACGCAGAATTTCCGCCCGCTGAATCTAACCGCGCAGTTGGATACGCACGTCCTCAAGCTGCCGTTCAGCTTGCAGGCGAGCTATGTACGAAACCTTGCGTTTGACAAGGACCGGGCGTTCCAGGATCCGCGTGCATTTCCGGCCAATCACTACGAGGGTGTGGACGGCTCGACGCCGCTTGCGGAATACAAGGAGAAATGGCGCAGCGGCCCGAACGGGTACCTGCTAAGGGCGATCTTCGGCAACCAGAACATCTCGGCCCGAGGCCAATGGAATTTCCTGCTCGGTTACAAGTACTTGGAGCCCGATGCGGTCCCCGATGGCTTCACCGATCCGGACTTCCGGTTGGGGGGTACCAACGCGAAGGGCTACTTCCTGGGTGCCGCCTACGGCATCGACAAGCACGCCTGGGTGCAGGCGCGGTGGATGAGCGGTCGCGAGGTCTATGGGGATCCGCTCGCGATCAACGTCCTGATGTTGGAAGTCAACGCCAAGTTCTGAGGATCATCATGCTGAGAACCCGATGGGTGAGGTGGGCCTTGGCGGTGTGCTTGCTGCCTGCGGCAGCGTTCGCGCAGAACCAGGGGACGCTTGAGGAACGTCTACGTACACAGTTGCGGACGCTTAATGCCCAGAATCAGCAATTGCAGGCTGAGAAGTCGAGCATGCAGACCGCATTGCGTGCCGCGGAAGGGGAGCGCGATGCTGCCCGCAAGGAGCTTGTGGCGGCACAGGGAGACCTTGAGGCAAGCCGGCAGCGGGCGCAGGGCCTGGTTGCTCGGCAGCGCCATGTCGAAGAGAAGGCAGCAGAGCAGGCACGCCAGGCAGACGAGCGGCGCGAGGCATCGCAGCAGGTGGCACGTGGCATGCAGCAACAGCTCAACACGACGATGCGTGACAAAGAGATGCTTTCCCGGACTCTGCATGAGCGCGAAACGCAACTCCAGTCCTGTAGCGCCATGAACAAGCGTCTGATTGATACGGGCAAGGAGATCCTTCGCGCCTACGAACAATTTGACGTGGTGGACGCGCTTGCTTACAGGCAACCGTTCGCAGCAGGCATGCGTGTCAGGCTCGAGAACGAAGCACAAGCGTACGCAGACAAGCTGTATGGCAACCAGTTCGATCCACGTGCCGCCCCTCAATCCCAGAAAACAACCCAATGAAATGACGAACGATTCAGCTCTGAATACCGCTGCACTGGCCGGTGAGCCTGCAGCGATGGAAAGTCACGCTAACGATATCCCGGACATTCTCTTCTCGATCGACGCGAAAGCATTGGCCGAGGTCATCCAGGCCGCAGGCTGTGCCGTGACGACGGTGGAGCGCGAAGGCACCTTGCATTTACATAGCGCGAGTCATGGTGTTGGATTCCAGGTGCTGTGGGGCAACCCGAGCGAGGGGGCCGGCTATGCCGACTTCACGGTGAGTTGCCCGCTGCGTGTCGCCGGCGGCGAATTTCCGCGCGCGGTCCTCGACAACTGGCACCGCAGCAAGCGCTTTGCACGCCTGTCCGTCCATGGGGAGCTGATTGCGCTCGAGATGGAGGTGACGTTGTATGGCGGCGTGACGCGGGCCCACCTTGAGGCGATGTTGCGACTGTGGATCGTTATGACGGGAGAATTTCTGTTACATCTGCGCAGTGGCGCGCAGGAGGGCGCGCCAGTCACCAACTAACAGAACTACGGTGCATGAGCGGCGGTCGGACTCACGGGTTCTGTGCGAGTTCCAAGATAAAGGATGCCACCGGAGGAGGTGCGACAGACCGCGACGATTTGTTCGCCGAAGTGAATCAGTTCACCCAGAACCGCGCTCTGGCCTGTGTCACATCGGCGTGAACGAGGGTGTGCAGAATTTTGTGTAAACGGACAATCAACCGCCGGCGCAAGCCGGCCTGTCCGTAAGCACAATGAGCACCAAGAAACACGACGTACCCGAAGAACTGCTGTCTGGCCTGCTGGCC
>Ga0187844_10001524_pt1 | contig 17549 bp, 15 predicted proteins | sample SpaLakP09_SKY_50_FD_134517 | JGI IMG/M metagenome (GOLD analysis project Ga0187844, IMG submission 134517) | Oligotrophic lake water microbial communities from Sparkling Lake, Wisconsin, USA - SP09_SKY_50 | ecosystem: Environmental > Aquatic > Freshwater > Lake | place: USA: Sparkling Lake...
CCCGAGCACTTCCGCGCCGCCGTGCAGGCCGCCGCGCAGGACCCGGACGTGGACGGGCTGCTGGCCATCTACGCGCCGCAGATCGGCTCCGACGCCGCCGAGACGGCGGCCGCCGTCGTCGCGGCCAAGGCCGCCACCGCCAAGCCGCTGCTGGGCTGCTGGATGGGCGACGCCTCCGTGCAGGAGGCGCGCCGCCTGCTCAACGAGGCGGGCATCGCCAACTTCCGCACCCCCGAGGCCGCGGTGGGTGCCTTCGGCAACATCGCAGCCTTCTACGCCAACCAGCAGCTGCTGCTGCAGACGCCGCCGCCACTGTCCAGCCTCGCGCAGCCCGACATCGAGGCCGCCCGGCTGCTGATCGAGAGCGTGCTGGCCGAGCGGCGCCGCACCATGACCGAGATGGAAAGCAAGGCGCTGCTCGCGGCCTTCCACATCCCGGTCACGCAGACCATGCTGGCGCGCAGCGCCAACGAGGCCATGATGCTGGCCACGCAGACGGGCTTCCCCGTCGCGCTGAAGATCGACTCACCCGACATCGTCCACAAGAGCGACGTACAGGGCGTGGCGCTGAACATCCAGAGCGGCGCGGCGGCGCGCGACACCTTCAACGAAATGGTGGCCCGCGTGAAGGCGCTGCAGCCGCAGGCGCGCATCAACGGCGTGACGGTGCAGAAGATGGCCCGCGCCCGGCGCGGCCGGGAGGTCTGCGTGGGCCTGGTGACGGACGAGGCCTTCGGCCCGGCCATCGTCTTCGGCGCCGGCGGCACGATGATCGAACTGATTGCCGACCGCGCGACGGAACTGCCGCCGCTGAACCAGTTCCTGGCCCGGCGCCTGATCGAGCGCTCCCGCGTCGCGCAGACGCTGACGCAGGGCTGGCAAGGCAGCGCACCGGCCGACCTGGCCGCCCTGGAGCGCGTGCTGCTGCGCGTCAGCGAGATGGTCTGCGAGTTCCCGCAGCTGCGCGAGATGGACATCAACCCGCTCATCGTCGACGAGCACGGGGCCGTGGCCGTGGACGCGCGCATCGTGCTGCAGCCGGGCCCGCAGGGCGGCGGCTCGCGCGCCTTCGACTACCCGCACCTGGCCATCCTGCCCTACCCCAGTCGCTTCGAGCAGGTCTGGCCGCTGGCCGGCGGCGGCGAGGTGACCGTGCGCCCGGTGCGGCCCGACGACGCGCAGATGCTGCAGGACCTGGTGCGTGGCCTCAAGCCCGAGAGCCGCTACTTCCGCTTCGCCAGCGCCATCCAGGAGCTGCCGCCGACGCTGCTGGCGCGGCTGACGCTGATCGACTACGACCGCGAGATGGCGCTGGTGGCCGTCTACGGCGAACGCACGGCGCGCGACGACGGCGGCTTCGACGAGCGCGAGCGCATCGTCGGCGTGTCGCGCATCATCACCAACGCCGACCAGACCAGCTGCGAGTTCAGCCTGCTGGTGGCCGACGACTTCGGCGGCCGCGGCCTGGGCTCGCGGCTGATGGAAGGCATCACCGACGCGGCCCGCGAGAAGGGTCTGAGCGACATCGAGGGCCTGGTGCTGACGAACAACGCCGACATGCTCAAGCTGATGCGCGGCCTGGGCTTCACGGTCAAGCCTCACCCGGAGGAGCCGGAATTCCGGCTCGTGACGCGTTCACTGCAGGGTTGAGAGCCGATCCGTCAGCAGCGCAAAGAAGCCATCCGAGTCGACGTGCCGCAGCACCTGGGCGTTTGCGGCCAAGCCGGTCACGGCCCACCAGTCGATGACGGTCATGCCGCGCGTCAGCTCGCTCTGCGTCTCGATGCGCACGTTGCAGTCGCGGCCGGTGAAAAGCTCGGGCCGGAGCAGCCAGGCGATGACGCAGGGGTCGTGCAGCGGGCCGCCGTCCTGGCCGTATTTCTCTTCGTCGTAGCGCTCGAAGAACTCCATCCAGGCAGCCACCACCGTGCCGGCACGGTTGCCCAGGGCGCGGATGGCGGCGATGCGGGCCGACGTCGTCAGCGCCTCGTGCGTGACGTCCAGCGGCGCCATCGTGATGGGCACGCCGCTGGCAAACACCTCGTGCGCCGCCTGCGGGTCGACGTAGATGTTGAACTCTGCCGCCGGCGTCACGTTGCCGCCCTCGAAGAAACCGCCGCCCATCAGCACGATGCGCTTAATGCGCGGCGCGATGTCGGGCGCCTGGCGCAGGGCCAGCGCGATGTTGGTCAGCGGGCCCAGCGGGCACAGCGTCACCGTGCCGGCTTCGCGTTCGCGCAGCGTCTGGATGATGAAGTCCACCGCGTGGCGGGGGTCCAGCGGCAGCGTCGGCTCGGGCAGGTCGACGCCGTTCAGGCCGGTGTCGCCATGCACATGTTCGGCGGTGACCAGCGGCACGTCCAGCGGCCGGTCGGCACCGGCGCAGATGGGCACGTCGAGGCGCCCGGCCAGCTCCAGCACCTTGCGGGCGTTCAGCGTGGTCAGTGTCAGCGGCACGTTGCCGGCCACGGTGGTGACGCCCAGCAGCTCAAGCTCCGGGCTGGCGGCGGCCAGCAGCAGGGCGATGGCGTCGTCCTGGCCGGGGTCGGTGTCGATGATGATGGGCAGAGGGGTCATACGGCGGGAGCAGCGAGGTCGAAGTCGATGGCGCCGAAGAGGCTGACCCCTGCGGCGGTCTTGAGGTCCAGGTGCAGGCTGTCGCCTGGCGCGAGGTTGAGGTCCAGGGCGCCCAGGGCCAAGCCTGCCACCTGACCGGCGCGCAACGAACGCAACCGCGCCAGGCGGGCCAGCGCATCGCCCGGTGAGGCGGCCATGTCGAGCGGCGTCTGCTTGGCCCCGTTGTGCAGCACATGCATCCGAGCGTGGACGCGGCCGGCGGCCCAGGCGTCACCCAGTTCCTCGGGCGTGACGACCACCGGCGCGGCCTGGGTGGCCAGCAGTTCGTCGTCGATGCGCCAGTCGACGGCGAAGGTCAGCAGGCGCAGTGCGTCCAGTGCCGCCGAGGCGTCGCTGGCGGCAGCGAGGTCGCCGGCGATGGCCGCCAGCGCCAGCTCACCGCGCGCGACGGCCCGCAGCGGTTGGTGCGGCGAGGAGAAGCTGCCCGCTTCCCGCTTCACGCCGCCTTCCGCATCCACCATCGCCCAGCCATAGGCACGCGGCAGCGGTGCCAGGCACTTGTCGGGCTCGAAATTGAAGGCGTGGCGCAGCTTGCCGTGGTTGAGCTGCACGGCAAGGTCTTCGAGCTGAGGCGCGATGAAGCCCCAGTCGTCGAGGACTTGCTGCAGGCGGGTGGCGATGCCGGTCGCGTAGTGGGCCTGGGTCAGGTCGCGCGACACGACGACGAGGTGGCCGTCGCGCGAGCCGTCAGCATAGCTGGCGAGTTTCATGGGGTGCTTGTTCGGGGGAATGCGCGAGGGATGGCAGCATTGTGCGATGCGCGCCCTGCCCTCCTCACTCGCACAGCCGCCCCGCGCGGCCATGCTCGCGCTGGCGGTCAGCCTGCTCGCGCATGCGGCGCTGCTGGGTGGCGGTCGTCCGCGCGAGGACGCGGCCAAGCCGGCGAAGGCGGTGAACGTCGCGCTGCTGCCACCACCCACCGTGCCCGTCGTGTTGCCCGAACCGACGCCGCCCGCCCTGCCCCAGCCGGCGGCGCGCTCGATGCGCCCCAGCGAAAGGCCGCCAAGCCCTGCCATCGACGCCCCAAGCACCGCGCCCGACGCGCCGCTGCTGCGCCTGGCCGCGCCCGCCGCCTGGCACTACCGGTTGCGCCAGGGCGGCCAGGACGGCGAGGCGGTACTCGACTGGCGTCCCGAAGCCGACGGCCGCTACAGCCTGCGCCTGACGCGCCGCATCGGCGACCGCACCCTGCCCGCGCTGGAAAGCCTGGGCCGCACCGGCAGTGCCGGCCTGGCACCCGAGCGCTTTGCGCTGCAGCGCGGCGGCCAGGACCGCCAGGCCGTCAATTTCGACGGCGCGCGCGGGCGAGTCAGCTTCTCGGCCAGCCCGGCCCAGCACGACTTGCCCGATGGCGCGCAGGACCGGCTGTCCTGGTGGCTGCAACTGGCCGCGCTGGTCCAGGCCTCGAAGGCCCAAGCTACGGCACCGGGCGGGCGCTGGCGCGTCTGGGTGGCCGGTTTGAGAGGAGAACTGCGCGAATGGACCTTCGAGGCCGTGGCCGCAGAGCCCGGCGAGGCCGGCACGCTGCACCTGCGACGCCAGCTGCTGGGACCACATGACCCGGGCGTCGAGCTGTGGCTGGACCCCCAGCGCGGCTACTGGCCGGTAAGGCTGCGCCAGGGAGACCCCGAGACGCGGGGGTACGAAATCGCTCTTGTCGACGTGAACTCCTGACGCTTCCTACATGATGTGGGCGTGCCGGACGACCCGATCAAAGCCTGGTTCTGCCAGTATCTGACCCGACCGGGGCTTGAATCCCACGGCCACACCCGCAGTTGAAGCACAAGGAGAACTCCATGCACATGCTCTACAACTCCGACAGCTTCATCGTCGTCCAGTTCGACGTGCCAACCGCCGAGCCCCAGCAGGTGCCTACCGGCCCGCAGCTCAACCGCGGTGGTTTCGAGATCGTCGACAAGTTCGCCCGCAAGGAAATCTTCATCGAGGGCGCGCTGGCGGAATCCTTCCAGCAAGGCGTGCAGGCCCTCATCGACGGCGGCGAGCCCTCCGAAGACGAGCTCGACACCTTCATCGAGCGCTATGCCGTGATGGGCCAGCAGCCGGTCGTGATGCACTGAACGTTTAGGCGCGGATTTGACGTTGATCTGCCGCCAACCCTGATACAAGATGGGTCAACGCCGGCCGCAGCAGGCCGTGCAAGGAGCCCATTCGATGGTGAAGCGAGTTGCCGCTGAGACAGCCTCCCGGACGCAAGTCCGCGTGCTGCCCTCGCCCGGCCTGGACAGCGCCCCGGTGCTGGACCGCATGTGCTCGCAGTTCGTGCTGACGCTGACCGTGCGGCACGCCGGCCGCTTCAACCTGCGGCGCGACTTCAACGGCCTGCTGTCCTTCACCGGCCGCCACCTGGTGTGGCCCATGCGTGTACTGCAAAGGCTGCGCGTCTACCTGGGCCAGCGCTGCGCCGGCAACGAGTTGTGGCGCGGGCATGAGGCTTTGAGCGACGAGGCCTTCCTGGAGCGCTTCGGCCAATGGAGCGGCCCGTTCTCCGAAGGCACGCTGTTCTTCTACCTCGACGAGTACGTCAAGGACTCGCCCAAGGACATGATGGCCTTGCTGGCCACCACCTGCGAACACCTGGACCGGCAGTTGAAGCGCGAGTCCACGCTGGTCGAGAAGAACATCGCGGCCCTGGGCACGCTGCTGCAGCTGAACCCGGCAGAGCGCGCCATCCTGCTGTACGGCACGCTGGCCCGCTACCAGCGCGAGCTGCGCGGGGCGCTGGTGGAGTTCAAGGTCAACACCGCGCAGGAGGCGTTTGCCGCCATCGCCGCCGTGGCGGGCGTTGACGAGCGCGAAGTCGCCGAGGCGCTGCGCGCCGGTTCGCGGCTGGAACGCATCGGCATGGTGGAGAACTTGATCTCCGAGCACAACATCACCGATCTGGCCGACCTGATGAAGGTCAGCGACCAGTTGCCGCCGGTGCTGATGCGCGAGTACCAAGGCCCGCACGACCTGATGGCCGTGTTCACGCGCCCGGCCACATTGAGCACGCTGGTTGCCAGCGACTTCCAGTTCGTCAGCGAAGACCTCGGCCTGCTGCAAGGCCTGCTGCGCCAGGCCGTCGCAACGCATGCGACCGGCGTCAACGTGCTGCTGTACGGCCCGCCCGGCACGGGCAAGACGGAGCTGGCCAAAGTGGCCGCCGCCGCTGCAGGTCTGGACCTGTACGAAGTCGAGTACGCCGACCGCGACGGCAATTCGCTGTCGGGCCGCGACCGTTACCGCTCGCTGCAGATCAGCCAGGTGTTTCTGAAGGCCAGTGCCAATGTCGCCCTGCTGTTTGACGAGGTCGAGGACGTGTTCCCGCCGCTGTCCAGCGACACGGCGTCGCTGCTGAGCCGGCTGGATGCCAGCGCCGAAGGGGCGTTGAGCAACTCGGTCAGCGGCAAGGCGTGGGTGAACCAGATTCTGGAAACCAATCCGGTACCGGTCATCTGGGTGACCAACCGCATCGAGCAGATCGATCCGGCCTTCCGCCGCCGCTTCCAGTACCACCTCGAATTGAAGTCACCGCCCCCCGGCGCGCGCCGTGGGCTGGTGGCCAAGTCCCTGGGCGAGGTCGTCGTCAGCGAGGCCTTTGTCGCCAAGCTGGCCGAGCGGCCCGGCCTGACGCCAGCACAGATCCGCACCGCCGTGCGTTTTGCGCAACTTGCCGGTGGCGCTGACGACGCCGAGAAGCTCATCGAGCGCCAGCTGCTCAACGCCGACAAGGCCCTGGGCCGCGAGGACGGCGGCAGCGTCGCCCGCCCCTGCGTCACCAGCTACGCGCTGGACCTGCTGAACTGCGAGAGCCGCTTCGAGATCCCGCGCATCGTCGAGGCGCTGCAGCGCAAGGGCCGGGGCCAGCTGTGCTTCTACGGCCCGCCCGGCAGCGGCAAGACGGCACTCGCCGAGCACATCGCCCAGGCGCTGGGTCGCCCGCTGATGGTCAAGCGCGCCAGCGACATTTCGAGCAAATTCGTCGGCGAGACCGAGCAGAACATGGCGCGCATGTTCGAGACGGCGCAGAGCGAGGGCGCCGTGCTGCTGCTGGACGAGGCCGACAGTTTTCTGCGCAGCCGCAAGCGTGCGGAACGCAACTACGAGGTGTCAGAGGTCAACGAAATGCTGGCCGGCATGGAGCGTTTCAGCGGGCTGTTCATCTGCACGACCAATCTGTTTGACGACCTGGACGAAGCGGCGCTGCGGCGCTTTGCGTTCAAGATCAGATTCAAGGCCTTGAAGCCGGAGCAGCGCGTGGCAATGTTCGAGCGCGAGGCGGGCGTTGCGCCGGACGATGAGCAGCGCTCACGGCTGGTGGCGATGGACTGCTTGACGCATGGCGACTTCGCTGCGGTGAGGCAGCAGGTCGAGATCCTCGGCGAGGCGTTCACGCCGGATGAGTTTTTGGCTCAGCTGGAGGCGGAGCACCGGGCGAAGCCGGAGGTGCGCGAACGGCGCGGCATCGGTTTCAGGTAAGGCGGGTCGCGCCCTGCCCTACGCGGGCTCGTGCCGCCAGACCGGGAACGCCAGCGCAAACCCTTCTTCTTCGAGCGAATCAACTATCGCGTTGATTTCATCGCGCCCCACCTCTGCGGGCACATCGATGGCGAACATCGAGAACTTCTCGAAGCCAGCTAACGAACATCCCAGTTCGAGCAGTCGCTTCTCCGCCAGTGAGAAGTCAAGGGAATCGTTGTTCAACACCCGAACCAGTGAGCGCCCTGACGACTTCACCAGTTCGAACTCGAAAATCTGCCCGTTGACTGAGTCATGCTGGGCGCGGAACACATCGCCGACCGCCAGGCCACGGATGAAAAGCGGAATGTTCTTGAGTGAGTACAAGTCTCCGTCTCGCGCACACCAAACGCCTTCTGCCGCAACAGGCGGCCAGCCATCGTCAACATCCAAGGCAAAAAGCAGCTTTTCCATAGTCGCTCGCGTCGGGCCGTCAGATGGGCTTGAAATAGTAGGTCGTCGAACACAACGGCCCGTCCGGCATCAACGCATAGTTCGGAATATCCCCCGCCTTCTGCCAGCCCAGCCGCTCGTAGACCCGCGACGCATCGCTGCCGGTGACGGTGTCCAGCACCAGCGTCGTCTTGCCCAGTTCGCGTGCCTTCTCTTCCAGCGCCTTCAGCAACCGCTCGGCGATGCCCTGGCGGCGTGCGCGGCGGTGCACCAGCATCTTGGACACGTCGGCGCGGTGCGGCTGGTTGTCGGGCATGTCGATGACCAGCGACAGCGTTCCGCAGATACGGCCGGCCTCGTCCTCGGCGACGAAGAGATGGCGCTCACCGGCCGCGACGCCTCCCGCCACCTTGCGCCAGAAGGCTTCCGGCCGGCCCTCGGCCAGCGGCAGCATGAAGCCCACCGACGCGCCGCCCTCGACGCAGTCGCGCAGCACCTCGGCCAGTTCGGCCACGCGGGCCAGCGAGCGGGCGCCGTCGAGTTCGCGGATGACAACAACGCTCATGGCCGGGCTCCGGTGAGGGCGACAAGGTAGCGGGCCGGCGTGGCGCCGGGGTTGTGGAAGCGGATGGGCGCATCCAGTCGTACGGCCAGGCAGTCGCCGGGGTTGAGTTGCCACTGGTCGGCGCCGTGGGCGATCTCCATGACGCCGTCGATCATCCAGACGAGCTGGTGAATGTCGGTGTCGCGCTCGGAGGTTTCGAAGGCCACGCGCTGGCCGGCGGGAAAGATGACGTCCACCAGTTGCAGTGGCGACACGCCAGGAGGCGACACGTTGCGGCGGACATAGCCCGAGGCCGGGTCGCTCCACACCGGTTGATCAGCCACGCGCGCCAGCGGCGACGGAGCGACAGGCGCAGGGCCGCCCTCGAACATCGATGCGACGCTGACGCCCAGCGCCGACGCGAGCTTGTCCAGCACGACGGCCGTGGGGCTGCTCTGGCCGCGCTCGATCAGCGAGATGTTGGAGCGACTGACGCCGCTCTTGTGCGCCAGTGCGTCCAGCGACAGGTCGGCCGCCGCGCGCAGCTCGCGCAGGCGCCGGCCGATGAGTTCGGTGATGTTGTCCTTGGTCATGCCATCCAGTTTACTGGAAACACAAATCCATCAAACTGGAATTGCGCGTTCGACAGCGCGGCGCCAGGCGGGGTCGGGCCAGCGGCAGCCCAGGCGCCAGGCGGCGTGGGTGAGCTTGATGACATGGGCGTCGTCCTGGGCGCAGGCAGCGGAGATCAGCACCGGCCAGGGGCGGCTGGGCGGGCGGTCCAACGCCAGGGTTGGCGCCGCGCCGCTGGAGAGCAAGCCGGCTGCGGCGGCGACGCTGAAGCCGCGTGCGAGCTCGGGCGACGGCCACCAGGGCTGCAGGACGCTCATCGCATGGCTGGCCGTCAACAGGTGCAGCACGGTGAAGTTGCCGGTGGCGGCGTAGGAGCGGGCTGCGAGCAGCGCGATGTCGCGCAGCGCGTCGGGGCCGTGGTGCAGGCGGCCGGCGATGGCGACGAAATCGGGGGTGCCGCCCCAGGCGAGCATGCGATCGGCGATGAAGCTGCCGGGTGGGTAGGCCGGGCGCGGCAGTGTCGTCAGCGCCTGCAGCCAGTCGGGCAGGTCCAGCAGTGGGCCGCCGTCGGCCGCCGGCAGCGGCATGAAGTGCGCCGCCCAGTGCGCGAGTCCGGCGGCCAGTTCTCCCTCGTGGCCGGCCAGCACGGCGTGGCCCGTGCGGATCAGGCCGTGGAAGGCGATGGCGCCGGCGCCGGGCAGCAGCAAGGCCAGCGCCTCGCGCAGCGCGGCGGCCGAGCCGAATTCGGCGATGCGAGCCTCGAAATGCGCACGCCAGGCGGCATCGCTGTCGGGTCGGCCCAGGTCGCGTTCGATGGCGATGCGCGCCGAGCGCGCTGCGACCCTTGGCTCAAGGCGCGCCTCGCCAGCCTCAGTGAAGCCCTGCAGCCTCGCGGCCGAGGCGCCCAGCTCCAGCAGCGCCTGCTGCGCCATCGGCAGGTGATTGCTCATCTGGCCCCGGTAGGTGGCGGACTTCGCCTGGCCGGCGTCGAGCAGGTGGTGGAGCTGGGCAATGCTGGCGGGGGCAATGGTTGTCATGAGCATGGGAACCTCGTGCGTGAGAACATGGTCGCCATGCTCGAACTTGAAGTGAACTTGAAGTCAAGCGCTGCGTTGCTGACGATTGGCCAGCTGGCCCAGCGCGCAGGCGTCGCGACAAGTGCCTTGCGCTTCTACGAAGCCGAAGGCCTGCTCACCGGCAGCCGCAGCTCCGGCGGCCACCGGCAGTACCCGCGCCACGCGCTGCGCCGCGTGGCCTTCATCCGCGCGGCGCAAAACGTCGGCCTGACGCTGCCGCAGATCAAGGCAACCCTCGCCACGCTGCCCGATGGCCGCACGCCCACCAAGGCCGACTGGGCACGACTTTCTGCCAGCTGGGCGCCGCTGCTGGATGCCCGCATCGCGGCGCTGCAGCAGCTGCGCGAGCGGCTGACGGGCTGCATCGGCTGCGGCTGCCTGTCGCTGAAGGCGTGCGCGCTCTACAACCCGCTGGACGTCAAGAGCGACGAGGGGCCGGGTGCGCGCCTGCTGGACACGGGCGTCGAGTCGCTCCCCCTCAAACGCGGGCGCTCCCGGTAAAAGTGACATCAAACCCTCACTAAGATCCGCCCCCGACCGGCCAGTCCAAGGCGCGGCGTTCAGGGAGTGATCATGATCAAGACGATTCGGCACGCGGCCGTGGCTGCGTGCGCGGCTGCTGCTTTGCTGGCTTTGAGTGCCTGCGGTGGTGGCGGTGGCGGCAGCAGCGCGCCCACCACAAACCCGGTGGCGGTCGACCCGCCGACGGCCGTCATCCGCGCGACGGCGCTGGCAGCCACCGCGACGGGCAATGCCACGGTGCAGGCGCCGGTGGGCAGCACGCTCACGCTCGACGGCACGAGCAGCACGTCCGTGTCGGGCGGCATCACCAGCTATCTATGGACGGTGACCACCAAGCCGGCCGGCAGCACCGCCACACTGCAGAACGCCACGACCGCGACGGCCACGTTCGCGCCGGACGTGGCGGGCGCCTACCAATTCACGCTCCAGGTCGGTGCCAATGGCACAACGGCCAGCACGATGCTGCCGGTGACCGTCACCGCCGCAGTGCCGGTCGTCAACGTCGATGCGTCGGTGAGTTTCGCCGGCCCCACGAACACCCGGCCCACGCAATCCGTGTCGGTCGGATCCGTCATCGCGCTGGATGGCGCGAGCAGCACCGATGCCAACGGCGGCCCGGTGACGCTCGCGTTCTCGCTGCTGTCGGCCCCCGCTGGCAATACTGCGGCGCTGGTCACCACTGGCACGACGGCTCGACTGACACCTGACGCCGTCGGCGCCTACCAAGTCCGCGTGAGGGCGACTTCGTCCTCTGGCCTTTATGCGGACGCCGTGCACACCTTCGATGCCGCCAAGCTCGCGCCGGCGCTTGCCGTGTCGACCAGCGTGTCGACGGTGGTCGCCAACAGCAGCCTCGACGCCGCGGTGGGCAACATCGTGTCGCTGGACGGCGGTGGCTACTGGTTCTCCAATAGCGATGGCACCTGGGTGGTCGCGGGCAAGCCGGCCAACAGTGCGCTGACGCAGCTGACCAGCACGTCCGCGTGGGCCGTGAGCTTCGTCCCCGATGTGCCCGGCACCTACACGCTGCAGTACACGGCCGTGGACCGCACCACCGGCGTTTCGGCCATCCACCGGGTCGCCGTCAAGGCCAACTGGGGTCCCATTGCCATCGTGTCAGCCAGCGCGGCACCTGTGGCCCAGGCCGGAGGCCCCAGCTACGTCGCTGCCACCGGCAGCTCCATCACGCTGCGCGGCACAGGCAGCCAGGACCCCGCCGGCGGCGCCCTGACCTACAGCTGGGTGCTGGACACGCTGCCGGCCGGCAGCACGGCCAGCCTCAGCGACGCCGCCACCGCCACGCCCAGCTTCACGCCGGACAAGGACGGCCGCTACGCGGCCACGCTGACGGTCACCAACCCGGCAGGCCTGCGCGCGGTTCAATCCGTCACCGTTGACGTCGGCAACTATGCGCCGGTGGTGGTGCTCGACCGCAGCCAGGCGATGGTGCTTCAGGGCGGCAGCATCATGGCGTCGGCAGCCAGCAGCTACAGCAAGAACAACGCTGGCACGCTGACCTACCGCTGGGCGCTGGACACCCGCCCGACGGGCTCCAACGCCAGCATCGCCGCGCCGAATGGCTCCGCGCTGAACTTCACGCCCGACATTCCCGGCAGCTACTACGCGTCGGTCACCGTGACGGACGGCCAGGTCAGCGCCGTGTCGGGCGTCAGCATCACCGTGCTGAGCGCCACCGCGGGCACCGTGCCGCTGGCCTACAAGCCTCTGCTGACGCGCTTCAGCAAGTCGCAGAACAAGCTGGTGGTCGTTTCCACCAACCCGAACCAGTTGCATCTGGTCGACCCGTCGGCAGGCACCGATGTCGCCATCGCGCTGCCCACGACCGTGAAAGCCTTGTCGCTGTCGGCCGACGGTCGGCTGGCGGGCCTGCTGCATGAGGGCAGCGTCAGCCTGGTGGACGTCGTCTCCGGTTCGCTGCTGGCCACGACGGGCACGGCAGGTTCGCAGGCCGAGGTGTTCACGGCCAACTCGGGCATCGTCTTCGTGGCGGGCTCGTCGAACTCGTGGCCTTACACCAACATCGTCGCCATCAACGGGCGCACCGGCGTCACGCTCGGTACTGGCAGCCTCTACAACGCCTCCAGCAGCCCGCGGGGCGTCATGTCGGAGTCACTGGGCCGCCTGGTGATCGGCGACTACTCGTCGCTGAGCTGGACCGGCGTCAACGTCAGCACCGGCAGCTTCACCGGTTCGAACGGCCAGGCACAGTCGAACTATTCGGCGATCAATCCCATGTGGCTCTCGGGTGACGAGTCGTTGCTGTTCACTGGTGGCGGCAGCTACTTCAGGACTTCGGACCTGCAGTACGTGGGCACCCTGGGCACCGCCGCCCTGTCGGTCAGCCACAGCGCCACCGCCGCAGAGGCGATCGCAGTGACCACCAACGGCTCCAACACGTCGCAGTACGCCGAAGTGCTCAAGCGGTTCACAGGCTCGCTGCTGTTCCCTGCCGGCGACGTCCGGCTGCCGCTGATCAATGGCGCCCAGTCGTATGGCCTGGCCGTCTTCCACGCCAGCGACGACAAGCGGGTGGCCGTGGTGCAGACGGGCAGCAACGAGATCCAGGCCAGCGGCGTGCAGTACTTCCTGATCGTGCGCTGACCCACACATCCGGCCCCTCGAAGGGGCCGGATGTGGCACGGGCTGGAAGTGACGCGAAGGCCGCCAACGCGACTGCTTGACCCTTGTGTGACGGCCGCATATCACTTCCAGGCGAAAATCCCGGGGTTAACCCCGCCAAGACCACCGCCCATGAGTGCCTTCCACGAAGAGACCGTCCTGACCGTCCACCACTGGACCGACCGCCTGTTCAGCTTCACGACGACGCGCGACCAGGCCCTGCGCTTCTCCAACGGCCACTTCACGATGATCGGCCTCAAGGGCGACAACGGGAAACCGCTGCTGCGCGCGTACTCCATCGTCAGCGCCAACTATGAAGAGCAGCTGGAGTTCCTAAGCATCAAGGTGCCCGACGGCCCGCTGACCTCCAAACTGCAGCACATCAAGCCGGGCGACAAGATCATCGTCGGCCGCAAGCCCACGGGCACGCTGCTGATCGACTACCTGCTGCCGGGCAAGACGCTCTACCTGCTGGGCAGCGGCACCGGCCTGGCACCCTTCATCAGCATCGTGCGCGACCCTGAGACCTACGAGCGCTTTGAAAAGGTCGTCATCGTGCACGGCGTGCGCGAGGTGGCCGAGCTGGCCTATCACGACCACCTCACCGTGGACCTGCCCAAGCACGAGTTCCTGGGTGAGTTCTGCAGCGAGCAGCTGCTGTACTACCCGACCGTCACGCGCGAGCCCTACAGGAACATGGGCCGCATCACCGACCTGATCCAGACCGGCAAGCTGCAGGACGACCTGGGCCTGCCGGCGCTGAACCCCGAGACCGACCGCATCATGCTGTGCGGCAGCCCAGCGCTGCTCAAGGACATGCAGACCATGCTGGAGGTGCGTGGCTTCAAGGAAGGCAGCACGACGACGCCGGGCGACTACGTCATCGAGCGCGCGTTCGTCGAGAAGTGACGTGCACTCGCTTGCTGCGAAAGTGGCAGGCGCGCAAGCTAGCTTCGGATGAACGACCCTCAGTCAGTTCCTCAGGTGATTCCTGACGGCGCCTGACTTTTGGCTGAGCCCCTGAAGCGGGCACACTCCGCACCTGTCAATGTGGCAGGAGGCGGACAAGCCAGATGAACAACCCCAAGCGCATCGCCGGCACCCTCGTCGTGCTGGCCGTGTTCGGCAGCGCCCTGTTCTGGGCGCTGCGCAGCAACCAGCAGACCCAGGCCATCGAGCATGAGCAGGCGGTCGTCGCGCAGACGGCGCCGCTCAAGGGCCTGATCGCCGTCGACGTGGAGCCGTTCTTCAAGGACGAGCGCGTCGCCAAGCTGCTGGCAGCACAGCGCCTGCCGGTGCAGGCGGTACGCGTGGGCAGTCGCGACATGGCGGGCAAGCTGGACGAGGCGCCGGACTTCTTCCTGGCCAGCGGCGTTGTCGCAGCCAACATGATCCTGGACGCGGCGCGCAAGGCCAACAAGCAGGCCACGCAGAGCTCGCCCTTCCACACGCCGCTGGTGGTGGCGTCGTGGGAGCCGGTCGCCAAGATCCTGGTCGCCAACCAGATCGCCAAGCCCATTGCGCCCAAGGTCTACGGGCTGGACATGGAGAAGCTGACCGAGGCCATGCTGGCCAAAAAGCGCTGGCGCGACCTGAAGGACAGCGGCGACTACGCCGTGTCGCGCAGCGTGCTGGTGTCGACGACCGACATCCGCCGCAGCAACTCGGCGGCGATGTACCTGGCGCTGACCTCGCAGGCCCTGAACGGCGAGGTTGTCAGCGACCGCGCGCGCGGCAATGAGCTGGCGCTGAAGCTGGCCGAACTGTTCAAGCGCCAGGGCTTTCAGGAGAACTACGTCAACGGCGCCTTCGACGACTACCTGTCCATCGGCATGGGCAATACGCCGCTGGCCTTCATCTACGAGAGCCAGATGCTGGCGCAGGCGCAGAAGAACGGCGGCGGTGGCCTGCGGCCCGAGATGGTGCTGATGTACCCGCAGCCCACCATCGTCAACAAGCTGGTCATCGTGGCGATGAACGAGCGCGGTCGCAAGCTTGCGGAGCTGCTGGCGACGAACAAGGAACTGCAGGCCATAGCGCTGGAGCAGGGCTTCCGCACCGGAGACCCGGCCGCCTTTGCTGCCACCGCCAAGCAGGCGGGTCTGGCCGTGGACACGCAGTTGCGCCAGGTCGTCGACCCGCCGGGGTTCGACTTGATGTTCGACATGATCGACACCGTCAGCCGGGAGATGAACCAATGATGCGACGCCTTGCCCTGGTTGTTCTCGCCGTGGCGCTGTCCGCCTGCGGCAAGAAGGAGGACGCGCCCGCCACACCGTCAGCACCGGCCGCCGCCAAGACCACGCTGCGCGTGCTGGCCACCAGCGACCTGAAGGACGTGGAGCCGCTGGCTGCGCAGATCGAGGCCGCCACCGGCGTGGCCGTGCAGTTCCGCTTTGGCGGCACCATGGAGAGCACGCAGGAGGTGCTGGGCGGCACGCCCAATGCCGACGTGGCCTGGTTCGCCAATGCCAAATACCTGCTCAGCGACGCCGCCGGCCAGGGCCGCGTGAAGATGCAGGAAAAGATCATGCTGTCGCCCATCGCGGTCGGCGTCAGCGAGAGCGACGCGGCGCGCTTCGGCTGGAACAAGCCCGATGCCAAGCTGACCTGGGCCGACATCACCAAGGCCGCCAAGCGCGGCGAGCTTCGCTACGCCCTGAGCAACCCGGCCACCAGCAACCAGGGCTTCATGGCTTTGCTCGGTGTGGTCGCAGCGGCGGGCGGCAAGGGCGAGGCGCTGACGGCGGCCGACGTGGACCGGCAAGCCATTGCCGACTTCCTGACCGGCTACAAGATCGTGGGCGACAACTCCACCTATCTGGCCGAGCAGTTCACCAAGCTGCAGGGCACGCGTGCCAACGCCTTCATCAACTACGAGAGCTGGCTGCTGACGCTGAACGCCAGCGGCAAGCTGCGCGAGAAGCTGCACCTGATCTACCCGTTCGAGGGCGTGTCCACCGCCGACTATCCCTTCATGCTGCTCAACGAAGCCAAGCGGGCCGACTACCTCAAGGTCGTCGAGTACCTGAAGGGGGATACGGCCCAACTGTGGCTGGCACGCCAGACGCTGCGCCGGCCGATGAAGGCCGAGCTGGCCGCGCAGGTGGCAGACCTGCTGCCCGCGCGAGGCTTCCAGGTGGAGCTGCCGTTCTCGCCCGACCGCCAGCTGGCCGACGGCCTCATCGACGCCTACCTGAACGAGTTCCGCAAGCCCATCGCCAGCACCTTTGTGCTGGACACCAGCGGCAGCATGCAGGGCCAGCGGCGCGAGCAGCTGGTGGAGGCCATCCACTACCTGGCCGGCGCCGACGTGTCGCTGACCGGCCGCGTGGCCAAGCTGACCAACCGCGAGAAGCTGTGGTTCCTGCCCTTCAGCGACCGGCCGCAAGAGCCGGTGCTGTTCGAGATCCCGACTGGCACAGCGGTACGCAAGGGCGTGGCGCCGCAGGCCGATACCGACGCCAAGAAGGCCGAGCTGCAGCGCGTGCGCGACGCCGCCGACGGCCTGCGCATGGCAGGCGGCACGGCGCTGTACGACTCGGTGCTGGCCGCGCTGAACCACATGCTGGAGCAGCGCAAGCTCAAGCCCGACTACCAATACTCGGTGATCGCCTTCACGGACGGCAAGAACACCGTGGGCCGCAACCTGGACGCCTTCAAGCAGGCCTACGAGCAGATGCCCGAGGACGTGCGCGGCATCCCGGTCTTCATGGTGCTGTACGGCGACGCCGCCGAGGCCGACCTGAAGCAGCTCGTGGCCATCACCGGCGGCCGCGTGTTCGATGCGCGCAAGACGCCGCTGTATGCCGTGTTCAAGGACATCCGCGCTTACCAATGACCTCGCTTTTCAGATGGCTCAACGCACCGGCCAACTGGTGCGGCCTGCTCGCGGCAACCGGCGTGCTGGTGCTGAAGGCGCTAGGCCTGCTGGGCGGCCTGGGCTTGGGTGTCGCAGCCCTGGGCTATGCCGGCGGCCTCGTCGTCGGCGCGATGTGGTGGGGCTGGCCCAGCTTCAAGGAGGCCGAGTGGGAGGCGCTGCAGTTCAAGGACGAAGGCGATGCCCGCGAGGCCATGAGCCGGGCGCTCGGCGGCGTGCGGCGGCTGACCGAGCACAACCCAGGCCAACGCATCCCCGGCCCGCTCGCCACGCGCATCCAGCACCTGTGCACCAAGCTCGAAGCGCTGCTCGACCAATGGGAGCGCAGCAAGGGCCAGCTGCCGCTGCAGGAGAGCTTCCATGCGCGCCACATCGCCATCAGCTATCTGCCCGACGCGCTGAACACCTATCTCAGCATCCCGCCGCAGTTCGCAACCAAGAAGCTGCTCAGCAACGGCATGACGGCGCAGGCCACCTTCGAGGGTGTGCTGGCCGAGCTGGAGAGCAAGGTCGAGCAGCTGGGCGATGACCTGGCCGGGCAGGACGCCCAGGCCTTCCTGCGCCACAGCGAATTCCTGAAGCAAAAGTTCGGAGCCAAGCAACCATGAGCGATACCACCACCAAGCCCGCCTTCACGCTGACCGCGCCCGAAGTCATCACCCCCATCGAGCCGCCGCAGGCCGTCGAGGCCGTGCCGCTGAAGCCCGAGATCGCCACGCAGGTGGACGAGCAGGTGCGCCGCTTCATCGACGCGCTGGAGAAGGAA
>Ga0187844_10001525_pt1 | contig 17543 bp, 20 predicted proteins | sample SpaLakP09_SKY_50_FD_134517 | JGI IMG/M metagenome (GOLD analysis project Ga0187844, IMG submission 134517) | Oligotrophic lake water microbial communities from Sparkling Lake, Wisconsin, USA - SP09_SKY_50 | ecosystem: Environmental > Aquatic > Freshwater > Lake | place: USA: Sparkling Lake...
CAAACCACTGTCGAGTACCCCCGTTGTCGACGACGATCTGGTCAAGCAGGCCCGTCCCGGCCACGGCATTCCGTCGCAAGACACGAGTCCCGCAGCCCAGCGGCCGCTGCGTCCCGCGGAGGCCGAGCGCGAGGCTAATTCGGTGCTGGCGGGTGGCGCCCTGGTGGCCGGCGCGGCCACGGGTGCGGCCATCGGCGTCGCTGTGGGCGGCCCGGTCGGTGTGGTGGTCGGTGCCACGCTGGGCGCCGTGGCCGGTGCACTGGGTGGCGTCGCCGCTGGCGGCTTGGCAAGCCCGGACGTGCCGGGCGAGGCAGGCAAGAAAGCGCCCAAGGATTGACGTCAAAGGCGGCGTAACGAAAAAGCGCTCATGCTTCAGCGCGAGCCAGCAACAAGGCCCGCTCCCGCTCGTTTCGCGTCAAGCCTGCCGCCCGCTTGAACTCTTGGCGCGCCTCGGCATGGCGGCCCAGCTTGGCCAGCAGATCGCCGCGCACACTGGGCAGCCAGTGGTAGTTCAGGAGCGCCGGCTCGCGCAGCAAAGCGTCGACAATTTCCAGCGCCGCGGCCGGGCCAAACGCCATGCTGACGGCCACGGCGCGATTCAACTCGACCACCGGCGAAGGCGAAACCTGGGCCAACGCGTCGTAGCGGGCGACGATCTCGTGCCAGTCGGTGTCTTGCGCCCGCTTGGCTCGCGCGTGGCAGGCGGCGATGGCCGCTTGCAGGCCGTAGATGCCAAGCCCGCCGAGCCCGGCAAGAGCCTCGGCACGCGCCAGCGCGGCCAGGCCGCGGCGTATCAAGAGCAGGTCCCAGTGTGAGCGATCCTGCTCCAGCAGCAGCACGGGCCGTCCCTGCGCGTCGCTGCGGGCGCGGGTGCGCGAGGCCTGGATCTCCATCAGCGCGACCAGCCCGTGCACCTCTCTTTCCTCGGGCGCGAGCCCGGCCAGCACGCGGCCCAGTCGCAGCGCCTCCTCGCACAGGGCCGGGCGCATCCAGTCCTCGCCAGCGGTGGCTGCATAGCCTTCGTTGAAGATCAGGTAGACCACCTCCAGCACCGAGGCCAGGCGCTCGGCGCGCTCAGGCCCGCGCGGCACTTCGAAGGGCACGCGCGCCGCAGTCAGGGCGCGCTTGGCGCGCACGATGCGCTGGGCGATGGTGGGCTCGCTGCTCAGGAAGGCGCGGGCGATCTCCTCAGTCGTCAGGCCGCCGAGCAGGCGCAGGGTCAGGGCCACGCGCGCCTCGGTGGAGAGCACCGGATGGCATGCGGTGAAGATCAGGCTCAGCAGCTCGTCGCCGATATCGTCCTGGCGCGCGGCGTCCAGCGCGTCCACGAAGTCGGGCTGCACATGCTGGCCCAGCGCCGCCAGGTCCAGGCCGAGCTCCTCCTGCTTGCGCGCATGCAGGGCGGACTGGCGCAAGCGGTCGAGCGCGCGGTTCTTGGCGGTGGTCATCAGCCAGGCGCCGGGCTTGTCTGGCAGGCCGTCGAGCGGCCAATGCTCCAGCGCGGCGAGCAGGGCGTCCTGGGCCAGTTCCTCGGCGAGGCCCACATCACGCACCATGCGGGCCACAGCGGCGATGATCTTGGCGGACTCGATGCGCCAGACGGCCGTGATGGCGTGGTCGATCGCCTCCCTCATTTATTCCGGGCCGAGCGCAGGGCCGCCCCAAACCGGCCCGCCTTGGGCTTGTGCTTGCGGCTCAATGCCGCAAGCACAAGCCGTCTCCTTGGGGGAGAGAATCCCACGGCTCCAATCCCGCCTGCGCGGGATTGGACGGCACGGGCGCCATCGGCGTCTCGCCGATGGCCGGCCAAGGTACTTCTTGGACGAGGGGCCCCACCTCAGGCATCTTTGTCCGGGTTGGCGGCGGCACTGGTGTCCATGTAGCAGAGCTCCCAGATGTGGCCGTCCAGGTCCTGGTAGCCGTGGGCATACATGAAGCCGTGGTCCTGCGGCGCGCGATGCGCGGTGCCGCCGGCCGCCACGGCCTTGGCCACCAGCGTGTCGACCTCGGCCCGGCTTTCGCAGGACAGGCAGGTCAGCACCTCGGTGGTCTGGGTCGCGTCGGCGATGGTCTTGTCGATGAAACTCTTGAAGAAGTCCTCCACCAGCAGCATGGCGTAGAGGTTCTCGCCCAGCACCAGGGCCGCGCCCTGCTCGTTGGTGAAGTGCGGGTCGAAGTCATAGCCCAGCGCGCGGAAGAAGGCCTGCGAGCGGGCCATCTGCTTGATGGGCAGGTTGACGAAGATTTGCTTGTGCATGGGCTCAGCTTTCAGTTTTTTCGGCCAGGGTTTTCAGATCGGCCAGGCCGTTCTCGAAGTCGCTGCCGACCATTTTGTCGATATTGAAGATCACCCCCATCAGTTTGGAGATGAAGGGAGACGGGCCTCGCATGGCCCAGGTGACGTCGGTGCCGCCGTCCGCCGGTCTGAGCAGGAACTCCACCTGGTTGTGCGCCTCGAAGGGTTTGACGAAGTCCAGCTTCATTGCCACCCGGCTGGGTGCGGTGATCTCGGTGATCGTCATGCTGCCGATGCCCACCTCCTTGCTCACCCAGGCGTAGCTGGCGCCGGGGCCGGCGGTGCTGGTGCTGTAGCTGCCTTGCGTGGCCGGGTCCTTCTTCAGATAGGGGTTCCAGCGGTTGAACTGCTGGTAGTCCTGGATCAGCGCAAAAACCCTCTCGGGCGGGGCTTGGATGCGGGTGCTGCGCTCGACCTTGAAGATGTCGGGGCGGGTGCTGGCGTAGGCGCACAGGCCGACGAGGACAGCGATGACGATGAGGACGAGGGTTTTGAGCATGGGGCTTCCCGGATCGGTGGTTTGGCAGCGTTCATACCGGCGACAGCGAACCGCCGGGCTCGAAGTCCTCCTGCTCGTACAGCGGACGCACCTCGATCTCGCAGGCATTGCCGCGGCCGAAGGGTGCCGGGAAGCGCCGCGCCCATTCCATCGCCTCGTCGCGGTCACGCACCTGGATCAGGGTGTAGCCGGCCAGCAGTTCCTTGGTTTCGGCAAAGGGGCCGTCGACAACGCTGCGCTGGCCGTCCGCCGCGTAGCGGATGCGCCAGCCCTGGCTGCTGGGCCGCAGGCCGGCGCCGTCCAGCAGCACGCCGGCCTGGGCCAGCTCCTGGTGGTAGACATCCATATCGTCCTTCAGCTGCGCCATGTCGGCCGGCATCTCGCCGGCCTCGCTGATGGCCGTGGCCTTGACCATGATCATGAATCGCATCGCTTCTCTCCTTGGGTGGGGAGCGCTTCATCGGCGCCTGATCCCACGACGAACGATGCACCAGCCGATCGACAAGCACCACCGCGCCAAGGGTTATCACTGAGCTGGCGTTGACCTCTCCAAATCATGTAACATATGATGTTGCATGATAAAAGACAGCCGCCTTTCCAGCGTCCTGCATGTGCTGCTGCACATGGCCGAGATGGACAGCCCCGCCACCTCGGAAACCTTGGCGCGGGCCATGAGCACCAACCCCGTGGTCCTGCGCCGCCTGATGGCGGGCCTGCGCTACGCCGGCTTTGTGGTGTCGGAGAAGGGCCATGGCGGCGGCTGGTCGCTGGCCTGCAATCTGGCCGACATCACCCTGCGCGACATCCACGAGGCGCTGGGTTCTCCCACGCTGCTGGCCATGGGCCACCGCAGCGAGCGGCCCGACTGCCTGGTCGAGCAGGCCGTCAACCAGGCCCTGGGAACGGCATTCCACGACGCTGAGGCCCTGCTGCTGGCGCGCCTTGGCGAGGTCAGCCTGGCCACCCTGTCGGCCAATTTCCATCAACGCATGCTGGCCTGCAAGGGCCACGTCACCGCCACCCACCATGAACACCCCCCCACATGTTTGATGCCCTCGTGATCGGCGGCAGCTTTGCCGGCTTGTCTGCCGCCATGCAGATCGCCCGCGCGCGCCGACAGGTCTGCGTGATCGATGCCGGCGCGCCGCGCAACCGCTTCGCCGCCGCCTCGCACGGCTTTTTCGGCCAGGACGGTATGGCGCCGCAGGACATGACCCTGCAGGCAAGGGCCAAGCTGCTGGCCTACCCGAATGTGCGTTTCATCCAGGGCCGGGCTGCAGCGGCCGAAGGCGATGCGCAGGAGGGCTTCAGCCTCACGCTAGATTCCGGAGAGGTCCTGCGCGGCCGCAAGTTGGTATTGGCCTTCGGCCTGATCGATGAGTTGCCCGAACTGCCAGGCCTGCGCGAGCGCTGGGGCAGCCGGGTGCTGCATTGCCCCTACTGCCACGGCTACGAGCTCGACGGCGCCCGCCTGGGTGTGCTGCAGGTGGCGCCGATGTCAGCGCACCAGGCTCAGCTGATCCCGGACTGGGGGCCGACCACCTTCTTCCTGAACGGCCAGGACGCGCCCGATGCGATCACGCTTGCCAAGATGGCACAGCGCGGCGTGCAGATCGAACCGGCCCCACTTGAGGCCTACGAAGATGCCGGCATGCGCCTGGCCGATGGCCGGCTGGTGCCCATTGCCGCCCTCTTCGTGGCCACGCGCACCCGCATGGCCAGCCCGCTCGCTGAGCAACTGGGCTGTGCCTTCGACGAGGGGCCGTTCGGCCCGGTGATACGCACCGACACCAGCAAGCAGAGCACGGTGGCCGGGGTCTACGCGGCCGGTGACATCGCCCGCGTGCCGCACAACGCCACCTTCGCCTCGGCCGACGGGGTGCTGGCCGGCGCCTCCCTGCACCAGGCCCTGGTGTTCGAGCCGCTACAGGCGCTGCAAGAGGCGAGTCAGCCTTCGTAGCAAGGCCCGACCGCGCGCACCTCGACCGTCGCCCACTCGGCGGCCGGGCAGGTGGCGGCGATGGACAGCGCATCGGCCTGGGTCGCCACATTGAGCAGGAAGAAGCCGCCGATCATTTCCTTGGCCTCGGCGAAGGGGCCGTCGATCAGGGTCTGCTTGCCCTCGCGCACCTGCAGGCGCTTGGCCTTGGCCGTCGAGGCCAGCGAGTTGCTCGCCTCCAGCACGCCGCGAGCCTGCAGGTCGGCGGTGAACTGCAGCATGCGCGCATAGACCTGCTCGCCCACCACCGGGCCGCGCTCCTGGCGCTGGCCGGTGGGTTCGATGATCAAGAGCATGTAGGACATGGTCACTCCTTGGATCTCACAGTGGGCGCATTGTCAACTGCGCGGCAAACCCGGTTGACAGGCTCACGCAGGCCTGAGCCCCGCCCCAGGCAGGGCTTCGAACACCTTCAACGCCGCATACGCATCATTCGCCGCGTACAAAACCTGCCGCTCCGACAGCTGCGCCAGCGCCCAGTTGGAGGTCGTCGTCTTTTTGGACTTGTGGAAGCGCTGGCCCAGGGCGATGCCCACAGCGGCGCGCACACCGGTGGACTTGGGGTAGCCGGCCTGGCGGAACAGATGGTCGAGGTCCAGCACGCCGCCTAGGCGCACGCCCAGCTTGGCGTGGATCTGGCCCTGGTCGGACTGCAAGCCGAAGCCGATCTTCAGCAAGGCTTCCGATTGCATCAGTACTCGCAGGATCGACCAGGCCTCGGCGTGGTGGAGCTGAAAGACAAAGGCCTTGTCGGTCAGCGCAAGCTGCACGACGTGCGGGCCGCTGCTCTGCTCGCCCGGCGCGAAGGTAGGCTTAGATTCGGTATCGAATCCGGCCCGGCCGGCGGCCATGATTTCCTCACCCGCGGCGGCGAAATCGGCTGGGGTCTGCGGCAGCAGGACCCGCTCGATGCTCAGGCCGGCAAAGTGCGGAAGCAGGTCCGTCTCTTCCTTGGACGGGGCGGGCCTTCTTTTGATGATGTTGCTGTTCATGCGACGATTTTCTTCTGATGCAGGGCGGCGATCTCGGCCGCGGTCAAGCCAAGCTCGCGCAACACGGCGTCGGTGTCGTCACCCAACCTCGGTGCGGCCGAGCGCAGGCTGCCCGGCGTGCCCAGCAGCTTGGGGACAACGCCTGGCACCTCGATCTCGTCCCCGGCGCGGGTGCTCTGCGTCTGGATCATGCCGCGGGCGCGGTAGTGCGGATCCTCGGCAATGTCACGGGCGGTGTAGACCTTGCCGGCGGGTACGTCTGCCGCAGCCAGCAGCTCAAGCACCTCGGCAATCGTGCGCTGCAGCGCCCAGGCGCCTATGGCGGCGTCGATCTCCTCCACGCGCTCAACGCGGCCGGCGTTGTGAGCCAGCTGCGGATCCTCGGCCAGGTCCGCGCGGTCCATAGCCCTCATCAGGCGCTTGAAGATGCTGTCGCCGTTGCCCGCGATGAGCACATAGCCGTCGGCGCAGCGGTAGGCATTGGACGGCGCGATGCCCGGCAGGGTGCTGCCAGCCGCCTCGCGCACGGCACCGAAGGCGCTGTACTCGGGCAGCAGGCTTTCCATCACATTGAAGACCGCCTCGTGCAGGGCCACGTCGATCACCTGGCCCTGGCCGCCGTTGACCTTGCGGTGGTACAGGGCCGTCAGCACGCCGATGGTGCCGTGCAGCGCGGCCAGCGTGTCGCCGATCGACACGCCGCAGCGCACCGGCACGCGGCCGGGCTCGCCGGTCAGGTGGCGCAGGCCGCCCATCGCCTCGCCGACGACGCCGAAGCCCGGCCGGTCGCGGTATGGCCCGGTCTGGCCGTAGCCGGAAACGCGCAGCATGATGAGGCCAGGGTTCAGCCGGGACAGTTGCTCATAGCCCATGCCCCAGGCCTCCAGCGTGCCGGGGCGGAAGTTCTCCACCAGCACGTCGGCGCTGGCGATCAGTCGCCGGGCGATGTCCTGGCCCTCGGCCTGGCGCAGGTCCAAAGCGATGGAACGCTTGTTGCGCGACTGCACCTGCCACCAGACGGAAGTGCCTTCCTTGTCCAGCATGCGCCAGTTGCGCAGCGGGTCACCGCCGTCGGGCGCCTCGATCTTGATCACCTCGGCACCGAAGTCGCCCAGGGTTTTGCCAACAAAAGGGCCGGCGATCAGCTGACCCATCTCGATCACGCGCAGGCCTTGCAGCGCGCCGGGGGTGAGTGGAATTGAAGACGGATAGCTTGCTGTCATGCGAGCCATTGTGAGCGTACGCGCTCAGTCCTCGCCCAACTCCAGCAACAGGGCGCGCACCGAGGCGGCCAGGCCGGGCAAGGCGTCCTGCACCACGTTCCAGACCGTGCCGTGATTCAGCACCGCCTAGCCATGGATCGGCTGATTCCGGAAGGCGACGATCTGCGGGAGATTCGGTACCCGGGCGGCCAGCGCCGGGTCCAGTTTGGCTAACTGGCCGAGGGCTTCGCCGATGACCTCGAACTTGCGCTCCACGGCGGCATTCACCAGCGGTGTGGCCGGGTATACCGCCGCATCCAGGCCCAGGACAAAGCTCTCGATGGCATCGGCCGCCTCACGCACGTCCCACAAAAAGGCGCGCGGATCACGCTACCTAGACCAGCTCGCGATTGCGGTTGATGCTGGCCAGCACATAGGGTTTGCGCAGCGCGGCGGGCTCGACCAGATCGACGAAGCGCCCCAGCAATTGCTACAGCTCAGCCTTCGCACCGAAAAACTCAGTCAGCCCGGCTCGCGCATCGCGTATCGCGCGGCGAACTCGACCAGGAAGTCGGCATCGCTGGCCGGCGTGAAGTCCATTGCCCGAGCAGCCGAGCCGAACACTTCCTGCCGCGCAATGCGGTAGCGGCGGCAGATGGCCGAGATGGCGGGGCGATGCTGGGCGATGAGCGGGCGCCTCGAAGATCCTGTGGGGCTGAGTTTAGCGACTGAGGCCACGCGCCGAGATGGGCCAGAGGTCTTCGACAAAACCGTCACGCACGCATACCAGCTCGTCATGCAGGTTCAGGGTCGGATCGCAATGGCCGGGGACGAGCAGCAGTTGCTGGCCCAGAGCGGGGCGCGTGCCGCCATGCGTGAGCACCAGGCCATGCTCGTCGTTGGCGGCAGCGTACTCCAACGATGGCTCGCCCCATACGGTAGGCAGGCCGGAATCGACGGCCAGCGACTTCAGTCCTGCGTCGACGACCACGCGGTCGGCCCGCTCGACGCTCATCACGCGGGTGGCGAGGAAGAGGCTGTGCTCGAAGCGCAGCGCAGCGGCGTATTCGTTGCGGCCGTAGTCGCCGTCCATGAAGACATAAGAACCCGGCTGCACCTCGGTGTAGACGCCGCTGCTGAGGTCAAACTCGACGCTGCCGCTGCCGCCACCGGTGACCACCGGGCAGGCCACACCGGCCTGGGCAAGGGCCTGTATGACCGCGGCAGTGCGTGCGGCTGCCCGCTGCGCGGCGGCGCGGCGATCTGCGTGGCCACGCAGATGCTGAACCGCGCCGTGATAGGCCTGCAGGCCGCGAAAGTGCAGCTGGCCGCGCGCGCTGATACGCTCCAGTAGGCGCAGCACCGCGTCTGCATCGCTGACACCACAGCGCTCCTGGCCGATATTGATTTCGACAAAAACATCCAGCCGGCTGCCCGCCGCCGCAGTGGCCGCCGCCAGCGCCGTCACCTGATCGGCATGGTCGACGCAGACGCTGAATCGCGCATGCAGGGCCAACTGGGCCAGCAAGGCCGCCTTGGTGCTGCCGACGATCTCGTTGCTGATGTGGATGTCCTGCACACCGGCCTGCACAAAGGGCAGCGCCTCGCTGAGCTTTTGACAGCAGATGCCCACTGCCCCCTGCGCGATCTGCGCCAGCGCGATCTGCGGGCATTTGTGCGCCTTGGCATGGGGGCGTAACGCCACGCCGTGGGCATCGGCGGCGGCCTGCATGCGCGCCACATTGCGCTCGAAGGCATCGAGCTCCAGCAGCAAGGCCGGGGTATCGACCTCGGCCACCGGGTCGCCGATGCGGGCGGCGGGGGGCAGAACCAACGGAAGGGGCGGAGCAGATGCAGCGGTCATGGGCGGGGCACGGAGTTCACCGGACATCAGGATAGTGCAGCATGGCTATGCCCCGCGGCACGGTGTTTTTTCGATGGTCAGCGCATGAACTTCGGCGGCTTCGAGGCGTTGCTGGAGGCCTGAGCAAGCTGCCGTCGCTGCGCCTGCAGCTCGCGGCGTTTCATCGCCAGGTAGGGGACCAATTCCATCTCGCGCAGTTGCTGCGGGTAACGCTCGGTGGCGGCGAACCAGTCGCGCAGGCGCTGCTCGGTCTGACTGTCCTCGGGACCTTTCAAGAACGCTTCGACGGCAAGGAAGTAGCGCATGGTGTTGCGCTCGGCCACGCCCTGGATGCCGCCGACGGGGCGGCCGCGACCGTCCGCATCGACGCCCACGAGGCTGAATCCGACCTTGTCGCGGCCGATGGTGGCGAGATAGGCCTGCGTCGCCAGCCGCGCCGCGAGGCCGACCGAATAGGCATAGGACAGGTGAACGAAACTGCGCCCGCCCGGCAGCGGAATCGCCTCGAAGTTGAGGAGGTAGTCACGAGTGCCCAATGGCCCGACCGCGGCCGTCATGCGCACCGACAGATGGTCCGGCTCCGCCACGCGCAGGGTGTAGTCGAAGCTCACCTGGTACGCGTCCTGGATCGGCTGCTCGGACTTGCGGCCCACGGCGAGCTGCAGCGCTTGGCGCTCTGGCGTGCCGGTGCTCACGCAGCGCTTGACGTTGAAGGGCAGGATCAGCAGCTCGCACCAGTTGCCGGAATGCTGCAGCTCGGCAAGCACGGCGGCAAAGGGATGGTTGATGACGGCATAGACATCGCCGTGCGGCGTATCGGACGAGCTGCCGGACTGCAGGATCAGCGGCCGCTCGAAGGGGCTGCGGGCCAGCGCCGGCGCCAGCCCTTGGTAACGCGCAAGCAAGTCCTGGCTGCCCTGCGCGCGAGACGGGGCAGGCAGCAGGCCGGTCAGCAAGGCCGCGGCAAGAACAAAGGTGGCGACTCGCGCCATGGCGAACTCCGGTCTGGACACCTTCGCAGCCTAGGCGCGGCCCAGGCAATGCCAGGTCGGCGCAGCCCGCGGATCGGCGTCGGACAAAGCCGTCAAATGCCCGCGCCAATCCGCCGCTCAGGTGTTTTCCAGCATCGGTGCTCATGCATGCCGGGCGTACAGTCCATGCACCCCGCCGTATGGAGTTTTCTGACCTTGAGTGATCGCGCCTCTTCGCCGCGAAGCATGGCCACCGCAGCCCCCGCCACGGCCAAGCCGCGCCGCCTGCCGCCACCCAAGCCCAAGGAAGACCGCCACTTCGTCACCGCCCTGGCGCGCGGCCTGGATGTGCTGGCCTGCTTTCGCACCGGCGAGAGCACGCTCAGCAACCAGGAACTGGCGCAGCGCTGCCAGCTGCCCAAGTCGACGGTCACGCGGCTGACGATGACCTTGACACGACTCGGCTATCTGATCCAGGTGCCGGAGACTGGCCGCTACCGCCTGGGCACCGCCTGCCTGGCGCTGGGCAGCGCGCTGCTGACCCGCCTGGATGTGCGCCAGATCGCGCGCCCGCTGATGCAGGAGCTGGCCAGCGCCACGCACGCCACCGTGTCGCTGGGCGTGCGGGACCGGCTCTCGATGATCTATGCCGAGAACTGCCGCAGCGCCGCGGCGCTGACCCTGCCGCTGGACGTGGGCTCGCGCATCCCGGTGGCCAGCTCGGCCATCGGCCGGGCCTGGCTGGCGGCGGTGCCGGAGCGCGAACGGCTGGCCGTGATGGCGCTGGTGCGCGCGGCGGATGAGCCGGCCTGGCCTGGCATTGAGCTGGGCATTGCGCGCGCGCTCGACGACTACAGCACCCTGGGCGTGAGCTGCTCCTTCGGCGACTGGCAGCCGGATGTGAACGGCATCGCGCGGGCCTTCGATCCCGGCAGCGGCCTGCCCGTGATGGCGATCAATGTCGGCGGGCCGGCGGCGATGCTCTCGCCCGACTACCTGCTCGGCGAGGTGCGCCCTCTGCTGATCGCGCTGGTAGCGCGACTGCAGGAGGCTTTACCTGACTAGCTATTTCGACAGCTCGCGCAGCTTTATCTCACGCACCTTGCCGTTTTCGATCACGGCCACGCGGGTGTCGGCCAGCGAGCCACCCTTTTCGTCCACGCCGTCGAGGCTGTTGACGTTGACCGCATCGGGCAGGGCCTTCATCGCCTTGTCGAGCTGAGCCCGGATCGCCACGGCATCGGTGGTCGTGTTTGCCAGCTTCATGGCCACGGCCGTGGCATGCACAGTGGTGTAGTTCAGCGAGACCTCGGAGCTCGGATCACGGCCCGGATAGGCCTTGCGGAAGCGTTCGACGAAAGCCTTGGCGACGGGGGTCGCATCCTCCACCAGGGGCAGCACACCGATCGAACCCTCCAGCGGGCCGTAGCCACCGATGACCTTGCTCATCTCGTCCATCTTGGCCTGGTCGATGATGATGAAGCCGCCCTTGAAGCCGAGCTCGCGCGCCTGCTTGACGACGAGGCCGGTGGGCTCGGAGGCGCCGCCGATGAACATCACGTCGGGCTTGGAAGCCAGCACCTTGCTGACCCCGGTGTAGAAGTCGGTCGAGCGGTTGTAGCTCATCGGGTTCTCGGCCACGACCTTGCCGCCGGCCGCTTCCCAGGCCGGCTTGAAGGCGGCGTTCCAGGCCTTGGCGTAGTCGTGATCGCCATCGGCCAGGGCGATGGTCTTGCCGTACTTGCCCATCGCATGCTTGATGAAGGGCTGGATGTAGGACGTGAACTCCGGCGGGATGCGCAGCGTCAGCTTGTTGCCGCGGGCAGTGATGGCTGGCACGCTGGTGTAGGACAGCAGCAGCACCTTCATTTGCTCATTGGTCGTCTGCACGGCGAAGCTGCCGCCCGAATGCGGCACCAGCACGGCCGGCGTCTTGTGCTCCTGCACCAGTCGCTGGAAATTGATCGCGGTCTCGCTGGGGTTGTACTTATCGTCCAGGGCGACGATCTCGAGCTTGTATTTCTTGCCGGCCACGGTCAGCCCAGCCGCGTTGATCTCGTCGGCGGCGAGCTTCATGCCGTCCAGCACGTTCTTGCCATAGAGTGCGGCACCGCCGCTCAAGGGGCCGGAAAAGCCGATCTTCACGACGTCTTGCGCGTGAGCGGCCGTGGCCGTAAGCAGCGCTGCGGCAGCCAGCAAAGTCCTTCTCGTCATCGTCATGCTTGTCTCCTGTTGTTTATCGATCAGGCGCCTATGTAGGCCCGGCGCACGGCTTCGTTGTTCATCAGGCTGTCGCGATCGCCTTCCATCACGATGCGGCCGCGTTCGATCACATAGGCGCGGTGCGCGATGCGCAGCGCGGCAAAGGCGTTCTGCTCGGCCAGCAGCACCGTGGTGCCAGCCTTGTTGATGCGCTGGATCACCTCGAAGACCTGCTTGACCACGAGCGGCGCCAGGCCGAGCGAAGGCTCGTCCAGCAACAGCACCTTGGGCCGGCCCATCAACGCGCGCCCGATGGCCACCATCTGCTGCTGGCCGCCGCTCAAGGAGCCGGCTGCATCGCCCTTCTTCTCAGCCAGGATCGGGAACAGCGACAGCACCTCGTCGAGCCGCGAACGGTTGCCCGCCTTGTCGCCGCGGTGAACATAGGCGCCCAACATCAGGTTCTTCAGCACCGACATCTGCGGAAACAGCTTGCGCCCCTCCGGGCATTGCACCAGGCCGCGTTCGACGATCTGCGCCGGGCGCTTGCCGACCAGTTCCTCGTCGCCGAAGCGGATGCTGCCGCCGGCTGCGGCGCGCTGCAGGCCGCTGGCGGTCAGGAAGATCGAGCTCTTGCCCGCGCCGTTGGCGCCCAGCAGCACGACCAGCTCGCCGGAGTCGGCGTGCAGGCTGATGTTGTCCAGCGCACGAAAGCTGCCGTAGGACAGCGAGACGCCCTCAAGCCGGAATTTCATCGTGCTCGCTCCCCAGGTAGGCATCGATGACGGCCGGGTTGGCGCGCACCTCGGCGGGCGTGCCCTCGGCGATCTTTTCGCCGTAGTTCAGCACCAGGATCTTGTCCGCCAGGCTCATGATCATGTCCATCTTGTGTTCGATCAGGCATACGGTCAGGCCGTGGGCCACCATCTTGCGTATCAGCGCGGCCAGGCCTACCGTCTCCTCAGGGTTGACGCCACCGGCCGGCTCGTCCAGCAGCACCAGCTTGGGTTCGGTGGCCAGGGCCAACGCGAAGGCCACGCGCTTGCGCTCCTCCTGTGTGATGTCGCCGGCGATGCGGTTTTCAAGATGTGCAAGGCCGACGAAGTCCAGCGCGGCGCGCGCTTTCTCGCGGCAGACCCGCTCGTCCTGCATCAGGCGCTTGGAGCCAGTCAGCACGTCCCACAGTCCCGAGCGCGTGCGCAGGCGGTGGCCGACGATCAGGTTGTCCAACACCGTGGCCATGTCGAACAGGGTGGTGGTCTGGAAGGTGCGCGCCACGCCCAGGCAGGCGACCTGGTCGGTTCGCAGCGGGACGATGTCCAGGCCCTCGAAGGTCATGCTGCCGCTGGTGGGCTTGATGACGCCGCCGATCAGGTTGAAGAAGGTGGTCTTGCCAGCGCCGTTGGGGCCGATGATGGCGTTGATCTTGCCGCGCTCGATGACGGTGCTGACGTCGTTGACGGCCGCGTTGCCGCCGAAGCGCTTGGTGAGGTTCTTGATCTCAAGCACGACGCACCTCCGGCTTGGCCGCAGTGACGGTTGGTGCGACGGGCTTTGCTGCCACTGACTGCCGGCGCGCGCGCCAGCCCAGCCAACTGCCAACGATGCCATGGGGCATGAAGATCACCAGCAGGATCAAGAGCGGCCCAAAGATCAGGAAGCGGTACTCCTGAAGGAACTGCATGTATTGGGTCAGCCAAGGCACCATCAGCGCGCCCAGCAGCGGGCCTAGCAGGGTGCCCAGGCCGCCGACCAGCATGTACATGGTCATGTCGAAGCTATGCGCCGCACTGGCGAGATCCGGCCCCAGGAAGCGCACGAAGCCGGCGTAGAGCGCGCCGGACCAGCCCGCATACAGGACCGACAGCAAGAAGGCCACCAGCTTGTTGCGCATCAGGTTGATGCCCAGGGCCTGGGCCAGCTCGTCGCCGTTGCGAATGGCCATGAAGGTGCGGCCCATCAGCGAGTTGACGATGCGCCGCATCACCCACACGCCCAGCACCAAGAAAGCCAGTACCAGGTAGTAGAGCTTGAGCGGCGTGTCGAAGGTCAGCGGCCCGATGGCGGCGGGCGCGGGGATGCCGATGATGCCAACCGTGCCGTGGGTGAGGCCTTCCCACTTCTCGATCACCAGGAAGAGGATGTAGCCGACGCAGAGCGTGAAGATCGAAAAGTAGTGGCCGCGCAAGCGCAGCGACACCCAGCCCAGCGGCAGACCCAGGGCCACGGTCACCACGCCGGACAGGGCGAAGGCGATCCAGAACGGCACCTGGTGGTCGACCGTCAGGATGCCCAGGGTATAGGCGCCCAAGGCCATGAAACCGGAGTGCGCCAGGTTGAACTGGCCCGTATAGCCGGTGATCAGGTTCAGGCCAAGGGTGGCGATGGCGAAGATGTAGGCGGTGGACATCACCGTCAGGTGGTAGTCGTTGCCGACGATCAGCGGAAATAGCAGACCGGCCAACAGCAGCAGCCCCCAGCCGAGACGGCCCTCGAACAGGCGCAAGAACATCATCAGCGAGCCCCCTGCGTGAACAGGCCTTGCGGCCGAAGCGACAGGATCACCACCAGCAGCACGAAGGCGATGATGTCCTTGTAGTCGGTGGAGAGGTAAAAGGCGCCGAAGGACTCGGCGAAGCCGATGATGAGCCCGCCGACGATCGCGCCCGGCACGCTGCCCATGCCACCCAGGATGATGATGACGAAGGCCTTGGTGATGACCAGATTGCCCATGGCTGGGTAGACCAGGTTGATCGGCGCGTAGAGCGTGGCCGCCACCGCCGCCAGCACGCCCGAGATCGCGAAGGTCAGCATGGCCACGCGATTCGCGTCGATGCCCACCAGCGAGGCGCCGTCACGGTTTTGCGCCATTGCCACGATGGTGGAGCCCGTCACCGTGCGGGTCAGGAACAGGTGCAGCACCAGCATCAGGGTGAAGGCACCGGCGATGATCAGCAGGCGCTGCACCGGCGCGGTCACGCCGGCGAACATCACGATGCCGGTGTAGGGCGTGTTCATGCGCTGGAAGTCCGCCCCCCACAAGGCCTGCGCACCGGCCTCCAGGAAGAGCAGCAGGCCGATCGCCGCAATCATCGGGTGCAGGCCCGAGGCATGGCGCAGCGGATGGAAGACCAGGCGCTCCGACAGCGCCGCGATCACCGCCACCAGGGCCGCCGCGCCCAGCATGGCCAGCCAGTAGTTGAAGCCCCAGACCGCCATCAGCTTCAGCGCCACGAAGGCGCCGACCATATAAAAGGCGCCGTGAGCGAAATTCGGCACGTGGAGGATGCCGTAAACCAGGGTCAGGCCCAGCGCCACGAGGCTGTAGATGCCGCCGAGGGTCAGGCCGTTGAGCAGTTGCTGGAGGAAAACGTCCATGCCGCTCAGACTCGCTCGATGCCGGTGGCGTGTGTTCTTGTGCAACAGCTTTGCATGCGATCTGCTCCCTTGCTGGCGTGGCCGACAGTGATGCCGTCGGGCCGGATAGCGGGACTCTAAACTGCAGAGTGGAACAAGCGATTGGGGGAAACCTGCTGCTGCACTGCAGCACCGCGGCGCGGCGCGCACCGCGTTTTCGCTGGCCTTTTTGGCGTTTGTCTGACATGGGGGCCGGCGTCAAGCGCGCACACTGACCCTGTCACCACGGAACCTCCTCACCGCCATGCCGCCACACGCGCCTCACCCACGCCCCTTGATCAGACGTCGCGTGCAGGGCGCCTTGCTGCTCGGCCTGGCAGCCACGGCCTTGCTGAGTGCCGGCTGCACGGTGTCGCGGCTGCAGGCCTCTGCCGAACTGATCCGGCGCAGCGAACCCTTGCAAGCCCGCCCGCGCGCACCGACGCACCGGCTGCTGATCCTCGGCGACAGCACTGCGGTGGGCACCGGCGCCAGCAGCGGTCGCACTTCGGTCGCCGGGCTGATCGCTGCCGAACATCCTGACTGGCTCATCGTCAACCGAGGCACCGACGGCGCCAAGTTCGCCGCCCTGCCGCAGCAACTGCCGCCCGCAGGCGTGCGCTTTGACACCGTGCTGATCCTCTGTGGCGGCAACGACGTGATCCGTCTCACCGGCGAGGATGGCCTGCGCCGCAGCGTGCGCGAGATTGCCGAGCGCAGCCGCAACCTCGCGCCCCGGGTCATCCTGATGCCGCCCGGCAACGTCGGCAGCGCGCCGTTCTTCTACGCGCCGCTGTCCTGGTGGATGAGCAGCCGCGCCCGGATGCTGCACCGCGCTGTCCGCGAAGCCGCCGCGGCCACCGGCTCGGTCTATGTCAATCTCTACAGCGAGCCCGAGGTCGATCCCTTCGTGCTCGACGCGCAGCGCATGAACGCGGCCGACGGCCTGCATCCCAGTGATGAGGGCTATGTGTTGTGGCGTGCCGTACTGAAGGCGCAGGCGAGTTTGTGAGTCCGAGCCATCGGGTGGCTTTTGATGTTCATGTTGAACCTGATGCTAGATTTGTGCACGAAACCGCCCTTTGTGGTTCACATGACGCTGAACCCTCCCACGCCCCAAAACGCCCGCATGCCAGAAATCAGCTTCCGCATCGCCCAGTGGTCAGACCGGCCGGTGCTGTCCCGACTGCTTGAGCTGTACCAGTACGACCTGTCGGAGGTCTGGCTGCAGGACTTGAACATCCATGGCGAGTACGGTTTCGCGGTCGACCGCTACCTCAGGAATCCGCTGCTGCGCGCCTACCTTTTTCAGGTCGATGGCAAATACGCGGGCTTCGGGTTGGTGGATCCCGATGTCTCGCTGCCGGAAAATCAATATTGGATGGGGCAGTTCTTCGTCATGAAGCGATACCGCCGCTCAGGCATCGGGCGCCAGGCGGCGCGGTACATCTTCGACCAGTTCCGAGGCCGGTGGGAGGTGGGGCAGATGCCCTTGAACCATGCGGCGCAAACCTTCTGGCGCAGCGTCATTGGCGACTACACCCGCGGAAACTATGTGGAGCACGAACTGCATGACGAACGTTGGGATGGCTTTCTTCAGTGTTTCGACAACACTGTCCACGAACCATGACGCCGAGCCCCATGCTCACCCTCGCAGCCACAGTCCGACAGCTCATGCTGCACGCGGCGCGGGCTGAGTCGGCCTGCTCCTTGCGATGTGTTCCACTTCGTTAGTGCCTGATACCTCCAACACCCCCCAAATGCCCGCCGCGCCCGTCGCGCCGGCCGCGACAGCTGCAAATGCAGCGCCGCCCGCCACCCTTCAGCTGCCCAATTCTCGCCACCTGCCCCGCCTGCCCGCGGGGCTGGTGCCCGAGCAGTGGCAGCGCATCCGCCAGTCGGCGTACCAGCTCCCGCAGGTGCTCAGCCCGGCCGACCTGGCCGGCGGCGAAGGCAGCGAGGAAGCGCTCGACCGGCTCGGCCTGATCCTGATCCAGAAGGCCGTCTCGGGCGCCCGGCCCAGCCGCTGGATCGCACCGGGCCTGATCGCGTCCGCGCTGGCGCACCTCGACACCGTCGGCACCGCACCGACCGTGCGCGCGCTGATGCAGCAGCGCACGGC
>Ga0187844_10001526_pt1 | contig 17541 bp, 11 predicted proteins | sample SpaLakP09_SKY_50_FD_134517 | JGI IMG/M metagenome (GOLD analysis project Ga0187844, IMG submission 134517) | Oligotrophic lake water microbial communities from Sparkling Lake, Wisconsin, USA - SP09_SKY_50 | ecosystem: Environmental > Aquatic > Freshwater > Lake | place: USA: Sparkling Lake...
CTTCGCGACGAACCCCGACGTCAATCCCTTGCTGGTGAATGCGATCAAGGGCGGGTCGTTCGTGTTTGCCTATCACACGTCGTATCGCGCGTAGGACCGACGCGATCAGGAATCGGAGAAACGCTGGCGTTTCGCCCGGCGTGCCCGCAGTGAGGCATGACCGGGCTTCGATACCGAATGCCCGGGTGACCCGTCGAGGTGAGGTTTGCGGGCGGTGATAAATTTGGCGTCCCCCACGTTCCCCTGGCGCCGATGTCTCCGGAAGAGTTGCCCGCACACATAACCCTGACGCGGTGTACGTCGCCGCGGCTTGTGCCGAGCCTCGGATCTTCGGTCGGCTTCGCGAGCGGGCTCATCGCGGAGATGGCCGGGCCTCTCTGGGGCCGTCGACGTCCGGAGCACGCATCGTGATCCTGTCCGTCGCCATCGAGATGGCCGGAGTGGCCGTTTTCGCGGTTTCGGGCGCACTGGCCGCGGGTCGGAAGTCCCTGGATCTTCTCGGTGTCGTGGTGATCGCCATGGTGACCGCCACCGGCGGCGGAACGCTGCGGGATCTGCTGCTGGACCGCACCGTGTTCTGGATCGAGCGGCCCGAGTTCATCGTCGTCATCGGGATCGCCTCGTTGCTGACGGTGCCCTACGTGCGTTTCGCGCGACCGCCAGAACGATTCCTGATGGTGGCCGATGCCCTCGGACTTGCGCTGTTCAGCATCGCCGGCGCGCGCATCGCGCTCGGCGTGGGGCAGGGCGCCCTGATCGCGGTCGTCATGGGAACCATCACCGGGGCATTCGGCGGCGTGCTTCGCGACGTGCTGTGCAACGAGATCCCGATGATTCTCCGGAAGGGACACATCTATGCGACCGCCGCCATCGCCGGCTGCGTGCTGCTGGTGGTTCTGCTGCGATTCGGCGTGAGCGCTGGCGTTGCCGCTGCAGCGGGCATGACCACGGTCGCGGTTCTGCGACTGGGCTCGATCGCGTTCAACCTGATGCTGCCGGTGTTCAACCTGCCCGGACCGCGCGATCCCGAAGCCTAGGGATTCTCTGCATGGGGACCTGTCGGGGCAGAGCCCCTCCTACACGCTTTCGACCCTGTAGGAGGGGCTCTGCCCCGACTGCCCCGCCCGATGGAACCGACGTGTCATTCGCTCACCTTGTGAGCGGATCTGCGGATCGAGCACGGCCATGCCACGACCCACGGGCATGACCGCTGCTATCGTCGAGAGGCCATGCGGGCCATCGACCGCAAACGCGATTGGAGTGCTGACTTGAACCAGATTGTTGCCGCCGCCGCTGGACGATCCCTGAAGGGCCACTCGGGAATGCGAGTGGAATTGACGACGACCGGCGCGATTCGTCGCTTCGACTGCGGCGGCATCGCGCTCGGGCTGTTCGTGGGAAACGAACTGGAAGGCAGCGTCGCCAACCTGTATCTGCGCCGCCTCGGCGAGAACATCGAGGCCACACCGCTGCTGGGGCCGAAGAGTCCCACGTCGTTCCAGTTGAGTGGCTCCGATAACGCCATCGTGGGCACCGGCGAATGGAAGGGCATCCGCTATTCGATATCGCTGGTGCTCGCGACGAGTGCCCCCGCGTGGTTCTGGCACGTGCGCCTGCACAACACCAACACGACGGCCGAGCGTCTCGACCTGACCTACACGCAGGATCTCGCGCTGGCCGCGTACGGCGCGGTGCGTCTCAACGAGTTCTACGTGAGCCAGTATCTCGACCACTCCCCGCTGTCGCATCCCGATCGGGGGCTGTTGCTCGCCACGCGCCAGAATCAGCTCGTCGATGGTCGCAATCCCTGGAGCCTGATCGGCTCGTTGCGCGAGGGCGCGTCGTTTTCGACGGACGCCCTGCAGTTTCATGGCTTGTCGCTGCGAGCAGGCGGAAGCGCTGCTGGGCTCGCGGCCGAACTGCCGAGTCGGCGCCTTCAACACGAACACTCGCTGGCCGTCATCCGTGACGTGCCGATGGAGCTTGCCGCGGACGGGCGCATGGACGGTGGGTTCTTTGGTGGCTGGTGGGAGCACCATCCGGAAGCCACCTCGACGGCGGATCTTCAGCGGGTGGGCGAGCTGCTTTCGCTGCCCGAATCCAGCCCGATCGAATTCGAGATCGAGCCCGTGCGGCCGGCCGCGAGTGATTCGGCGACGCTGTTCAGCGCCGCGCCGCTGCTGCGCGCACTCGACCTCGACCAACCGACGCTGACGGCCTTGTTCCCGGCGCCGTGGCGGCACGAGGAAGCCGCGGACGACGGACGCTTGCTGTCGTTCTTTCACGACGATGCGCGCCATGTCGTGACCCGCGCCAAGGAACTCGCCACGCTTCGTCCGCACGGGCATCTGCTGCGTACGGGCCGGCACCTGACGCCCGACGAGACGGCATTGACGTCGACGGCCTGGATGGCGGGCGTCTTCCACTCGATGCTGGCCCAGGGGCACGTGAGCATCAATCGCATGCTCTCGACCGTCCACAGTTATCTGAGCCTGTTCCGCTCGCACGGACAGCGCGTGTTCGTCGAGATCGACAAGGTCTGGCATCTGCTCGACGTGCCGTCCGCATTCGAGATGTCCACCGAGTCCTGCTTGTGGATTTATCGGCATGCCGGGGGCGAGATCCATGTCCGCTCCGAAGCGAACAGCGAGCCCCATGAGGTCACGCTTACGCTCGAGGTGATCTCAGGGCCGCCGGTTCGGTGCCTGATTTCCCACCACATCGCGCTCAACGGCGACGACGGCAGCATCCTCGGCGCCGCGTTTTGGAAGACCGAAGGACAGGACATCGTGATCCGCGCGGAGAAGGACTCCGACGTAGGCCGGCGCTTTCCCGATGGCGATTACCGCATCACGCCGCAGGCGGGCACCCGCTTCGACGCCGTCGGTGGCGATGAGCTGCTGTTCCGGGACGGGCAATCGCGGCATGAGCCGTTTCTCTGCATCGTCACGACCGCCGCACCTCGCGTGGGACTGCGCATCCGAGGCCATCTGATCGCCGATGTCGTCGAGACACCGTTACAGGTCGGCTCCGACGACGCACTGATTCCGCGACCTTCCCTGAAGCTGCCATCGGGAAATCCGCACGCCGCGGAGTTGGCGCGCGTCGCCGATATCGCGCCATGGCTCACCCACAACGCGCTGGTCCACTATCTTTCTCCGCGTGGGCTGGAGCAGTACTCAGGCGGCGGCTGGGGAACGCGCGACGTCTGCCAGGGCCCGGTCGAAATGCTGCTGGCGTTCGACCGCGTGCCGCCGATACGCGACCTGTTGCTGCGCGTCATGCGGATGCAGAACGCGGACGGCGATTGGCCGCAGTGGTTCATGTTCTTCGACCGCGAGCGGAACATCCGGCCGGGAGACTCGCACGGCGACATCGTGTTCTGGCCCTTGCTGGTGCTCGGTCAGTACCTGATGGCCTCGGGCGACGCTGCTCTGCTCGACGAGAGCGTTCCGTTTTTCGATGGAGGCGAGAGCGTCACGCTGTGGGAGCACGTGCAGCGTGCGCTCGCCGTGATCGGCCAGCGCGTCATTCCGGGAACATCGCTCGCGGCGTACGGGCACGGAGACTGGAACGACTCGCTGCAGCCGGCGGACCCGGTCATGCGCGAACGTCTTTGCAGCGCCTGGACCGTCACGCTTCACGTGCAGACCCTGACCACGCTCGCGCGTGGTTTGCGGAGCGCGTCCTGTGGAGACAAGGCCGGGCCTCTCGAAAGCCATGCGGGGACCGTGCGCAGGGATTTCCAGGAATACTTGATCGAGCAGGGCGTGCTGACGGGCTACGCACTTTTCGACGAGGCCGGCGGCCGGCGCCATCTGCTCCATCCCAGCGACGACACGACGGGTGTGCGCTACAGCGCGCTGGCGATGGTGCACGCGATTCTCGAAGACCTCTTCACGCCCGAGCAGACGCGCGAGCACCTGCGCCTGCTCGAGACGCGGTTGAGCGGCCCCGACGGCGTGAGGCTGTTCGACCGACCCATGGAATACCGGGGCGGCACGCAGAAGCTGTTTCAGCGCGCCGAGACCGCGACGTACTTCGGACGCGAGATAGGCCTGATGTACATGCATGCGCATCTTCGCTATGCGCAGGCCCTGGCCCACGTGGGAGATGCCGAACGCTTCTTCCGCGCGCTGTGCCAGGCCAACCCGATCGGCATCCGCTCCATCGTTCCGGGCGCCACGCTGCGCCAGGCCAATTGCTACTACTCGAGTTCCGACGCGGCGTTCGAGGATCGATACCAAGCCAGCGCCGAGTACGGGCGCGTGGCCGACGGAACGATCCCGTTCGACGGCGGCTGGCGGGTCTACTCCAGCGGTGCGGGCATCGCGCTGGGGCTGATCTTTCGACGGTTCCTGGGCCTGAGCGTGGAGTGGAACCAGCTGAGCATCGATCCCGTCATCCCGGCATCGTTCGACGGCATGCGCGTGGAGATCCCGCTGCTGGATCGCCCCTTCGAGATCGTCTACGCGATTCGCGGATCGGGTTGCGGAGTGAATGCGCTGGTCCTGAACGATCAGCCCCTCGAATTCACGACCGACGAGAATCCGCATCGCCGCGGCGCGGCGCTGGTCGAGCGCACGTCGTTTGTCCGGGCGCTTCGCTCGCAGAACAACGTGTTGAGGATCGACGTGGGCGGGTGAGGGCGAGGTGCTGCGCCTCGGCACGTGCTTCGCGGTTCGAGCAGCACGAGACAAGCGGGCGGCTTTCGCCGCGCTCGCGCCGCCCGATACGCCTCTCGCGGTGACGGCGTATCGTCCGGACATGTCCGGTTACGCCTCCGTCATCCTGGTTGCCGCCAGCCTGCTGGCCGGTGCCGCGCATTCCGCCGAGGGAACTGCCATGCGTCACAAGCCGAGCCGCGATGCGCAACTCCTGTTCGTCGACGGCCCCGCGGCCGCCGAAGAGGCGGCGCTGCGCGATTGGCTGCGCACGCACACGGGCGTTGCCCGGCAGCTGCGCTTGCCGGTGCGATTGGCGACCGCAGACAGCGGCCAACGCGAAAGCAAGGTCGGCTCAATCGCGATCGGTGTCGGTGACGCCGCACTGGGCATATCGCTGGCCGACCGGGTCAGGGCCGCCTGCGGCGACGCTGCCGATTGCCTGCTCTGGCTCGAGGGTTACTGGTCGGGCACGCAGTTCGACGTGCGCAAGGTCGGCCCGCTCGTCGTCGAGCCGCTTCCCCGCGTCGGCGTGCAGGCTGACCAGCGCAGCGGCAAGGCCGTCAACGCCAAGGTCGGCGCCGCGTTGCAGCCGGATACCGGTGAGGTGATCTATCTCGACGGGTTGGCGGCGTGGCCCGCGGGCATCGCAGGCCAGCGCGTGAACCTGTCCGGCATCCTCGTCACGCGCAAGCTCGTTCCCGATGCCGCAGTCGGAACCGGAGGCGCGATCAGCGCCGGAGCATCCGGACCGCAGACCGTGATGGAATCGCCGCGCTGGTCGATCGTCGAATGATTCGAGCGGTGTCGTGAGCGACCTGCGCCCATCGCTCACGGCAGAATCGAGCTGCTGATCCGTCGGTGTCATGAAGACACGGCGGCCCTTAGACTTCGTGCAGACGCGGAGACCCCGACGAACGACGCCTGGCGCTGATTCCGGCAGGCGTTCTTGTCTCGGGGCTCCTCCGCCTCCGCGCAGAGCGCGGCCGAGCAACGATCGAGAACAGGAGAGCCAGCGATGTCGGACGACGAGAGTGCGGTGACCCAGGCCGTCTGGACCTACCTGGATGGGCTGCACCACGGAGATGCGGAGAAGCTCGCGAGCGTCTTTCATCCGACCAGTGCGCTGACCTACGAGAAGGACGGAGCCCTGCAGATCCTCCCGAGAGATCAATGGCTGAGCGTGGTCAGAGGGCGCGAATCCGCGGCCAAGCGAGGTCTTGCCCGACACGACGCCATCCTGAGCGTGGATATCGCGTCGCCGCGAATGGCGTTCGTGAAGCTCAACTGCGCCATTCCGCCCCAGTTCTTCACGGACTACCTGTCGTTGCTGAAGATCGACGGGCAGTGGCAGGTCGTTCAGAAGATCTTCATGACGGACGTGAGGAGCTGATCCTCGCGTCTACGATGCGCTTCGATCGGCGACGACGCCTGCAGCTCTCAGCCGCTGGAACTCTTCGCTGTCGAGACCCAGCCAGGTCTGCAGGATCTCGAAGCTGTGCTCGCCCAGGCGAGGCGGCATCCTGGAATGTCGAGCCGGGGTGTCGGACAGCGCACCGGGAAATGAAACCGAGGGCACTCGCACGCCGTCTTCCCGCGTGTAGTGATGAACCAGGTTGTGCGCGGAGACCACCGGTTCGGCGAATGCCTGCGCGACGGTATTCACCGGTCCGCATGGGATGTTTCGCTCCGACAGTTCGGCCACGAGCTGGGCAACGGACTTCGATCGAATGATCAGCGCGAGCGTCGCTTCCAGCGTGACGCGGTTTCGCACGCGAAGGCTGTTCGTCAGATAGCGGGGATCCTTGCTCAGCTCATCGAGCCCCAGCACGGCACAAAGGGAGACGAACTGCCCGTTGTTGCCCACCGCGATGACGACCGGTCCGTCGCTTGCATCGAAGACCCGATACGGAACCACCGTGGGATGCGAGTTCCCCATGCGACCCGGGGAATTGCCGCTGACGAGAAAGCTCAGAGCCTGGTTCGCCATCATCGAAACCTGCGTGTCGAAGAGCGAACAGTCGATGTGCTGCCCGTGCCCGGTTCGCTCGGCCTGACGCAGCGCGATCAGGATGCTGACGGCCGCATACATGCCGGTCGACAGATCCGCCATCGCGACGCCCGGCTTGGTCGGCGGACCGTCCGCCTCCCCGGTGACGCTCATCATTCCGCCCATCGCCTGGGCGATGAAGTCGTAACCGGGACGATCCGCATAGGGACCGGTCTGACCGAATCCCGTGATGGAGCAATAGACCAGGCGCGGATTTTCCGAGCGAAGATCGTCATAGCTCAGGCCGTACTTCTTCAATCCCCCGACCTTGAAATTTTCCACGAGCACGTCAGCCTGGGCGGCCAGACGACGGATGAGCGCCGCGCCCTCGGGCAGCGCGAGGTTGATCGCTGCAGACCGCTTGTTCCGGTTGCACGACAGGAAATACGCGCTCTCACCGACCGCGTCCTGCCCGTCCTCGCCCGGCAGGTTGGGCGGCCCCCACATCCGCGTATCGTCGCCGTGTCCGGGCGCCTCGATCTTGATGACGTCGGCGCCGAAGTCGCCGAGGATCTGAGTGCACCAGGGTCCGGCAAGCACTCTCGAGAGGTCGAGGACCTTTACTCCGGATAGCGCGCCGGTGTCGCTCGCGGGGTTTGTCGGGGTCATCTGACGGTCTGAGCTATCGCAAACGGGGGTGCTGCGACCCGGTTGCGTGGAGCGTGGGTGACACACGGGGAGTCGTCCGTGATGGCATTCATGCGCGGCGCGCTTGCGACGAGAAACTATTCTTCAGCGCGCCGCGGCAGCCGGCGGAGTGTAGCCCCCGGCCTACTGGATGGAAGGGCGTGCGGCTAGTGCACGAGCACCACGGCGATGACCGAAGCGGTTCGATGCCGCGATGAAGCTCGGTAGGCTGGGTGGGAGCGAAGCGAAACCCGGCATGAGCTCGGCAAAATGTCCCCTGGGATTCGCTCTGCTTCATCCCAGCCTACGGGCTGTCCCCGTTCTCCCAGGACGACCTGGATTTCATCGCCGGACGTCTCAAGGAACGCCCAAGACAAACGCCGGGATTCAACACGCCGGCCGAAGTCCTAAGCAAATTCGTTGCATCGATCCCTTGGGACCGCCCAGGACTGCGTCCGGGCTACGGTCCAGCGGAAATCGGCGCCGCTACGCCGTCGCTCGCGGGCTCGTCATGAAAATTCGCCTGCGCAAGGAGATCGAAGTTTCCACCCACTGCTGGCCCAGAAAATGGGGGTGGGTCGAGAGCCGATCGAGGCTACTCATGGACGACCGCAGCCGTGATGGCGTCCATTTCAGGAGTGACGCGGATCTGACATCCGAGGCGAAAGGTCGGCCCTCTCCGGCCCAGGAAGGACAGCAGGTCGCGCTCTTCCTTCTCTGCCGGTGCAAGTCGTGCTGCGAGCCTGTCGTCGATGCGGATCAGGCAGGTGCCGCAGGCACAGTTGCCTCCGCAATCGCCGTCGACTCCCTTGACCCGATTCGCGGTGGCGACCTGCATCAGCGACTCGCCAGCGCAGGCGCTGACATCGTGGCTGCTCCCATCTGAGCCGATGTAACGCATCCGAATCGTCTTGTCCGCCGGCGTGGTCATGATGTTCGTCTGCATCGATGGAAGGATCGAGAGCAGTAGAGCAAGAGAACGACGACAACTCCCCGATCGACTGATGGGGGGAGCCGCACTATCGGTGCATCGAGAGCGGTCAGTCTCCGACGCGGATCACGGCCTTGCCGAAATTACGACCCTCGAACAAGCCCTGCAGCGTGTCCGGCGCCTGCTCGAGTCCATCGACCACGTGTTCGAGCGGCATGATCTTCTTGCCAAGAATCCATTCACGCATTTCCCGCTTGAATTCCGGATAGAGGGCGGTGTCTTTCCATTCTTCCACGACGAGCCCGCGCACCTGTATTCCGCGTCTCTGGATCTGATCGAAGATCAGCATCGATTTATCGGGGCCTGTCGGCAAACGGCTCTGCGCATACAGCGTCATGATCCCGCAGACCGCCACCCTGGCCCTGGGCTTGAAGTAGGGCAGGGCCCACTCCAGGACCTTGCCGCCGTACGTCATCGAGTACGTGTCCACGCCGTATTTGGCGTAGACCGCCCTGACGGACAACTCGAAGTTCGGGCTCGTTCGATCCAGGCACACGTCGTAGCCGAACGTGTCGAGCGCGTAGCGACATTTCTCGGGGCTGCCGGCTCCGGCCAGCACGATCGCACCTTTCTGCTTGGCCATCTGCCCGATCATCTGGCCCAGGCCGCCGATGCCTGCACCCAGGATCAAGGTCTCGCCTTTCTGGACGCGCAGCAGCACATTGACGGTGACATACGCACCGAATCCGGACTCTCCGAACGCGCCCAGTTGATACGAGGGCCTGGGGAGCGCCGGATCGACGTGCTCGAGGTCCGATCCGTCGGAGACGTACCAGTCCTGCCACCCCCACGCGCCATGGACGATGTCGCCTTCCTTGAACCGCGAAGCGTTCGACGTCTCGACCCGGCCGACGGTGGGGCCGACCATCACGCCGCCCAGCGGGACGGCGTCTGCGAGATCGCCTCCCTTGACGCGGCGATAGAGATGCGCGTCGAGTCCGAGCCAGGTGGTCCGGACCCGTACCTGGCCGGCCCCGACCTTCGGCTGTTCCTCGACCTTGAGCCGAAAGACGTTCGTGGTGGGGATCGTGTAGCGCGGACGCTGGACGACGACGATTTGCCGGTTGATCGGGCGTGCGGACATGGAGATCGGGATCGTGCCTACTGAAGCGGGACGCCCAGGATCTGCGCCATCTTTTCCCGATCGATCTCGAGCACGTTACCGCCCTTGCCGACGAAGCTGCGCCAGGCGATCTGGATGCTGTTCTGCTTGTTGGTCACCATCGGATGCAGGCGAGGGTGATAGCGCTTGCTGAAAACGGGAAGCGCGCTCCACAGCAGTCGCCACAGCATCAGGAAGTTGAAGCCCATCTTGTACGCCGCGGACCACGGGGTCCGCAGCCATCCTTCGATGCGCGCCATGTGCGCGTACGCCTTGGTCGTCTCGACCGCGATGTGGGTGAGGGCCTTGAGGATCATCCACTTTCGATACCACTCGTGCGATCCGTAGAGCGCGTGGTAGACGTCGAATGCCACGGCGCCGTGTTCGACCTCTTCGACCTGGTGCCAGATCCAGATCGCCTTCATGACCGGATGAGAATCGGCGAACCAGCGGTCGTAGTTCTCCAGGATGATCATGCCGGCGAGGAACGTGAACGTTTCGTAGCCCGCCGTGAAACCGACCAGGTGCTTGAGCGTGTCCTTGTTCGCGCGGTCGGAAAAATACGCCTGCGCATGCGCGTTGAGTGCCGATACCTTCGGATATCGACGGGACATCGTGTCGTTGAAGTGCAGGAAATTCTTCGCGTGATGCGCTTCCTGGCCGATGATCGAGGAGATGTCCTTGAGCAGCTTCGGATCGCTGATCTGCTCCTTGGCCTTGCGCATGGCCCGGATCAGGTAGCGCTCGAAATGCGGAACATGAAGTCCGAGCGCGTTGATGAAGACCGAGAACTCGGGGCAGGTCCGGCTCCAGACCACGTCGTCCGACGGAAGATCGGCGACTTCGAACTGCAGGGGACGGACCGCGATGTGGTCCATCGGGTGCGGGCTGATCTTGTCCATGGTTCTCCTCCGCTGGCCATTTGCCACGGTGGAGTCTCTGCCCCGGATCCCCGACGATTCGCCGATCTTTAGATCAGGTGACAGAAACGGAACGGGTCTAGATCAGCCGCTTCTCCCGCGCTCTCGCGACGGCCGCGCTGCGGCTGCGCACGCCCATCTTTTCGTAGATGTTGTGCAGGTGCCATTTCACGGTCGATTCCGACACCAGCAGGGTATGCGCCAGGTCCTTGTTGCCGAGACCGGCCTGGACGAGCCCGAGGAGTTCTGTTTCCCGGGTCGTGAGGCCCTCGATCATGTCGGGCCCGGGCGTGGGCGCGCTCGAGGCGGGCTGGGGCGCTTCACCGCGTAGCGTGCTGTCCAGCCAGCGCTGCAGGCGTGTCTTGGCCGCCAGTTCGGCGATGGCGCCCTCGTCCGGACGGCGCTCGCTCATGGCTGCGAGGACGGGCAGCAAGGCCCGGCCGGCCGAGGCAATGGGATAGGAATGGAATTCCGACGCGGCGGCGCTCAAGGCCCGATCGAGTTCTCTTGCCGCTTCGCTATGACGCCCGCTTTGCCAGAGTGCGACGGCTCGAAGGGCCCGCACCGTCTGCGGCATGCCGCCTTGCGTCTCCGCCGTTCGCGATTGCTGCAGCGTCGTGAGCGTCCGGACGGCAGCCGTGGGATTGAGTTCCGCGATCAGGAACCGCGCCTCGAGGACGCTCAGCGCATCCCGCAACGAGCGATGAACGTGATGATTCTTGAACTCGTCGAAGTGACTCCGCAGCTTCGCGGTCCGGGCCGTATGCGATGCACCGTCGAGGTCTCCCGCGACGAGCTGCAAGCTTGCCTCTTCGATGGCCAGGGCAAGGTGCAGCCGCGGCAGGCGCGTGCCGAGCGCGGCGTCCTGCCCTTGCTGCAGGACCTTGCGTGCGAGGTCGATCTGGCCGTCCCAGGAATGCAGGCGAGCCTCGTTCCGAAGTGCCACCAGGAGCGGTTCGACCGGACCGAAAATCGCGACAAACGCGCGGCTTTCGTTCATGAAGCTGCGAGCCTTGTCGAAGTCGCACCGCTGCATGGCGATATCCGCGTTCAACAGGCTGGCCAGGCCGCCTCGATAGCTTCGGGACCAATTGGCGCTACGGGCGTTCTCGAGCGCACGGGTGCCGATCTGTTCGGCTGCGCGCAGCCTCCCCAGTTCGACGTTCGCCAGGCCGTGCAGGAAGTCGGCCCAGATCGTCGCGTAGGCGGCGTCTGCCCGTCGACCATGTTGGTAGCCCTCGGCGGCGATCTCCGCGCAGCGCTCGAACTCGCGCTTGCAGAAATGGATGTACCCCAGCACGTTGCACGTCGACGAGATCAGGAATGACTCGTGATCGGGAAGCGTGTCCCGAAGCTCCTTGCTCAGGGTCAGGCACTCGGGAATTTCGTCGGCGCAGGCCAGTGCGATCGCCTGGGTCACCTTGGCCGACAAGGTGAAGTGAACGCGCTGTGCAGCGGACAGGGCCCACGGATCGGAACCTTCCTGGGACAGCAGCTTGATGAGGCGTTCGGTGAGTGCGATGGCCCGGCCGCTGTCACGCGAGAACGCGCGGGACCAGGCATGACCGATCGCGATTTCGGGCCTGCGATCGTGAAAAGCCTCGGGCAAGCGACGAAGCCAGTCGATCACCATGTAGTGATCGCCATCGGACTGGGCGACCCGCAGAATATCGCGTGCGATCAGGTCGGCCGCCTTCTCGAAGCGTTCGGCATCCAGGGCGTACTGGATCGCCTCCGTCGTCTGGCCGAACTTGTCGCACCATTCCGCGGCCCGGTCGCAAACCGCGCGGTACTCGATGGGGTCGGTGCGCCTGAGTTCGTTCTGCAGGAATTCCGCGAACAGATGATGGTAGCGATACCAGCGGCCATCCCGGTCCAGCGCGATGATGAAGAGGTTCGATCGCTCGAGGTGCTCGAGCATCTCTTCACTGTTCGGGTGCCCTGATGTGGCTTCGCACAGCTCCGGCGACATCCGGCGCAGCGGCGCGGTACGAAGCAGGAACGATCGAACGAGCTCGGGTTGCGTCCGGATGACGGTTTCCGCGAGGTACGCCGTCAGGTCCTTGTCGCGCCCGGAGAACGTGTTGATCAGTTCGCTGGCGGGACCCTTGTGGCGACGCAGTGCGAGTGCCGCCAACTGGACGCCCGTGGGCCATCCTTCCGTGGTTTCGAGCAGGGCATCCAGATCGCTCGCCTGCAGTTCCAGGCCGTGAAATCGCTTCAGGAAGATCGCCGTCTGCGCCTGGTCGAAGTTCAACTCGTCCTGGGACAACTCCACGAGTTCTCCGCTCGCCCGCAGCCGCGCCAGATCCAGCAGAGGTCGAACCCGGCTGGCGACGACGAAACGCAGGGGCTTGGGTCGCCAGGCAATGAGCTTGTTGAGGTGGGCGAGGATCCTCTCGTCGGTGATGTGCTGGAAGTCATCCAGGAAGAGGGTGGTCGGCCGGGTCAGCGTGGACAGGCTCCTGATGATCCCCTCGAACACGGCGTCGTAATCCCGAACGGGATTCGCCCGGAGCGCCTCCACCTCTTGTTGCGAGAACGTGGGATCGATCTGCGCCAGCGCCGCCACGAAGTACAGCGTGAACGACTCGCAGTGATTGTCGTCGGCGTCGAGGCTGAGCCAGCCGGTGCATTCACCCTGTTCGACGAGGGTACGGTGCGCCTGCGCCATGATCGTCGACTTGCCCGAGCCTGCCGCCGCAACGATGCTCAGGACGGCGTGCCGACGCCCTGCCTGCAGATAGGGGATGAAGAGCCCCTCTCGCGAGACGAGTCTCGAATCCAGGTCTGACGGCGACAACTTCGTCGCGATCATGCCTTCCATGAGCGTGTCAGCCTCCTCTGTCCCCACAGGACTCCTCCTCTCTCTTTTTTATTGGACCTGTAGCCGGTCCATGGCTCGATCATAGGAGGGAACGATAGGCTGAATGCCGATCTTTCGATGGGGTTCTCGCATCCGGGGGCACGAGTAGCTTGCGCACCTGCTCCCAACCCGGAAACGACCATGACGCACTCTCAAATCCTGCTGAAGAACGGGTTGGCTGCCTTGCTGGTCGCCCTCCTGTGCGGTTTCGGTCTCGTATTCGCGATGATCCAGGCGATCTCGCTGTCGCCCTTGCCGATCTTTCTGGACGTCAAGATCCCCGGAACGGCCGAGGGATGGCGAATGGTTCACCTCGGGATGTTGATGAACGGGCTGATGGCCATCGTGATGGGCCTGTCCTTGAAGCACTTTCAACTCGCGCGCAGGCCGAGTGCCATCGTGACGTACGGGACCACCGTCGCCGTCTGGGGAAACTTCATGTTCTATCTCTTCGGGATGTTCGCGCCGAACCATGGACTGACCTTGCAGGACAATTCGCTCGGCGCGGCCAATCTCGCCGGCGTGCTGGCCTTCGTCCCCGCATTCATCGGCGCCCTGACGCTGATCGGGGCGGTGATCGTGCTGCTGAAGGCGAAGCCGGCCAGTCAGTCGTAGGCGAACACGTCGCGTGGGCAGGCTTCGTTTGCCCACGCGCTTCCGGGCCGCAACGCGTGGGCAGATAAAGCCTGCCCACCCTACCTCGGGTGTTCCGCGCGTCTCCGCGGGCCGCGTCGTGACCGTCCTGCGCACGGCGCCATCGCGATCAAAACGGAAGACTCCGGGGCGATCGGTGCGTGCACGGCGCAGAGGACTTCGTGCGACGAGCCAATTTGAGATGGCCGATCAAAAGGTCGGTTAATCGCTGATAAGCCGTCCCTAGAGTTCGCTCGGCCACTGCAGCCATCACAACCGAGAAGGACGGCATGACCGAACTCACCCGTGGCTCGCCTGAGGAGGCGGAGCCGCTGCGTTTCAGACTCGCGCGCTGGGTTATGGAGCATCGCGGGCTGATGACGATTGCATTCGTGCTGGTCTCGATCGCCTTTTCGGCGGGACTTCCGCACGTCCAGATCCGCACGATCTTCAAGGATCTGCTGCCGAAGGACGATCCCTTCGTGCAGGTCTACTACGACCATCCGAACTTCGGTAATCCGCTGACCGTCTCGGTCATGATCAAGCGCAAGGTCGGCGACATCTACAACGCCGACACGCTCGGCAAGGTCTGGCAGATCACGCGGGACATCGATCTGACGCCGGGCATCGATCACGACCAGCTGATCTCGATCTCCACGGAAAAACTCCGCTACGCCGAGGCGACGCCGTACGGTATCGACATGCGGCCGTTGATGGATGACCACGTTCCGTCCGCGCCCGAAGAGGTCGCCGACTTTCGGCGCCGCATCGAGCAGTCTCCGAATGCACGCGTCTTCTACGTATCGCGCGACGAAACGGCGACGCTGGTCAACGCGACCTTTCTCGACGATGTCGATTACGGCGTCGCTTTCGCGTTCATCCAGGATCTCGCCGCGAAGGCTCGCGACGACAAGCACGATATCTTCGTCGCCGGCCAGCCGATGCTGACGGGCTGGGTGTACAAGCTGCAGAAGCAGACCTACAAGATTTTTGGAATCACGCTGGGACTGCTTGCCTTGCTGCTGATTCTCTACATGCGCAATGTCGCCGGCGTGGTCATGCCGATTGTCTGCGCACTCGTGGCAGCGCTGTGGGGATTCGGGTTCATCGGCTGGATGGGGCGTCCGATCGAACCCCTGCTGATGATCGTGCCGCTGCTGCTCGTCGCCAGAACGTTCTCGCACTGCATCCAGTACACCGAACGCTACTACGAGATCCTGTCCCATCTGAAAGACAAGCGGAAGGCTGCGGAAGTCACGATGGGCGTGATGATGGTGCCCTCCATCCTCGGCATCATGACGGACGTTTTCGGGATCGTGTTCATCGCGATTGCTCCGATCACCACGATGGTGAATCACGCCTGGTTCTGCGGCGCGTGGGCCCTCTGGATCATTCCGACGGGTGTCTTCCTCGCATCGATCCTGCTGTCGTACCTGCCCACCCCCAGGAACATCGACAGCATCACGGGGGGTGAAGGCAAGGAGGCCGGAATTCATCGTCTCCAGTCGAACACGCTGCGCTACATCGCCTCGTTGACGCACGGGCGACGTGCCAAGGCCACCGCCGTGGTGGTCGTCATCGTCGGGATCGTGGCGACCTACGAGTCCTTCCAGATCAAGATCGGAAATCCCGTCGAAGGCAGCAATCTTCTATGGGAAGACTCCGAGTTCAACACGGCGGTGAGGGCGATCAATGCGCACTTCCCCGGCATGAACACGCTCGAGATCGTCCTGGAAGCCAAGGGACGTGACAAGAACAACCGGATCGCACGAACACCCGAGGTGGCTGCCGTGTCGGCGCAGATCCAGTCGATGGTGGAGTCGGACCTCACGATGCCACCGCGGGCGACGCTCTCCTTCACGGACTACATGATGGAAGGGAATCGACTGTTCTCCGGCGGAAACCCACGCTGGTTTCCGCTGGATCCCACGGTACCGGCAGTACGCGCTGCGGGTACGGCGATCGTCTTCGGCAGCAATCCGCTGAACTTCGGTCACGTCTCGGATTTCGAATTCCAGAGTTCGACCATCTCGCTCTGGTTCAAGGACAACAAGCAGGAAACCGTCGACGCTGCACTTGCGAGCGCCCAGCGTGCCGTCGATGCGGTGGGAATCGAGCACGACGAGTTCCGGGTCCGGATGGCCACGGGCTTCATCGCGCTGCAGCAGGCCATGAACAGCGTCGTGCACCGTTATCACTGGCTGATCCTGGGCCTGGTCAACGTCGCGATCGGCGTGATCGCCGCAATGGCCTACCGCTCGATCGTCGCCTCCATCCTGTTGCTGATCCCCGTCAATCTTTCCAATTTCATGCTGCTGGCGGCCATGAAATGGCTGGGGATCGGCCTCGATATCAACGCCGTGATCGTCGCGGTGATGGGCGTCGGTGTGGGCATCGACTACGGCATCTACCTGCTGTCGAGAATCTGCGAAGAGTTCACCGCGCACGACAAGCAGTGGGACCTCGCGATCAACGAGGCGCTGACCACGACAGGCAAAGCCATCATGTTCACCGCCACCATCATGTTGCTGGGCATCCTGCCCTGGTACTTCCTCTCCGACCTGAAATTCATGGCGGACATGGGCGTACTGCTGATCGCGATCATGCTGATCAACATGGTGCTGTCGCTGGTCGTCCTGCCGCTGCTGGTCTGGTACGTGAAGCCGAAGTTCGCGTCACGCGACGATCTCGCCGTAGGCGAAAACATCGATCTGTCGCGCTTCCTGCCCGCGGAGCGATCTGTGGCGAGAGAAACCGTTTTCCGGTGATTCGCCCACCGGTCTGAACGGGCGACGGTGTAGATGAGTGGGAGGAACAAATGAGAATCAGGAAATACGACTTCGACTACGGTCGTCGGAAGCTGATGCAGAACGTGGCGGCTGGCGCCGGCGCCGGGGCCTTGACCTCCTTGTCGAGGGTGTTCGCCGCCCAGGGCGAGATCGCCAAGGCCTATCCGGACGAACTGTTGTCCATCGATGCCTTCACCAAGGGCAAGGTCAAGACCGGCGACACGATCGACGTCAACAACGTCGACCTGGTCAAGGACCTGCTCGATCCCTGCGTGTATTTCCAGGTGAAGAACGACGGACGCAAGTTCCGGATCAAGAAGACCTGCACGGACTGGGAAGCCATGTTCCCGGCAGAGTTCTACGAGGCCTCGCTGCGCAGCTCCAGGTCCCCGGGCAAGTTCAACGCCGATGGCAACGTGGTGACGCAGGACGGCAAGCCCTGGGTCGGCGGACTCGCGTTCCCTGATCCCAAGACCGGCGACGAGGTGCAGGCCAACATCGCGCTCTCCTGGGGGCGTGGCGATTACAACCAGTACGCCATCATCGACACCGTCTTCAACGCTGACGGCAACGTCGGCTACGAGTACGAGTTCATGTGGCTGGAACTCCAGGTCCAGGCGCGCATGGACGGAAAGGTGTTCGGGGGCAAGGACGATCTGCTGCGATTCCAGACCGTCGCGTTCACGTCTACGCAGGACGTCGCCGGCAGCTCGTTTCTGAGCATCTGGTACTACGACCAGCGCAAGTTCCCGGAGCTGTACGGTTACCTTCCGCAGTTCAAGCGCGTGCGCCAGTTCCCCACCAACCAGCGATTCGAGCCATTGATCCCCGGTGTCACCTGGTTCCTGTCCGACCCGTGGGCTGCCGGCGACCCGATGCGGACCTGGGGCGAGTTCAAG
>Ga0187844_10001528_pt1 | contig 17520 bp, 16 predicted proteins | sample SpaLakP09_SKY_50_FD_134517 | JGI IMG/M metagenome (GOLD analysis project Ga0187844, IMG submission 134517) | Oligotrophic lake water microbial communities from Sparkling Lake, Wisconsin, USA - SP09_SKY_50 | ecosystem: Environmental > Aquatic > Freshwater > Lake | place: USA: Sparkling Lake...
ACCACGGTTGCAACCTCTACCCAGTGGAATGGAACCAATTTGCTAAGTGGTTCCACCGTCAGCTTTGGCTTTCAAATTGGTGCCAATGCCGGAGACACTTTGGAAATTTCTATTGTTTCCGGGACGTTGGTTGGCTATGGGTTGTCTGCAACCATGGCAATCAGTACGGCTGCCAATGCAAGCGCTGCTTTGTCTATGATTGATTTGGCTTTGTCAGCATTAAACACCGGCCGGTCAACAGTGGGCTCAGTGATTAACCGCTTAACGTATGCGGTAGACAATCTCAATAACTCGATTCAAAATACTTCTGAATCTAGAAGCAAGATTGCCGACACAGACTACGCCAATGCCACCAGCGACTTGGCACGACAGCAAATCATCCAACAAGCCGGTACAGCCATGTTGGCGCAAGCCAATCAAATGCCAGCCATGGTGCTTGCCTTGCTTAAGTAATTTATTGCTTCACATTTAAAAGGCCCTTCGGGGCCTTTTTTTATTTTTGCTTAGTGGCGCGACTTAGCCATTCATTTCGCAACCACTTGCTGAGTTATCAATTTCCTTTAGGTAGTAATCCAATTTCAAAAAAGTTGCCGTATTTGGTTCCCCATTCAGGTAATTTGTCATCAGACATAATTTTTAATTTGACTTCATCCCATGAAATTACTGTATTGTTTTCATCAGTAGGATGGTATATATCATTTAATGAATATAAATTTTCAAAAACACCTGCTTTGTCTTGGTAAAAGGGGGGGTGGATACTGAGCCAAATAGCAGCATTAGTATTGAAAAAAACACGAAGATCTTGGATGATAAATTCCTCTGCACCCTCGATATCTATTTTAATTAAAGAATAAACAGACTGTGGGTCTAAAATATCTTCGAATAGGACTGATAGTACCTCTACACCCTTTTGATCTCGAATATTGGTTGCACTGGAGCTATTCATTATTCCATCAATAGGACCAATTTGTAAAAAACCTCTAGAACTAGAAACACATAAATTCAATATTGTCCATTTGTCTAATAAATCTTTATTAGAAAATTGAGTAGTTAACAGATTGATAAAATTCATAGGGTTGGGTTCGACTACAAATACTTTCTTGGCGCCAAGTTCGGTTGCGATCAATGCCGTTGGACCCACCCAACCACCAATGTCCAAATAGGCGGTATCTTTTACCAAATTCTTTTTAAAAAAGTGAATGTTTGCGGTTCCCAGTTTGCTTCAAACTGTGGCCAAAACCAATGATTTGGCACTGAATATGTATTTTCATCTAGATTAATAGATACAGTTCCATTTGAATTTTTTTGAGTTTTCACTTTCATCTTTGGTTCCTTAAATTGAAGATTAAATACTGTAATTGGTTTGTGCACTCATCTTGCAGCAAATTAGCCATCCTGCATAGCTGCTTACACACAAGTGGTTAGTTTCAATTCATCTGCATCTCATTATGCCGTGACATTAAAAACTTCAATGACATAGAAGTTTTAAATTTTCTAATCTATCCATATTTTCAACGGTTATTCCATTCCTTGTGCAACCATTTACCAATGTTGTAGCGCCGCTTGGCACCCATGAACGGGTATTGCAAGCTGAGCCAAATCAAGCCTAGCCAAGTATCAAGCCTTGCTGCATTCAAAGGTATGGCGTCACAGCGCACAGAAATTCTGTCGATTCCTGCATCATGGGTGCGGTGAATCACATCCGCACGCATGATGAGTAAGTCACCCACTTCAAGCTCTGGCACCACTTTGTGTGCCTCTAAATCGATATTGAGTTTGAAGCCAGGGCTTGCATCGTTGTAATCATCAATGGCAAACCAGTCGCCCACTTTGATTGATTGACCAGGAAAACGCATCTCAAACCATTCCATGGTGTCAGCCTCTGCGCACCTGAAGCGCATGGCACCGCGGCCCTGAATTTGTTGGTGCAAATAAGGGTCATGCTGCTTGACAACATCTGTGGGCACAATGGCCAAGTTGGCAAGTTCCTTCGAGGGCTTGAAAATAGGTATGTAGCAAATCAACCAGTTGGTGTGATCTTGGTGAAGGTAATAGCTGTAATGGTCTATATGCCAATTCAACACACCCCCAGGTGCAACTTTTGGGTCTTGGTGGTAGTTGAAAGGTTTTTTTAGTTGCGGGTCAGAGGTTGATTCATCGATACGGATAGCGCAGTAAGCAAACCGGTTTAATGCTATTTTGAGATCTAGAGCTTTGGCCAAGTCTGGAATAATGCTTTTGATTCGGTGACTGATTGCAGCCATGTAGGTATGGGGTATGGAGGTGATGACACCATCGGAAAATTTTTCTGCAACATCGAGAAAGTTATAAAGCTCTATAAGAATTTCAGATTCAGCAAGAAATTTATCAATAACTATAAATCCGCATTGGTTAAGTTGATTAGAGATCATTTGGATAAAGAAGTCAGGAGTGTTCCAACGTTTTCACATCAGGATTTCGTAAGTTAATGACTTACCTGAGAACACCTTTTTCAAGGTAAATATTTTCGACACAAAATATATGAAATATCAAATACTTCAGAATCATCCACTTTTTCAATTAATAAACCAGCTCGACTTAACAGTGTTCTAAACTCACCAAGTGATCTTACTTTGCCTGGAGTCCAAGCCATTTGCTCGACATTTCTCAAATGTAAATATTCAGACTCATCTTTATTAGAATTAAAAGCTCTATCTAAAACACCCTCAATTATCATTAGCTTAGAATCTATTCTCATAGAATTACAGATGCAAGCAAGAATGAGTTCTGCATTGTCGTCATCCCAGTCATGAAGTACATGCTTGATTGTATAGAGATCAAAATCAGATGGGATATCTTTAAAAATACTTCCACTCTTAAAATAGCAATTTGAATTATTATTTACTTGTTTTATTTTTTCAACTGCCTTATTGAAATTAGCCTCTTGATCAAAAATGGTAACCGAAATATCGGAAAATCTATTCGCTAATGCACAACCTAGGCTGCCAACACCCCCACCCACATCCAATATTGATTTACAACCATATAAATCTATATCGTCTGCGATAGTTCTTGTGTGTCCCTGATCTGTAACTTTATTCATAAAATCAACAAAAATTTTATTTTCGACTTCATTATTTGCGTAGAAATCCCATATTTTCTTCCCATGTGCTAGTTCAAAAGCATTTTTTCCATTTTTAACCGAACTTTGTAAATTGAAAAAAGCGGGGTTTAAATGTCGACCCCAAACAAGTAAGTAATCCCTAAACCATATATGGGAAATTTTTAAGAAATATCTTCCTTTTTTTGCTAATTGATATTTTCCTTCAACTTTAGAAATTAATTCTAATGAAACACACGCATCCATTAAAGCTGTAAGAATAGGCAAATCTAAGTTCTTCTCAGTTGACAATTCAACTGCGGTTTTCTTTGCTCTAGCGATATCCTCCAATATGCCAGTTTCTAAGATAATATATATGACATTGACTGCATAAGCAGCAGACACCATCTCATATATGTTCAATTTTTTAAGATCTATCATCATTACCTTTCAATGAGGTGCCCTTAAAGGGTACTTAACATGGTTTTTTGTATTCAGTGTGGATTTTCAATATCTGCTTAACCGACTAAGCTAGCGTTGAAAAAGTCACTACAGTCCCGTAGGCTGAGCTAACTCAAACATCGTGTGCGATCAAAAGGGCTTACTGACAATTTTCTATTCCAGAAAAAGTTTATACCGTCACGTTGCAACGTGAGGCCGTCACGGTCGAAAGTGGCAAGTGCATCACGTTTTTCAGCAAAAACTTCGTCCTCAAAACTCCTTTAAAAGTTCGTCAAATTGGGGAAGTGTGCTTCATTCAAGCGGCCCAAGGGGGCGCATCGACTCCATCAACTGGCGAACCGTACAGGACCAAGTCGTAATACCAGCCGGCGTAGTGCTGGCGCAGCTTGTAGTGATAGTTCTCGACGTTCTTGTCCAGCACACTCAGCACATCCAGCAAATCATCTGCCATGTGGTAAACGCAAACGGCTACGCGCGGGCGCTGCGCCAGCAGTCGCGTGGACCCTTGCAAAGCCTTGCTTTCGAAGCTCTCGATATCCATCTTGAGGAAGGTGGCATGCTCGACTTCATCGTCCAACGTGGTTGTCTGGACGATGGTGTTTCCGTTGGTGGAAACGTAACTCGACATCGTGCCAGTTTCCACGAATCGCAGTTCTTCTTGTTTATTGGAAACCGCCTTGTTGATTGGTTTGTAATTGGGCAACGACACCGGCGCTAAGTTCTGGAGCTTTTCAAAATTGATGCGGTCCGGCTCGAAAGCGGTGATGCTCTTATAGCTTCCTCCCGTGGCCGCCAGCAGCCTGTGGATGATTGTGCCTTGATGTGCTCCGCAATCGACGAAATGCTCGTTCAACCCCGGCTTGAAAGTGGCCGTCTCACCGTGGTCGTGTTTAGAGAAATATTCATCGTAGGGGCTCCACACCGGTAGCAGATGATCGCGATCGTAAGTCAAGCGGAACAAGAGATTTGAATACAAGGTTGCCCGGCTGAAATCATCGGTGAAACGATCGGCTAAGGCGAGAAACTCGTCCAAGCGCGCAAGAGTGCGATCACGATAAACATCGCAGGTCTCGTAGACTGCGCTCAGTTTCAGTTGCCCTGCCACCAAGGCAAAATCACGTCGTTCCACACCGCCGGCCTCCTGGCAAAGGCGGGTGAACAGCCAACGCACGTAGGGGCCTCCGGAAAAATCGATCGCGATGGCATTGGGGTATTGCCTGGCCCGCTCCAGAAATTCCGCGCTAGTCCAGCGGGGTGCGCCATGAATCGACGCGTGTTTTGAAATATCGTCGACCGCGGCGACCACTCGCGTCGCGGCTGCTACCTGTTTCCCGAACAAACTACCAACGGTTGAGGTAGGCCCCATCAGGAAAACCGGGCGTTCGGCAAGACCTTCAATTTGCGGCGGGGCATAGCCTGCTCCTGCGGCCAGTACCACTTTCTTTCTGATCAGATCAATATCGGTTTTCATTGTTTTTCTCTTTCAATTGAAAATACGAACCGGCGCTCGAAAGCGCGGGTCTATGAACAGTGTGGTGCTAGGGGATTGCGTGATGGTGACGTTGTTACCGAGGGTGCTCCAGTCGGGAAGCGCGACATCCGGGCCAATGATGGTGCCATGCCCCAGAGTGCAATTCTTACCCAGTGTCGCGCGCTCTGATATTTGGCAGTTCGGGCCTATCCAGCAGGAACTACCAACCTTGCAGTTGGTGCCCAATTCGCTGTTTTGCATGACCCAGGTATTAGCACCAATGCTGGCGCCGGGCAGCACCCGTGTGGCATGGTCGATCCACACGTTTTCGCGAAGTTTGACGCCATCTGCGACGGAGCTACTTAGTACTTTCAGCGGGACGATACGTCCCCCCCCCGCTTTTATCGCCATGTAGGCCGCAAGGCGGGATTGGTTGAGCAGCCGCGCATCGCCAATGATGAAACAAGCAGTGCCATCCTGGCGCGCCTGCGCAAGGATGGCTTTATCCGGGGGCTGGTGCGTGCCATAACCACCCTCTTCCAAGTCAAGCACGCGAACTATTTCATATTGCCCGTCTCTAAGAATTTCGTGCCGTATGTGTTCCAGATCGCCGCCCGCATAGAAGAGCCACAATTTTTTCATTGTTGCTTCTCCAAAATTTGCATTTGCGTCAGGTACGCAGCCTGAAAATCCAGAATACCAGTTTCATAGGCACCATGGATGAAACAGCTGTCCTGCGCTGATGCCAGCCCGATCTGCAAGGCTTCCAGACAGTCAATGTCCTGCTGCAACACCATCATGTCGCTGACCAGGTGCTCCCACAGCACCACAGGCTTGTAGGGGAAATCGTCTACTGGCCTTGTCAACGCCACCATCATTTGCATTTCGGTCAGCCCCGCGGCCAGCGGGTTGTAAACCTGAATAGCAAACGAACTGCCATCTAAGATCATCAAATTTACATTAGGGAAAAGATGAAAAGTTAGGTAGTTGCCTTGGCAGTCTAGGCGATGCACCAGTCGTTTCCATTCGTGCGTTGGGGTATCTCCATCCTGAGAGAAAAGTAGGCGACCGCTGGAGGTGGCTTGCTGCAGGCTAGTGTCGCGCGGCAGGTAGGTACTGTCGCGGCCCTGGTAAGTTTCATCTCCCATGACGTCCACGTGAAAATACGTGGGAAACGTCGATTTGTGAAGGCAGGGGACGTGCAGTGCATCCTTAATATTCTCCATGCCCGTCTTCCAGTTGAAAGCGCCCTCGTATCGGGTGTAGATGAAGCTGCTGTCCATCTGTCCCGTGTAGCGTTCCAATAGTTCCCGGGTGTGGTTGTCGAATTGCTCCTCGATCGGCAGCGGCTCGTTGCTCAAATTGACGAACACCAAACTGCCTATGGTTGCTACGGCGTATTGCGGTAGGCGGATGTCAGCGGTTTCTCCGGTCGTGAAGCCAAATACCGATGGGTCGCGGTGGGTATGAATTAGCTTGCCGCACTCATCGTAGGCCCAGTTGTGGTATGGGCACACTAGTGCTCGGTTGCCGAATTCCTCGTTTTGAATGCGGGCCATGCGATGGCGACAGACGTTGCTGAAAGCGCGAATAACGCCATCATGGTTCTGCAGCACGACCTGTTTGCCTGCCAGTGTAAGTGTGCGGTAGTCGCGGTGTTGGGCCAGCATCGGTTTGACCGCCGCAAGCATCCACAGCCGCCCGAATATGCTGGCCTGCTCTTGCAGGAACCAATTTTCGGAGGTGTAGTGTTTCGGCTTGAGCAATGGACGCATGGTCAAAATCCGGTTTGGGGGTGGGGACGTGCCTTCATTGTTGAAGACGCATCAGGCATGGCTTGCCGAGTGAATAATGAACTTATTCCCGTAGGCGCTGTAGTTGCCGCAATCCGTAAAGTTGATCCTGTATTTTTTGACCATTTCATTCCAGGCACGTCTTTCTCCAAGGTCTGGCGATGCAGCGCCGCAATTCCAATCATCGAAGAAGATGGTTCCTCCGTCCGAGATATGATTGTTTGCGAAAAGATAATCTAGAACATCAATGGTCGACTCGTAGATGTCGCAGTCAACATGGACAAGTGAGAACTTCTGGCCAGCAGCCAATGATTTGAGTGTGTCTTTGAACCACCCTGCGTAAGTGCGCACACTGTCTGCGGGTAAATACTGCTGAACCATGGCGTTCAGTTCGGCTTCACTTTTGTCTTTGTACGAGCCCTCCTTCCAGCCGGCGCGTATATCCAATTCGTTTGTTATGGCTGGCAGGCCCTTAAAGCTGTCAAAAAGATGCAGCTTGCGGGGTTGTTCCTCAACATTTTCTATCTTCCCTCTCAGACTATAAAACGCTCCGGCCATAGCGGAAGCCAGACAGCTTGCGGTGGTTCCGGAGCAGGTTCCGAACTCAGCAATGTCCCCTGGGATATTTTCGTAATGGATGAAATGCACCTGCTTGGTGAGGGCACGGCGAACATCGCTGACAAACTCAGACAGGTAGCTGTAGCTTTGTTCGTTGGTGCCCTCAGCAGCTGAGCCGCTAGGGTTGGCCGTTGCCTGATGAATCAGTTGCAATGTAAAAGGGTGGACTATGCCGCTTTCAGCTGCGAGCTTAAGGCTCGAAAGAATTTCTAGTATGCGGTTGCGACTCAAGATTGATGGATCATCGTAGAAAATGACCGGTACGCTTGGAATCCGCCTGCAATATTCAGCAATCTGGGCGCGGAAGGTGGATGAATAACCAATTATGAGGGTCGTCTCCGGCGCAAGCTTTAGCAAGTCCTCTGGGGCGATGATGGGCAAGCCGTGCTGAACCTTGCCGATCAACTCGGGTGCCGTATGGATGGCGGCTTGCAAAGGTATTCCATGCAGTAAGCGGCATGCCTCAAAGGTATAACCGATACCCCAAGCGTAGGCGTGCCTGGCGCCTTGGCGTACTTCTTCCAAAAGTTGATGGGTGTTCTGTTGATCAGTTTGCATGGGTTTTCTCAAAATTTTTATGAGGCATAAATACAAAGCACACCTGGTTCCAAAGACTGATGGCGCAGTGCGAGCTGATAACCCATGTCTGTTTCTTCAATGAAGTGCAGTAGGTCGGGAAAGTCGGTAGCTAAGTGATATGCAGACACTGTCATTGTTGGTCGGTGCTTGAGGATCAGTTGGCGGGCACCATGCAGTGCTGCAAGCTCCGCACCTTCGATTTCAAGGCGCAGGTGGGTCAGCTCATCCAGATGGTTGTCCAGCTTGCAGACATGCAGTCCGCCCTCCGAAGTAGCGGCATGGTCGGTAATAGCGACGCCACCGTCGTAGCCTGAGGCATGCAGATAGCCGTCACGGTTGAAAACGCCCATCTCGTGGCAATAGATCGGCGCGGGGCCGTGCTGCTTAGCGTAGCGCTGGATGTTGTCGCTGAGTTTGATGAAGTTTTGGCGATCGGGCTCGAAGGCATGCACCGCCTTGAACTTGTGGCCCGCGCGTTCGGCGAAGATGAAAATTTCAGAGCCGTCGTTTGAGCCGCAATCAGCGTACACGGTGTCAGCGCCCAGTTTCAGGTCGATATCGGCGGGAAAATACCGCTGCCGAAAATCTCCGCAGTGAAGCGCAAAGTACTGGTAGTTCATGCTAATGAACGACGCCAAGGCATAGTAGTAGGTCTGGCGCGAGAAGTTGTCATGCCAGTGGCGCTCCAGTGAGAGGAACTGCTCGAAGTTGTCGAGCATGAGCTTCGAGTGCTCGCGGTACGAGCACTGAACGGATTCGAAGCCTGGCGCATTCAGAAACTGTTCGACGCGCAGCACATTGAACCCTGCTTGCTTTAACCTGACCTTGTAGCGAATACCCGGGTACCAGGTGCTCGTGCGGTCGATGACTATACAGCCGGCAAACGCGGCGGCATGAGCGAAAAATTCGTCCGATGTAATCTGTCGGTAGCGGGAAAGCCGCGGGTTATTGCGGTTGTCATGGTCGTCAGTATCGTGAATCACTGCCTCGACACGGCCACCTTTTAATCCGAGCACCGCGTCTATCTCGTCAAGCTGTTGGGCAAACCCCAGGCCGCGGGAGCTGAACACGACAACCCGCAATTCCTGCGAATCGCTAAGCAATTGGGCCGCCTGGGCCGGAAAAAAGGCGTACCGGTTCTCAAGGCACCGGCGATGAATGTCGATCAACTTGTCTCGTGCTTGCCGCGTGGATTCGTCGCTCAGAAGGGTGGTGGTCTGTTCCATTGAAAATTTTCAGAGGTTGTTGTTTACGTCGGGCTTCCAGTCGAAGCGCCGGGCTGGATTGCCAAGTACGGTGGTTTGGGCTTTGACGGATTTGAATACCACGCTGCCTGCGGCGACCACGGACTGCTCGCCGATGTGTACTTTCGGGGAGATGATAGCGCCGGGATAGACGCGCGCGGCAGAACCTATCTTGACATTGCCGCTGATCAAGCAGTGTGTGCCTATGTCCGCCCAATCATCGATGTGCGTATCGTGTCCTATCACCGCACCGTAACTAATGGTGACATGCTGGCCTATATGGCAATCGGGCGACAGGCTGACGTACGCGCCAATGATGCTGCCTAACCCGACACTGGCAAAGGCGGAAACCGCCGCCAGCGGATGTACCAAGCGAACAAACTTTGCACCTTTGGCCAGCAAGGGTTCGACATATTTTCGTCGCTGGGCAGGATCGCCCAAGGCGCAGAGGAATACATCACCTTCCTGTGGTTCGTAGATCAAGGGGTCGCCAAGAATGGGGTAGTTCCGGCGATAGCGCGTGCGCTTTTCTTCAGAATAATCCATGGCATAGGCAATCTTGTTCGCATCCTGCGTGAAACCGTCAAGGATGTTGGGCCGGTTGTCAAGAAAGCCCTTGATAACCCAATCCGCACCATTACAAGGGCTATCGACTGCCATCATCAGAACTTCGCGCCCGAAACCGCTTGCGCCAATGATAATAAGATTCTTCATTTTGTTGCCGTTGAATACGCACGCTGGAAGTGAAGTACCCGATCCTCTAAGCCCGCAGCCAAAGTCGCTACTTTTTCAGCACTTTGAAGGCCATTTTGAACTTTCTTGCAAATCAGTCCATCCTCTGCAAAAACTTTACGCGTGAAATCATGCCCATCCGAGTAAATAAGCTCCATTATTTTTTTTCCTGCTGGAGTAGCGTTCTTAAACTCAACACCAACAGTTCGGGAATGCACCGTGGTTCTATCTACACCGGTGGGATCAAACTTCTGAATATGAAAGCTATACCCCATAAAGGAGGTAACTGTCAGATTTGGAAAAATGAAATGATGCGTGTAATGCTCAAAGTGCCAAGGCCATTCACCGATTTTTGAGCGCAGACGTTGGAACCGACTCACCCACTCTGTTTCAGCAGCATGTTCTAGATGAGTGTGTAGCCTATCCCCAAGGAAAAATTCCGGAGAATTTTCCTCTTTAGCCATACCACTTGCCTGCATAAGTGTTGCTGAGTGCACCGCAGGAACGTGATACCCCTCCAAGGAATTTTCAATCACCACCTTCCAGTTGGCGTGAACATCTTCTCGAAACTCATCCAAATAACCAGACATACCTTGACTTGCGCGAACCAAGAACTCATATTGATCGCCAAGGTACTCCCGCAAATTCCGGCCGCCATCCGCAATACGGACAAAAATAAACTGTCCTGCACATTCACACTGAAATTCTTTAAGCCTGAACTGTTCTGGAGCAGCAATCACTAGGGGAAAAGCTTCTCTTTGCGGGATGCCTACAGGCACGCCGCGTCGGTCATATGACCAACCATGATAAGGACACCTCAAGGCCCCCTGATGCACACCGGCTTCGCAGATTTCTGCGTGCCGGTGTGAACAGACATTCAAAAAAGCTCGTGGTTTACCTTGGGGGTCGCATTGAATAACGATGCTTTTGTTTGCGACGCGAACGCCATTGTGTGACAAACCCTCAAGCTCAAACAAGAGGCCGACAAATACCCAAGACTGCTGAAAAAGATTCTCGAGTTCGTGATGCCAAACTTTTTCCGAGGTGTAGCATTTAGGATTGAGCATTGGATAGACCTCAAATACAGACCGTGACAAGCACTAACAAGTGTGAATAACCAATGCTGCGAAGGTCTTGAATCATTTCAACTGATGGTCAAACCGCCGTCCAAAACAAGACTGGTACCAGTAATCCATCGGCTTGCATCAGAAAGTAGGAAAACCGCGGCATTGGCCACATCGTCTGGTCGGCCAAAACCCAATGGATAGGCTTTTCGTTCCTCATCTAAGTATCCAGGCATCAGACTCGGCGCCTCAAGCATGGGTGTTTCGACTAATGCTGGCAAAAGACTATTCACCCTGATTTTTCTCTTGACAACCTCCAGGGCCAAACACCTCATCATTCCAATGACTGCAGCTTTAGAGCCAGAGTAACCGCCTACCCCTTGAACGCCGACATGGGCAGCGATGGATGATATAAAAAGGATGGAACCGTTATTTTGAACTTTTTGTTTTTTCAACAACGCTTGCGTCAGTAGCATGGGTGCAATGACATTAATGGACATAATTTCCATTAAGTGATCTTCATTCATCATTCTGAAAGGGCTTAATTTGGATATCCCCGCACTGTGTACACAACCATCGATGGGTTGTGACAATTCATTGATCAATGTTTCGCGCTCGTTATCGTGGGTAAGGTCTGCTATCACCATTTGATGTTTGCCTTGGTGCAGACTCTTCATCGTTTCAAACAGCCGCAATTCATCTCTGCCTGTAATAACAATGTCTGCGCCCATGTGGCTACAACCAATTGCAATCGCACGGCCAATACCCGACGAGGCACCAGTCACCAAAATGCGTTTACCTTCAAGAGAAAAGGGGGTGTTCATGCTTCAATCATTTCAGGCAACACAGCGCCATCTATATCCAAGATACAAGTTCCCCATGACAGCCCAATACCGAAACCGCACAAAAGTAACTTTTTCTTTTCTGCTTGCAATGCTTCGCGTAACCGAGCTGTCATAGTCACTGGGATAGATGCGCCGCTTGTGTTGCCAAATTCTTTAAGGGTGCTAGGGACTCTGTCGTCTGTCAAGCGCAGCTTTTTGCGGATAGTGTCGTTGATCATGCGATTGGCTTGATGAAATACAAAATAATTAATGTCTTCCAATTTCAAGCCAGCATATGCGGCTGTGGCTTCAACTGCAGGTGGCACCCTTTGTGTAGAGAAACTCAGCACGGCAGGGCCATCAAGGATCAAGTCATTGGGCCAGTGCATTTGCCCGTGCTCATCCCTGGTGGGTATACCGTGGTAGTAGGCATAAGGTTCGCGATGCCCACCCACAGGCAGCATGATGGCTTTGTAGCCAGCACCATCAGAATTGAGGTCGAAATACATGGGGGGTGCATCGGTACTGAACTCCAAAGCGGTGGCCGTGCCTGCATCCGAAAACAAGGGGTCTCGAACGGTGGCGCACTTGTCACCCACCAGCAGCAAGGCCTTTTTGATAGAGCCGGCAGAAATCATGTTTCCCAGCAAATGCAAACCAAAGGGATAAGCCGAGCAGCCCAAGTTGACGTCATAAGCAATGGTGGCATTGCTAAGTCCCAGCCGGTCTTGAAGAATGATGGCGGTTGAGGGGATAAGGTAATCGGGTGACTGAGAAATAACAATCAAAGCGTCAACCTCGCTGCGCTCCCATTTCAGGTCGGCCAACAAGCGTTCTGCTGCAATAAAGGCTAAATCAGAAAAATACTGCCATTCAGGACAAATGCGACGGGTTTCAATGCCAATATTGCGAATCAACCGAGCCCGTTCCGACTGAAGTGAAGGAGGGCAATCGTCAATATTGGAAAGAACACGCTTGGGCACACAACTGGCCATGCCAGCAAAACGGACGTGGCGCAGTGTGGACAAGCCCATGTCAGCGGCTCAGCAAGGTGAAAAGGTCTTGAATAGTGATGCTTTGTTTAAGGTCATCGCCAACAATGGTTTTGCCATACTCGATATCAAACATCACAATCACGCCCAAGGCCGCCAATGAGTCCCACTCTGGTAAATCAAGCAGCACAGTGTCAGGCGTGACTTCAACAGAATCTTGAAAGTCTACCGCTATCAGAAATTGCTCGATAAAATCGTTAACTGTTGTCACTAAGTATCCCCGGTTGAAAAATTAGTCAATGTTTGAATCGGTTGAAAAAGGTAAAACTTGAATGGCATCTTTAACTAGTAACGCTTAAAACAACTTGAACCACTTTGGCCAATTGCTGCTCGTCCATGTCAACAAAAAAAGGAAGACCAATCAAGGTTTTAGCCAGACTATCAGCGTTGGGAGTCGGCCTAGGCTTTGCCACTGACTTTAACATTGGCTGGTCTTGAAGCAATGGTAAATACCAGCGACGGGTTTGAATGCCAGCAGCGGCGCATTTCTCTTCCAGCTTTTCTCGCAAGACCTCAGAAGCCAAACTCACGCAAAACAAACTGGGGGAGTAAAGCCCTGTATCTTGCTGAAAAACAAGCAGTTGGGGTATTGCGGGGGTCAAGGCTTGGTGATACTGGCTTAGCAGCTTATTTCTGGCTTCAACCTGCTGTGGCCATATATCAAGATGGGCTAACCCAATGGCTGCATGGTATTCAGACATTTTGGCGTTACTGCCCAAAGTAGGGCTGTTCTGGCCAATACCGAAGTTGGTCATATTGCGAAGTCGATTGGCCAGTGCAGGGTCACGCGTCAAGATCAAGCCACCTTCGCCGCTGCTGAGTGCTTTAGTGGCATGCAAACTGAATACCGCGGTGATGCCTTCGGCTGTCGATTGCGCACCCCAAGCTGATGCAGCATCAATAATGACGGGAATACGGTGGGTTTTGCTCCAAGAAGACCAAGCCAACGCATCTTGTGGCATACCAAATGTTGACACTGGAATCACAGCTTTTATATTTTGCAGGTCAGCACCTTGGGGCATCTGTTCAGGTTTGAGAAGCCAAGATGAAAGATCCACATCTAAAACCACAGGGACATGGCCACAACGCGCAATCGCCGTAGCAGTTGCAACAAAAGTCAAAGCCGGCACGCCCACATGGCTGCCGGCAGGTAAATCCAATGCGGCAATGGCCAGTTCTAATCCCAAAGTAGCACTTGTGGTGAGAAGTCCATGAACAGTGCTGCCATCTTTGCGCAACTGAAGTGTCAACAAGCGTTGTAAAAACTCTTGGTGTAAGGGGCCAAAGTTGGTATAAAAACGATTGTTGTCTATGCGTTGTAAGTAGGGTAGCAGTGCATTGGCATCGGGTAACAGCGGGCGAAGCAAAGGGATAGACATCATTGGGGGCGTTTGAACATCAAAAAGCGATTCCCAGACAAATTTGGTTTCTCGACCAAGAAATGTACAGTAATATGCCCCAAATTCTTCTGCGGCCGTAGTTGCCGGCGCATGGCTTTTAGAGCAGGGTCAAAAATGTCTTCACCGTTTTACGAAATCGGATTGGATCAAATTGCCAAAGGCAATCAGGGGGAAGCTCAAAAAGCATTCATCCACTCTTTCGACAACGACGAACCCGATGCCAGAAAAGCCCTGATCCATTACCTGCATATGCTCGACAGAGGGCGGGATTTACAAGCTGCCATGGATTTGCTTCAAAGAGCCATAGAAAAGCAACCCAAAGAGCATGCATGGCTTTCCATTCTTGCTGACATGTGTGCTGGTACAGGCGACATAGGCAAAGCCATTGCGTATGCTGAAAAATCGCTAGCCCTCAAACCGCACCAAGAAACCACTGCGCTTAACTTGGCCATTTGGAAAGCCAGTCAAACCACAGATGGAAAACAAATTAAAGACCTGTTTGAAAACTGGGCTGAACAATTTATTGCGCCCATAGAGCATCAGCATCAAAATGTTTCTTTTAAGCATTTGAAGCCAATCAAAGACAGAAGAATAAAAATTGCTTATATATCGGGCGATTTTAAAAACCACTCTGTTCGGTATTTCATAGAGCCGCACCTCATTCACCACGACACAAGCAAGTTTGAAATTCACGCCATCATGACGATGGAGGAAGATGAAATTTCCGAAATACTTAAAGCCAAGGTTGAGCATTGGCACAACGTCAAAAATATGTCAGATGCAGACCTGTTGGCGCTCATACGTCAACTAGAAATTGACATCTTGGTGGATTTGTCCGGTCACACCGAAGGCAACAGGCTCAAGGTATTTGCTATGCGAGCAGCACCCATACAAATAACTTGGTTTGGCTATATGAATACGCTGGGCATCAAATCCATGGATTACAGAATCACGGACATTGGCATGTGCCCACCAGGAACAGAAGCAAACTACACGGAAAAACTGGTCAGGTTTCAGTGCATGTCCAGTTATTTGCCCCCCGCGCATTGTGAAAAGCAGTACCCAAGCCCGCACCACCATAACGGGCATGTGACCATGGTGTCGCTCAACAACAGCCGAAAGCTATCGGACATCACCCTTCAAACATGGTGCGACATATTGAATGAAAACACCAATGCGGGCTTGATCATCATCAGCACCGAAAGAACGCAAGAGAGTGCCCATCAAGAACTTGCAGCAAGACTTGAAAAATACAACGCACCCATGGACCGAGTGGCCATTTCTGCCAGGCTAAACATGATGGATTTCATGCAAATGGCCAGCATTGCAGACTTTGCCTTAGACCCATTCCCCATTACCGGAGGCACCACCACGTACCACACCCTGTGGATGGGTATGCCGATATTGACCATCAATTACGCGGCAAATTTGGGGGTATGTTCATCTACACCTGCAACCATGCAGGCCATTGGCATGCAGAGTTGTATTGCCAATAGTATTGAAGAATACAAAAACAAGGCCAAAGAGTGGATTGACAATCCGCAGATGATTGACGAGTTAAGGCAGATTGCAAGACCACACTTGGCAAAGTGTGTATTGCTGGAGCATGAGGAACGAACACTTGAATTAGAAGAGGCGTATTTTCAGTTAGTCAATGCCAATGGTCTTTGACCAAGGGCCAGTTTTTTATTTGATGAGGCTTTGGATTGCCATGAAAATCGATTATTTTCACTTCACTGGGTAATCGCATAGGTAGCTGCATACCAGTGGATGTTTTTTGCACCAAATCAAACTTCAAAGATTTTTTTAAATTATTGAATTTCTCGTCCAAATACAAAATATTGTCGAGCTGAGGCGCAAGCCAAACTTGATCGCCGCCAGCTCTGTTTTCCAATTGGTCGTAATTGTTAATAAAGTTATCGTAAATGTGGCTCAAGCTGCCAGACTTGAAAAACATAAATGACGAACTGAGTTTGCAGTTCATCCAATTGATGGCATCCGAATAAGACGCCATCTGAACCGTGTTTTCAAGTGCATAGTCGATGACGGGCGTTAAGTCATTGATGATGATCAGATCAATATCCATGACCAAAATCCATCCTTCGGGCATATTGGGCGAGAAAGTCAGCGTTTTATTCCACCATCCTTTGACGTTTTTGGCTGGAGTAATCGGCTCTATTCCTTTTGAAAGTTGGTCAGGTCTATCGGTGATGCAGTAAGCTTTAAAAGGGATATTGCAATTTCTAGCCAACATGCTGGCTGACTTATTTGCATATTCCATGTCATATCCGCCAACACATGCAGTGATAAAGCTAAATTGTTCCATGGCTACACCTTATTGAGCGTTTGCAGCTCTTTGATTAAAAAATCATTCACAGTCTTGCAATAGGTTTTGAGCTTTTCCATGGGGGACAAAAAACCTGACAAGATTTCTTTTGGGCTTGAATTTTCATCAAATTGCACTTTACCTAACTCGGTCAGTGTGTTGGCCCAAAGTAAATTTATATGGGGGCTGGCCAAATCTTCATTCTTTATTAAATACTGTTTAAAGGCATCCAAAGAAAAAGCCGCTTGTTTAACCGTGGCATCCTTGGGATCAGATGTGTTTAGATCCACCACTTTTTTGATTCTGCTGATGCTTTCCCCCAAAATGGTTTCAACATCTTGCGTTTCACGCAAATCCTTTTGCATGAATTTCTTAACATTTATCTTTTTGGATTTTTTGGGTGTACCACCCACACTTAAATCTAAGTGCATATCCTCATCGTCAAGAAAGGGTGTTGCCACTTCGGTGAAGGGTTTATTGACAGCACCTTGAATCAATGCGCCACCCTCGGTGCAATTGATCACTTCGATGTGCGTATCTTTATGGATATGGTGCTCAAACCAAGAGCGGAATGCGTCCAAGGTGGCTGGAGCATAAACGTCTTCCCCGTAATAGCCCTTGATGCGAAACATATTCGGGTCTTTACGCATCTGCTCCAAGGTTTTTTCATTTTTGTTCAAGTGGCCTTCTGCGTGACTTTGGCCACCTGTGTGCGCCAAATCTTGGCCGATGAAAATGATTTTGTTCACCCCAATGTGTTTGGCAAATGAATAGGTGCTGTTGGCTACCGACCCACCACTGTCTAAGTAGCCCATGCGTCCCAAAGTTTTTTCTGACAACTCATCAAATTTAGGGTTGTACTGGGCCATGATCAAA
>Ga0187844_10001529_pt1 | contig 17519 bp, 16 predicted proteins | sample SpaLakP09_SKY_50_FD_134517 | JGI IMG/M metagenome (GOLD analysis project Ga0187844, IMG submission 134517) | Oligotrophic lake water microbial communities from Sparkling Lake, Wisconsin, USA - SP09_SKY_50 | ecosystem: Environmental > Aquatic > Freshwater > Lake | place: USA: Sparkling Lake...
AACATTTAATTTACAATTCTTTTTAAATGAAACATGTAAAGACGCAATGAATATAATGGATTTTGTTGATTCTATAAAACTACAGTTAACAGATTTGGAAAAAGTGGGTGAAATAGGTTTTGTAGAGGGTATTTCAAATATAATAAATACAAACCTAAAAGCATTAGATGTAACTCAACGACCCATTCACTGCACAGATAAAAAGAGAGAAATATTATATGTAAAAGATTCTGATAAATGGGAAAAAGAAAATAATAATAAAACAAAAATAAGAAAAGCAATAAAACAAATAGCTTATAAAAATTCCAAGTTGGTTGCACAGTTTAAAGAAGTGCATCCAGATTGCGGCAAAAGTGTATCTAAATTTTCTGACCAATACAATAAAATAATAATAGAAGCAATGGGTGGTTCAGGTGACAATGATAATGAAAAAGAAGATAAAATAATAAAAAATATTTCAAACTTTGTAACAATAAATAAAGAGGTTGGCGAATGATAAAAATCCGTTTTTCTTTACATAATTGTAAAGAAAAACGGAAAATCAAGGGTAAAAAAACCCCTACACGTGTAGTAAAATTTTCATTTTTTTCTGGGGAAAGTTTTTTCGGGAATTCATTTTTGGACATTTTTTATGTCCATTTTTGAAAAAGTAAAAACATTTTGCCCAAAATTCTTTTTTAAGACCATAATTGAAATTTAGCGTGTGGACACAAAAAAAATAATTTTTAATTTGTTATGATATTTTTTTTTATTATTTTAAAATATTTTTAAAAAACAATTTAGGCGTTTTTTATTATCTTATTATAGATAATGGATGATAACAAAAAACATAAAAAAAACGCCAAAATTTTCTATTGTGAACTATGTTACTTTAAATGCTGTAAAAAGAGTGAATGGGATAGACATATAATAAGACCAAAACACAAAAAAAATGAAAATGATAACGAAAATGGTAAAAATGATAACGAAAAAGAGCCAAAAAAAGCCACATCTAATTACATGTGTGAATGTGGTAAATCGTATAAACATTCATCAGGTTTGTCGCGCCACAAAAGTGCCAACATTTGTAGTCAACCTTCAAATACTTTTATAACAAATGATGATGATTCGGATGTCAAAGTGCTTACCAATCTTGTTCTCGAGGTCGTTAAACAAAATCAAGAATTAATGATGCAAAATAATGAAACACAAAAACAAAATCAAGAATTAACCAATAAATTATTTGAAATATGTAAAAACGGAACAAACAATACATTAATTAATAACAATTCGCATAACAAAACCTTTAATTTAAATGTATTTTTAAACGAACAATGCAAAGACGCAATGAATATAATGGATTTTGTTGATTCTCTCAAACTTCAATTGACCGATCTTGAAAATGTTGGGAAACTAGGATTTGTAGAAGGAATAACCAACATTATTGTTAAAAATTTGAAAGCACTTGACGTTCATAAAAGACCTGTTCATTGTAGCGACTCAAAGAGAGAAGTTATGTATATTAAAGATGAAGACAAATGGGAAAAAGAAAATGAGGAAAAACTTAGGTTAAGAAAGGCTATAAAGCATATAGCACATAAAAATTCAAAATTAATACCACAATTTAAAGCAAAATATCCAGATTGTGGTAAAAGTGATTCAAATAAATCTGACCAATATAATAAATTAATTATAGAGGCTATGGGAGGGTCAGGTAATGAAGATATTGATAATGAAAACAAAATAATAAAAAAATTAGCAAAGGAAGTTATAATTGAAAAAAACTAAATTACATATAAGCATTTGAAGGAAATGGTCCATCCGTTTTAAATTCCCCCGTTAAAGTATACATTTCAGGATATTTGGGCATATATTGAAGACCTTTTGGTTTATATCTAGCATTAAATAACTTTTCACCTTCGTTAAAGGAATCTGTCCACGTGTCTACACCAAAATTTGCCTGAGCTGGTTTTCCGTAAAAATCATCTGTTATTATTTTTTGATGTGTTCCATACCCACTTGTTAAAGGAGAATATTGAGGTGTAACTCCCCACGTTAATTTACCTGCATCATTGTCTCCAGGTATATTATCTTTGCTACGCGGTAAGGGCGGCGAATATGGTTGACAACCAGGACAATCAATATCAGTGAAACATTGTTGTCCTGTTATAGAACATCTTGACGTAGGACCACAAAAATTTCTACAACTATACGTGGTTGTTAAAGGTAAATTTACAGTATGACTCGTATTACTGTTCTCTTGAATAGATTGAAATGAAGAAAAGCATTCAACAACGTATTTATGAATAGATAAATAATCTATCCATTTAAAAATTAAATATAAAAGAACTATACAAGAAATCGCAAGGAATATTTTATAATATTTATTAGGCAATAACATATAATATTAATTAATATTATATTTTATTTATAATAAATAGTAATTGAATTCATTTAGAATAAAAGACTAAATTTAATGATTATCAAAAGAAAAATACAAATAAATTTTATATCATTTTAATATAAGTAATGACAGATTCTAATACTACAGCTATTGATGAAAAAAAAGAAGAAACAACCGGTAGTTCTGATGGATTTAAAAATATAGGTAATTTTTTTACTTCTGTCCTTTCTTTGATTCTTTTTGTATTCATTTATTTTTCTATAAGTGGTCTTGTTTTATATGGTTGTAAAATAGGACAAGCAAATATATTACCAACAGATGAAAAGTGTTTTCCATACACAAATTTAAAATCTGATATAGATAATATTCCTATAAATATTTTTACGACATTTACAGACCCACAAATGTCTATGAAATTAAACTTTCCTTATAATAAATACAACTCGTCTAATAAAATTTTAGATTTATTTCGCAGTTATAAAGAAGAACCAAAATCAAATTTTTTAGCTAATTATTTTATTTCTATAATTGAGTCATTGCTTCAATTTAACTATTCATCAATTAATTTTATTTTAAATACAATGAATGGGTTTCCAGAAATGTTAGTTGTATTATTAGGTCCTATTATATTACCATTTGCTTTGTCATTTATATTTTTATTTGATCATTTATATTTAATATATCTGTGGTTTGCTAATATGGATTGGTTTTTTAAACACAATTCCAATTCAAATCTAAGTCATAAACCAGTATGGGATTTTGTAACTATATTGGAACCGATTAATTATTGGTGTGCTATAGGTTTAGTTATTTTATTTTTTATACTATTTTGGGTTCTATTAGCGGCATTACCAGTGTTGCCATTTGTTACAATGAGTTTATGCATATTTTCAGGAATAAATTATATGAGTATAATGAATAATAAGAATACATATTGTTTAACCATTATCAAAGAATTATTTAAATATTATAAGGTAACAATTATGTCTATATTAAGTTTTTTTATAGTGGTTGCGTCATTTTCTAATTTGGGCACAATTCCAGGTGTATTTTCTATTATTACATTAGTACTCATTTATTGGGGAATAATTTCAATTAGTGTATTTAAATCTATTGCTGAAGATGGTGTAACACCGTTATCCAGTTATGACCAAGCGAAAAAAGTATGTAATTATATAGAATCAGACAAAAAAACACATGGATTTTTATATAATTTATTATTAGGTAGTGATGGTCAAAAAGGGGGTGGAAACTTACTAAAAAAATTAAAAAAAATTAGCAAAGAACTTTCAAAATAATAAGTTATTAAAAAATAATAATAAAAACATTAAATTATATAATTTATAATTTAATGGGTAAAAACAAACAGAAATTGTCAAAAACTCCTTTTATAAGTATTTGCACCCCAACATTTAATAGACGTCCATTTATACCAATGATGATAAAATGTTTTGAACATCAAACATATCCAAAGGATAAAATAGAATGGATTATTATTGATGATGGGACGGATAAGATAGAAGACTTGGTCAGCCATATTCCGCAAGTTAAATATTTTAAATATGATGAAAAGATGACTTTAGGAAAAAAACGTAATATTTGTAATGAAAAAAGCTCTGGGGAAATAATTATTTACATGGATGATGACGATTACTACCCTCCAGACAGATTTAGTCATGCAGTAGAAATGTTAAGACAAAACCCAAAAGCATTATGTGCTGGTTCAAGTTCGATGTTTATCTATTTTAAACATATTAATAAAATGTATCTATTTGGTCCATATGGCGACAAACATGCAACCGCTGCAACATTTGCTTTTAAGCGGGAACTATTAACCCAAACCAAATTTGACGAAGTATCCTCTGTTGCAGAAGAAAAAAAATTTTTAAAAGATTATACAATTCCTTTCGTTCAATTAGACCCAAAAAAATCGATTTTGGTATTCTCTCATAATCAAAATTCATTCGATAAAAAAGAATTATTAAAACAAATGCCGAATCCGTCTATTCATGAAACAGATGTTTTACCTGCAGATATAGTTAAAGAAAAAGATATACTACAATTTTTTATGGAAGATATAGATACTATATTAGAATCATATGAACCCGGTAATGTTGAACATAAGCCAGATGTTACAAGACAATTATTAAAAATAAAAGAAGAACGAGAACAAATTTTTAAAAATCATGTGCAACAACAAGAAACAATGCAAAAACTCATGACATTACAAAATCCACAAAATAATATGAGTAATTTAAGTAAAATTGTAAGAGATCTAACAAATGAAAATAGTCATTTAAAAGAAAAAGTAACTTATCTAGAAGATAAGATAAAACAAATAATAAGTGAGCAGATTAAAAACAAAATGAATACTAAAAATGACGATACTTTGTAAATATATCAATAATTAATTAATATATTTATAAAATAAACTTAAAGATTATCACAATAATATTTATATATAACCCGAAATGGAGTATAAGAATGAGTTTTATCAAGCCGAATCATTTGAATCTGCCTCATATAGTAATGAGTTTGATTTAAAGAAACAGTTGGAAAATGTAAAGCAAACTGATAGAGGATATAACAAAATTTGGAAAAAAAAAAACATAAATGGTGTAAAAAAAAACACAAAACTTGAGGTCTACACTACAAGCGATATAGGCAATTATATTCGAGATGCAGAAACGGGTGAATACTATCCGTATCTTCGCGGTTCGTTTGACGAGTACTTATTTTTTAGCGTAGCTCTAGCTACTGGAAAGTGCAGAAGTAGTAATGGTTCGAATGCGTTGTTTTATATATCACCAGAAAGATTTATGCAACATCAAAACTGCGAAGTAGACGAAGATATTATTTTGAAATGGAGTGAAAGGAGGGATAATCGTCTAAGAGAAAGAGAAAATGAAAGAAAAAGGGAGCAAAGTATATCTTCTTATGTTACAGTAAATTAAAATCTATTTTTAGTAAAATTATAATAAATTTAATGATAAATTAGATATTTCAAAATAAACCTTTAATTTGTTATGCTAAACCGGTATAAAAACATCATAGTATAATAAATTACGATGTTTTTAATGATTGTATTATTATTTGTAATAAAACAATTTGGTAATTATAAATTAGTAATGATAAATCAAAATACTTTTTCGATAGTAAAAAATACCAACTTTGTAAATGAATATGGTTTTGATAATAGATTTCCCAATAATAAAAATACAACTGAAATACAAAATATACGAAAATTTTTTGAAAATAAAAATAAGTTGGATGTATTACAGAATGAAAATATTAATATCAATATAAAATTAGAACTAATAAAGGATAATGATATAAAATCACCTAATTTACTTGAAGGCGGTCTTATGCGTAATTTTGATTTTGATTTTAATTTCGTTTTCGAATAACGTATTTTTATTCTTCCGTAATTTCTTCTTCATCACTTTCAATTTCTTTATCAGCAGTTCCTGGAGCATTTTCTTTAGTGTATTTTTCTAAATATCTGTAAATTCTATTGATATCTAGTTTATTAATTTCATAATTTTCAAATAAATTCAGTATTTCATTATCATCGTGTTTATTTTTAAGGTCAATAAAAAACCCAAATAAATCTTTTTTGTCCATTCCCAACTTTTGGCATAATTTTTGAATAAACAAAGAATTATTATATTCAGTAGAATATTTGGTTAGAACTTTTGTAAATCTTACTTCGGATGGATTGTATTTTTGTTTTTTATCAAAAAAATCGTGATATAATTTATTATTTTTAAAAGTTTTTATGAGGGAGCTCATTTCGTTAAATTGCCATATTTGTTTTTGGAACGTGATTCTATCAATATAATCAGCAAAACAAATATTTTCCAGTTGATTAATATAAAAAGGTATAGACTTTTTTTTGTCAAATTTATCTATAACATCAATAATATTTTCGTGCCATAAAAGTCCAACACTTGTTCGGTCGGTTTCATTCATAATATTATTGTGTTCATTTATACTATAGTAATTATTAATTAGTTTATTAGTAATTTTTTTCGTATCGTCACTATAAGATTTTAGTTGGAATATATTTTTAATAATTTCGCTGTTAAAGATGTCAGGGTTATTTTTATAAATAGTATAAATATTATTTAATTTTCTTAAATCTCCCTGTACAACATTAATAATCTTATTTGTAATTTCTAATTTTATACCAGGTAACAACGATTGTACAATTTGTGTAGTTTGAACTGTATTAGGTGTTTTTAGTTCAACAATATTACAAACCTTCATAAGTTCTTTAATTTTTTTATCTACACGGTAATTACCTATGCAAATAATAGGATTTATTGTAACTTCTTCTAATTTTTGTTTTTTTGTTTTTTTTGGACGAATAAGTTTGATTAATGTATTAATACCACCTTTATCTCCATTATTCATTCCGTCTATTTCATCCATAATAATAGCAATTTTCTTTATTTTTTTATTAAATACACTCATAATATTTTTATCTGACATATTATGCTTTGTAATATCTTCAATAACAGATGTATTACGTATATCTCCAGCGTCATATTTAATAATGTCATAATTTAGTTCTTTTAATATATTTATAACAAATGTGGTTTTTCCAGTACCAGGATCACCATACACATAAATTCCTTTTTTAAAAAGCATATTGTTTTTATTTTGGTCGAAAGATTGAAGTATATCTTTAATAGAAGAGGCTTTGTCTTCTCTATTTAAAAGATGATTTATATTTAATTCTTCCATCTTATATATTTAACTATATTCTTTTTATGTTGATTTTTACACAATCCAAGTTGTTTTACAAATTCGGTTATAAAAACATGGCATTTTGAGGAGTGATTTTCAATACAAAAATAAATAATAAAATAAATGTAATTTTTAAAAAAAATATTTTTATATATATAATTTTTATTATCTATCCATTTCTCGTAATTCTCTCTAACAATATTTTCAAATACAAATATGCAATCACGATTTATCATATCACGAATATAACTTTCATACTTTAAAATTTTCTTTTTTAAAAGATAATGATATTGTAAATAATTGTCTTTATTAACAAAGACGAATTTATTTCCTGGTATATATTCTTTAATTAAACGAATTAATTCATCTGGTAATTCATTTATTTTAATAAATAAATCATTCATTATTAAATATACATTATAATTTATATTTATAACATTTTAAAATATAAATTACTATGAAATTCAAATTATACATAGTATAAAGGTTTCTTAGTTAAATGTTTGGCAAGGATTATTTACACCATATGTAATACCATCCCATGATATATTGCATTTTTGAGCCCAAGTGTATTTTGCACAGTTTGCATTTTCACCACTAAATGCAGGTGTATTAAAATTCATCACTAAATGAGATTGGTTTGAAATCGGCTTACATGTTCCTAAATCTTTTATATTTGTACATGTTATATTGTTACCAGAACCATCCACACTCCAATAATCAGGACAACTTGGAACTTGTGGAGGCCATGTGTTAGAAGCACTTGCATAAAATAATGCTATACCAATAAAAACAAGTGCTATAATTAAAATAATAATAGCAATAAACAAAACTATTTTTTGAAAACTTTCCATTATATAAAATAAATATATAATTTTTTCTATTTAAGTAATATAAATGAATAAAGTAAACAATGGTAGAGTAGATATTAAAAGTCCAAATACTTCAGAATTATTTCAAATGTACGATAAAATACCAGCTAATCAGTGTGTGTCATTTAGGAGTGCTACAGAGGGCTTATGGACAGACACTAATTTGTCGCAAGCCTTTTTCTCTCAAGAGAATATAATAATACTTCAAAATGGAATAAGAGCAGGAGTTTATCACAGATCAAACGGACAATATCGTATAGGTCCTCAGGATTGCGACTCTTTAAAGATTATTATGAGAAGTGTATTTTTACAACATGCCGCAAACCAAGTTAACAATATTACCAAACAAATAGTAGAATTGAACAAAATTGTATTAGATTATTGTATTAAACAAGTTTATAGTGAGGCACAAGGTTACATGAAATTCATTGACGATGTAAGTACCTTGGTTGTTCCTATTGCACATCCAGTAATGGCTAATAATACAGATAGAGAATTAGAGTTTAAAAAATGGTTTTAAAATTGTAAAAATAAAAAATATATATGACTACATACATGTTTTAGGAGAATAATTATTTATGTTTACAAAAATAAATAATTATTTTACATATGAAAAGCTACAAATTTATTTTTTATTTTTTATTTTTTATTTTTTATTTTATATGTTTTAATCAGTTTCATCAATTATTATTAATGATTTTTTAACACTTTTTTTAATTGCCCCCTTTGATACTACCTTCTTTTTATTTGTTTTAGCATTGGTTTCTTCTTCGCCATTCATAAGTCTTGTTCGTGCTTCTTTGTATTCAATATAATTTTCTCTTAGTTTATTAAGCTCTAAAAGCCACATTTTATTAACACTAGTATTTCTAATAATTTCTAACTCTATTTCTTTATCACTTTTATCCTTTAACAGTTTTACTATATTTTCTTCTGTTACTGAATCCATGGGCATCTTTACAAGATATTTGTATTCTTCATCTTCCATTTTGTAATAACCTTTGGTTTCTAACATCTCTGTAACCTGTTCCTTCTTTTTTTTTCTTAAATCAATAGTTCCATCTAAAATTTCTTGGATATATTTTGCTTTTTTAGATAATAATACAAGCTCTTTTTCTAAAGAGTCAATCATATAATTTTTTCTTTCTTGATACATGTCTAATCTCACATCATAATACGAATCTATAATACTCGGAATAGTTTCGTACTTTTTAAGAGTATCATTCGCATCGAATAAATGCATATTTGTAGTAGTATTTGTAGTATATAATTTCAATATTTTTTCTAATCCGTTAGACCCGTGTTCTCCATGGTTTGATTCCAGTTCTTCTAGTCTTCCTTTTGCAAATATAATGGTAAAATCAACATTCGTATCTTTACTCATATCATCATAATCTTTAATTATTGCTGGTGTTTTTTTTCCATCTTTTCCAGCTGTTGGCTCAATTAATTCTTCAAGCAACTCCTTAAAATCTTCGGTCCAATAACCGACAGGCAACTCTGTAACACGGATGGTATCATTACCAATTTTTTCATACATTCCTTTAATCAAGAATTTATCATTGCTAATTTTTGTAATTTTTCCTTTAAACCCTTCATAATATGGAATAAACTCCAATTCGTCTTCAATAGATAACAATTTGTTTTTAATATAATCAATAATTATTAGAGGGTCATAACACATGATATCTGTGCTAAACCCTGTGCCAATACCTTTGGAACCATTTACGAGAACCATAGGAATAATAGGAGCATAAAAGATTGGTTCTACCATTAGTCCATCATCATTTAGATAATGTAAAATGTTGTCATCTGCGACTGGAAATATGCTTCTGGTAATTTTATTTAATTGAGTGAATATATATCTTTCTGAAGCACTATCTTTTCCACCTTGAAGACGCGTTCCAAACTGTCCGTTGGGCATAAACAAATTAATATTATTTGAACCAACGAAATTTTGTGCCATTCCAACAATAGCAGCATTTAAACTGGCTTCTCCGTGATGATATCCTGATTCTTTCGATACATAACCGGAAAATTGTGCCACCTTAATTTCATTATGTAAATTCATTTTAAACGCAGAGAACAAAATTTTTCGCAGAGAAATCTTAAGACCATCCATCAAGTTAGGAATACTTCTATCGCAGTCATATTTAGAGAAATGTATTAGTTCTCTATCTATAAATTCTTCATAAGAAACATTCAGTTTCGAAGTATCGAGATATGCACCTCTATCATATAATTTAAGCCAATCTTTTCTGTCATCCGCGCGTTTTTTGTTAAAAACCATATCAATAGCATTATCTGATATTTCTGAATGTTCGAAACCAACAATCTTTTTCTTCTCAAAATATTCGCGAAACTCTTTACCTGTGCTGGTTCCTAAACCTTTATAATACTTTATCTTCCATCCTTTGGTATCATTTTCTTCCTTCCACTCATTGTATTCACCATCATTATAGAAATTGAGTTCTACAGAACCCTTTTTTGCTTTTAAGATGGGTGTATTCATAAAACCGATAAATCCGGGAATAACAGCGAGTGAAGGCCACTCTGATTGAAATAAGTTAATACCTAACCCTTTAATATGGCTACCATCCAAATCTTGATCGGTCATAAAGAGAACCTTTCCATAGCGTAGATTTTTATACACATCTTCAATGTTATTATAATTTTTACCTGTTTCTAACCCTAGTATTTTTTTAATCTCTGTAATTTCTTTGTTTTCTGAAATTTTTTTTACAGCCTCACCGCGAACATTTAGTATTTTGCCCTTCATAGGGTATACGCCAATTGTGTTACGATCATCAGAGGATAATCCAGAAATAATTCCTGCCTTAGCTGAATCACCTTCGCAAAAGATAATAATACAATCTTTCGATTTATCCGTTCCAGCCCAATTCGCATCCGTTAATTTAGGAATACCTCTAACCGACTTACTCTTACTGCCATCTGTCTTTTTAGCTGCTTTGTTCTCTTTTACTTCGGTTAGCTGTAGAGCAGCATCCATTACACCCATCTTAGCAACTTTTTCAATAAATTTATCACTTACATCACACCTAGAACCAAACTTTGAAGAAGGTGTGTTCATAAAATCTTTCGTTTGACTATCAAATGACGGATTTTCAATGTCACAACGTAAGAACAAAATTAATTGCTCCTTGATTGTATTTGGGTTAACCTTTACTTTTTTCTTTTTTTCAATAAAATCGCAAAGTTTACGTGTGATTTGATTCAAAATATATTCAACATGCTTTCCGCCTTTAGCAGTATGAATACCATTTACAAATGACACTTGGACAAATTCATTTGTTGGAGTTAAAGCAACCGCATATTCCCATCTTCCTTCAATACCAGAATCTTCATAAACACGTGGTGTAGCACTTTTGTCACCAATATACATATTAATATATTGCTCAAAATTTTTAACAGGCACAAGTGTATCATTGTATTTAACCTTTAATGTTTTATCTGTTACTGCTGAAATATCATATACACGCTTTTTTAGAAGCGCAATTAGGTCAAGAGAAGGCCCCTGAATGCCGAGTCTTTGATAGTCGGGTTTAAATGTAATTTTTGTATAAGGTTTGGTTTTACATTTAGTAATAGATGGCTTGCAGATTTCGTCTAAATTATTATTGTATTCTTGAACATACTTTAGACCGCGAATATGATCTACTGTTTCAATACGACCATAACTCGACCAAATGAGAACAAGCTTAAAACCAAACCCATTTTTTCCACCAACAATTTTCTTTTCATCTTTATTATAATTAGTAGAAGTACGAAGATGTCCGAATACAAGTTCTGGAATCCAAATACCTTCCTTCTGTGCTACATCAATTCCATTCCCATCGTTAATCATTGTGATTGTGCCGTCTGGTTCAATAGTCACATCAATATGAGTAACAGGTAATGCATTTTCACTTTTATTATCAAATCTGGTTTTCATTCTGACAACATGGTCACGACAATTCACAATACCTTCATCAAATAATTTAAACAAACCTGGTATATAGCATATATTTTTTTCAATAATTTTGTCACTTGTATCATTCATTATCCACATGTTGGAATCAATTTCTTCAACAGAACCAATATATGTATCTGGATTATCCAGGATATGCTGCTTATCGGTCTTCTGTTGAACGTCAAAGAATAATTGTTCGGAGTCGGTAGAGCTCATTGTGTATAGTTATATACCTTTATTTTTAACTTACTTTAAAAATCAATTTTATTTTTAATACAAATAAAATACAAATAAAATACAAATAAAATACAAATAAAATACAAATAAAATACAAATAAAATACAAATAAAATACAAATAAAATAGTAAAATAATTAAAATAAAATCCATGCGAATAGTAATATGAGTTCACGAAGAGCATTTATTCCAGGCGGGAAAACAAATTTCAAAAGAATTGTAAATTATACTGCACTTTACAATCAGTTAAATTCAAACTCATTGAATCAAGATAATACTATAACACAATGCATATGTTACCCTACAGTATATAATAAAAATGTCCTAGGTTCTGATTCACCCTCAACGCGAGTATCTTATAATACAAGAATTTCACAGATAATTAATTTTTATAAAGGTGGAAAAACACAATATGGGAACTTTTATTTAGGACAATCATTGCAATTAAATTATTTAGGGAGAGCTGAAGGAATGCCTGGAGGTAGTGGTATACCCCCAAAAAATAGATTTAATTAAATGCGTTATACAATTTCATTTAGAAAATAATATTTTCTCTTGTAATTTTATAATGACAAAGTTTTCTAGAACTTCAACTGGTAAATATTCTGTTTCCGGAAAAACATTCGATGCATTGATTGGAACACGTGCTCAAGTTTGGCACGGAACAGCTTATAAAACAAGTGGTGGATTAACTCATAATGATTTGATGATGAACAAGCACGGACGTATTGTGTCTAAAACAAAGCATAATACAGCAAAGAGAGAGAAACGTTTGGTGAAGGCTGGATATTTGACCAAGAAAGGACAATTTGGTTTTGTTAAGAAAGGCAGTCGCAAAAGTCGCAGTAGTAAACGCGGTGGTACTGGTGCACCAATGGGTGTTGGATTTCCTAACAGCTCTCCTATGGGTCAAGCCCTAAGTCATGGAGGAAGTAGAAAACGCAAACACCGCGGCGGCAGTGGTCTCAGCCCTTTAAACCCTTCACCTATCAGTGGAATTAGTTCAACATCTGGAGTTGATCTTCAATTTGTGGCTGGTAATGCAAATTAAAAATAAAAAATGTATTTTATTTGTTATTTATGAATTATATTATTATATCAATAAATATAATAATATATATTTTACATTGAATTACACCAAGATGTTTCAATAAATTTTTCATAAACAATATAATCATTTAATTTAAAATAAAGAAATTTTTCAAAATAGCGTTTGCTTACAATAAATTTGCATGATTGAGTGTTAGAATATTTATAATAGTAATTGTATGCCTCGTCAAATGATATTAGAGCAGCATGTTTATTATCTTTACTTATTTGTTCTTTGATATATGCAAAAGAATTATGAATATCTTCCATTTTATTCCAAAATAAACAAGTCACATTTAATACATATTTATCTTCAACAATCTCTACAAATGGGAAAAAATGTTTAAGAATTTTTACGACATTTTCTTCACTAATGTTGCAACTTGTCATAAGTTGCTCTCCTGATTGTCTTTTCCAAAATTTAAAGAGTGAACATAATTCATCGATTTCAAGCTCATTGTCAAATATAAAATCGGTATTATGGACCGTTACTGTGTTTTCCCAAAAATTAATAAAATCAATATGTATTGGTAAATATTTACTGGTTATTCCAATAAATGAATCTGAAGTCTCTTCATATGTATACTGTGTTTTTAAAATATTTTTTAATGTATTTGAATAAATAACATTCGGTAAATTATAATTAGAGAGAAATTGTTTCCAAACAAAATGTAAATTTTTCCATTCAATTTTAAGGTTATTTGCGGTTTCAATAATATATTTATTTGTAAATTCATTTACAATTTTATTTGGGGTTGTGTATTTAATATAATTAGTATATATTTTTAGTTCTTCATCCGAATTATTTTCAATAAATTTATCTGAGTTTCCATAACGATTTGAATAATGAGTTGCTATACACAATAAGTCAAGACCAATTTTTTTTAATATTTCTCTCCACAATTCGTTCGAAAAATTCTCATTCATTTTAATTAATCTGCAATTATCGTAAGAATGATTTTCATGATATTTTGTCATGAAATTAAAGGTTGTGTTACCATAACCAATAGAAGAAAAAGCTATGTTATCCAATTCATTTAGCAGTTTTTTCATTTGTGGTGTTACAAGAAATATTAAATTCATATTTTTTCTAAAAATATTATCACCAATAATCGTTAAGAAATATTTAGCCGTATTTTTTGAAGTAAATATAGATGGATATAATACATTCAGTATATTCTGAATAGTATCCGTTTCTGGTATTGAAGTAAACAAATTTCTATCTTTTATTTGTTTAATAACATTGATTTTAGTTTTGTGTTTCCATTGTAATAAAATGCGGTCCTTTGAAATAGTGGATAACAACTTATGAATAACATCGTCTTCTTTTACAATAAAATAATTTTTGCCATTATATTCATAAAAAAAATTATTACTAGGTAAATAATAGTATTGGTGTTTACTTAGGAAAACTTGAATAAAAATTTGTTGTTCATTTGTTAAATAAGTGTTGCGGTTTTGTCTTTGTTCATAATTTTTAAATTCGTGATCAAGTGTATTAGGTAGATAGTTAACAATGTGATTGTGAATACGTTGTATCATATACTCACTATAATCATATCTTTTCAATAGTTCTGTAATGGTATCACTACATTTTGATTTAATTAATTGAATAGTTTGTTCATTTGCCATTTAAGGAAATGTAAATTATTATATTTAAATTAGTTTTCTACACATTATATAAATGAAGATAAATCTCCGTTATTTACCGAAAAAATTAAACGAATCAGATAAAAAAAAACAAATTAAGATGCTTATGAAATCTAAAAAATTATACAAGAAGGGTGTTTTCTATACTAGAAAAAAATTACCTTCATTTAAATCAAAAAAATCTAACTTCATAACAACTGCTGAAAAAATGTACAATGTTGATAAAATAGTGGTAAATAATAAATTAGCGCAAGCGACAGGATGTTCCAAGAGTGCATTATCCAAAATTATTAACAAAGGTGCAGGCGCATATTTTTCTTCAGGTTCGAGACCGAATCAAACGGCTCAATCGTGGGGTATAGCAAGATTAGCTAGTGCTATAACATCGGGTAAAGCTGCTGCTGTAGATTATTCTATTTTAGAAAAAGGTTGTAAAAAAAATTCAAAAGCATTCACGCTTGCTAAAAAAGCAAGAAAAAAATACGGTTATGGAACAAGAAGAGCTCCAAAAGTTCTAATAAATAATAAATAAATAATAAATAAATAATAAATAATTAATAAATAAATAATAAATAATGATTTTTATAAAGGTAAAATATAATTTTATAATTGTTTTTGTCACATAAGTATTTAAAGATTAAAATAAAAAACTAAGTATAAATGTCAATTTATGTTGATAAATCATTAAAAACAAATCATCAAAATACTTCTACTGATGGAAATGTATTAACCATAAAAACTGTACAAATCGCACCTTTTAGAACCTTAATGACCGCCTTAAAGGATATTTTACTTGAAACCAATATAACCTTTCAACCAGACGGGATCCGTATTATTAATATGGATAAATCACATACTATTTTGGCTCATTTATATCTTGCTGCGCAAAATTTCGAATTTTATGAATGTAAAAAGGAGAAGATTATTATTGGTGTTAATATGTTTCATTTATTTAAACTAATTAATTCTATTGATAATGATGACACTCTAACAATTTATATTGAAAATTCAGATTATATTGATGGAATTGTTTCTCATTTGGCATTGAAATTTGAAAATGGCGAAATCAAGCAATGTAAGACTCAAAAGCTAAGACTAATTGAAACTGAACCTGAAGAGCTTGAATATCCTGATGTGAAGTTTTCTTCCATTATTAATCTCCCTTCCGCTGATTTTCAAAAGATTATTCGCGATCTGTCGTGCATTTCGGATAAGCTGGAAATAAAGTCTGTAGGTAATGAATTGATATTTAAATGTCAAGGTCAGTTTGCTTCTGCGGAAATTCATCGTGCGGAATCGGACGGCAGTATGGGCTTTATATTGAAGCAAGATAGTTCAAAGGTTATTCAAGGGGAATTCTCTCTTAAAAACTTGGGCTACTTTATTAAATGTACTAATTTATGCACACAAATTGAAGTTTATTTGGAAAACGATTTGCCGCTTGTTGTGAAGTATAATGTTGCGAGTCTTGGGGAGATAAAGCTCTGTTTGGCTGCGTTACCTTCAACCTAATATGTTACTATATATGGTAACCAAAATATTATTATGATACAGTGTTTTTACAACAACATATGAATATATTAAATTAGTTCTATTTTTTTTATATAATGTATTATATTATATAAATGTCAAGACATTATGGAAGTTATACTCAATATTTAGGTAGTCAACGTTGTTGTAATTTAAATGGTCAAGGACCAATAGGACCAACTGGACCAAAAGGTGATGCAGCTATAGGTAAAAATGGTGACACAGGACCTACTGGACCTACTGGTTCTATCGGACCTACTGGGAGAAGTTGTAAAGGAGATACAGGTCCTACAGGCACTGCAGGGACTGCAGGCACAATAGGTTCTAATGGAGTTACAGGTGCTCAAGGTTCCACCGGTGCAGGTATTCAAGGTAGCACTGGAATACAAGGTTCAACTGGTTACCAAGGTCCTACCGGAGCACAAGGTGTCACAGGTGCAGGTATTCAAGGTGTTACAGGTCTTCAGGGCTCAACTGGTTACCAAGGTCCTACCGGAGCACAAGGTGTCACAGGTGCAGGTATTCAAGGTGTTACAGGTGTTCAGGGCTCAACTGGTTTCCAAGGACCTACCGGAGCACAAGGTGTCACAGGTGCAGGTATTCAAGGTGTTACAGGTGTTCAGGGCTCAACTGGTTTCCAAGGACCTACCGGAGCACAAGGTGTCACCGGTGCAGGTTATCAAGGTGCAACAGGTTACCAAGGTTCCACTGGTTACCAAGGAATTACAGGAGCACAAGGTGTAACAGGTTACCAAGGAATTACAGGAGCACAAGGAATTACAGGAGCACAAGGAATTACAGGAGCACAAGGAATTACAGGAGCACAAGGTGTAACAGGTTACCAAGGAATTACAGGAGCACAAGGAATTACAGGAGCACGAGGAATTACAGGAGCTCAAGGTGTAACAGGTTACCAAGGTTCCACTGGTTACCAAGGAATTACAGGAGCACAAGGAATTACAGGAGCACAAGGTGTAACAGGTTACCAAGGTTCCACTGGTTACCAAGGTTCCACTGGTTACCAAGGAATTACAGGA
>Ga0187844_10001530_pt1 | contig 17518 bp, 21 predicted proteins | sample SpaLakP09_SKY_50_FD_134517 | JGI IMG/M metagenome (GOLD analysis project Ga0187844, IMG submission 134517) | Oligotrophic lake water microbial communities from Sparkling Lake, Wisconsin, USA - SP09_SKY_50 | ecosystem: Environmental > Aquatic > Freshwater > Lake | place: USA: Sparkling Lake...
ATGGGGCGTGGACTGGCTGAAGTACGACTGGTGCTACACCGGCCCGCGCAACCCCGAGGCGGCCTACACCATCATGGCCAAGGCGCTGCGCGAGTCAGGCCGCGACATCGTGCTGTCCATCTGCGAATGGGGCAACAGCCGCCCCGGCCGCTGGGCCGCCCCGGTCGGCCACCTGTGGCGCACCACGGGCGACATCTGGGATGCCTGGAAGGGCAAGAAGGAGTGGTCGCACGGCCTGCTGGACATCATCGACATGAACGCCGACCTGTGGAGCGAGTCTGCCCCCAACGGCTGGAACGACCCTGACATGCTGGAGGTCGGCAACGGTGGCATGACGACGACCGAGTACGAGAGCCACTTCTCCATCTGGGCCATGCTGGCGGCGCCGCTGATCGCGGGCAACGACCTCTCGAAGATGGACGCGGACACCAAGCGCATCCTGATGAATGCCGAGGTCATCAAGGTCGACCAGGACCCACTCGGCCGCCAGGGCCGCCGCATCTGGCGCCAGGGCGACCTGGAGATCTGGGTGCGCACGCTGGCCGGTGGCGACCGCGCCGCCGTGCTGTTCAATCGCAGCGAGAAGCCGGCCGACATGGCCGTGGCCTGGGAGCAGTTGGACCTGCCTTCAAAGCTGAAGGCCGACGTGCATGACCTGTGGTCGGGCAAGAAGACCAAGGGTGTCGCCGGCCGCCATGGCGGCACGGTGGCGCCGCACGGGGTGCTGATGTTCCGGATTTCTCCGGTCGTCCAGCCTTGATCCGGCAGTCGGACGTGCCGCGATTGCCGAGTCGAGGCTTGAGGCTCAGTAGCCGAGGGTGAAGCGCCAGCGGCGATGCTGCGGCGTTTCCAGCTCGTTGACGATGGCCATGGCCAGGTCGGCGGCGCTGATGTGGCTTTCGCCCTTGGCGTCGAACACCGGCTCTTCGCCGCCGAGACGGAACTGCGCCGTGCGTGCGCCGGGTGCCAAGTGCATGGCAGGGGATACGAAGGTCCAGTCCAGCGCGGTGGTGTCGGCGCGCAGGCGCGTCAGCACCTCGCGGGCCGCCAGCGCACCCTGCTTCCATTCCGCAGGGAAGGCCGGCGAGTCGACAAGCTGCTGGCCCGGCGCGATGAACAGGCTGCCGGCGCCGCCGACGACGATGAGGCGCACGCCGGCCTTGCGGGCCGCGTCGGCGATGGCGTCGCTGCCGCGCAGGAAGTCGTCGTGCAGGTTGGGGTTGGCCCAGCCGGCGTTGAAGGCGCTCACCACGGCGTCCACCCCCTTCAGCTCCGCCGCAAGGTTGTCACCCGCCAGCACGTCCACCGCGCGGGCCTCCAGGCCATTGCGGGCGGTCAGTTTGGCCGTGTCGCGCTGCAGCGCGCGCACCGTGTGGCCGCGGTTCAGCAGTTCTTCCAGCAGAGCGCTGCCGACAAAGCCGGTGGCGCCGATCAGGGCGATGTTCATGGAGTTCTCCAGATTGACAGATGCAATGACGTGATTGTTTCGACTTCACAATGCGCCGATAAGCCGGCCCTGATCGCCAGCACTGTTTAGAAAATCTTCATGCTCGACCAGCTCAAACGCATGGCCGTCCTGGCCGCCGTGGTACGCCACGGCAGCTTTGCCGCCGCCGCCCGGCAGCTGCGCACCAGCACCTCCGCTGTCAGCCAGCAGGTGAGGGCGCTGGAGAAGGACATGGGCGTCACCCTGCTGCACCGTTCCACGCGCAAGCTCAGCCTGACGCCCGCGGGAGAGCGCTTCCACGCCGGCTGCGCCGCCATGGTCGCCGCCGCAGAAGCCGCGCAGGCCCAGCTCCACCAACTGCGCGACGCACCCGAGGGCGAACTGCGCATCTCGATGACCGTGGGCTTCGGCCGCCGTATCGGCCCTGCGCTGGCGCCGTTGCTCGCGGCACATCCGGCGCTGAAGCTGCACCTGCAAGTGGAGGACGGGTTCACAGACCTCGTCGCCCATCGCATCGACCTCGCCATCCGCTTCGGCCGCCTGCCCGACAGCCAATGGGTGGCTCAGCGCATCGGCACCGTGCACACCAGCCTGTACGCCGCGCCGGGCTACCTCGCCCAGCGCGGCGTGCCGGTCGCGCCCGAGGCGCTTCAGGCGGCCGACTGGCTGATGCTGCAGGACGGCACTGATCAGGCTCGCCGCCTGCCGGGCAGTGAGTTGCGCTTGCAGCCGCGCTACACCAGCAACAACCAACTGACGCTTCAGCAGCTCTGCGAGGCCGGACTGGGGCTGGCTGCGCTGGGTGACGAGGACGTCTCCGAAGCCGTGGCCGCCGGCCGCCTGCTGCGGCTGGGCACAGCACTCGTGCTGCCCGAGCTGCCCGTCTGGGCGATGACGCCGCAACGAGATGCGCAGCCGGCCAAGGTCAGGCATGCCATCGAGGCCTTGAAGGCTCACCTGGAAAGCGTGCGATGAAAGGCTCGCTGACCCAGTGGGACGACGCCAAGGGCTACGGTTTCATCACGCCCGAGGGTGGTGGCGCCAAGGTCTTCGTGCACGCCAAGGCCTTCGGCCTGCGCCCGCACCGCCCGTTCATTGGCGAGCGACTGAGTTATCGCGAGGGCCAGGACGCGCAAGGCAAGCGCCGCGCCGTCGACGTGCAGAGTCTGGAGCCGCGCGCTATGCCGCCCACCGCGAAGGCCTGCGACCGCGGTCGCGTCGTGCTGCTGGTTCCTGCGTTCGCCGTCTTTGTGCTGGCCTGTCATTTGTTGTGGGGCCTGCCCACTGCGGCCTGGGGCGCCTACTCGGCCATGAGCATGGCGGCCTTCATCGTCTATGCGCTGGACAAGCGCGCCGCCACGCGCGGCGGCTGGCGCGTGGCCGAGAACACGCTGCATGGCCTGTCGCTGCTATGCGGCTGGCCGGGCGCGCTGCTCGCCCAGGAGCTGCTGCGGCACAAGAGCGTCAAGCCGGCCTTTCGCCGCCTCTTCTGGCTGACCGTCGTGCTGAACGTGCTGGGCTTCGCGCTGCTGTTCACGCCGCTGCGTGACTGGGTCGCATAGCGGTCTGGGACTGTCGGCAAGACCCCGTCAGAAGCACTGGTGAATGCTGCAGTCGGGGTTGCTTTGCCTCATGGCGGGATGTCGGCCCGGCCAGCTCATTCGTTGTCGCCGCCCGGGATCTGCTGGCGCAGCTTGATCTTGGTGTCGGACTTCTTGCGCATCTTGATGTTGATCATCTCGACGCCCAGCGAGAAGGCCATGGCGAAGTAGATGTAGCCCTTGGGCACATGGTGGCCGAAGCCCTCGGCGACCAGGACGACACCGACGACGACCAGGAAGCTCAGCGCCAGCATCTTGATGGTGGGGTGGTCGGACACGAAGCGGCCGATGGCGGCGGCGAACAGCATCATCAAGCCCACCGAGGCGACGACGGCCGCGATCATGATGCGCACGTCGTCCACCATGCCGACGGCGGTGATGATGGAGTCCAGCGAGAAGACCAGGTCGATGACCATGATCTGCAGGATGACCGAGGCGAAGGCGGCCTTGGCGGCCCTGGCGCCGTCGGCAGTCGTGTCGTCCTCGCCTTCCAGCGAGCCGTGAATCTCGCCGGTGCTCTTCCAGATCAGGAACAGGCCACCGCCGATGAGGATGAGGTCGCGCCCGGAGATGGGCTTGTCGAAGACCGGCAGCGTGAACAGGGGCTCCACCAGCCCGACGATCCAGGCCAGCACCAGCAGCAGGCCGATGCGCATGAACATGGCCATGAACAGACCCAGGCGCCGCGCCACTTCCTGCCTGGCCTTGGGCAGCTTGTCCACCAGGATGCTGATGAAGATGATGTTGTCGATGCCCAGCACCAGCTCCAGCGCGGTCAGCGTGGCAAAGGCGATCCAGGTCTGCGGGTTGGACAGGAGTTCAAGCATGGCGAAGTGGCGACCGTGGAAAACCGCGCATTCTCGCAATTGAATCGACAGGTTGGGGCTGAAGATGACTTCGCTTTTGCAGGGGGTATGGGGTCAGTTGACCCGCCGGCGGGCGCCAGAAGGCGAGCCCGGCCAGCCGGCCGCCGTCCAGGCACGGCGCAGTTGCAGCTCTGAACTGAACCCGGCCGCGTCGCTGGCTGCGGCCACGCTGGCGCCAGCTTGCAGCGTGCTGCGTGCCAGGGCCAGCCGCACGCCGCGCAGCCAGGCCTGGGGACTGGTGCCGGCATGTTGGGCAAACAGCCGGCTCAGCGTGCGCGGCGTCGTCGTGGCGAGCGCGGCCATGCGCTCCAGCGGCCAGTCCTCGGCGGGCGCCAGGCTGACGGCATCCTGCACGCGGTGCAGTCGCGCGTTGAGATGCTGGCGGTGCGCCAGCAGCGGCGAGAGTTCGGGATCAGCCGGGCCTCGGCGCAGTGGCACGGCGAGCTGTTCGGCCACGCGTGCGGCCACCAGTTCGCCGGCGTGCTCGGCGATGAGGTGCAGCGCCAGGTCGATGCCGGCCGTCACGCCGGCGCTGGTGAACACCTCGCCGTCCTGCACGAAGACGCGATCCTGCAGCACGGTGCAGCGCGGCGCCAGGCGGGCGAGGTCGTCCAGATGCTGGTGGTGAGTCGTGGCGCGGCGGTGGTCCAGCAGGCCGGCACGGGCGGCCAGCAGTGCGCCGGAGCAGACGGTAGCCAGCCGCAGGCCTGGTCGCCCGGGCGCCAGCCGCGCCAGCCAGGCGACCAACTCGTGCTGGGTTGCTTGTCGCGCCTCGGCGGCGGAGGTGCGGCCGACCAGCACGATCCAGCTTCCCTCGGGCAGCGCCTGCGGAAGCGGCTCCAGCGCCTGCAGCTGGATGCCCACCGAGCCTGTGGATTCGGGCGTGGCGCCGGCAAAGTGAAGCTCGAACGGCTCGGCGCCCATGCCCAGCTCGGCAATCTGCTGGCTGGCCAGCCGCAGCGCCTCGGCCGGGCCAGCCCAGTCGAGGACCAGGCTGTCGTCCTGCAGGACGAAGAACACCTGCTTAGGCAAGGGCGGCTTCCGACGCCGTGACAGCTTGCAGCGCGGCGTCCACGTCCAGCACGCGGGCGAAGCGGCCGTCCAGCACCGTGGCCGTGCGGGCACGCAACTGGGCGGGCGTGAGGGGCGACCCGTCGGGCTGGGTCATCGTGAACGTGAGTGTCGCTTCGGGCACGTAGATCACATCCCACCCGAGGTCGCTCGCATGGCGCGTTGTCGTCTCGCAGCATTGCTCGGTGCGGATGCCGCTGATGACCAGGCGGCGCACGCCTTGCTGGGTCAGCCAGACGTCCAGCCCGCTGCCGACGAGGGCGCTGTGCCGAGTCTTGTTCACGGTCGTCGTGGCCTTGAAATCGCGCAGGCCTTCGAGCGGGAGCACGAAGCCGCTCTCCAGGCTGAAGGGGTCGGCGCCGGTCGCGTCAGGTTGCACGTGATAGACCCGCACGATGGGCATGCCGGCGGCCTCGAAGCCTTCGATGAGTCGGTTCTGTGCCGCCAGGTAGGCCGGCACCTCGGCGGGTTCGAAAGTGGACCGCTGGACGAAGGACTGCTGGGCGTCGATGACGAGGAGGGCGGTGGTCATGGGGGGGGCCTCGGGGGTGTTGAAGAGGCCTTCAGTGTTCCGCCATCATGCAACGCCCGCCACGCGGTGGCAGACGGAGATGGATCAATTCAGGACAGGCCGAGGGCCTGCAGCAACTCGCTCGGTGAATACGGCTGTCGGCGCTTCGGACTTGCTTCGACGAGGGCTTGCATGCGTGCATTCAGCGGCGCTGTGCGGTTCAGGGTCTGGGCCAGGCGCACCACCTCGCCGCACAGCGCGTCGATCTCGGTCGTGCGGCCCTGCGCCAGGTCGTCGGCCATGCTGGAGCGGGCCCGGGCGTCGATGCGCAGCATCCGCGTGGCGGCGAGGCGAAAGAGCGGTGTGGGCAGGCGCAGCAGCATCAGCAGGCGTCGTGGTGGCAGCGGCGTGAGCTGGGCGACGGGGCGCTGCGCGGCGTCCAGCAGGTCCAGCGTCTCCTGCTGCAACGCGGCCAGCACGCGCCGGTAGCCGCGTTCGAGCAACTCGTCGCGCAGCGACCGGCCCGACAGCGCATTGACGGGATTGTTCAGGTTCAGCAGCAGCTTGCCCCATTGCACGGGTGCGAGGTCTGTGTGCAGGTCGAGCTTGATGCCCACGCCAGCCAGCGCGGCTTGCCAGGCGGCCAGCGCGATGTCGGTCGCCGCGCCTTCGGCAGCCAGCGCGCCGCCGGTGCCGCGGTGGTAGTGGCCGGGGGACAGCTCGGCGATGTTGAAGGGCACCATGCCGGCGTGCCAGCGCAGCTGCGGCGCGACGGCGCGGGCCTGCGCTGCATTGCCAATCCCGTTCTGCAGGCTGATGACGGCTGTGCCCTTGGGCAGCGTCAGGGCAAGGGCCGTGGCCGCTTCAGCGGTGGCGCCGGACTTCACGCACAGCAGCACCAGATCGGGCTTGAGGCCGGCGGGCGGTTCCTCATGCAGCCGCAACTGCAGCGGCGCGATGCGGCGGTCCAGGCCGTCCAGGTCGGTCAGGCGCAGGCCCTGTTTGCGCAGGCCGGCCAGCACGCGCGGGCGGCCGACGAAGTGGACGGGCACGCCGGCCAGCTGAGTCAGCCCGCCTATGAAGCAACCCACTGAACCGGCGCCCATGACGAGAACGCCGACCATGCGTCAGCGGATCAGGGGTGCGCGAGGTCGCGCAGGTGCGTGGGGCCGACGCGGCGTTCGATCTCGGCCAGCAGCGGGCGGCCCCAGCCGAGCATGAACATGGCCTCGCCAACGACGAACATCGGCCCGACGAGCAGGCCCACGAGGTCGTCCACGAACGCCGGCTTCTTGCCTTCGTAGTAGTGGCCGATGAACTGGAACACCCAGCCGACGACGAAGCTGCCAACGCCGATGGCCAGCCAGCTCGTCATCGAGCCCTGGGCCGCCATCATGGCTATCGCCGTCAGCACGCCGTTGACGGCAGCCGTGGCGGCGCCGAGCACTAGGTTGCCGCGCGTCAGGTACCACAGCGCCGACAACGCCCACAGCACGATGGCGGCGTTCATCGGCGTGCTGGCGACATTGAACTCGGCGCGCGCGAGCAGGGCGCTGATCGCGAACACGATGAGCGGGATGCCGATGAAGTGCGTCGTGATGTTGCGGCGATCGCGGTGATAGGCGGCGTACTGCGCCATCAAGTCAAGGGCGGGGCGGAACAAGCTGGCCATGTGAGGGCTCCAACGCGGAGATGTTGGCTATGCTAGTCCAGCCCGGTGCGAGTACGTCGCGCATTGGTGCGCAAAACCTCCACAGATTCCCCAGTTGAGCCCTCACACGACAAGTCGCAGACAGCTGTTGATCGGCCTTGCGGCACTGGCCGGCTGTGCCAGCGTCCCCTTGGTGACACCGCCAGCGCCACCGCTTCCGGTCGACGGCGACAACGAACTGCGCGTGCTCGTCTATCGCGGCGGCACGGCCGCTCGGCTTGGCCACAACCATGTGCTGCGCGCCGGCGACCTGCGCGTGGACTGGCCCGCCGCCGGGCCGGCGCTGCGCTTTCGGCTGGACGCGCTGGCCATCGACCCACCGGTCTTGCGTGCCCGCCTGGGTGAGGCCTTTGCCAGCGCCGTGGACGACGACGCGCGTGCCGGTACGCGGGCCAATCTGCTGAAGGCACTGGATGCGGCGGTCCACCCGGAGGTGGTCGTGCGCACGCTGCAGCAGGTGGGCGAGGGCGGGCGGCGCGCGGTGGAGGCAGAGATCACGCTGCACGGCGTCTCGCGCCGGCAGTGGTTCGTCGTCGAGGTGCAAGGGCGTCGCGCGCGCGGCGAGGTCGTGATCCGGCAAAGCGACTTCGGCATCCACCCCTTCACGGTGCTGGGCGGGCTGCTGGCGGTGCAGGACGCCTTGATCGTGCAGTTTGACCTGTTACAGCCGTAGCAGCATCAGATCCTTGTCGAGCTTGCGGCCGTCGGGCAGGCGTATCGCGTCCGCAGTCGCCCGTAGCGCGTGAAGCCCACGCTCTCGTAGAGACCCACAGCGGCGTGGTTGCTGGTAGTCACGCTGAGGGTGACCTGCACCAGGCCTGCCGTGCCCTGCAGCCGTGCGATTGCGCCTGCCAGCAGTGCGCGGCCGATGCCGCGGCCACGGTGCGTGTCCGACACCATCATGCCGATGAGATGAGCGGTGTGCTGCACCTTGCGGCGCGACTCGCGCTCGCAGGTCAGCGCGCCGACGACACGACTGCCGTCCAGCGCCAGCAGCGTGAACAGGGTGGCGCCGCCCGAGCCACCGGCCAGGCGGCTGCGGTAGCTGGCCAGGTCGCGCTGGCGCTCGGTCTCGGCGTCGGAGGTGAAGGCCTCGGGGTGGCTGGTGAGCATTGCGTCGCGCAGCGCCTTGTAGGCGAGCAGGTCGGGCTCGAGCATGGGGCGTATGCAGACTTCAGTCATGCAGGTCGGCCAGGTGGTTGAGGTTGGCGAAAGCGGACTCGTCGCTGAAGTGGGCGACGCCGTGCGGCTGCGACAACATCCAGCGCAGTACGGCGCGGCCACCGGCTTGCAGGTGTTTCGCGAGCGGCTGGCGCAGGCGCGCGTGCAGCAGCGCGTGCGTGGGGTGCTCGCGTGCGGCTTGGGCAAACGCGAGGCCGTGAGCTTCAGCCTGTGCCAGCAGTTGCGCGGCCAGGTCCAGCGGCAGGTGAGGGGAGTCGCACGGCGCGGTGAGCAGCCAGGCGTCGTGGGGAAGGGCATTCAGGCCGGCCAGCATGCCCGCGAGCGGGCCGGCGAATTCGAGGCCGGGCGGGTCGGTGAGGACCGGATGGCCGAAGGCGGCGTAGGCGTCGAGGTTGCGGTTGGCGCTGATGAGCAGCTTGCCGGCCTGGGGTGCGAGGCGGGCCATGACGTGCGACACCAGCGGGCGACCGTCCAGCAGCTGCAAGCCCTTGTCCACGCCACCCATGCGACTGCCCCGGCCGCCGGCAAGGACGAGGGCGTAGAGCTCAGCCACCGATGTAGTGCATCTCGACGCGAGGTTCGCCAATGGCAGCCGCCGTGCCGCGCAGCTGCGAGTAGCGATCATCCCGGCCGCCCCACACGCCGGCAATTGCGTTCGCCAACTGCCCATCGCTGACCGGCTCGACCTCGCGCAGCAGCCCGCGCAAGTCGTGCCCACGAGCTGCGAACAGGCAGGTGTAGCGCCGGCCTTCGGTCGACAGCCGGGCGCGGTTGCAGTCGCTGCAGAAGGCCTGGGTCACGCTGGAGATGAAGCCCACCTCGCCGCCGCCATCGGCGTAGGCCCAACGCTCGGCGGTCTCGCCCACGGCGCTTTGCGACAGCGGCACGAGCGGCCATTCGGCCGCGATGCGGCGCTGGATCTCGCTGCTGGGCAGCACCTGGTCCATGCGCCAGCCGTTGGTGGCGCCGACGTCCATGTATTCGATGAAACGCAGCACGGCGCCGCTGTGCCTGAAGTGCCGCGCCATCGCGACGATCTGGTCGTCGTTGACGCCACGCTGCACGACCATGTTGATCTTGATCGGCCCCAGGCCCGCCGCCTGTGCGGCGCGGATGCCGGCCAGCACATCGGCCACGGGGAACCCGACGTCGTTCATGCGCTGGAAGACGGCGTCGTCCAGTCCGTCCAGACTGACCGTCAGGCGTTTCAGCCCCGCCGCCTTCAGCGTGGCGGCTTTCTTCACCAGCGTCGAACCGTTGGTCGTCAGCGTCAGGTCCAGTTCGCGGCCGTCGGGCGTGCGCAGTTCGGCCAGCATGCCGATCAGCGATTCGAGGCCCCGGCGCAGCGTCGGCTCGCCGCCGGTGATGCGCAGCTTCTCGACGCCCAGGCCGACGAAGACGCGCGCCAGCCGCGTGATCTCCTCAAAACTGAGGAGGTCGGCGTGGGGCAGGAATTCGTGGTGCTTGTCGAACACCTGCTTGGGCATGCAGTAGCTGCAGCGGAAATTGCAGCGGTCTGTCACCGAGATGCGCAGGTCGCGCAGCGGCCGCCCAAGGGTGTCAGCCAGCAATTGGCCGGGCTGCGCTGCAGGCGCCGTCGTCGGGACGCGCAGCAGGCGGGTGTCGTGCAAGGGAATCACGCGGACGGACATAGGGGAGCAATTGTGTCAGCCGCTCGCACTCCGAGGGGCTTGCGGTGGCTTCGAGGGCGCGTTTGAATGGGTGGGAATGACTCAGATCCTGCACCCCGACCTGCCGCACTTCATCGCCTTTGGTGAAGCATTGACGGATCTTGTCCGCACCGGGCCGGACCGATGGCGCAGCGCTTGCGGGGGGGCGCCATGGCAGGTGGCCATCGCGCTGTCCACGCTGGGCCAGTTGAGCGCCTTTGCCGGCGCGATCAGCAGCGACCCCTTCGGCGCCGACATCTGGCAGGCCAGCCAGGACGCCCACCTCGACATGCGCTTCATCCAGCAACTGCCCCGGCCGCCGCTGCTGGCCGTGACGCATGAGCTCGACCCGCCGCGCTGTTTCCTGCTCGGCCAGGACAGCGCCGACCTGCATTTCCGCCCCGAAGGCCTGCCTGCCGGCTGGGCGCGCTCGCTGCGTTGGGCTCACTTCGGCAGTCTGGGCCTGGTGCGCGAGCCGCTGGCGGGCCGGCTGCTGGCGCTGGCGCAGGCGCTGAAGGCCGAGGGCCGGCTGATCAGCTACGAGCCCAACTTTCGCTCGCCGCCGATGGAAGCGAGCTATGACGACACGCTGGAGCAGATGTGCCGGTTGGCTGACGTCATCGCGGTGTCGGAGGCAGACTTGCGCGGCCTGTTCCGTGTGCACGACTACCGGTCGGGGCTGGCTCAGATCGTCGCGTGGAACCCCAACACCTGGCTGCTGCTGACGCGCGGTGAGGTGGGCGCAGACGTCCGAGCGACGCTGTTCCACGGTGTGGAGGAATGCAGCGGCCTGCCGCCGTACGTGGACGTGGTGGACACCGTGGGCGCCAGCGATGTGGCCATGGCCGGCCTGCTCGACAGCCTGATGCGCGATGCGGGTGCGTCGGCCGAACGGCATCTGCGCTGGGCGCTGGCGGCACAGGCTGCAGCCTGCACGGCACCGGGCTTCGCGCCCCCCCGACCGGCCTTGGTGGCGGCGCTGGCAGACGCCGTCGAGATCGTTGAAACATAGGGGCTTCCTAGGGGCTTCCTAGGGACTTCCCTTGGGTCCCTTGTACCGAGGTGAATCGCCTTCTACGATTAACCGACCGGTCGGTAGGGAAACGTCAATGTCCGAAGTCTTGATCCAGGGCGAGCAGCACGGCGCCGTGCGTCTGCTGCGCCTGAACCGCCCCGAGGCGCTGAATGCCTTCACGGCCGCCATGCTGGTGCAGTTGCGCCAGGCGCTGGAGGCTGCTGCTGAGGATGGGGCGGTGCGTTGCGTGCTCATCACCGGCGCGGGCCGCGCCTTCAGCGCCGGCCAGGACTTGGGCGACCCGCAAGTGGCACCCAGCTCTGAGGCAGGCGCGGCGCCCAAGGACATCGGCCACATGTTGGAGCATTTCTACATCCCGTTGGCGCTGCGGCTGCGCAGCCTGCCGGTGCCGGTGGTGGCTGCTGTCAACGGCGTGGCGGCGGGGGCCGGCGCCAACATCGCGTTGAGCTGCGACGTCGTGCTGGCCGCAGAGAGCGCAAGCTTCATCCAGGCCTTCTCCAAGATCGGCCTGCTGCCCGACTGCGGCGGCACCTGGCTGCTGCCCCGGCTGGTGGGCCGCGCCAAGGCGCTGGAGCTGGCGCTGCTGGGCGACAAGATCAAGGCTTCGGAGGCCGAGCGGCTGGGAATGATCTCGCGTGTGGTCCCCGACACCGAACTGCAGGACGCCGCCATGGCGCTGGCGCAGAAGCTGGCCGGCATGCCGACCAGGGCGCTGGTCGAGACACGCCGGGCTTTGGACGACGCGATGAAGCTGGACTATGAGCCGGCGTTGAAGCGCGAGGCCGTGCTGCAGAGCCAGTTGGGTTTTGCTCACGACTACCTGGAAGGCGTGGCGGCCTTCATGGACAAGCGCAAGCCTGAGTTCAAGGACCGCTGATGGACGCACAAGCCGTCGCCGAGAAGGTCCGCGAGGTCATGCTCGCAGACGATGCCGCGACCAAGATGCTGGGCATGCAGATTGCCGAGGTCGCACCCGGCCGCGCGGTCGTCACGATGACGGTGCGGGCCGACATGCTGAATGGCTTCGCCATCTGCCACGGTGGATTGATTGCCACGCTGGCGGACTCGGCCTTCGCCTTTGCCTGCAACGCCCGCAACGCACTCACGGTGGCGTCGGGGTTTGGCATCGACATCCTGAAGAGCGCCAAATTGGATGATCAGCTGACGGCGACGGCGCAGGAGATCTCTCTGGCCGGCCGCACCGGGCTGTACGACGTCGCGGTTCGCAACCAGAGCGGCGACCTGATTGCCATGTTTCGCGGTCGTTCCTACCGCCTGGGTGAGAGAAAGGTTTTCGAGGCATGACCGTCCAGACACCCGCCCCCGGCGAGCTTGAAGCCATCGAGACCGCCAGCCGCGACGAGTTGCAGGCGCTGCAGCTCGAGCGCCTGCGCTGGAGCCTGCAGCACGCCTACGACAACGTGCCGCACTACAAGGCCAGCTTCGATGCGGCCGGCGTGCATCCGTCCGATCTGAAGGCGCTGGCGGACCTGGCCCGGTTCCCGTTCACGACCAAGCACGACCTGCGCGCCAACTACCCGTTCGGCATGTTCGCGCTGCCGCGCCAGCACCTGGCGCGCATTCACGCGTCATCCGGCACGACGGGCAAGCCCACCGTCGTCGGCTACACACTGAAGGACATCGACAACTGGGCCAACCTCGTCGCCCGTTCCATCCGCGCCGCAGGCGGCCGCGCGGGCGACCTGGTGCATGTGGCCTATGGCTATGGCCTTTTCACCGGCGGCCTTGGCGCCCACTACGGGGCCGAGCGGCTGGGCTGCACGGTCATCCCGATGAGCGGCGGCCAGACCGAGAAGCAGGTGCAGCTGATCACCGACTTCAAGCCGGACATCATCATGGTGACGCCCAGCTATATGCAGGTGCTGGTGGAGGAGTTCACCCGCCAGGGGCTGGACGCGCGCGAGTCGTCGCTCAAGGTCGGCATCTTCGGCGCCGAGCCCTGGACCGAGGCCATGCGCCGCGACATCGAGGCCAGCGCCGGTATCGACGCGGTGGACATCTACGGCCTCTCGGAAGTGATGGGTCCGGGCGTCGCCAGCGAGTGCGTCGAGAGCAAGGACGGCCCGGTCGTCTGGGAAGACCACTTCTACCCGGAGATCATCGACCCCGACACGGGCGAGGTGCTGCCTGATGGATCAGAAGGCGAGCTGGTTTTCACGTCGCTGACCAAGGAAGCGATGCCCGTCATCCGCTACCGCACGCGCGACCTGACGCGTCTGCTGCCGCCTACCTCAAGGGCCATGCGCCGCATGGGCAAGATCGTCGGCCGCAGCGACGACATGCTCATCATCCGCGGCGTCAACCTGTTCCCCACCCAGGTGGAGGAGCTGGTGCTGCAGGAGAAGGGGCTGGGCGGGCAGTACCAGCTCGTGGTCACGCGCGAGGGGCATCTGGACGAACTGCTCATCCGCTGCGAGCTGGCGCTGGGCGCCACCGACGACGGCATAGCCAAGCGCCTGTCCGAGCGCATCAAGAACCTGATCGGTGTCACCGCGACGATCAACGTGGAGCCGAACAACGCCATCGAGCGCACACTGGTCGGCAAGGCCCGGCGCGTGGTGGACCAACGCAAAAAACAAGGAGCTTGAGATGTACACACAAGCGATGGACCTGATGGCCCGCGAGGCCAAGCCCAAGGTCGTGAAGTCTGCGGAAGACCTGCAGCGCGAAGAAGCGTTTGAAGCGCGCATCGACGCCGGCGACTTCATCGAGGCCAAGGACTGGATGCCCGAGCATTACCGAAAGACGCTGGTGCGGCAGATCAGCCAGCACGCGCACAGCGAGATCGTCGGCATGCTGCCCGAGGGCAACTGGATCACGCGCGCGCCCACGCTCAAGCGCAAGGCCATCCTGCTCGCCAAGGTGCAGGACGAGGGCGGCCACGGCCTCTACCTCTATGCCGCCGCCGAGACGCTGGGCACCAGCCGCGACGAGATGACCGAGGCGCTGCTGTCAGGCAAGGCCAAGTACAGCTCCATCTTCAACTACCCCACGCTGACCTGGGCCGACATCGGCGTCATCGGCTGGCTGGTGGACGGCGCGGCCATCATGAACCAGGTGCCGCTGTGCAGGTGTTCGTATGCGCCGTATGCGCGGGCCATGATCCGCGTCTGCCGCGAGGAGAGCTTTCATCAGCGCCAAGGCTATGAAAGTCTGCTGACGATGATGACCCACGGCACGCCGCAGCAGAAGGCCATGGTGCAGGACGCCGTGAACCGCTGGTGGTGGCCATCGCTGATGATGTTCGGCCCGGCGGACAAGGACTCGCCCAACTCAGAGCAGAGCATGCGCTGGGGCATCAAGCGCGTCACCAACGACCAGCTGCGCCAGAAGTTCGTCGACGCGACCATCCCGCAGGCCGAGATCCTCGGCGTGACGGTGCCGGACCCGGCGCTGAAGTGGAACGCCGAGCGCGATTCCTACGACTTCGGGGACATCGACTGGAGCGAGTTCTGGCGTGTGGTTGGCGGCGAAGGCCCGTGCAACCGCGAGCGCCTGTCCGCCCGCAACAAGGCCTGGGACGACGGCGCCTGGGTGCGCGATGCGGCGCTGGCCCATGCGCGCAAGCAAGCCACCAAGGCCCAGGCGGCCTGAGGAAACGAGAGATGAGCAATCCGAAGAACGAATGGCCGCTGTGGGAAGTGTTCGTGCGCAGCAAGGCCGGCCTGGACCACAAGCATTGCGGCAGCCTGCACGCGGCCGACGCACCCATGGCCATCCAGATGGCGCGTGACGTCTACACGCGCCGGCAAGAGGGCACGAGCATCTGGGTTGTGCGCTCCGAGCAGATCGTCGCCAGTGACCCGACCGAGAAGGGCAGCCTGTTCGACCCGGCCGACGACAAGGTCTATCGCCATCCGACGTTCTATGAACTGCCGGACGAACTGAACCACATGTGATGGACGCCAAGCTCAACTACGTGCTCCGCCTGGCGGACACCTGCCTCATCCACAGCCAGCGGCTGTCCGAATGGGCCGGCCACGCGCCCGTGCTGGAGGAGGACCTGGCGCTGTCCAACATCGCGCTGGATCTGCTGGGCCAGGCACGTGCGCTGCTGACCTACGCCGGTCAGATCGAAGGTGCCGGCCGTGATGAAGACCAGCTCGCCTTCCTGCGCGAGGAGCGTGACTACCGGAATATCGTGCTTGTCGAACTGCCGAACGCCGCAGCCAGCCCCAGCGACGGCAGCGGCGGGCGTGACTTCGCGCTGACGACCGTGCGCAACGCGGCCGTGGCACTCTGGCTGGAGCTGCTTTGCGGGCGCTTGCAAGCCAGCGCGGACATCGAGCTGGCCGGCATCGCCGCCAAGTCGCTGAAGGAAGTGCGCTACCACCGCCAGCATGCCAGCGACTGGGTCGTGCGACTGGGCGACGGCACGGCGGAGTCGCAGGCGCGCATGCAGGCCGCGCTGAATGTGCTGTGGCCCTACGTCAACGAGCTGTTTGCCGCCGAGGGCGTGGACGGTGTCGGCCCGGCCTGGAGCGAGCTGGAGGCTGAATGGCGCGCCCGGTGGGCCACATTGATGCAGGAAGCCACGCTGACTCTGCCGCGCGACAGCGCGATGCAGCCGCGCGGCATAGACGGCATCCACAGCGAGCACATGGGCCACCTGCTGGCGACGATGCAGCATCTGCAGCGCGCCTACCCCGGAGGCGTGTGGTGAACCTGGACAGCGCCCGTGCCAAGCTCGCTGCCGTGCCCGACCCCGAGATCCCGGCGATCAGCTTGGTGGAGCTGGGCATCGTGCGCGATCTGCGCGAGACGGCGTCGGGTGTGGAGGTGGTGCTGACGCCCACCTACAGCGGCTGCCCGGCGACGGAGCTGATCGCCGATGACGTGCGCGCGGCCCTGGCGGAGTTTGGCGACGTGACCGTCACGATGCAGCGTGCGCCGGCCTGGAGCACCGACTGGATCACGCCCGAGGGCCGCGAGAAGCTGCAACGGTACGGCATCGTGCCGCCGCAGTGCAGCGGCGAGCAGGCCATCCGCATCGTGCCGAGCTTGCGCTGCCCGCGTTGCGACAGTGGCAAGACCGAACAGCTGTCACGTTTTGGCTCTACCGCATGCAAGTCAACGTGGCGCTGCATCGAGTGCCTCGAACCTTTCGAATACTTCAAACCCATCTGAGATGGCACTCCACTTTCACCCCCTGCGTGTGAGCAGCGTCGAGCGCGACACCGACGACGCCATGGTCGTCGGCTTCGAGGCGCCCGCCGAGGGCTTCGATTTCGAGCCCGGCCAGTACCTGACGCTGCGCGCCAGCGTCGGCGGCAAGGAGCTGCGCCGCAGCTACTCGATTTGCTCCGACCGACGCCTGCAGGTCGGCATCCGCCGCGTCGACGGGGGCGCGTTCTCGACCTGGGTGCATGAGCAGCTCAAGGCCGGCGACGTCATCGAGTCCTACCCGCCGCAGGGCCGCTTCGTCCTGCCCGCGTCCGGCGAGGATCGCCACGTCCTCTTCATCGCGGGGGGCTCGGGCATCACGCCCATCATTGCGCTGCTGACCGCGCTGCTGGAGCGTGAGCCGACCGCCCGTGCGACGCTAATCTATTCGAACCGTCGCACCGCGTCGACGATGTTCAAGGAAGAGCTCGAAGACCTGAAGAACCGCTTCATGACGCGGCTGTCGTTGCACCTGGTCTTCAGCCGCGAGGTGGTGGACGCGCCGCTGTACGGCGGCCGGCTGGATGCCGGCAAGCTGAGCGCCTTCCTTGCCGGGCCGGTGCCGGCGGCAAGCCTGGACGCGGTGTTCATCTGCGGGCCGTTCGAGATGAATGACCAGGCCGAGGCGGCGTTGCTGGGGCATGGCGTGCCGGCCGAGCGCATCCACATCGAGCGTTTCGGCACGCCGGAGACGCTGGCGGGCCGACCCGTGCCGCACGAGGTCAAGCCGGGCGACGCGCCCCAGGCCCGTGTGACCGTCATCCGCGACGGGCTGTCGCGCGAGATCGAGTTCTTCTCGACCGACCCCAGCTTGCTCGATGCCGCAGCGCGTGAGGGGATGGACGTGCCGTTTTCCTGCAAGAGCGGTGTGTGCTCGACCTGCCGCTGCAAGCTGGTGGAGGGCCAGGTGCGTATGGACAAGAACTTCGCGTTGGACAAGGCCGAGGTCGCGGCAGGGTTCATCTTGAGTTGCCAGGCGCATCCGTTGACGGAGCGGGTGGTGATTTCGTTTGATGAGCGGTGAGATGCGTCGGGTTGATTTGGTGTTCTTCGTGAGGCCCAGCCGGGAGTTCGCCCCGGCGGGCGACCTTCTTTGGCTTCGCCGAAACCTTCGGTTTTCTGAGCGACCAGAAAGAAGGCAAAGAGTCGCCCCTGCTCCGTCGCCCCTCGCTGCGCTCGGGGTCCCCTGCGATGCTCGAACGGCGAGGCCCGCCCGGAACTCGCTTCGCTACGCTGCGC
>Ga0187844_10001532_pt1 | contig 17490 bp, 15 predicted proteins | sample SpaLakP09_SKY_50_FD_134517 | JGI IMG/M metagenome (GOLD analysis project Ga0187844, IMG submission 134517) | Oligotrophic lake water microbial communities from Sparkling Lake, Wisconsin, USA - SP09_SKY_50 | ecosystem: Environmental > Aquatic > Freshwater > Lake | place: USA: Sparkling Lake...
CTGGCGGGAAAGTTAGCGTGCCGCTGCGCGAACTGACCGTGAGATTCAAATCAGACGGCTACGCATGTAGAACTGCCCGGTGATGGCTTGCGGACGGGGGTTCAATTCCCCCCGGCTCCACCAATATAGCTTCCGGCAAGGTCCGGAAAAGTCCAAAAGGCCCTAAGTAATCAACGACTTAGGGCCTTTTTGTTGTCCGGCTGGGTGCGAGAACTTCCAGCGACATCCGCTGATCGCAGCAAGAACTTCTGCAAGAACTCCATAATCGGGCTCTTGCAGTTTCAAAGTTCTTGCACCCGGAAGGTTAGCGCAGTGGCCAAATATCTGATTCCGTCTGACAAGACGCTCAAGGCGATCAAGTCAGACGATGAGCGCAAGCGGATCAACGACGGTGAGGGGCTGTACCTTCAGCTTTTCGTCAATGGTGGTTCTCATGGCTGGCGCTTTGCATACAGCCATGCCGGGCGCCGCAACATCCTCAGCTTGGGCACGTACCCCGACACGGGCCTGTCTCTGGCCCGTCAGAAGGCTGACGAAGCCCGCAAACTGGTGGCTGAAGGGAAGGACCCCAGCGCTGTGCGGCAAGAGGCTAAGGCGGCTGCTCAGCGAAAGTGGCAAGCTGAGCGTCTGGCGGACGCCGGGCTGCCGCCCGTTGGGAGCTTTGAGGCCGTGGCCCGCGACTGGCTCAAGACCGTGCACGAAGTCAAGGTGAGCGCTGGCCATGCTGAGCGGACACGCATCCGCTTGGAACAAGACGCATTCCCGTGGATAGGTCGCAAGCCCATTGCAGACTTGGAAGCGCCCGAGCTGCTGGAAATGCTGCGGCGGGTCGAGGCCCGGGGCGCGATTGAAACTGCCCACCGGATCAAGGACGCATGCGGCCAGGTCTTCCGCTACGGAGTGGCTACGGGGGCCTGCAAGCGCAACCCGGCCGCCGATCTGAAGGATGCCATGCAGCCAGTCCAGACCCGGCACCATGCGGCCATTGTTGACCCGGTACAGGTGGGCAAGCTGCTTCGCGACATGCGGGAGTACCAAGGGCATGCCGTCACTCGCGTGGCGCTGGAGCTGTCAGCCTTGCTGTTGCTTCGCCCAGGTGAACTGCGGCACATGGAATGGGCCTGGGTGGATCTGGCCGGGGCCTTGCTGACGATCCCGCCCGAGGTGATGAAGCGCAAGAAGGCGGACAAGACAGACGGTCCTCCGCACTTGGTGCCGCTGCCGTCTCAGGCCGTGGCCTACCTGAACGAGTTGCACGCCCTGACCGGCACCGGGCGCTTTGTCTTCCCGGCCTTGACCAGCGGGCAGCGGTGCATGAGCGAAAACACTGTGCGCAGCGCCCTGCGCCGCCTGGGCTACGGCAATGAGGACATGACGGCGCACGGCTTCAGGGCGACGGCACGGACCATGATTGCTGAGCGCCTGGGTGTCGCGGCGGAAGTCATCGAAGCTCAGCTAGCCCATGCCGTCGCGGATGCCCTTGGACGGGCCTACAACCGCACCCAGTACCTTGAGCAGCGGCAAGCCATGATGCAGGCATGGGCGGACTACCTGGACAAGTTGCGAAAGGGTGCAGTAGTTGTGTCCCTTGCCGGGCGGGCAGCATGAATGAAACTGACTTGGTCTCGAAGGTGATCGACCGCGCCCTTGCTGAAATGACCATAGCGCATGCAAGGCGGCGGGTAGCCGAGCAATCAGGCGCCTCTGGAGGTGATGTCACCCGCGACGATTTGGCCCCGCAACATTTCCACTATGCCTATTCGGCAATGGTTGAGACGCTGTCGAAAAAACTAGCCAGCATTACTGAACCGTGCGCCTCAGACGATGACTTAGCCCTGCGGGAGCGGGTTTCTGCACTGACGGACAACCCCATGAGCGAGCGCCCATCTGAAATTTTTGAAGAGCTGTGCAAACGGATCGGCGAGGTATACAGGGAGGAACCTACACCCGCTGAGATTCTGGCGACCCCTGCTACGGTGGATCTTGTCCGTTACATGATCGGCGCCTCCCGTTCGTACCTTGACCGACGGCGGACAAGGACGGAGTCGGAAGCGAAGTCGTTAGCTCATGCAATGCGTGCAGCAAACCCAGGTGGTACCCCCGGCAAGCTCCATCGACTCGGGCCTGAAATGGTCGCAGTGGCGTCGGACGCGCGTGTAGGGGCTCTCAAGCAACGTCTTGGTGTCGATATGGCAGACAAGGCAGCGATCGAGGCCGCGTACAAGGTATTTCGCCGAGAAAATGAGCTGAAAGGAGAAGTACCCGGTGACAAGGAATGCAGAACCGGAAAGCGAACGGTCGCGAAGTTTCTTACCGTTAGAGGGTGCCTTACCTCGCGTGAGTGACTAGTAATTCGTCGAATTACCCCCCTTACAGAGCGTGGCCACCGTCGGCACCATTCGGTCTTCTTTAACTCCCATAGGGACCGACGATGACCGAACGACTGCTGCGCCTCCCGGACGTAATGGAGGCAACTGGCCTGAGCAAGAGCACGCTGTACGACCTTCAGCGCACTGGCCGATTCCCCCAGGCGCGCCGAATCTCTCCGCGCTGCGTGGCCTGGAACAGCGCCGCTATTCAGGCTTGGATCAACTCTCGTGGCGAACGCAGCCATCCTTGCGCCTAATTGCGTCGTTGCCGCGCACCGTCTCGGGCGAATAGTTCGCCCTGGCTGCCGCTGAACCGCACGGCGCGGTATTTCCCCAACTAGTTTCAAAACACCGCTCTCAGAGCGTCTGGGCGGAGCCATGCCCGCCCGCTATCAACTAAGGAAAACCCACATGGGAATGCACGTTCACCATTTCGACGAAGAAGAGTTCGCCGCCATCCTGATGCAATCAGAAATCATCCACAGCGCCACCAGCGAAGCTCGCGTGACAACACACACGGCGCACTACTTAGGCCGCCCGGTGATCCTGATCGCATACCCGCACAAGGCAGGCGGCGTCCTGATCGAGCAGACAGCCCCTGAAGAGGTAGGGCAGCACGTGATGGCCCTGGACGCCCTCAAGCGCGGCCTGATTGACCCTCCCGCCACCGCTGAAGCTGGCCGTCAGGTCGCCCCGGTCGGCGCCGGCTTCATCGCGCTGGAAGAAGTTCCCCAGGCCACCGTAGACGCCCTGAACTGCTTCTACATCGTCACCGATGAGATCTGGGCAGAAGAACTCATGCGGACCCGCATCATCCAAACGGATGAGCCCGCAGGGCACGCCCTCATTCACACCGGAGTGCGAGACGACGGACAGCCCATTGTCCTGATCCAGGTCGACGCCGTCTTTCTGATCGTCCTGCCCTGGGTGAAGGAATGACAGACCGCCGGCCCAGTGAGACTATCAATCCCGCCAGCACCCTTCGGGAATGGCGGGATCAGATGACGCTGGAGCAGCGGGCAAAACTTGAAGCGGCGCAAGCCGCTTTTTCTTTACTCTCCGTCGACCAGCTACGAAGTCAGAACTCCGAGCTTTTCAAGGAGCCGCTGTCCCCGCACGTTCCACGACCCATCGCGCTGTTGTGGCTGATCAATCTGGAACTGACCAAACGGGGCATTGGTCCCCGGTGGCGCGGCGCACCGGCCTATATCGCCCCAGAGGCAGCGCCAGCCCTCCCGCCGCTGGCGCTGGTGACCGGACAACCCCGCCCGATGAGCTACGCCGACCGCGGGCGCGCCATGCTGCGATGGATCGACTTGGAATGGCTGTGCTGCCAGCTTGGGCCAGACCACACGCCCGAGCAAGGCAGTTGGCGGGACATTTTCAAGTGGGGTTTGAGCGAGGGAGTTGCCACCCAGATTGCGCACTCACCGTCGAACCCGCACAGGCTCACTGAGCGCCTGGGCGTGTCAGACATGGACTGCTTCGCGCTTCGGGGTCTGTTCACTCAGGGGTGTGCAAAGCGCCTCAAGACCTTGAACAGCAAGCGCCTGAAATCGGCACGCGGCGCCCTGCTTCGTGACGCTGACCTGACCCCAGATCAACGCACACGGCGTCTGCTTTGGATTGAAGCGATTGAGCTCGCTGACGGGAGCCCCACAGACGCAGCCCGCTACTTTGGATGGATGACCGGCACGCGCCCGAGCAGGCAGTCAGCGGCGGAGATGCGGAAAAAACTCGCAAGTCAGCTTGGTTTCCGGACCGGCTGCTGGCGTCAAAAATGACTGGTTTTTACTCTGCACTCACCCCCGCTCCCCACCCTCCGGGTGGGGTGGTGCAGCCAGACCAGCCAGCGCCCGCAATCACCGATGAACACGGGTCAAACTCAAATTTACCTACCTGACAAGCGGTACCTGACAGGGCTACCAGAAGACGCATTTCGGCATCTTGTTTAACTTGAAAGAAGTGCAGCAAAAGCGATACGTCGTCGAAGAGTTCCGCGCAAACAGTCAGGCTCCATTGGCGGGCATTAAAGTCGGCGACACAGTGCTGGAGGCGGACGGCATGCAGATTGGCGATCCCAGACTGACCAAACTCTTCTTCGAGAGTCCTGCCGGGACAAAAGTAACGCTGTTCATTCGCCGGGGAGACGAAAGGTTTCCGGTCGAGGTTGCGACGGTGGAGTCTCGATAGCCACAACCAGGCAAACGATGCCCACAAGTAAGCTATAGGCAACTGGCTCACCCAATGTTGGGTAGAAACGAAAAACGGAGCCAGAGGGCCTGTTTTTACCTACTACTTGGGGGCGGGGGCAACTGCCCGGTAAGTTTCAATAGTTCGAAAATCCCGGCGCGGTGAATCCGATGATTTGCGAGTCGCTCCATGTTTCGAGTTTTTGCAGGCCAATCGCACTTCCTGAATGGTAGGACTAGTGCAGTAGGTGGATGCTGGGTCCCGGGCTGAAACGGGGTGCAGTCGCCCGGCCACTGCAAGAACTTTTGCAAGAACTTTTGCGCTGGAAATTGAAGGCGCCAGTGTTCATGGTGCTTTCAAGCAACAGTTCAAGTGACCCCGGCACCAATATCCAGTTCGCTGATTTTCGCGAGCATCGAAAGGCCCAAGTTGCGCGACAACTTGGGCCTTTTTCTTTTTGCGCATGGTCGTTTGTGCTTTTCGGCTACTCGCTGGCCTGAATTGGTTTGGCGGGGTGGTGTCGCTTGTTCCGGAGGGATGTAGCTCCGATATGGCACTTTTCACCCTCTGTTCAAGGGGGCAGGGCTTGGGCCCTGTTGGGGATCAAATGCCGCGCTCGATCAGATGATGGCGGGGCGTGAGTTTGACTCAGCCTTTTCGCTTCATGCCTGTGGTAGCGTGTCGCGCTTTGATGCGTTTGCGGCCCGTGGGCTCGGCTGTATAGCTGAGACGGCTGCGCCTTCGCCAATGTGGCTGGTGCTGTTTCCTGGATAGAAAAAGAGATTGCTTGTGAAAAACAACTTTGCAAAGTCTGTGATTGGGTCCGTGGTGTTGGCTGCGTTGATGGCGGGATGCTCCAGTGAAACGCCCGAAAAACTGGTGGGCTCCGCCAAGTCCTATCTTGAAAAGAATGATCGCAAGGCTGCTTTGATTCAGTTGAAGACGGCGATTCAGAAAAATGGCAATTTGTCTGAAGCTCGGTTCTTGCTGGCCAAGACTTTGTCGGAAATGGGTGACCAGGACGGCGCATTGATCGAATTGAGCAAGGCGGGCCAATTGGGCTACCCGGACGAGGAGGTTCAGCCGCTGGAGGCGAGGGTGCTGATTCTTCAGGGGGATATGGAGCGCGTGTTGAGCCGCTTTGCGGCCGTGACTTTGAAGCCTCCGGTTGCTCAAGCCGACTTGCAGACCTCCCTGGCGGTGGCGTATTCCGCCCAAGGGCGTTTGCCGGAGGCGCGAAAGGCTGTGGACCAAGCGTTGGTGGCCGTGCCAAAGTACGTCCGCGCTCGTTTGGTGGAATCTCGGCTGAAGGCGGCCGAAGGTCACTTCGACACAGCTTTTTCTCAAGTGGAAGCCTTGGCCAAGGAAGAACCCCAGCGCAGTGATGTTTCGCTGCTTCTGGGAGAGTTCCTCGAATTCAAGGGGGAGGCTGCTGCGGCCGTCAGCGCTTACCGAAAGGCGGTGGACCTGGACGCCATGAACTACGTGGCCAAGAGTCGCGCCATCGCAGCACTTATCCAGCAACAGGATTACAAATCAGCACAAACGGTCTGGGACTCCATGCAGTCCAAGATCCCGAACAACCTCAATACGGCCTACTTTGGGGTGCTGCTTGCCTTCGAGCGTGGCGATATGAAGCTGGCGGAAGATCGCCTTCAGCCTCTGCTCAAGCGAGCTGCGGACAGCGGCAAGGTCCTCTACTTGGCCGGTGCGATCAGCTTTCAAAAAGGTGCAATGACCCAGGCCGAAACCTATCTCGGTAAGGCCATGAGCACGGATTTGGGTGAGTCCTCGCCTGGCGTGCGCGCACTCTTGGCGCGTGTTCTGATTCGAATCGGCAATCCAACAAAGGCCTGGACCTTGGTGAAGCCCTTTTTGGAGCGGCCGCCTCTCGACCCGGAGATCGTGGCCGTTGGTGCTGAAGCCAGCCTCAAGTTGGGTGAGTTTGCCCGAGCTGAGTCGCTCTTCAAACAAGTCATGCAATTGAATCCCAAGGATGCCCGCGCCCGCACCTACCTTGCAGTGGACAAGCTCAAAAAGGGCGAAGTTGAATTGGGCATTCAGGAGTTGCGTGCGATTTCGGAAAAAGAGAAGGCCGTCACCGCCGATTTAGCGCTGATCAGCTCCTTGATGGGCAAGAAAGACTATGCGCGCGCACTTGAGGCGGTTGCCGTGCTGGAGAAGAAGGAGCCGCAGCGTCCCGACGCGGCAAACCTGCGCGGTCAAATCGAGGTTCAAAAAGGCAGCGCGGACAAGGCTCGCGTGGCATTTGAGGCGGCGCTGAAGATCGATTCGCAGTCCTTCCCTGCGGCGCGTGGCTTGGCTGATCTCGACCTGAAGGAGCGAAAGATTGAGGCGGCGATTGCCCGTTTTGATCGCATGGCCACGGAGAACCCCAAGAACCTGCAGGCGCGTATGGCCGCCATCGGGCTGCGGGCACAGCGGGGTGCTGCTCCAGCTGAATTGGCTGGCCTGCTCGAAGAAACAGTGAAAGCCCTTCCTAGAGAGATTTCTCCGCGCGAGCATTTGTCTGGAATTTACCTGGAGCAGAACAACGTCAAGAAGGCGCTGACTCTGGCTCAGGACACGGCCACGCAGTTCCCGGGGCGTCCGGAGGCTTTGCGAATTCTGGGTACTGTTCAAATGGCCGGACGCGACTTCAATCAAGCGGAGGCCAGTTATGGCAAGTGGGCGGCTCTGCAGCCGAATTCAGTCGCGCCCTTGATGGCCTTAGGTCGACTGTATGTGGGGAAGGGTGAGCCTGCTCAAGCGCTTGCGGTTCTGAAGAAGGCTTTGCAGATACAGCCTCAATTCCAGGAGGCGCAGGCGGCCATGGCGTCGGTCTTGGTGGGTTCGGGGCGTGGCGACGAGGCTGAGAAACTCTGTTTGCAAATTCAGCGCGAGCAGCCCAAGAATTATTTCGGCTACGCCCTGGCCGGGGATGTAGCGGCCTTTCAAAAGTCATGGCCAGCGGCGGTGCGTTGGTACAAGCAAGACCTGAATGTTGACTTCCGTCGCAGTGAAGTGGCGATGAAGCTCCACAAGGCCTTGCTCAGCGGCAAAGAATTGGACGCGGCCGACAAGTTCGCTCAAGAGCGCAGCAAGGCGTATGGCACAGATGCCTTGTTCCTGTTCTATCTCGGGGGTGTGGAACTGGCCCGCTCTCGCCCTGAGCAGGCAGAGCGCTGGTATGCCCAGGTGCTCACCTTGCAACCCGAAAACGTGGCGGCCTTGAACAATCTTGCGACGCTGGCGCTCAAGCGCAAGGATGGCAAGGCGAGAGAGTATGCGGATAAAGCCCTGGCATTGCAGCCCAATAGTCCGGGCGTCATGGACACCGTCGCTGATGTCTATGCCGCCGCTGGTGAGTACTCAAAAGCTGTGGAACTCCAGCAGAAGGTTGTGGCATTGATGCCGGGTAGTTCAGAGTTTCGGTTGAATCTGGCCCGGCACCTGCTTGCCGCAGGGCAGAAAGACCAGGCGCAGACGCAGCTGAAGAAGTTGGTCGCGGATGATCCGGCGTTTGCGAGCAGGGCTGAGTTCAAGGCTGTTCAGTCAAAACTGTGAATATGCCTTGTCGAGATTCTTTACAGGCTTGGGCGTCGCAGTAGATTTCCGAGCGACTTCTATGTCTAAGTTATTGTTTTTAAAGGAATTTTTCTTCTTGGCATGATGCATGCATTTCAGTAGCCAGGGAACGATTCCCACCAATCTCAGGAGAAATACCATGAAAGCAACGAAGAAGTTTCTGTCCGGTTTGAGCCTGCTGGCTTTGCTGGGTTCGGCCAACGCTGCAACATTCAACACCCCTGACGGTGTTCTCAACAACTTTGGTGGCTTCGACTGGACCTCGTCCGCGTCGGTGCTGGTCAAGGGCTATGACATCCGTGCAAGCCAGCCCGGCAACTTTGCTGGCAAGCAAGACATCATCGACGTGTACTACAACTCGTTTGCAAACGCTGTTCTGGATGCCAACGGCGGCACCTTCACAACAGCGGGTCTGGTCAAGGGTACAGGCGGTGCAGGTTATGAAATCACGGTCACGGCTCATTTCCAAGAAGTGGTGACTTGCGTCGATGCGGCTTGCACCTTTGTGACCATCACCCCGCTGACTGGCACCTGGGGTATCTACCTGGACACATCTGCCGATGCCAATTTGCTGAATCAAAGCGGTTTTGGTGATGGCGTGAACATTCTGAGCGGTGTGTTCACCGGTGGTCAGACCGTGTCCACCGGGCAGGCTGCGGTCAATCCGGGTACGGGTACGACTCTGGCCAGCGTCCAGGGCAACACGACCTCCACCAACAATGCCTTCATCAACCCGAATCTGAACGGCACCACCGTGTCGTCGACCCTGTCCTTCGGCCCCAAGCTCGCGACCAATGGCCCGAATGGCACTTGGGTTCAGCCGACCAGCTGGCAAGGTAGCGGCATCGGCGGCAGCGGCAATGGCGTGCCTGCCATTGGCGGCAATCAGCGTGACTTCGTGGGCCAGGCTGACGCCAGCCAGTCCTTCTTCTTCAGCGTTCCGGAGCCGACTTCTTTGGCTCTGACCGGCTTCGCGCTGCTGGGTCTGGGTCTGTCGGCTCGTCGTCGCAAGCAAGCTTGAGAGACGGTAGCTGTTCAACCATGGCCTTGTGGCCGCGGTTGATCTGGCAGTGAAAAAGGGTGCTTCGGCACCCTTTTTTTGTTTGTGACTGATTTCACGAAATTGCAAGTCCATCCCTTGGTTGCGGGTGTCGGATGGGTTGTCAATGCCATCCCTAGTTCTTGGGGGTGTGTTTGCTGATTATTCCTAAGTTATTGATATTTAAGGATAATTTTGTTTCGGCATGAATGGTGCTAATGAATGGTGAAGATGAGACATCTCTCTCTTTGTATCTTTCGGAGCATCTGATGAAAGCAAGTAAAAAATTCCTGGCTGCGGCCGCCCTTGTGGTTGGCGTGGCTTCGGCTCAAGCAGCGACCTTTGTGACCCCTTATGGCGTCTTGAACAACTTTGGTGGCTTCGACTGGACCTCGTCGTCGTCGGTGTTGGTTAAGGGCTATGACATTCAAGCCGGTTCAGCACTGGCGCTCGGCAACTTTGCCGGCAAGCAAGACGTCATCGACGTGTACTACAACTCGTTCGCAACGGCGGTTCTTGATGCCAACGGCGGCACGTTCTCGACGCCCAACCTGATCAAGGGTACAGGCGCAGCCGGTTATGAAATCACGGTCAAGGCTCACTTTCAAGAAGTGGTGACGTGCGCCGTTGCCGATTGCAGCTTTGTGACCATCACTCCGCTGACTGGCTCTTGGAATATCTACCTGGACACATCCGCCGATGCCAATCTGGTGAGTCAGTCCGGTTTTGGTGATGGCGTGAACATTCTGAGCGGTGTGTTCACCGGCGGTCAGACCGTGTTCACCCAGCAGGCTGCTGTCAATCCGGGTACGGGCACCACCTTGGCAAGCATCCAGGGCAGCACGACTGCGACGAACAATGCCTTCATCACCCCGAATCTTGAGGGCACCTCGGTGTCGTCGACCCTGTCCTTCGGCCCCAAGGGCGCGGCCAACGGCCCGAACGGCACCTGGGTTCAGCCGACCAGCTGGCAAGGCAGCGGCATCGGCGGCGGCGCCGGTAATGGCGTGCCTGCCACCGGCGGCAACCAGAAGAACTTCATTGGCCAAGCCGATGCCAGCCAGTCCTTCTTCTTCAGCGTGCCTGAGCCTACTTCCTTGGCTCTGACCGGCTTCGCCTTGCTGGGCCTGGGTTTGACGGCCCGCCGCCGCAAGCAGGCTTGATGTTGCGGATGCTGCGAGCTTCGACCTTGGGCTGAAAGTTCGCGGCGGCACAGTTCAAAAGAGGGTGCTTCGGCGCCTTCTTTTGCATGGTTGAAGTCGTTCTTGGAGTTGCCATTGCTTCAGTGTGGGTGGATCAGCAACTCATCCAGTGGCCTGCGCAGTGAGCGGGAGCTGGCAGGCTCACTGGCGCCTAGCCGCCCCATGAAGACTGATCGATGGGCGGGCTCTCTGCCCAAGAGTTGTTCCAATTCAAGCTTCACTTGCTCGGCCAGTGCATGCAGGCCAGGTTTGTGTGAAAACGGCCGCCCCTCCCGGGCGTAGCGAGAAAAGACCAAGGGCGTGATTTCGGGCTGCAACTGCAGGCCCAGCTGAGTCGCTGTGAGCCAGAAGCGTTGCATGGCACGGCCACCGGCCACATAGTCGTTCAGGGTTTTTGGTGGCGTAGGCGCAAGCAGGGCGAAGTGCGCGCCGCAGAGTAGGCTGGGCAGGAAATCGAGTTGAATGCGCGGCGTCCATGTGCCCGCCATATAGCGATTGAAGAACTCGACCCGCTCCCAGCGGCCCATCACAAACTGCATCAGCCGGGTGGTCAGAGGGTAGGTGCCAAGCGCCTGATCGGGTACCTTGGTGGCGCTGAATTGCTGCTTCCAGTCGATGATGTCACGGTGGACTTCGTAGGCTTCGGGAGAAGTCAGGCGAATTTTCGCCGACCGGAACATCAGCTTGGCGGTTTGAAGCCGCATGGAAAAACCCTCTAGCCATTGAACCTGATGTCCATCCAGGGTGCTTTGTGCAAGGCTTGCCTTCTGAGCTGCCGTGAGGGACTGGGTACGCATGGGGCGCCGTTGAACGCTTCGATGCTCAATGACGTCAATCAGGGGGGCTCGGGCCAGTTCTGGCACTGAATCAAACACCAGGTCGAAGACGGGTTTCGCTTCAGGAGACTCGGTGCGATGGGTGGCTTGCATGTGCCAGCCATGTTCGCTTGCGGCGATGGATGCGGTTTCGATCAGGGCACCCAAGGCGACCTGGCTTGGGTGGCCATCCAGGTCGTAGACGCAGTGGTCGCGCGTGTCAAAACCATGGACGATGACGTGCTGTGGCTTGACGATCTCAAAGCGCCAAGGTTGTGTGTTGTCGCCGCTGGGTGCCCAGCGAGTCAGGTCAAGAATGCGTCGAATCTGTGATTCGGGGGTCATGGTTTTTCCTCGGAAATCAGGCATTTGGGCTGGTTTTCTTGCCGCGGCTGGATTGTCTTGTTTTCCTCGGGCATCATGCCGCGATATGAAGACTAGACGCTACACAAACACAAGGTGCCGCCATGGAAGTTCGACCTGAATTTGACTATGCGCGGGCGTTTTCCCGGAATATTGGTTGGGTGACTCTTGATGAACAGGCGCGACTGCGAGCCGCGAAAGTGGCGGTGGCCGGTTTGGGTGGTGTCGGTGGCGCGCACTTGTTGACCTTGGCTCGATTGGGTGTGGGGGCGTTTCATATTTCTGACTTCGACCGATTTGAAGTTCACAACATGAATCGCCAGGTCGGGGCCCAAATGTCGACCTTGGGTCGGCCCAAGGCGGAAGTCCTGGCGGAAATGGCCCGCGACATCAATCCTGAGGCCCAGGTTGAGAGCTTTGGCGATGGCGTGACCAAAAAAACCTGGATGCCTTTCTTTCCGGCGTCGATTTGTATGTCGATGGAATAGATTTCTTTGCCATTGAAGCACGCCGGATGCTGTTCAAGGCTTGCTATGAGCGAGGTATTCCGGCCTTGACTGCTGCACCACTGGGAATGGGTGTTTCCTTACTCTACTTCCGTCCTGGCGGCATGAGTTTTGAGGACTATTTCAAGGTTGAAGGGTGCAATCCGCAAGAGCAATATGCAAGGTTCATTGCGGGCCTGTCTCCGGCCATGTTGCAACGCGGCTATTTGGTGGCGCCTGAGGCTGTGAATTTTCACGAGCGGCGTGGGCCGTCCACCATGATGTCCTGTGATTTGTGTGCTGGTGTGATGGGTGTTTCGGCGCTCAAAGTTTTGCTTGATCGCGGTGCTTTGAAAGCGGCGCCATGGGCGATGCAGTTCGATGCGTACAAGCAGAAGCTCAGCTTCACTTGGCGCCCTTTTGGCAATGCCAACCCCTTGCAGCGTTTGCTTTTGTTGCTGATTCGTCCCTTGCTGAAGGGGGCTGGACGGCCTGGCTCTTGATGCTTCTCGCCTCCGGGTATGTCCGGAGTGTGTCGACTATCTGTTCAAATTCGTGTACCACTGCCGTTTATAAGCGTGGGAGACGCCTGTTTGCAGGGTCTGAGCAGGGGTTGCCCTGTGGCATGATGCCGGAGGTTTTTCAGGCTGCTTTTTTGCGTGGCGTCCGTCGCAGCACTGGCAGTGTTTGCCGCAGCCGATGAATTTGAGAGGACATACCTTGAACAAGATTCTTGCTTCGACCTTGCGCCGTGTTGGCCTTGTTTTCGGTGTTGCAGCATCGATGGTGTTTGCCGGTTGTGCCGGCGTGGATGGCAAGTTCCCTCCAGCGCCCGCAAGCGCGACCAGCGGCGATTACAGCTACATCATCGGTGCCGGCGACTCCCTCAACATCATGGTCTGGCGCAATCCCGAACTGTCCATGGTCGTTCCCGTCCGTCCGGACGGGAAGGTTGCAGCGCCCTTGATTGATGAGATGGTGGTTCAGGGCAAGAACTCAGTCGCGGTTGCCCGCGAAATCGAGGCACAGCTAGGTAAGTATGTGCGCGATCCCGTGGTCACCGTGATCGTGACCAGTTTTGTGGGGCCATACAGCGAGCAAATCCGCGTGATTGGGGAAGCCGCGCGTCCGCAGGCGCTGCCCTTCAAGCAGAAGATGACAGTGCTGGACGTGATGATCGCTGTGGGTGGCCTGACGGACTTCGCTGCCGGCAATGAGGCCACCATCCTTCGCTCCTCTGAAGGCGCGGGCAAGCAGTACTCGGTTCGTTTGAAGGATTTGATCAAGCGTGGCGATGTTTCCGCCAATGTCGAAATGCGACCGGGTGATGTGCTGATCATCCCGCAGAGTTTGTTCTGATCTCGGTCTTTCGACCCCTCGTGCGAAAGGTCAGGGCCGGTTCGGCGAGGCTTCCAGCACGGGTTTGGCCCGGTTTGGGCTCGGTGCTTGTGTCCTAATTCTGGAATCCTATCTCGATGGACTTACTCATTGCGCAGCTGCAGGCAATCGCTCGGCGGGTGTGGAAATATCGTTGGACCGGCGTCGCGACAGCCTGGATCGTGGGCTTGATTTGCGCCGTGATCGTTTGGATTCTTCCGGATCGATATGAGGCGAATGCGCGGATCTTTGTGGATACGCAGTCCATATTGAAACCCTTGATGTCGGGCCTTGCTGTTCAGCCGAATATCGAACAGCAAGTGACCATGCTGAGCCGCACCCTGATCAGTCGGCCCAATGTGGAGAAATTGGTTCGGATGGCTGACTTGGACCTGAAGAACCAGTCCAAGGCTCAGCAAGAAGCCACGATCGAGACGGTGACCAAGAGTTTGTCAATCCAGAGTACGGCTCGCGACAACCTCTATACCTTGGCCTACCGTGACAACGACCCTGAGACGGCCAAGCGTGTGGTGCAGTCGCTGGTGTCTATCTTTGTGGAGTCCAGTTTGGGGGCAAGCCGTAAGGACGCGGCCACGGCCACTTCCTTCATCAATGAGCAGATCAAGTCCTACGAGGCAAAACTTGAGGAGGCAGAGAGCCGCCTGAAGGAGTTTCGGCTGCGCAATATCCAGAATATGTCGGGTGACGGCAAGGACGCCGCCAGCCGCTTGGGTGAGTTGAGTGCTCAACTGGAACGTGCTCGGCTGGAGTACCGTGAGGCCGTCAATGCCCGTGACGCGGCCAAGGCTCAGCTGACCCAAGAGCGAGCTGGGGCGACCAACTCCCCGGCCAAGGCCCTGCTGCAAGAGGGTGATGCGGTGGTGGCAACGCCCGAGATCGATTCGCGCATCGATGCCCAGCGGCGGAATTTGGATTCTTTGTTGCAGCGCTACACCGATCAACACCCCGATGTGATCGGCGCTCGCAAGTTGATCAAGGATTTGGAGTCGCAGAAGGCCAAGGAAGTTGCCGAGTTGCGCAAGGTCGCCGCTGCGGCAGCCGCTGCACCTTCGCCGGTGGGGAGTAACAGCGGCAGCTTGGCATATCAGGCAATGAGTCGGCTGTTGGCAACCAGCGAAGTTCAGGTCGCGGCCCTCAAGGCCCGGGTGGATGAGTATTCCTCGCGTTATGCGCAGGCCTTGTCGGCAGTGAAGACTGCTCCCCAGCTGGAGTCCGAGGCTGCGCAGCTCAATCGTGACTACGCGATTCACAAGAAGAACTACGAAGATCTGGTCTCACGCCGCGAGTCGGCCTCTATCACCGGCGAGCTGGATGTGGCGTCTGGTGTGGCGGACTTCCGCCTGATTGATCCGCCTCGGGCCAATCCGAAGCCGGTGGCGCCAAATCGCCTGCTATTGCTACTCGGCGCACTCTTGGTGTCCTTGGTCGCCGGCGTGCTAGCCAGCTTTGCAGTCAGCCAGTTGCGTCCAGTGTTCCATGACACGCTGGAAATGCGTGCGCGACTGGATGTGCCGATTCTTGGCGTGGTGACGCGCCTGGTCTCCGAGGCGGACAAGCGCAACCAGCGCTCCGACTTGATCCGTTTCGGTGCTGCGACCGGAGGTTTGGTGGGCCTCTATGTTCTGGGGCTGACAGCACTGGCGATCATGTTGAGCAGGCAGGTGGTCTGAGATGAGCAGTCTGATTGAACAAGCAGCCCAGCGGCTGGAGCAACTGCGACAGGCTGGAGTGGTCCTGCCCAATGATGTGCAGCCCATGCCGCAGTCGAACGTACCTGGTTTTCCTGGTGAGAACTCGGAGACATTTGGCAGCTTCGCACCCCCCGAGGCCGGCAGGCCAGAGGAGCTTCATCCCGCATCCAAGCGTGTGGACCTGGACCTCGAAGCACTGGCCGCCCAAGGTTTCCTGACGCCCAACGCGGCGCGCTCACACATGGCGGATCAGTACCGGGTCATCAAGCGCCCCTTGATCAAGAACGCCATGGGCAAAGGCGTCGCCAGCCTCAATCACTCCAACCTGATTATGGTGACCAGTGCTTTGGCGGGTGAGGGCAAGAGTTTCACTTCCCTCAACCTGGCCCTGAGTATTGCCGCCGAGTTGGACAACACCGTGATGCTGGTCGATGCCGATGTGGCGCGCCCTTCAGTGCTGCGCATGTTGGGTTTGCCTCAGGGGCCGGGTTTGTTGGATGTGCTGGAAGAGTCTGTTGACATGTCCAGCGTCTTGTTGCGCACCAATGTTGACAAGCTCACCTTGTTGCCGAGCGGTACCCCACATGCTCGCGCCACTGAGTTGCTGGCCAGCGATGCCATGAGTCACTTGCTGGACGATATGGCACGTCGCTATCCCGACCGGATCATTATTTTCGATTCGCCGCCTTTGCTCTTGACCACCGAGTCGCGCGTTCTCGCGTCGCATATGGGGCAAATCGTGGTGGTGGTTCATGCTGAAAAGACGGCTCAGAGCGCGGTTCAGCAAGCCTTGGCGACGATCGAGACTTGTCCCTTGAAAATGTTGCTGTTGAACCAGGCCAACGCGAACACCTCGGGTGGCTATGGCAGCGGCGGTTACGGCTATGGTTACGGCTATGGCACTGAAGACACGGCCAGCTGAATTCATGCCCAGCCGATATTTTCATCAGAGCAGCTTGGCGCTGCAGCCTCGTGCGCTTGCGATGGCGGCGGCCTGTTTGTTGTGTGCAAGTGCGGCCTGGGCTCAGGACGGGTCGGCGCAAGCCGGCGGCGCCGGGCCTACTTCCACGGGCCGTCCGTCTGTGCTGGTTGAGCCGCGCTTCGGCATCATGCAGACCTGGACCGATAACAACCGTTTGACCCGAACGGGCAAGGACGCTGCTCTTTTGACGACCTTGACTCCGGGTGTCTCCATCAGTACGACGCGTGGTGCAGTCCGCGGCGCTCTGGACTACTCACTGAACGGCATTGTCTACACAAAGAGCGACGAGAAGGCCCGCATCCAGCACAGCCTGTCGGCCAAAGGCGTTGCCGAGCTCATCGAGAGAATGTTTTTTGTAGACGCCAGCGCTTCGATTTCGCAGCAGGCGGCATCGGCGTTTGGTGTGCAGTCGGTGGACCCGTCCCTGGCCAATGCCAATCGCCGCGAGACGGCTACCGTGAGCGTGGCGCCACGTTTGCAGGGGCACATCGGTAGCTTGGCCAATTTTGAGTTGCGCGCCAACACTTCGGCGACCAATGTGTCGGATGCAGTGATTGGCGACAGCCATGCCAACGGAGCAAGCCTTCGGGTCAGCCGGGCGGGGCGTGCGGCGCTGACTTGGTCGGTCGATGCCTCGACCCAGAAGTCCAGCTTCAAGACCGGTGCGCAGAACCGTGTCAGCAGTTTGACTGGCAGTCTCAGCTACAAGCCCGACATCGACTGGCAGATGGGCATCTTGGCGGGGCGAGAGCGCAGCGATTTGAAGGATTTTGTGCTGCGTAACAGTTCGACCTATGGCGCCAACCTCAGTTGGACGCCTTCGCTGCGAACCAAGGTGTCCGCTGACTTCCAGACCCATGAGTACGGGGACTCTTTCAGCTACAACCTGGAGCACCGGTGGTCGCGCTCGGCACTGCGCTTCTCGGACTCTCAATCGGTCAACGCGGCCAACTTCCAAAACGCTGGTGCGCCGCGCAGCAATTACGACCTGTATTTCTTTCAGTTTGCGTCTTTGATACCGGATCCGGCACAGCGCGACGTCTACGTTCGCAACTTTCTTCAAGCCAAGGGCCTGAGTGCGGATGCCCTGGCCGGCAGTGCAGTAGTGGACACAGGCCCGACGGTACTCCGCACGCAGTTGCTGTCGTACACCCTGCAGGGTGTACGGACTACCGTGACGACCACGGCCAGCCGGAGCAACAACCGTCGTTTGGCCTCGGCCAGTTCGAGTTCAGGTGATTTCGCGTCCAATGGTCGCGTGTTGCAACGCAGCCTGAGTTTGAACGTTGCTCACAACCTGACGCCGACTTCAAGCGCCGTCCTGAGCGTGCTTCAGCAGGACAGCGAGGGTGATTCAGCCGCTCA
>Ga0187844_10001533_pt1 | contig 17481 bp, 15 predicted proteins | sample SpaLakP09_SKY_50_FD_134517 | JGI IMG/M metagenome (GOLD analysis project Ga0187844, IMG submission 134517) | Oligotrophic lake water microbial communities from Sparkling Lake, Wisconsin, USA - SP09_SKY_50 | ecosystem: Environmental > Aquatic > Freshwater > Lake | place: USA: Sparkling Lake...
CCTCGCTGCTGATCGGCGCCGTCGCGCTGTCGATGCTGATCAGCCCCCTGCTGCTGGTGGTGATGGACCGCGTGCTGCTGCGCCGCTACGCACAGCTGAAAAACACAACGCCCCAGGCCGAAGAAATTTCCGAACCCCAAGAGGCGCCCATCATCATCGCGGGCTTCGGCCGCTATGGGCAGATCGTCTCGCGCGTGCTGCTGGCCCAGGGCATCCCCACCACCGTGCTGGACCACAGCGTGGAGATGCTGGAAGTGGCCCGCACCTTCGGCTACCGCGTGTTCTACGGCGACGCCACGCGGCTCGACCTGCTGCGCATCGCGGGCGCCGAGCGCGCACGCATCCTGGTCGTGGCGGTGGACGACCCCGAGCAGTCCCTGCAAATCACCAAGCTGGCGCGCGAACACTTCCCGCACCTGCAGATCGTGGCCCGCGCGCGCGACATCAGCCACTGGAACAAGCTGCGCGACCTGGGTGTGACGCTGGTGCAGCGCGAGCTGTTTGAAGCCAGCCTCAAAAGCGCGCACACCGTGCTGGAGCTGATGGGCCGCCCAACCGCAGAAGCCACGGCCATCACCCAACGCTTTCGCACCCACAACATCGCACTGGCCGACCGCATGTACCCGCACCACAAGGACCGCGCCAAGTTCATCGCCGTGGCGCGAGAAGGCCGCAACCAGTTTGCGGAGCAGATGGCGCGGGAGCGGCAGGAGGGTGCGGCGATGAATGCCACGGGGGCGGAGTACCCGGGGTATGGCGGGGTGGGGGGCGCCGAAGACAGGGATGGGGCTGCGCAGGCCGCAGATTGGAATAAAAACAGGCCGTAGCGCCTATCTATCCTACGCACATAGCTATATTTTTCATAGCAAACATAGAATCCATCCCGAACGGATGAGACGAGAAACAGGGCGCTTGGCAAGGAGAAGCGCCACGCCATGACGCGCAAACCTCTTTCGAGACAGAATTTTGTCGCGTAAACTGCTTTCGCGACAAAATACTGTCGCGATTTGAGTTTGTGACACAAGGAACCCTGCCATGCCCCGCCCCACCCTTGCCCAGGAGCTGGACCAGCTCGCAGTGTTGATTCACAACGCAGGCCCCGCCGGGATCGGCAGCGACGCCCTCCTGCAACAGTTGGGGGGCACCCATGAGCGCCGCACCCTGCAACGCCGCCTCGCACGCCTGGCAGAGCAAGGGCGCATCACGGTGCGCGGCGAGGGCCGGGCCACTCGGTACCACCCAAGCCACCCACAGCAATCGCCCGCCGAAGCCACGCCGCCCGCAGCATGGGCGACCGCCGCGCCCGTCACCGCCGACTACGTCCCCACCTCCGCAGAAGGCGCAGCCATCCGCGCCGCAATCTCACAGCCCCGCCACCTGCGCAAACCGGTAGGCTACCAGCTGGACTTTCTGTCGGAGTACCACCCCAACGACACGGCCTACCTGCCCCACGACCTGCGCGAGCAATTGCATGGGCTGGGCCGCTCACCCGCCGACCAAACCCCCGCAGGCACCTTTGCCAAAGACATCCTCAACCGCCTGCTCATCGACCTGTCCTGGGCCTCGTCCCACCTCGAAGGCAACACCTACAGCCGCCTCGACACCGAACGCCTGATCGAGTTCGGCCAAGCCGCCGAAGGCAAAAATGCGCTGGAAACCCAGATGATACTGAACCACAAACAGGCCATCGAATACCTAGTGCTCCAGCCTGAAAACGCACAGGTTCGTACTGACACGTTGATAGCGCTGCATGCATTCCTGTCTGACGGCCTGATGGCCGACCCCGCCGCCGTGGGCCGCATCCGCCGCCGCGCGGTGGAGATTGGCGGCAGCGTCTACCTGCCCATCGCCCTGCCCCAGCGGCTCGAAGAACTGTTCGGCATCGTCACGCAGATGGCCGCCGAGATCACCGACCCGTTCGAGCAAGCCTTCTTTTTGATGGTGCACCTGCCCTACCTGCAGCCATTCGAGGACGTGAACAAGCGCGTCTCGCGTCTGGCCGCCAACATCCCCTTCATCCGCCACAACCTGTGCCCGCTGTCGTTCATCGACGTGCCGCAGCAAGCGTACGTGGACGGCATGCTGGGCGTGTACGAACTCAACCGCGTGGACCTGCTGCGCGATGTGTTTGTGTGGGCATATGAGCGGTCTTGCCAGCAGTACGTGGCAGTGAAGCAGAACCTGGTGCCGCCGGATATTTTTCGGCTGCGGCATCGGCAGGCGCTGGCGGAGGTTATTGGGGCCATCGTGCGGCAGGGGGAGGCCGCTACGGAGGAGGCGGTGAAGCGCAGGATGCCTGTGTCTGTACTTCCAGCCGACCGGGAGCATTTTGTGCAGCTGGCGCTGACCGAGTTTGGCGCGCTGCATGCAGGGAACGCAGTGCGGTTTGGGATTCGGCCGTTGGAGTTTGGGGAATGGGAGCGACGTTATCGGGATGGCGCGACGGATAAGAATGCCTGAGCCGAATTTCGAAAACGCCACCCGCCACTGAGCACGATGCATTGCTGCTGCGAAATCGAAATCTTGCCTTCCATTGGGCTACTTTAGGAGAAGCACTTGAAAACACAAAAATTCAGCGCCAAAGTAGGCCTCTACTTCGCAATTTCACTCTTAGGTTTTTTGGCCTTTTTTATCTTTGAGCGCCTCGGAGCAGACGCTACGGCTTGGGCTCAACTGCCCATCGTCGGCGGCTTGGTCGGGGCGCTATTCCAGCTAGTCCGCGATGACGCAGCAGCAGATAGAGCAAAGCAACTGGAGCAGTACAAACAGAAATTTGTGTTCGGCGCACAGTCCCACATGGCTCAAACCATTTGGAACAAGCAAGTTGAGTTCTGCGAGGCCTACGCTTCTGAGCTTGATAAGTGCGTTGCAGTTCTGTACGCAGACGGGCCAGCAAAGAGCGCCGGAAACTGTGCAACTGCGCTATTTGCTATCCGCCGACGATACGCCGTGTGGGTTCCCGCAGACTTGGAAACCAAGCTCGATCCATTCGAAAAAGCATTACGAGATATCGGGAACAGCGCCCATGTTGCAGACAGAGCCCCAGGCGGCGGCAATCCTGAGTTGCGTCAGCAGCACATTGATCGGATGTATCGGGAGTTCGCCAAAGCTATGGGAGAAAGTGAGTGGCTAGGAGAACAACTGACGGGTGAGGCAGGGCATGCAGTTGTCCTGAATTCATTGAAATCCATGCTCGGCATCGACGACATGAGTGCACTTTTGGCTACGCTGAAAAAGGATGCCGTTTCCGGCTTAGCGGGTGACAAACCTGCAGTGAACGCAGCCAGAAACCCATAGAGTCAAACGAGATCAGGCCCAATTTCTCAATAAACAAACAAGAATTATTCGCATTACAATTCACAACATCCCGCCAGCCAACGTCCCCCTGTCACGTGAGCCAGCGCCCCCAGCGTTTGTTGTCCGCTCACCTTCATCGGGACCCCCATGCCTTCTCAGCCCCTGCGCTCCGCGCACGCCGCGCGCTTGCCATCCCTCCGCGCGGCCCGCTTCTTTACCCTGACCCCGCTGGCCCTGTGCCTCGCCCAGGCCGCCCTGGCGCAACAGGCCAGCGCGCCAACAGCAGACGCGGCAACGGCCGCCCCCCAGCTCCAAGAAGTCCGCATCAACGCCAGCACCGAAAAAGACATGGGCTTTGCGCCCGTGGAGGCCCAGACCGCCAGCAAGGCGCCCATGCGGCGGCTGGAAACGCCGCAGTCCGTCAGCGTGGTCACGCGCGAGCAGATGGAATCGCGGCAGATCACCAACGTGCAGCAGGCGCTGCAGACCGTGGCGGGGGTGAGCCCCGTCAACTTTGGGCGCCGGGGGTTTGACGACCTGAACATCCGGGGCTTTCGCTCCACCGAATCGATCCTGGTCGATGGCCTGGTGCAAAGCCCGGGCATGTGGGCCAAGCTGCAGCCTTATGGCTACGAGCGGTTTGAGGTGCTCAAGGGCTCGGCGTCGGTGCTGTATGGCCAGGTGCAGCCGGGCGGCATCGTCAACGCGGTGAGCAAGCGGCCTAAGAAGGAGGCGATCAACGAAGTGGGCGTGGAGGTGGGCAGCTTTGGGCAGCGCACGCTGCAGGCCGACATCAACCGGCCGCTGTCCGAATCAGGCAAGACGGCGCTGCGCATCAATGCGCAGGTGTCGGATGCGGACGACCCGACGCAGTTCGTCTACCGCAAGGACCGGTGGTTTGCGCCGTCGCTGTCCATCGATCTGGGCGCGCAGACCGACCTGGTGCTGTTTGCCACCTACAGCAAGAGCGAGTGGATGCGCCAGCAGGGCATCACCCCGTACGGCACGCTGCTGCCCAACCGCAACGGCACCCTGTCACGCACCATGTTCACGGGCGACCCGAGCTTCGGCGTGTACGACGTGGAAAGCACCACGGTGGGCTATGCGCTGGAGCACAAGGTGTCCGACGCGATGACCTTCCGCCAGAACGTGCGCTACGAGACCGAGAAGGGCACGGGCAACTTTGTCTCCAACCAGGCGCTGCAGGCCAACCAGCGGCTGCAGAACCGCCAGGCCTCGCGCCAGTACATGGACTACGACCTGCTGGCCACCGACACCTCGCTGCTGTCGCGCTTTGAAGCGCTGGGCGTGCGCCACCAGCTCGTCACCGGCCTTGACGTGCGCAGCGGCACCAGCCTGCTGGCCAGCCGCACCTGTCGCATTGGCGCACTGGACCTGTTCGCGCCCGTGTATGGCATGCAGGCCACCTGCCCCGAGGCGCTGACCAGCGATGCACCCGCCAAGCTCACCGTGGCGGGCCTGTATGCACAGGACCAAATCAAGTTTGGCCAAGGCTGGACGGCCCTGGTGGGCCTGCGCCGCGACTGGTCCACCAACGACACCAACAACCGCGTGGCCAACACACAAACGCGCCAGAAGGACAGTGCCACCACGCTGTCGGCGGGGCTGGTCTATGAATTCAAACCCGGCTGGGCGGCATACGGCAGCTACGGCGAGTCCTTCCTGCCCACTTCTGGCCTGGCCTTCAACGGTACGCCCTTCGTGCCCGAAACCGGCAAGCAGTGGGAGGCGGGCGTGAAATACGAGTCCCCCAACGGCCAGATCACCGGCGCGCTCGCCATCTTCGACCTGGTGCGCCAGAACGTGACCACGGCCGACCCGGTGAACACGGGCTTCAGCGTGCAGACCGGCGAGCAGCGCGCACGCGGGCTGGAGCTGGAGCTGGAGCTGGGCGCGGACCTGAAGAACGGCTGGAAGCTGACCAGCGCCTACACCTACACACAGACCAAGGTCACACGCGACAACAACGCCGCCATCGTGGGCCTGCCGCTCAACCTCACGCCGCGCCACACGCTCACGGCCTGGGCTACGTACAAGCTGCCGCAGTACCAGCGCGTGACGCTGGGCGTGGGCGGGCGGTATGTGAGCGAGCAGATCGGCTCCTACCCCTTCACACTACCTTCGTACTTTGTGGCCGATGCGTCCATCAGCTACGTGGGCGAGAACTACCGCGTGACGGCGGGCGTGAAGAACCTGTTCAACAAGGCGTATTACGACGGCGCGATCAACGCCAATGTGGTGTCGCCCTCGCTGCCGCGCAACTTCAGCCTGGGTGTGACGTACTTCTTCTGATCGACGTTGTGCGCCGCCCTGCCCTTTCCCCGTCCCCGTTCGCCCTGCGCTTGTCGATGGGTCTTGCGCAGCGTGCCCTGGCTTCGACAGGCTCAGCCCGAACGGTGGGGACTGCATCCAGGCCCACGCCAATAGCCGCTCTTGCACAGCCACAATGACCAGCCAGCGCACGCTCAACCGCCTCTTTACCTTGCACTCCTGGGCGGGCATCGTCACGGGGCTGCTGATGTTCATCGTGTGCTTCTCGGGCGCGGTGGTGGTGTTCAAGAACGAGATCGACCTGTGGGCCAACCCGTCGCTGGCCCAGCTGCCCCGGTCGGAGCATCCGGCGTCGCTGGATGCGGTGATGGTGCAGCTGCAAACGCGCTACCCAGGCGCCACGGTGGAAACCATCGCGCTGCCCGATGCGGTGAACCCGAGCTACTTCGCCTTCATCCGCGAGCGTGGGGCCCCGGCCAACACGCGCACCAAGGTGGCCCTGCGCTCCGACACAGGCACCGTGGTGGGCCCGGTGGACAGCCAACTCGGCCAGTACCTGCGCATGCTGCATGTGTTTTTGTTCTTCGGGCCGCGCTGGATCGTGGGGTTCCTCGGCGCGGCCATGCTGGTGCTGATTGCCACGGGCATCGTCATACACCGCAAGATCCTGGCCGAGCTGTTCACCCAGCGCTGGGGCCGCAGCTTCCGCGTGGTGATGTCGGACCTGCACAAGTCTGCGGGCATCTGGGGGCTGGGCTTTCACATCCTGATCGCGGCCACAGGTGCATGGATGGGGCTGGCGCCGCTGTTTGAGCAGGGCACCAAATACCTGACTACCAGCAGCACCGAAGCCGCAGCCACCAAGCCCGCGCGCAAGGCAGAGGCCAGCGAGCCCGTGCCCATGCAGTCGCTGGACGCGCTGTACGCCACCGCGCAGCAGGCCGTGCCGGGGCTGGAGGCGCGTTATGTGTCGCTGCGCCGCTGGGGCACGGGCACAGCGGAGGTGGGCTTTACCGGCAACCTGCGCGATCACCTGGCCAGCACCGCGCGGGTGGATATCCATGCCGCCACCGGCGTGGCGAAAAAGGTGCACGACCCGCGCACGGCGGGCTTCTGGTCGCTGGTCAACAGCCTGATGGAGCCGCTGCACTTTGGCGACTTTGGCGGGCTGGCGCTGAAGTGGCTGTATTTCTTTCTGGGCATGACGCCCGCGTTTCTGTCCATCTCGGGCACGCTGATCTGGCTGGATGCGCGCCAGCAGCGCAGGCGTGAGGCCGAGGCGGCGCAGGGCGCTGCGGGCGGCATCGCGGCGGCAGGATGACACCCGCACCCAGCGTCTCTCTCACAACGTCACCGCTTCGCCCACCATGCAACGTTTCTTTCTGGCCCTGCATGCCACCACGCCCGCCGCGCTGATCGTGGCGGTGTTTGTGCACCTGTGGGGGCCTGCGGGCCTGCCCTCGCTGGCGCAGCGGCCCGTGTGGGCGGTGTGGGCCCTCATCGGCGTGTGGCTGCTGCTGTCGGCCCTGGCCGCAGGGGCGCTGCGCACGCTGGCACTGTGGCGCGTGGCACTGGGCGGCGCGGGCGGCCTGCTGGCCCTGGCGGGCATCACGGGCCTGGTGCTGGGCAGCGTGCTGGCGCCCGCCATGTTCGCCAGCCTGGTTGCCTTGGGCCTGGCCTGCGCAGGCATCGCTGCCTTTATCGGCCCCCAGCGGGTGCAAGCGCCCCGGCGCAAGGCAGCGCGCCATGCAGCGGCCACTGCAGGCACCAGAACACATCCCGCCACGGCCCGCCGCCGTTGGCACCCGCGCGGCTGGGGCCGTGGTGTGGTGCTGGCCCACGGGCCGTTCTGGCTGAGTGGTGTGCTGGCGGTGGAGTCGTTCCGCCTGGCGCACATCGTCGCGACCGAGCCCGCGCGCTCGTCGGGCATGCTGGGCCTGCTGCTCGCGATGTTGGTGGCCCTGCCCGCCGCCACCCTGCGCCACTGGGCACCCCGCACCACAGCCGCGCTGTGGCTGCTGGCCGCGCTGGCCTATGGCGGCCTGGCGGCCAAGGCGGGCCTGTGGCAGTGGGCGGCCGCAGCGGCCCTGTGCACGGCAGCCGCTGGTGCGCCCCTGCTGCAGCGGCAACACCTGCTGCGGGCGCTGCGGCGGCAGGCAGCACCGCCTGCCAAGCACCACACCTCGGGGGCAGCATGACTGCTGAACTCATTGGCACCACCGCCGCGCTGGCCTCGCTGATCGGCCTGACCCGCTGGGCACAGGCCGTGCCCACACGCGCCTGGGGCGACGGCAGCACAGGCCGCGCCCAGGCCTGGGCCGTTGCGCTGGGCGCACTGGCGCTGCAGACCGTGGCCGCCGTTGCAGCGGCCGGGCCCACGGCGGGCGTGGCCCTAGTCATCGCCGCCTGGATGGCCCTGGGCTGGCTGCTGGTGCTGGCCATGAACCTGCGGCCGCAGGCCGCGCTGCGCTGGGCGCGGCGCCTGGGGGCACTGGGGGGCGCGGGTTGTGTGGTGGCGCTAGGGTGGCTGCTGGTGCGCGGGTGAGCTGGTGGGCGCCTCTCTGCGGGCGCATTCAACCTGAGATATGAGAAAAAACAGGCCTCTGCGCCTGACCATCATGCCTTTGTAGCTATATTTTTTATAGCAAACACATACAGAGCGACTCGCCCGGCTGCGCAGCCGCTGCACGGCACAATCGCCCCCATGGACCAGTTGCTCGACGCCCCCTGGGTGCACACCCTGCGCTTTCTTCTGGAGGTGGCTGCCACCGTGGCCTTTGCGCTGTCGGGCGTGATCGCCGCCGCGCGCAAGCGGCTCGACGTGGTGGGCGTGTGTGTGGTGGCCTTTGTCGCAGCGTTCGGCGGCGGCACGCTGCGCGACCTGCTGCTGGACCAGCGGCCCTTTTTCTGGGTGCGCCACACGGGTTTTGTCTGGGGCATCCTGGCCCTGTGCGTGGGCGCCATGCTGTTCATGCGCCAGCGCCACTTCAAGCCCACCGAACGCGCCATGCTGCTGCCCGACGCCATCGGCCTGGGCCTGTTTGCCGCCGTGGGCGTGGACATTGCCACCGCCATCGGCATGCCTCCCATCATCAGCGTGATGATGGGCGTGACCACCGGCGTGTTCGGCGGCGTGCTGCGCGACGTGCTGTGCAACGAAGTGCCACAGGCCTTCAGCGACCACCGGCCCTATGCCCTGTGCGCGTTTGCTGGTGGCTGGGCCGACGTGGCCCTGCGCCAGGTGCAAGCGCCCGACTGGGCACCGCTGGTGGTCTGCGTGCTGCTCACGGCCGGGCTGCGTGGGCTTGCGCTGTGGCGCAACTGGGAGCTGCCTGCGTGGCGGGTGTGATGGGGGCATCGAGCCCCTGCCGCGCCGGGCTGGCGCGCCTGTGACAGCATCGGGGGCACAGAGGCCACACACTGATCTTCGACAGACTGCAGGAGACAACCGCCCATGACCAGCACCCCCACGCCCGCCCACCTGCGTGCCACGGCCTTTATCGACAGCGACGTACCTTCCATCCAGGCCTTTGCCGCCCAACACGCGCGCGGCACCACCGACCGTGACCGTGCCGTGGCCCTGTACCTGGCCGTGCGCGACGGCTTTCGCTACGACCCCTACCGCATCGACCTCTCGCCCCAGGGCATGACCGCCAGCACGGTGCTGGCCAACGGCTATGGCTGGTGTGTGCCCAAGGCGGCGCTACTCACCGCCGCGTGCCGCGCGGCAGGCATCCCGGCGCGCTTGGGCTTTGTCGATGTGCGCAACCACCTCAGCACCGAGCGCATGCGCGAGACGATGAAGACCGACCTCTTCATCTGGCACGGCTACACCGACATCTGGCTCGATGGAGCCTGGCGCAAGGCCACGCCCGCTTTCAACATCGAGCTGTGCGAGCGCTTTGGGCTGCTGCCGCTGGAGTTCGATGGCGAAAACGATTCGATCTACCACCCGTTCGACAAGACCGGCCAGCGCCACATGGAGTACGTACGCCAGCGCGGCGCCTTTGACGACATGCCGCTGGCGCAGATCGTGGCGGACTTTCGCACGGTGTACAGCGGCTGGCTGCCCGAGGACGGTGCCACCCACAGCAGCCTGGAGGGCGCCAGCTTTGCGCAGGATGTGGCGAAGGAGGCCCGCGCATGAGCAGCCACGCCGGGATCCCACCGGGCTTTGCACCGCTGCAGTCCGGCGGCCCTTTCATCCAGCACAACGGCCCGCTCTACCTGTGCCACGAAGGCAGCGTGGTGCAGTTCGGCTTTCGCGTGGAGCGCCGCCATGTGAACCCCATGAACAACCTGCACGGCGGCATGATGGCCAGCTTTTGCGACATGCTGCTGCCGCTGTCGGTGCACCGCAAAAGCGACCAGGTGGCCGACCGTTTTCTGCCCACCATCAGCCTGCAGATCGACTACCTGGCCCCCGCCCCACTGGGCGCCTGGGTGCAGGGCGAAGGCGAGCCGCTGCGCATCACGCGCTCGCTGGTGTTTGCGCAAGGGCTGGTCACGGCCGATGGCGTGCCCTGTGCGCGGGTGAGCGGGGTGTTCAAGATCGGGCCTGCGGTGCCCAGCAACGCGGTGGAGTGAGCCCCGCAGGCTCTGCATTGCAGCGCGCGTCAATGTGTCCTTGTGCTTATGCCCCTGGTTGCATCGCTATGTCGGCTGTCTTTTCAAATTCATAGATATACATTTTTAACAAACAAGCGAACATCTATGAATAACTCACACCATTCAGCCCTCTTTCTTTTGGACACCACAACTAATTCATAGATGTTCGAAAATCATAGATTGAACTAACATCTATGAATGCCATCCCAAAACACCAAGCCCACTGACTACCCCCAGGCGGTTCTTCAGCAAATTGCGTTGCTCGCGCAGAACATCGTGATTGCACGCAAGCGCCGCAAGGAAACGCAGGCCCAGTGGGCCCAGCGGCTTGGCGTGTCGCAACCCACCATGGCGCGCATCGAGCGCGGCGACCCGTCGGTGTCCATGGCGTCGTATGTGATGTGCATGTGGCTCATCAACCAGGCCCAGGGGCTGGCCGATCTGATTGCGCCGCAGAACGACCTCGCATCGCTGGAGCAGGAGGTGGCGAGAGCCCGGCCCCGGCCCACTGCACGGGCTACGGCGCAGAAAGGCGCAAACACGGCAGCCAGCAACACCAGGCCTGCTGCCTTTTCACCCTTTGCAAACGCCCATGTGCCTACGCTCTCTGGGGCCGCACACCTTGCGAGAGAGGTAGAGGGCTCCTTTAGCGGAACAGATTCTTCGGACGCAACAAAAAAGACCTCTCAGAAGGTGATTGAGAAGGCAGCGGGGTCGGACCACGAGAAACAGATCAAGCAAGTCCTGCAAGTCGCAGGGCTCGGCGCCCCCGAGCGCCAGCCCAACAGCACGGCAGCAGGCCTGGCCGCACTGATCGCGGGTCAAAAGAAAGCTCGGCCATGAGCCAACAACCCGACGCGCCGCAGGTCACGCCGCGCTCCTACGTGCCGCAAGACACGCTGTATGTCTGGACCCTGGTCAACCCCGCCCAACCCGTGCTGACCGGGGTGGTGGCCCTATCGCAACTGGTGCCCAACTGCGCCACCTTCAGCTACGCAGCAGACTGGTGGCAGTTTGCGCTGAGCGAAGACTTGCCCCTGATCGCAGGCCAGATGTTCAGCGCTGGCCAGAAAGACAGCGCGCCCGGCGCCATCGACGATGCGCGGCCAGACCGTTGGGGCGAGCGCATCATTCGCCACATCGACCGCCCTGCACGCCTGTCGATTCTGGAGATGCTGCTGTTCGCTGGCGACGACCGCTTTGGCGCGTTGGGCATCTCCACATCAGCCACTCACTACATCCCCCGCCGCATCGGGCCCTATCCGCAGCTGCGCGATCTGGAGGCCATGGTGCGGGCAGTGGAAGACGTGCAGGCGCAAGCCCCTGTCACGCCCGAAATTCAGCGGCTGGTGCAGCCCGGCGTGACGCTGGGCGGTGCGCGGCCCAAGGCGCTGCTGCAAACCGACAGCGGGCCCTGCGTGATCAAGTTCAGCGAGCTGGACGACACCGTGGACACGCCCCTCATCGAGCACGCCACCATGACGCTGGCGGCCCGGGCAGGCATCCAGGTGGCGGCCACGGGCGTGCTGCCCATCCCATCGCGGCTGGGCCGGGGGCCGCAGCGCCATGCGCTGACCATCCAGCGATTCGACCGGGTGCAAATGGGCGCCCTGAGCCTGCGCGTGCACTGCATCTCTGCCAAGACGGCGCTGGCTGCCGCAGGCCTGGCTGAAAGCTACGGCGCACTGGCCACCGTGTTGCTGCGCCAGGCGCACCCCGACCGGCAAAAAGCCCAGCGCGAAGAGCTGTTTCGGCGCATGGTGTTCAACATCCTGATGGACAACACCGACGACCACGAACGCAACCACTGCCTGCGCCTGGGCTTTGACGGCTACTACGACCTGGCCCCCGCGTTCGACGTGGTGCCCACGCTGTAAAACATGGGCTACCAGGCCATGGTGGTGGGTCGGCACGGCGCGCAGTCCACACTGAACAACGCGCTGACCGAGCTGAGCGAGTTCGGCATCACCCGGGCTCGGGCCATCGCGCTGATTCAGGAAGTCGCCCAGGCGGTCGAGCAATGGCCTCGGCATTTCCTGCAGCACGGCGTCTGCGCGGCAGACATGGACCAATTGGCGGCCAGCATCGACCGTGATGCACTCCTGCAGCAACGCCGGGCGTTCTGCTGAGCCCGCCGCTGCCGCCAGCTTCAACGCTTCTCAGCGCCCTTCCACTCCCAACCTCTCCACCACGCACTCCACAAACCGCGCCAGCTTTGGCAGCTGCCGCCGGTCGGGCGCATAGACCAGCTGCACAGGGCGCTGCACGGGCAGGCAGTGCTGCATCACCGGCACCAGCGCGCCGCTGGCCAGGTCGTCGGCCAATAGCACCTCGGGCTGCATGATGAGCCCCAGGCCGCGCAGCGCCGCCTGGCGCAGGCCGTCGCCCTGGTTGCACACAAAGCGCGCGTTCTCGGGCCAGAAGAACTCCTCGTTGCCATCGCGCAGCGTCCATTCCAAGCGGCGCTGCCACACCGAGTGGCTGAGGCACTGGTGGCGGGCCAGGTCGGCGGCGCACTCGGGCGTGCCGTGGCGCTGCAGGTAGGCGGGTGCTGCGGCAATCACCATGCGGTAGGGGCGCAGCGGGCGGGCCACCAGGCCCTCGTTCACCACCTGGCCAATGCGCACGGCCACGTCAAAGCCCTCGCCTGCCAGGTCCACGACGCTGTCGGTCAGTTGCAGGTCCACACGCACCTGCTCGTGGCGCTGCAGAAAGTCGGCCACCAGCGGTGCGATCACATGGTTGCCCAGCGTGAAGGGCGCGCTCACCCGCAGCAGGCCCTGGGGCACGGCGCGGCTGCGTTCCACGGCGGACTCGGCCCAGCGCACCTGCTCCAGCACGCGTTTGCTGTCTTCGTAGAACGCGGCGCCCACCTCGGTCAAGCTGTTCTGCCGCGTGCTGCGCTGAAACAGGCGCGCGCCCAGGTGGACCTCCAGCTGCTGGATGTGCTTGCCCACCATCACGGCGGATATCTGCAACTGGCGCGCGGCGGCGGCAAAGCTGCCGGCCTCCACCACGGCCACCATGACCTCCATGTTGCGCAGCTTGTCCACGGCAACCCCCAATTCCTAATCAATAGTTAGCACAAGCATAACTTGCACGTACTTTATACATTGATTGATTAGCAAAAGAATCGAGCTGTCAGTTCCTCATCAACCCGTTTTTGACACCCAAGGAAAACACCATGTCCAAGATTCTTCTCATCGGCGCCAGCGGCACCATCGGCCAGGCCGTGCTGGCCAACCTGGGCGCGCGCCACGACGTAGTCACCGTCGGCCGCAGCAGCGGCATGCACCGTGCGGACTTCTCGCAGCCAGGCGCGGTCGCCCAACTGTTCGAGGCCGTGGGCAAGGTGGATGCCATCGTGAGCACGGCGGGCAATCTGCACTTTGGCCCGCTGACCGAGATGACGGCCGAGCAATTCAACCTGGGCCTGCAAGACAAGCTGCTGGGCCAGGTGCAACTGGCGCTGGTCGGCCAGAAGTATCTGAACGATGGCGGCTCCATCACGCTCACGGCCGGCATCCTGTCGATCGAGCCCATCCGCAACGGCGCCAGCGCCACGGCGGTGAACGCGGCCATAGAAGGTTTTGTGGCCGCTGCCGCCATCGAGCTGCCGCGTGGCCTGCGCATCAACGCCATCAGCCCCACGGTGCTGACCGAATCCATGGGCACCTATGGTCCGTTCTTCCCCGGCTTTGAACCGGTGCCCGCAGAGCGCGCGGCCCTGGCCTACCAGCGCAGTGTGGAAGGAGCGCAGACGGGGCGCGTGTACCGCGTGCACCCCTAAATGCTTCTATTTTTATAGCAATAAACCCATAACAGTAGCGCTGTAGGCTGCATTTTTAATCAAATTTCTGGAGCAACCGGGCCAAGGATCTGCCCGCCGGGCCTATGGCACACCGGCCGCCAGTTGCCCCAGCTGGCGCACGGCCTGCTCCAGTTCGCGCGTCCAGGGGCGGGCAATGTTCAGGCGCAGGTAGCTGGCGTACTTGGCGCTGGTGGAAAACAGCGCACCGGGGGTGAAGGCCATGCCCTGCGCCACCGCGCGTTGCAGCAAGGCCAGTGAATCCACGGGCTCGGGCAGCTGCAGCCACAGCCACCATCCCCCGGCGGGGCTGTGCACCCGCGTGCCTGCCGGAAAGTGCTTGCGCACGGCCTCGGCCGCGCGCGGCGTGGTCTGTGCCAGTCGCTCGCGCAAGCGGCGCAGGTGGGGCTGCAAACCGCCAGAGCGCATGAACTCGGCCATCACCGCCTGCTCCAGCCACGGCGCCGCGAGCGAGGTGCTGAGCTTGAGCGACTCCATGCGCGCATGCCAGCGCCCGCCCGATGTCCAGCCCAGGCGGAACGCGGGCGCCAGGCTCTTGCTGCTGCTGCCGCAGTAAATCACGCGGCCATGGCGGTCCCAGGCTTTCACGGGCTGGGGGCGGTGCGGCGTGTGCGAGAGGTCGCCAAACACGTCGTCCTCGATCAACGCCAGGTCGTGCTGCTCTACCAGGCGCAGCAAACGGCGCTTGTTGCGGTCGGGCATCCCATGGCCGAGCGGGTTCTGAAAGTTGGGCATGGCAACCACGGCGCGCACGCCGCTCTGGTGCTCCAGCGCGTACTCCAGCGCCTCCAGGCTCATGCCCTCGCCCGGCGTGCAGGGCAGCTCGATGGCGCGCAGGCCCAGGTTGCCCAGCATCTGCAGCAGGCCAAAGTACACGGGCGACTCCACCACCACCGCATCGCCCGGCCGGGTGACGGCGCGCAGCGCCACGTTCAGGGCCTCGGTGCTGCCGTTGGTCACCAGCAGTTCGTCAGGCTGCAGATCCAGCCCGTAGGTCGCCATCCAGCCCGCCAGCTCGGTGCGCAGCGCGGGCAGGCCGCTGCCGGTGGGGTAGGCGCCCAGCATCTCGGGCTGGCTGCGCAGCAGGCGCTGGGCGATGCGGGCCAGGGCTTCGGTGGGGTACCAGGCGGGCGCTGCGTTGGCCAGGTGCAGCCCCCACTGCAGAGGCTGTTGTGTGGTCAGCGCATACAGCTGGGTCATGCGGTGCTCCAGCGACACCAGTCGGTCGAACTCCACGGGCGGCGGCACCGCAGGCCGCGCGCGGGCCTGCAGGCCTGGCCCGCCCGAGGGGTCTGCGCCGTCCTTCGCACCTGGCGCAGCGCGAACCGGAGCGGGCTCTGCGACATACATGCCGGATTTGTGCCGCGCCTGCACCACGCCCAGTGCCTCCAGGTGGCGGTAGCAGCGCACCACGGTGGCCACGCTCACGCCCTGCGCGGCGGCCAGCGCGCGCACCGAAGGCAGGCGCTCGCCCGGTGCGTAGCGTTTCAGGGTGATGTCGCGGCGCACTTGCTGCGCAAGCTGCAGGTAACTGTGCTGCAGTACAGATGTCGATGGGGCCATCTGTACAGCATAAACCCCGGGCAGACTGTGCCCGCCCAGCGGGTGGCCTGCGGGCACCATGGCGGCATGACAACGCCTCAGCCTTACCCCACCCGCACAACGTCAGCCACCGCGCCCGCTGCCCCGCGCGCTGCCAGCACCGCACCCGCCATCGCGCCGCCAGCGCGGCACGATGAAACGACTCGCACCCGCTGGATGGCCACGGCCCACGACCTGTTTCCCGCCGTGGTGGCGGGCCTGGTGGCTGTGCTGATCTCGTACGCGGGCCCCTTGTTGCTGGTGCTGCAGGCCGCACAGGCCGGGCACCTGGCAGCGGCGCAGGTCACATCCTGGGTCTGGGCCATCTCCATGGGCGCCGGGGTGTGTGGTGTGTGGATGAGCTGGCGCCAGCGCGTGCCCGTGGTCTGCGCCTGGAACACGCCCGGCGCGGCGCTGCTGGCCAGCGCCCTGGTGGCCCTGCCCTACAGCCAGGTGGTGGGCGCCTACCTGCTGGCGGCTGCGGCCTTGCTGCTGGTCGGGTGGACGGGGGTTTTTGACCGGCTGATGGCGCACATCCCCCGCAGCCTGTGCGCCGCCATGCTGGCGGGCATCCTGCTGCGGTTTGGCGTGGACGCGTTTGGTGCCGCCCGCAGCACGGTGGAGGGCGCGCCCTGGCTGGTGGGGGCCATGTTTGCGGGCTACTTGCTGTTCAAACAACGCTCCGCGCGTTATGCCATTGCCCTCACCTTGCTGCTGGGTGTGGCGCTGTGGCAGGGGCTGGGCTGGGGGCAGGCAGTGGTACCGCCCGACACCATGGTCGCCAGCACATCCACATCGGCCTGGGGGCTGGCGTTGCCGGTGTGGACCACGCCGGAGTTTTCGTGGACCGCCCTCCTGAGTACCGCCGTGCCGCTGGCGCTGCTGTGCCTCACCGGCCAGCAGGTGCCTGGCGTGGCCGTGCTGCGCGCTTCGGGCTACACCGCCCACAACAACCAGCTCATCGCAGGCACGGGGCTGGCCAGCCTGCTGCTGGCACCGTTCGGGGCCCACGGCATCAACCTGGCGGCCATCACGGCCGCCATCTGCACCGGTGAGGAAGCCCACCCGCTGCCCGAAAAGCGCTGGGTGGCGGGCGTGGCCTGCGGGGCGTTCTATCTGCTGCTGGGTAGCTTTGCAGGCGCCATCACCTACGCGTTTGCGCAGTTGCCAGTAGCCCTGGTGAGCACCGTGGCTGGCCTGGCGCTGCTGGGCGCGATCCAGAACGGCTTGATCGGCGCCTTGGCAGAACCCAGCGAACGCGAGGCCGCGCTGGTCACCTTTGTGGTCACTGCCTCCAATGTGAGCCTGCTGGGGCTGGGCTCGGCCTGCTGGGGGCTGGCGCTGGGGCTGCTGACCTGGTGGACCCTGGGGCGGCGCTGAACAGCCACGCTGATAGCGCCACGTTGTATCTGGCGCGGCCAAAGCCAGGGCCCCCCGCGCTGGGGGCGTCCCCCTTTCAGGGGGAAGGCGCGCAGCGACTCAGGGGGTCAGTCCAAACTTGCGCCCGACTCCTTGACGACCTTGCCCCACTTCACCGACTCGGCCTGGATGAAGGCAGCAAACTGCTCGGGCGTTTCGCTGGTCGTCTCGGCGCCCTGCTCGTTGATCTTCTTCTTCACCTCGGCCTGGTTCAGCACCTTGACCAGTGCGGTGTTGAGCTTGGCCAGCACCGGCGCGGGCGTGCCGGTGGGCGCAAACATGCCGAACCACGAGGTGGCTTCATAACCTGCCACGCCAGCTTCGGCGATGGTGGGCACGTTGGGCAGCTCGGGCGAGCGCTTGGCGGTGGTCACGGCGATGGGCACGAGCTTGCCCGAGCGCACGTGCTGGATGGCCGAGGGCATGTTGTCGAACATGATGCCGATCTGGTTGCC
>Ga0187844_10001535_pt1 | contig 17470 bp, 13 predicted proteins | sample SpaLakP09_SKY_50_FD_134517 | JGI IMG/M metagenome (GOLD analysis project Ga0187844, IMG submission 134517) | Oligotrophic lake water microbial communities from Sparkling Lake, Wisconsin, USA - SP09_SKY_50 | ecosystem: Environmental > Aquatic > Freshwater > Lake | place: USA: Sparkling Lake...
CGAGGCGAACGTCGCCTGCGGCCAGCCCAGCAGCGCAGCCAGCATCTGGCCGGTCTGGTTCGAATCGTCGTCGATCGCCTGCTTGCCCAGGATGATCAGTTGCGGCTGCTCTTCGACGGCCAGCGCCTTCAGCACCTTGGCCACGCCCAGCGGCTCGATCTCGGCACCGGTCTCGACCAGCACGCCGCGGTCGGCGCCGATCGCCATCGCGGTACGCAGGGTTTCCTGGGCCTGGGCCACGCCGCAGGTCACGGCCACGATCTCGGTGACCTTGCCGGCTTCCTTCAGGCGCGTGGCTTCTTCCACCGCGATCTCGTCGAACGGGTTCATCGACATTTTGACGTTGGCGATATCGACGCCACTGCCGTCGGACTTGACGCGAACCTTGACGTTGTAGTCGACCACGCGTTTGACGGGTACCAGTATTTTCATGCTATCTCCTTCATGTCTTGTTATGGTGAGCCAGGGCGCGGTACAGCGCCATCAACTGGGCGCGCCGTTCGGAGGCCGCGTCCATGTTCTTTTCCTTCACGTGACCGTAGCCGCGTATCGTTTCGGGCACCCGCGCCAGCTCAAGGGCCGCGTCGAGCCGTTCCGGGGTGAGGGTTTCGCAGAACAGCTGCACGAGATTAAAGTAATTCTCGACCAGCCGGCGCTCGCGGCGCCGTTCGGCGGTCTTGCCGAAAGGGTCGAGCAGCGTGCCGCGCAAACCCTTGAACCGAGCCAGCACGGAAAATGCACGCATCATCCATGGCCCGTAGCGTCGCTTGACCAGCCGGCCGGCGGCGTCACGCGCCGCGGTCAGCGGCGGCGCAAGGTGGAAATGCACCTGGTAATCCTTGCCGGGTTCGCCCTCGAACTGGTTGCGCAGCTCGGCCAGGAACTCGGGGGCGCTGTGCAGGCGCGCGACTTCGTATTCGTCCTTGTACGCCATCAGCTTGGCCAGGTTGCGCGCAACCGCCTCCGTCAGCGCCTGCCTGCCGCCGGGATCGACTTTCGACTCCACCTTGCGCAGCCGCTCCACTGCGGACCGGTAGCGCTCTGCGTAAGACGGATTCTGGTAGGCCGTCAGCAGCGCGACGCGCTCATCGATGAGGCGGTCGAGCGTGACGGGCATCGGCAGCGGCCTGCCCTGCGCCGGCGCCGCGGTGGATGCCGCCAGCGCGGCCGGGTCGTGCGCCGCGCGCCGGCCCGCCTCGAAGGCCTGCTGGTTCTTCTCGACCGACACGCCGTTCAACTCGATCGCACGCAGCAAGGCCGCCCGTCCCAGCGGCACCCAGCCCTTCTGCCATGCATAGCCGAGCAGCAGCGGATTGGCGTAGATCGTGTCGCCGAACAGGCGCAGCGCCAGCGCATTCGCATCCACGAATTCGCAGGCGTCGCCGATGCTCGCGCGCAGGTCGGCTTCCGTGTCGGCACCCGGGAACTTCCAGTCCGGATTCGACAGGAAGGCGGCGGCCGGTACCGAGGCGCTGTTGACGATGGCGCGGGTGCGTCCGCGCCGCACGCGCGACAACGCGTCGCCGGACGCGGCGACCATGGCGTCGCAGCCGATCAGCACATCCGCCTCACCCGTCGGCACGCGCGTCGCGTGGATGCTGTCGGGATGGGCCGCGATCTGCACGTGGCTGAGCACGGCGCCGCCCTTTTGTGCAAGGCCGGTGATGTCGAGCACCTTGACGCCCTTGTTCTCCAGGTGGGCCGCCATGCCGAGCAGCGCACCGATCGTCACGACGCCGGTCCCGCCCACGCCGGGCACGACGATGCCGCAGACGCCGTCGAGCGGGGCCTGCGCCGGCTCCGGCACGGGCGGGACCTGCACCGATGCCGGCGCGGCAGTGCGGGGGCGGCGCAGCTGGGCTCCCTCGGCCGTGACGAAACTCGGGCAGAATCCGTTCACGCACGAGAAATCCTTGTTGCAGGAACTCTGGTTGATCCTGCGCTTGGTGCCCAGCGGGGTCTCGAGCGGCTCGACCGACAGGCAGTTCGAGGCCACCGAGCAATCGCCACAGCCTTCGCACACCGCCGGATTGATGAAGGCGCGCCGTGCCGGCTCGGGATACTCGCCGCGCTTGCGCCGGCGCCGCTTCTCGGTGGCACAGGTCTGGTCGTAGATGATGACCGACACGCCGGCCAGCTCGCGCAGTTCGAGCTGCAGGGCGTCGAACCGGTCGCGATGGTGCACGGTGACGGCGTCCGGCAGGCCGGCGCGCTGCGCATATTTTTCCGGCTCGTCGCTCACCACCACGACCCGCACCGCGCCTTCGCTGACCACCTGCTGGGCGATCTGCGGCACGGTCAGCGTGCCGTCCACCGGCTGGCCGCCCGTCATCGCGACCGCGTCGTTGTAGAGGATCTTGTAGGTCAGCGTGGCCTTGGCCGCGATCGCCGCGCGGATCGCCAGCAGGCCGGAATGGAAATAGGTGCCGTCGCCGAGGTTCACGAACACGTGCTTGTCGCGCGTAAAATGCATCTGGCCGAGCCAGCTCACGCCCTCGCCGCCCATCTGGGCCACCGTCTCGGTGTTACGGTCCATCCACAACGCCATATAGTGGCAGCCGATGCCGGCCAGCGCGCGCGACCCTTCGGGCACCCTGGTCGACGTATTGTGCGGACAGCCCGAGCAGAACCAGGGCTTGCGCTCGGCCGTCACGCGCGGCCGGGCGGCCTCGCGCTCCTTGGCCCCGATCACGGCCAGGCGCGCGTCGATCGCGGCGCGCAATTGCGGCGGCAGGCCGGCCTCGCCAAGGCGGCGTGCGACCGCCTTGGCGATCAGCGCGGGCGACAGCTCGTAGCGCGCCGGCAGCAGCCACTGCCCGCGCGGCGAGGCCCACTCCCCGCCTTCCATGCCGCGCTCGTCGAACTTGCCGTACACGCGCGGACGCCGGTCGCTGGGCCAGTTGTACAACTGCTCCTTGATCGCATACTCGAGCACCTGGCGCTTTTCCTCGACGACCAGGATCTCGTCCAGCCCGGCGGCGAATTCGCGCACGTCGTCCGCGTGCAGCGGCCAGACGCAGCCGACCTTCAGGATGCGGATGCCGATGGCGCGGCAGGCCGCCTCGTCCAGCCCCAGATCGACCAGCGCCTGGCGCAGATCGAGATAGGCCTTGCCGGCCGCGACGATGCCGAAGCGCGCCTGCGGCGCATCGAGCACCACCTGGTTCAGCTTGTTGGCGCGGACATAGTCGAGGGCGGCGTACCATTTGTGCTCGACCAGGCGCGCCTCCTGCTCCAGGGGGCCGTCCGGCCAGCGGATGCCCAGGCCGCCCGTCGGCAACGGCGTGTCCGGCACCACGATGCGCAGGCGCTGCGGGTCCATTTCCACCGATGCCGACGACTCCACCACGTCGGTCACGCACTTCATCGCCACCCATAGCCCGGCATGGCGGCTCATCGCCCAGCCATGCAGGCCGTAGTCGTGGAACTCCTGCACGGTGGACGGATACAGGACGGGAATCCCGCACGCGACCAGCAGGTGCTCCGACTGGTGCGCCACGGTGGACGATTTGGCAGCATGGTCGTCGCCGACCAGCATCAGCACGCCGCCCTTGGCCGACGTCCCGGCGGCGTTCGCGTGCTTGAGCACGTCGGCCGAGCGGTCCACGCCGGGCCCCTTGCCGTACCACATGCCGAACACGCCGTCGCGGGTGGCGCTGTCGTACAGGTTGACCTGCTGCGTGCCCCACACGGCGGTGGCGGCCAGGTCCTCGTTCAGGCCGGGCTGGAACACGACGTCGTGGCTGTCGAGGTGTTTTTTCGCTTTCCATAGCGCGAGGTCCAGTCCGCCCAGCGGCGAGCCGCGGTAGCCGGACACGTAGCCGGCCGTGTTCAGGCCCGCGGCGCGGTCGCGCTCCCTCTGCAGCATCGGCAGGCGCGCCAGCATCTGCACGCCGCTCAGGTAGATGCGTCCCGTATCGACCGTGTATTTGTCGTCGAGCGCGACGGCGCGCAGCGCTGCCCCGGCGGCGGGCGTTAGCGGCGAATTCATGGATGGTCTCCGTCAAAAATTTTTATGAACATATTCTACAAAGATGTTCAACTATCGTAAAATCAAGAATCATGAGCCCAGGTATCAGAAAAACGCATGTCCAGCACCGATAACGTCACCCTGCGCCAGCTGCGCTACTTCGTGGCCGCGGCAGAGACCGGCCGCTTCTCGATGGCCGCCACGCGCGCCCACGTGTCGCAGTCGGCGATCACCAATGCGGTGCTGATGCTGGAGCAGGAGCTGGGCGTGCGCCTGTTCGAGCGCAGGCCGCACGGGGTCGCCCTCACGGCCGACGGCCAGCGCTTCTATCACCGCACGCGCGGCATCCTCGACTCGCTGGCCGACTGCCTGCGCGAGCAGCACCTGCCGGCGCTGCAGCTGGCCGGCACGCTGCGGGTCGGGGCCTCGTACACGCTGCTCGGCTATTTCCTGCCGCCGCTGCTGGCGCGCTTCCGCGCCCAGTATCCCGATGTCGAAATCGACCTGGCGGACATGCACCGCGAGGCCATCGAGGAGGAGGTCGCGTCGGGACGGCTGGATGTCGGCGTGGTGATCCTGTCGAACCTGCCGGAGCGGGAACGGTTCGGCCACCACGTGCTGGTACGGTCGCGCCGGCAGTTGTGGATGGCGGCCGACCATCCGCTGCTCGGCAAGGACAATGCCGCGCTGTCCGACATCGCGGCCTACCCGTATATCCAGGTGACGGTGGACGAGAGTGAGGCGTCGACCCTGCGCTACTGGGCCGCGCGCGGCGTGCAGCCGCACATCGCCTTTCGCACCAGTTCGATGGAAGCGCTGCGCGGGCTGATCGCCCATGGCTTCGGCGTGAGCATCCTGTCGGACATGGTGTACCGCCACTGGTCGCTCGAGGGCAAGAAGATCGAGACACGGCCGATCTTGGACGTCGTGCCGGACATGGAGGTGGGACTGATCTGGCACCGCGACCGGCCGCTGGCGCAGCCGGGCGAGGCGTTCCGCCAGTTCCTGATCCGGACCAGCGGAGGCTGACGGGCTACAGCGAGCGGGCGATGATTTCCTTCATGATCTCGGACGTGCCGCCGTAGATGCGCGCGACGCGGGCGTCGACCCAGGCGCGGCTGATCTTGTACTCGCTCATGAACCCGTAGCCGCCGTGCAGCTGCAGCAGCTCGTCGAGCACCCTGCCCTGCATTTCCGATCCCATCAGCTTGCACATCGCGCCCACCTCGGCCGACAGCTCGCCGCGCATCGCCTTGCCCAGGCAGTCGTCGACGAACACGCGCAGCATCGTGGCCTGGGCCTTGCACTCGGCCAGCTTGAACTTGGTGTTCTGGAAGTCGAACACCGACTTGCCGAACACCTTGCGCTCGCGCACGTATTCCAGCGTGTCCTCGAGCAGCGCTTCGATGCTCGCGGCGGCCCGCAAACCGATGATCGTGCGCTCCCACGCCAGCTGGTGCGTCAGGTACGAAAAACCCTTGTTTTCCTCGCCCAGGCGGTTTGATACCGGGACCCGCACGTCGTCGAAGAACAGTTCGGAGGTGTCCTGCCCTTTCAGGCCGATCTTTTCCAGCAGCTTGCCCTTCGAGAAGCCGGGCCGGTCGGCCTCGACGCAGATCAGGGTCAGTTCCTTTGCGCCCGGATCCAGCTTGGTCGCGGTGACCATCAGGTCGGCGTTGCCGCCGTTCGTGATGAAGGTCTTCTGGCCGTTCACGACGTAATCGTCGCCGTCGCGCCGCGCGCTGGTGCGCATCGAGCGCAGGTCGGAACCGATGCCCGGCTCGCTCATCGCGATCACGCCGATCATCTCGCCGCTGACCATCCGCGGCAGCCAGCGGCGCTTCTGCTCCTCGCTGCCGTATGCGACGATATAGGGCGCCACGATCTCGGAATGGGTCGTGAAGCCGATCGCGGTGGCGTTCACGCGCGCCAGCTCCTCGATCATCACGGCCGAGTGGCCGAAGTCCCCGCCGGCCCCACCGTACTCCTCCGGCACGGTGGAGCACAGCAGCCCGACCTCGCCGGCCTTGCGCCATACCGACTTCGGCACGATGCCCGCGTGCTCCCACTCCGCCAGGTGAGGCACGATCTCGTTCTCGATGAACCGCCGGGCCATTTCGCGGAACATCTGGTGGTCTTCACGGAACACACTGCGCATGCTGCTTCTCCTGATGATGATGCGGGCCTAGCGGCCCTGGTATTGCGGTTCGCGCTTGCCGAGGAAGGCGGATACAGCCTCCGCATGATCCTCGGTGTGATGGGCCAGCGCCTGGTAGGCGGCCGACATCTCGAGCAGAGAATCGAGCCGCATGTGCTGCCCCTCGCGCAGCAGGCGCTTGGTCAGGCGCAGGCCGTGCGAAGGATTGGCCGCCATGCGCCGCGCGAGCGCCAGCGCCGCGTCCTGCAACTGCGCCGCCGGCACCACCTCGGTCACCAGGCCCCACGCGAGCGCGGTGGCGGCGTCGATCGCGTCGCCGGTCAGCGCCATCAGGCTGGCCTTCGGCATGCCGACGATGCGCGGCAGCAGCCAGGCGCCGCCGTCGCCGGGCACGATGCCCAGCTTGACGAAGCTCTCCGCGAACTTGGCGCCCTCGGCCGCGATCCGCACGTCGCACATGCAGGCGAGATCGAGGCCGGCGCCGATCGCCGGTCCGTTCAGTGCCGCGATCACCGGCACGTCAAGGTTGTACAGGCAGGTCGGGATGCGCTGGATACCGTTGCGGTAGCTTTCGCTGACCTCGTACGGCGAGCCGGCGAAGATGCCGCCGCGCTCGGCCATGTCCTTGACGTTGCCGCCCGCGCAGAAGGCGGGGCCGTTCCCCGTCAGGATGATCACCTTGACGCTCCGGTCCAGCCGCACCGCCGCGCACAGGTCGACGAATTCCTGCATCTGCGCCGGCGTGCTCAGGGCGTTGCGTGTCTCGGGGCTGTCCATCCGCACGGTCAGGATCGCGCCCTCGCGTTCGATTGCCAGGAAGGGGCTCATGCGCGCTGCTCCTGCAGGGTATCGAACCGGCCGTCGGTGACGCCGGGCCAGAAGCCTTCCGGACCGGCGGCGCAGACCGCCCGCCCCAGCCGCTGCGACCAGGCGCTGGCCGAACCGAACTCGCTGCGCCAGGACCACAGGCGGCGCGTGCTCAGGTGCAGCGAGTGCTCGTGCGTAAAACCGATCGCGCCGTGCACCGCATGGGCCACGCCGGCGCCGATGCCGGCCGCCTCGGAGGCGCAGATCTTGGCGGCGATCGCCTGCAGCCGCACAATACGCGTGTCCGCCGCCGCGAACGCCGCTTCGGACGCCATGACCGCCGCGGCGGCGTGCTCGGCCAGCACAGCGACCTGGTGCTGGATCGCCTGGAAGCTGCCGATCGGCTTGCCGAACTGGACCCGTTCGCCGGCATACGCGGTGGCCAGCGCCAGCACGCCTTCCAGCGCACCGGCGATCTGGGCCGCGCGCACCATGGCGCCGCCCAGCAGCAGCACATCGGCCGGCCAGCCCGCCGGCAGCGGCGCCTGGGCGACCGGCGCCACGCCCTCGAACAGCAGCGTCGCGCGCGACTCGGCGGCCACGTTGGCGCCCTCGCGGCGGCTGGCCGCGCCCGTCGGCAGCAGCACGACGGCGGGCTCGGCGCCCCCGGTTACCGCCACCACCAGCGGCACGGCGTCACCCCAGGGCACGTCGAGCGCTTCGCCGCTCACCACGCCGTCTCGCAGGCGCAGCGCGCCGGCGCCGGCCACGGTGACCGCGCCGCTGGCCGGCGCCAGCCCCGCCGCCCCGAGCAGCCAGTTGGCGAGCATGGCTTCCGGCAGCGGCAACGGCAGGTTGAAGCGTCCAGCCAGGCGGATCACGCCGCACACGTCGGCCCAGCTGGCGCCGGCCCCGCCCAGCGCCTCGGGTGCCAGCGCCAGCGGAAAGCCGGACTCCTCGACAGCCGTCCACATCGCTTGCGGCCAGGGGCCGTCCTCGCACGCCAGCACCGCAGCGGGGCTGGCCAGGTCGGCGAACAGGCGCTCGACCGTAGAATCGAACATTTGTCTCATGATTAACGCATCCCCAATCCGCGCGCGATGATCCCGCGGAGTATTTCGCGCGTGCCGCCGCGCAGTGAAAATGAAGGCGCCTCCTGCATCAGGTAGGCCAGGACGCGGGCATGTTCTCCGCCGCCGCGCGTGGCGGGGGCAACGTCCAGCAGCGCCTCGGCCAGCTCCGGGATGTCCTGCTCGAAGGTCGTTCCCAGTTCCTTGACGACCGACGCTTCCCAGGCCGGGTTGCGGCCGGCCGCCAGCTGGGCGGTGACCGCCAGCGACATCTGGCGCAAGGTGACCAGCCGCGCGGTCAGGCGGCCGATATCCCTGGCCTGCAGCGCGTCGGGGTCGGTGCCGATCGCCCCGACCAGCGACTGCAGCAGGGTGATGGAACTCAGGAAGCGCTCCGGCCCGCTGCGTTCGAACGCCAGCTCGGCCGTGACCTGGGCCCAGCCCTGGCCCTCGGTGCCGACCAGGGCGCCGGCGTCGAGCGCCACGTCGTCGAAGAACACCTCGTTGAAATGGCTCGCGCCGGTCAGGTCCTTGATCGGACGGATCGTGATGCCCGGCAGCGACAGGTCGACGATGAACTGCGACAGGCCTTCGTTGCGCCGGCTGTCCGGATCGGTGCGCAGCAGCGCGATCATGTAGTGCGAGCGGTGGGCGTTGGTCGTCCAGACTTTCTGGCCGTTGACGATCCACTTGTCGCCGGCGCGCCGCGCGCTGCTCTTGATCGAGGCCAGGTCGGAGCCGGAGTTCGGCTCGCTCATGCCGATGCAAAAGAACTGCTCGCCGCGGCAGATCGCGGGCAGGTGGAAATCCTTCTGGGCATCGCTGCCGTAGTGCAGGATCTGCGGACCGCTCTGGCGGTCGGCGAACCAGTGCGCCGACACGGGCGCGCCGGCCGCCAGCAGTTCCTCGATCACGACGTAGCGGGAGAATGCACTGGCATCGGCACCGCCGTAGCGTTTCGGCAAGGCCATGCCGATCCAGCCGCGCTCGCCCAGGCGACGGCTGAAGCGGGCATCGAATCCCATCCAGGACTCGGCGCGCCGGGTCGGCGGGACATCCGCCAGCGCATCGGCGAGGAAACCGCGCACCTCGGCGCGGATCGCCTCGGCCTCGGGCGGGATGGGGCTGTAGGTGAACTGGTCAATGGACATGGTCGCTCATGCTTCGAATGGGCATTGGATCGATCGCTCCGCGCGCGCGGGCGCGGAGCGGGTCGCGTCAGTGAAGGGTCAGAGCGCGGTCTGGGCGTCGGCGGCGGCGAACATCTTGTTGATGTCGCCCGACGTCACCGGACGGGACGGATCGCGTTCCGGCGCCGCGCCGCCCAGGCCCAAGGCCGGTTCGGTGCTGACGTGGGTGGCCTGGGCCTTGAGGGCGCCGACCGTGCAGTTTTCCCGGCCGAGGATGGCGAACGGGTCGTACGAAAACTCGCGCATCGCGTTCAGGTGCGTGATCTTGTTGATCACCTCGTCCGACAGGTGCTGCGCCTGCTTCCAGAACACATCGGCCGAATGCGGCCAGGTGCAGTCGGAGTGCGGGTAGTCGCATTCCCAGGTGACCTTGTCGACGTTGATCGAATCCAGGTTCTTCAGGCCGAACGCATCCTCGATGAAGCAGGTGATGAAGTGCTCGTTGAAGATCTCGCTCGGTTTCTTGCCCCCGAAGTTGGAGTTGGTCCACTCGTGGTGGTGGCTGTGGGTGAAGTCCGCGCGCTCGAGCAGGTAGGGAATCCAGCCGATGCCGCCTTCCGACAACGCCATGCGCAGCTTGGGATACTTCTTCCACATCGGCGCCCAGATCCAGTCCGCGGCCGAGTTCGAGATCGAGATCGGCATCGAGGTGATCCAGGCGTCGATCGGCGATTCGTCCGACGCGTGAGCGGCCTTGACGCCGGTGCCGATGTGGCAGCAGATGACGACGTCGTTGTCGGCGCACGCCTTCCACAGCGGATCCCAGTGGTCGTTGTGGATCGACGGGTAGCCGTGCACGGTCGGGTTGTCGGACAGCGTCAGCGCATGCACGCCCTGGGCCGCCAGGCGCTTGACTTCCGCCGCGGCGGCCTGCATGTCCCACCAGGGCACCATCATGAGGGGAATGAAGCGGCCCGGCGCGGCGTTGCACCAGTCGTGCAGGTGCCAGTCGTTATAGGCCTGGATCGCGGCGAGGCTGACTTCCTTGTCGTTCATTAACTGGAAGCGCTGGCCGGCGAAGCCCGGGAAGGTCGGGAAGCACAGCGAACCGAGCACGCCATTGGCGTTCATGTCGTCGACGCGCGCCTTGATGTCCCAGGTGCCGCGGCGCATCTGCTCGTAGGAGAGCGGCTCCATGCCGTACTCCTCCTTCGGACGGCCGACCACGGAATTCAATCCCATGTAGCCGGTCGCGCGGTCTTCGAACACCCAGACGTCGCGGCCCTTGATGTTGTCCACGCGCGGCTGGCGGCCCTTGAATTTGGCGGGCATGTGGCGGTCGAAAGCGCCACGCGGTTCGATCGCGTGGTCGTCCACGCTGACGAGGATCAGGTCTTCAAATTTCATGTTTGTCTCCAAGGAATGGAATACGCTCCAATGCGGAACGGCTTTCTTCTGCCTGCAATTCTAGAACAGAATCCGGATTTTTTTAAACACTTTTTTAAATTCTGTTCATAAAATTTATTGAGGCGCTCAATCCCAGATCACGTGAACGTGCTTCGGACCGCGCAACTGGGCGCCGGTGATGCGCGGCGGCGGCTGGTCCGGGTCCAGGCGGACATTGGGCATCAGGTCGAGCACCGCGTTTAGCGCGACCTGCAGCTCGGTCTTGGCGATGAACTGGCCGATGCACATGTGCGGGCCGAAGCCGAAACCGAACGACGGCTTGAGCTTGCGGTCGATGTCGAATTCCTCGCTGCGCTCGAACGCCTCCTCGTCGCGGTTGGCGGACGAGACGATGCACTGGACCATGGCGCCTTGCGGGATCGCCATGCCGGCCAGCTCGAGGTCCTGCGCCGCCTGGCGTACCTTGAACGTGGCCACCGGCTCGAAACGGATCGCCTCATCGATGGCCTTCGGCACCAGGCTGCGGTCAGCGCGCACGCGGGCCAACAGTTCGGGCCGCTCCAGCAGCAAGGTCATCAGCGTGCCGAAGGTGCGTGTGGTCGTCTCAGCGGCGGCCGGCAGCAGCGAGCGCACGAAGGTCGTGACTTCATGGTCGTCGAAGCGGCGGCCGTCACTTTCGGCGCGGATCAGGCGGCTGATCAGGTCGTCGCCCTGGGCACCGCTGCGGCGCACCTCGACCACCGCCTCGAACGTGGCGTCGTACAGCGCCTTGGCCGCCTCCATGGCGGCCTTGCGCGCCTGCGCGGCCTTCTCGGCATCGACCTGGGGACCGGCGAGGATCGCCAGCGCCCATGCGGCGTACTGTTTGATCTTTTCAGGGTCGTTGCCGGGGAAGCCGATCAGCGCATAGATCAGGCGGATCGGGAACAGCAGGCCGAAGTCCATCAGGTCGGCCTTCTTGGCCGCCGCCAGCGGCTGCAGGAATTCTTCGCGCACGATCGGGTCCATCTTGGTGTCGCGCCAGCTGTTCACGACCTCCGGCATGAAGATCGGCTGCAGCAGTGCGCGCGCCTTCTTGTGGGCCTCGCCATCCATGCCGGTGAGGATCAGGCCGTCGAAGAACGAACCCAGGCCTTCGGCGATGAAGCCGCTGGTGTAGTTAGCGGCGTCGCGCAGCACCGCCATCACCTCCTTGTACTTGAACACCGTGAAGGTCGGGCGGTTTGGATCCAGCCCGGCGATGTTCGGCACGCCGAGCTTGCCCATGAAGTTCTCGGCGATGATTGGCGAGTTCCTGCGCATGTCGCGGTAGATCGCGTGCAGGTCGACGTCCTCGCCGCGGTAGTTGTCGGCCACGCCCGAATAGGCGCTCTCCAGGCTTACTTTGCTTGCACTGCTCATTGTCATCCTCCATTGGTCTGGCCCGGACGATGTCCGGGTCTAATTTGAACACTTTTCGAGATAGTGCTCTATTTATGGAGAATTGCCAAGCAATATGCTGTGGCCTGCGGGAATTTCAGGGAATCATCAGGCCGCCGTCCACCGCCAGCGTCTGCCCGGTGATGAAGCGCGCGCCTTCGCCCATCATGAACACGACGAAGGGCGTCATGTCGCGGTCGGGATCGCCCAGCCTGCCGCCGAGCGGAATCAGGCCGGCCATCATGCGGTCGTGGGCCGCCAGCGCCTCGCCGTCCATGCGCGCGCGGTGCGCATCGTACATCGGCGTCCACATGCCCGGCGCGGCGGCGTTGACGCTGATGCCGTGGCGCCCCCACTCCCTGGCCACGGTCCGGGTCCAGCCCAGCACGGCCGCCTTCGCCGCCGAGTAATGGGCGCAGCCGGGCAGTCCCATCACTCCTGCCGCCGAACCGAAGTTCAGGATGCGCCCGCCGCGCTCGCGCAGGTACGGGAAGGCGGCCTGGTTGGTGTTCAGGGTCCCGCGCGCATTCACGTCGAACATCAGGTCCCAATCGGCATCGGCGATCGATTCCGCCGGCGCCGCGCGTTCGATGCCGGCGATGTTGACGAGGCCATCGAGACCGCCCAGCCACGCCATGGCCTCCCTGAACGCGCCTTCCACCTCGCCGCGCAGGCGCACGTCGCAGTGGAAGTAGCTGGCCGCCCCCGGACCGGCGGCATCGGCACGCGCGGCGTGCTCCCGTCCCGCTTCGTCGTTCACGTCCATGGCGGCGACCCGCGCCCCGGCCGCGACCAGGCCGCGCACCACGCTGGCGCCGATGCCGCCGGCGGTGCCGGTGACGATCAGGCGCTTGCCTTCGAGTGTCATGTTCCCTCCCCTTTTAACCTTCGCGATGAAAACGGATGGCGCGCGCCTGCAGGCTGCCCAGCCCGAGGGCGCCCGCCATCAACCAGAACAGGATTGCCGCGCCGGCGCCGGTGCCGATCGCGCCGAACACCAGCGGCATCACGGCCATCGACGCGTGCAAGGTCATCGAGCGCAGCGCCAGGGCCTCTCCCTGGCGCTCGGGCGGCGTCGCGTCGTGCAGCGTGGCCAGGATAGCCGGCTGCACCAGGCCCAGCCCGATGCCCAGGATGGCCGCGCAGGCCGCCATGGCCCAGGCACTGTGGAACAGCGGATAGGCCGCGAACACGGCGCAGGTGAGCAGCAGCGCGCCGCACAGCAAGGCACGCCGCGACAGGCGCCCCGCGACCAACGGCATCAGCAGGCGCACCGTCATCGATGCCACGGCGTAGGCCGCCAGCACCAGCCCCAGCGCGGACGCGTTCAGGCCGCGCTCGACGCCCAGCAGCGGCAGGGCGAAGCCGTGCACGTCCCAGCTGACCGACACCACCCAGCTGATGAAGACGAGCCGGCGCACGGACGCCAGCCGCAGCAGGTTCCACGCCGAGGTCTTGCGCGCACCGGGCGCCGGCGCCGGCCGCGGCGCCTCGCGCGGCACCGCCTGCGCCGCCAGCAGGGTGGCGACGGGCAACAGCGCCAGCGCGAGGAAGGCGGCGGAAAATCCGGCGCGATCGATCAGGAAGCCCGCCAGCATCGGGCCGAACAGGCCGGCCAGCGCCGGCGCGAGCGCGATCCAGCTGAACACGCGCAGGCGCTCGCCGTCGCTGCGGGCGAGCCGGCTGGCGCTGCGCTGGATCGCGATCATGCCGAAGCCCGCCCCGGCCCCGCACAGGGCGGCGGCGGCGCACAGCGTGAAGCGGTTCTGCAGCGCGGCCGCCAGCAACGTGCCGCCGAGCGAACACAGGGCCCCGAGGCGCACCGGCAGGTGGTAGCCGCGGCGGTCCGCCAGGCGCCCGGCCGGCAGCGCCAGCAGCGCCGGGAACAGCGCGAACATCGTCATCACCAGGCCCACCGACCAGGCGGAATGCCCCAGCCGCAGCACGTTCAGCGGCGCCGCCAGGCGCACGCCCTGCACGCACGCATGCAGGCCGACCTGGCAGGCGACCATGGCGGCCAGCGCCGGCCGCATGCCGTGCGCCCGCTCCCGCGTGTCCGCCACGGGACTATGCATGACCGGTCCCGATCGCATCGCACGCCTGTTCCAGCAGGCGCACGGCGGAGGCATGGTGGGCGTCGCCGGTGGCGCGCGGCGCGAGGCCGGCGCACGCGCGCGCATGGCTCGCCTCGAGCATGATGGCGAGCTTGAAGCGCGCCAGAGCGACGTACCAGTCGATGGCGCCGAGGTCGCGCCGGCTGCCGGCGCCGTAGCGCTCGACCAGTTCGGCCGGCGTCGCCAGCCCGGACGCGGGGGCGATGCGGATCGTGCCCGCGCCGCGGCCCTGCGCGTCCGGCCAGGTGGCGACCAGCCAGCCCAGGTCCAGCAGCGGATCGCCGACGGTGGCCAGCTCCCAGTCGATGATGGCCGCCAGGCGCGGGCCGTCGCGCCGGAACATGACGTTCCCGAGGTGATAGTCGCCGTGCAGGATGCCCGGCGTGAACCTGGCCGGCACGCGTTCGCGCAGCCACTGCGCCACGTCGTCCACCCCGGGCAGCGCGTGCGGTCCCGGCCAGCCGGCATATTGGCGGCACGCGTCGAGATGGCGCAGCCAGCGCGGCACCTGGCGCTCGAGGAAGCCGTCGGGCTTGCCGAAGTCGGCCAGGCCGGTCTCGCGCGGGTCGATCTCGCCCAGGCGCAGCAGGCCGTCGACCATCGCCAGCCCCATCTGCCGGCGCCAGGCGGCGTCACCGGCATACGGCGGCGGCAGCGGGTCGGGCGTGGCGGTGAACCCGTCCACCGGCATCATCAGGTAGAACGGCACGCCCAGCACCGCGTCGTCGTCGCAGCTGGCGATCAAACCGGCGTGCGGCACCGCGCTGCAGGCCAGCGCCCGCAGCACCCGCGCTTCGCGCAGGAAGCCGCGCCGCGCGTCCAGGCCGGCCCCCGGCCGCGGGCACCGCAGCACGTACTCGGCGCCGACGGTCCGGCGCAAGCGCAGCAGGATGTTCTGGGTGCCGCCGGTCAGCGGCGTGGGCGTCTCGATGGGTCCTTCGCCGAGGCCGAGCCGGTCCATCCAGCGCGCGAGCGCGTGCAGGTCGAGCGCGGCGCTCACGCGGACTCCGTGCCGAACCTGGCCGCGGCCGCCGCGGCCGCGGTCGGGCGGTGATAAGCGGGGAACAGCGCGTCGCTCGGCGCGTAGTCGCGCAGCACCTGGCGCGCCAGGGTCACCTTGTGCACCTCGGTCGGCCCGTCGGCCAGTCCCATCTGGTAGGCGCGCACGATCATCCCGACGAACGGCATCTCGTTCGAGACCCCGATCGACCCGTGCACCTGCAGCGCGCTCGAGGCGATGTCGTGCAGGACCTTCGGCATGGTCGCCTTGACCGCCGCGATGTCCTTGCGGACCTTCTGGTAGTCGTGGTACTTGTCGATGCGCCAGGCCGTGCGCATCACGAGCAGGCGGAACTGCTCCAGCTGGATCCAGGCATCGGCGATCTTGTCCTGCACCATCTGCTTGTCCGACAACAGCGAGCCCTGGGTGCTGCGCGACAGCGCCCGCTCGCACAGCGCATCCAGCGCCTTCTGCGCCTGGCCGACCACCCGCATCGCGTGGTGCACGCGCCCGCCGCCCAGGCGCACCTGGGCGATCGCGAAGGCCTCCCCCGGCGCGCCCAGCATGCAGTCGGCGCCGACGCGGACCTGGCGGAAATCCAGGTAGGCGTGGGTCGCTTCGGGGTCGTCGGCGATGCCGACGTTGCGGACGATCTCGATGCCCGGCGTGTCGGCCGGCACCACGAACATGCTCATGCCCCGGTAGGGCGAGACCGCCGGATCGGTCACCGCCATCAAGATATAAAAGGCGGCGTAGCGCGCGTTCGAGGCGAACCACTTCTGGCCGTCGATCACCCAGCCGGCGCCGTCGCGCACGGCGCGCGAGGTGAACACCTTCGGATCGGCGCCGCCCTGCGGCTCGGTCATGGCGAAGCAGGAGACGACCTCGTTGGCCAGCAGCGGTTCGAGGAAGCGTTTTTTCTGGTCCGGCGTGCCGTACGCGGCCAGGATCTCGCAGTTGCCGGAATCCGGCGCATGGGCGCCGAACACGATCGGCGCGAACAGCGCGCGTCCGAGAATTTCGTTCATCAGGCCCAGCTTGACCTGGCCGTAGCCCGCGCCACCGAGTTCGGGACCGAGGTGGCAGGCCCACAGCCTGCGCTCCTTCACCTGGCGCTGCAGCGGGCGCACCAGCTGCCCGAAACGCGGGTCGTGGATGTTCCACGGGCTGCCCAGCACATGTTCGAGCGGTTCCACCTCGTCGCGCACGAATTGCGCCATCCAGTCCAGCTCCGCCTGGAACGCCGGATCGGTCTCGAAATCCCATGCCATGTCGTGTCTCCTGATGTGATAGGTTCGCCGCGCCCGCTCAGGCCAGCAGCAGGCCGCCGTCGACCAGCAGCGTCTGGCCCAGCATGTAGGCCGCCAGCGGCGACGCCAGGAACAGCGCGGCGCCGGCCATGTCGGCCGGCGTGCCGAGCCGCCCCAGCGGTATCTTGCGCAGCGCCGACTCGAGCCGGTCGGGGTGGTCGGTCGTCACGCGCGTGAGCTTGGTGGCGACCAGGCCGGGCGCGATGCCGTTGACCCGGATGCCGTCGCGCGCCCAGGCCTCGCCCAGCGTGCGCGTAAGGCCGAAGGCGCCGGTCTTGGACGCGTTGTAGGCCGGCGTCCCGACGGTCGAGTGGAAGGCGGCGGCCGAGCTGACGATGATCATCGTCCCCCCGGCGCGCGCCAGCATGCCGTGGAAGCGGTCGCCGCAAGCCATCAGGCTCACCAGGTTGACGTTGACCACCTCGCGGAACGCCTCGACCTGGAATTCCTCGCGCCGGTAGCGTACGGTGCCCTGGGCGCACACCAGCACGTCGAGCCGGTCGAAGGCCGCCGGCGCCGCCGCCACCTCCGCGGCGTTGCCGACGTCGACCCGGGCGTAGTGCAGGCCGGCCAGGTCGGAGCCGTCCGCCGCGTCGTAGTCGGCGGCACGGGAACGGGTGCCCCACACGTGCACCTCGGCGCCGCGCGCGCGAAAGGCCTGGGCGATGCCGTTGCCGATGCCGCTGGAACCGCCGACGACCAGCACGGTCTTGCCCGAGAAATCGAGTTCGTTCATGGATATCCAATCGATGGGTTCGGAGTGCTGATGCCCTCGCGTTCGAGCGCCGCGACCTGGGCCGCTTCCAGGCCGAGCAGGTCCCAGACTTGCCGGCTGTGTTCGCCGAGCGCCGGCGGCGGACGGTCCAGCGCCAGCGGCAGGTCGCCGAAATCCCAGAACGCGCCGACCTGTTCGAGCTCGCCGTACACCGCGTGGCGGTAGCGCGCATGCAGGCCGGCGGCGGCATGGCCGGGGTCGTCGTAAAAGGTGTCGCCCTGCTTCTCCAGTGCCGGCTCGGCCGGCACGCCGGCGGCGCGCATCCGCCCCAGCGCTTCCACGCGCGGCAGCGCGGCGAACCAGGCCTCGC
>Ga0187844_10001536_pt1 | contig 17469 bp, 13 predicted proteins | sample SpaLakP09_SKY_50_FD_134517 | JGI IMG/M metagenome (GOLD analysis project Ga0187844, IMG submission 134517) | Oligotrophic lake water microbial communities from Sparkling Lake, Wisconsin, USA - SP09_SKY_50 | ecosystem: Environmental > Aquatic > Freshwater > Lake | place: USA: Sparkling Lake...
CGCAGGCACGGCGCATCGGCGAGCGGCTGCGTGCTCTGGGGGTGCCCATCGCCATGGTCTGGCACTCGCAGTGGTGTCGCACCCGGGAGACGGCCGAGCTGCTGGCCGTGGCGCCGCTGCGGCCGGAGCCGCTGTTCAACTCCTTCTTCAACGAGCCTGCGCGCGAGCAGGGCTTCGCCGCCGAGGCGCGCCAGCGGCTGGCGACCTGGGCCGGCCCCGGCGCGCTGTTGGTCGTCACGCACCAGGTGAACATCACGGCGCTGTCGGGCGTGTTCCCGGCGTCTGGCGAGATCGTCGCAATGCGTTTTGGCGGCGCTGCCAGCGCGCGGGTGCTTGGGCGTTTGACGCTCTGAGCCGGGGCGCGGCGCAGCCCGGGCCGCAAAGGGTTTCCACACTGACCCATGCTGGTGCGCCGTCCTAGACTGGTGCTACAAAAAGCATCACGGAGGAGACACCGTGCAGCGAACCGACATCTCGGACCCGGCCTATTTCCACAAGGTCGTCGATTGCCAGTGGGCCTGCCCGGCGCACACCCCTGTGCCGGAGTACATCCGCCTCATTGCCCAGGGTCGGCATGACGAGGCCTACTGGGTCAACTGGGTCAGCAACGTCTTCCCTGGCGTCTTGGGGCGAACCTGTGATCGGCCCTGCGAGCCGGCATGCCGCCGCGGTCGCGTTGAAGAGAAGCAGGCCGCCAAGCCCGAGCCCGTGGCCATCTGTCGCTTGAAGCGCGTCGCGGCGGACAACAAGACGGGCGAATTCCGTGCCATGCTGCCCAAGCCCGCGGCGCGCAACGGCAAGCGCGTGGCCTGCGTGGGCGCCGGTCCCGCGTCGCTGGCGGTGGCGCGAGACCTGGCACTGGAGGGCTACGCTGTCACCGTGTTCGACGGCGAGGCCAAGCCCGGCGGCTTCATCCGCACGCAGATCCCGCGCTTCCGGTTGCCGGAGAGAGTCATCGACGAGGAGTGCGGCTACATCCTCGGCCTGGGCGTGGCGTGGCGATCGGGCCAGCGCATTGCGTCCATGAAGGCGTTGCTGGCCGAGGGCTGGGATGCCGTCTTCGTCGGCTGCGGTGCGCCGCGCGGGCGAGACCTGGCGCTGCCGGGGCGGCAGGAAGCGGGCGAACAGATTCACATCGGCATTGACTGGCTGGCCAGCGTGTCCTTTGGCCATGTCACCAGCGTCGCACCGCGCGTCATCGTGCTGGGCGGCGGCAACACGGCGATGGATTGCTGCCGCTCGGCTAGGCGGTTGGGGGCTTCTTCAGTCACCGTCGCCGTGCGCAGCGGCTACGCGCAGATGAAGGCCTCGCCCTGGGAGAAGGAGGATGCCGAGCACGAGGGCATCCCCATCCTGGACTTCCATGTGCCGCTGGCCTTCGAGCATGTGGGCGGCAAGCTCACTGGCATGCGCTTCAGGAAGGCCCACACGGGCGAGGAAGTCGTCATCCCCTGCGACGAGGTGCTGATCGCCGTCGGGCAGGAGAACAGCTTCCCGTGGATAGAGCGCGATGCAGGCATCGCCTTTGGCGACGACGGGCTGCCGGTGCTGGACGCCAAGAGCTTCCAGTCCTCGCTGCCGCACGTCTTCTTCGGCGGCGACGCGGCCTTCGGGCCGAAGAACATCATCACGGCGGTGGCCCATGGCCACGAGGCCGCTGTCAGCATCGACCGACTGCTGCACGGCGAGCCGGTCACGCAGCGCCCGCCGCCGCACGTCAACCTCGTGTCCCAGAAGATGGGCATCCACGAGTGGAGCTACGACAACGCCATCACCAATGACCTGCGCAGCAAGGTGCCGTGGACGGCGGCCAACATCGCGCTGGCCAGCATCAAGGTCGAGGTGGAGCTGGGCTTCGACGCTGCCACGGCCTTCAAGGAAGCGCAGCGCTGCCTGAACTGCGACGTGCAGACGGTGTTCGCGCCCAAGCTGTGCATTGAGTGCGATGCCTGCGTGGACATCTGCCCGATGGACTGCATCACCTTCACTGCGGACGGACCCGATCTGCGCGAGCGGCTCAACGCGCCGGCGCTGAACCTGATGCAGGACGTCTACGTCGAAAGCGGGCTGAAGACGGGGCGCCTCATGGCCAAGGACGAGGACGTCTGCCTGCACTGCGGCCTGTGCGCCGAGCGCTGCCCGACCGGGGCCTGGGACATGCAGAAGTTCCTGCTGGTCACGGCCAAGGCGGGGGCTTCGTGCCGGGACCACACCAGCCGCAAGGAGGTTGCAGCATGAGCCGCATCGAGGCAGTGAACGACTTCGTCGTCAAGTTCGCCAACGTCAACGGCTCTGGCTCGGCGTCGGCCAACGAGCTGTTCGCCCGCGCCATCCTGCGCATGGGCGTGCCGGTCAGCCCGCGCAACATCTTCCCGAGCAACATCCAGGGACTGCCGACCTGGTACGAGGTGCGCGTCTGCGAGGCCGGCTGGCTGGGCCGGCGCGGCGGCGTGGACCTGATGGTGGCGATGAACCCGCAGACCTGGGCCCAGGACCTGGCCGAGATCCAGCCGGGCGGCTACCTGTTCTACGACTCGACCAAGCCGATGCAGGCCAGCGCCTTCCGGCCCGACATCCACGTCATCGGCATGCCCGCCACGGCCATCTGCAACGCGACCTACGACGTGCCGCGTGAGCGCACGCTGTTCAAGAACATCCTCGTGTTGGGGGCGCTGAGCGAGCTGATGGGCATCTCGGCAGCCGTCATCGAAAAGCTGTTCGCCGAGCAGTACAAGGGCAAGGAGAGGCTGCTGGACTCCAACGTGCGAGCGCTGCACGCAGGCCGGGAGTTCGCGCGGGACCACCTGTCGGTGCAGCCCTTCGGCCTCAAGGTGAAGCCTGCGGACAAGGTGGGCGACAAGGTCTTCTTGGAAGGCAATGCAGCCACGGCGCTGGGCTGCGTCTATGGCGGCGCGACCGTCTGCGCCTGGTACCCGATCACGCCGTCGTCGTCGGTGGCCGAGGCCTTCGAGAAGTACGCGGTGAAGTTCCGCACGGGCCCCGAGACGGGGGAGAAGCGCTATGCCATCGTGCAGGCCGAGGACGAGATCGCGTCCATCGGCATCATCACCGGCGCGGGCTGGAATGGCGCGCGCGCCTTCACGTCCACGTCAGGCCCCGGCGTGTCGCTGATGACCGAGTTCCTGGGCCTGGCCTACTTCGCCGAGATTCCCTTCGTCGTCATCGACGTGCAGCGCGGCGGCCCCAGCACCGGCATGCCCACGCGCACGCAGCAGGCCGACCTGCTGAGCAGCGCCTACGCCTCGCACGGCGACACCCAGCATGTGTTGCTGCTGCCCGAGGACCCGCGCGAGTGCTTCGAGTTCGCGGCCGATGCGCTGGACCTCGCCGAGCGACTGCAGACGCCCGTCTTCCTGATGAGCGACCTCGACATCGGCATGAACCAGCGCCTGTGCGCGCCGCTGGCCTGGGACGACACGCGCCGCTACGACCGCGGCAAGGTCATGACGGCCGAGCAGTTGGAGGCGGGAAATCCATTCGCCCGCTACAAGGACGTCGACGGCGACGGCATCCCCTGGCGCACGCTGCCCGGCACGCACGCGAGCAAGGGCGCCTACTTCACGCGTGGCACCACGCGCAACGAGGCTGCCATTTACTCCGAGCGCGGCGAGGACTACCTGCGCAACGTGGAGCGCCTGCGCCGCAAGTTCGCCACCGCCGCGCTGCTGGCGCCGCAGCCGCTGGTGCGCTCTGCGGCGAAGAAGACCAGCGTGGGCGTCCTCTACTTCGGCTCCACCGCGCCGGCCATGGACGAGGCGCTGGCCGCGCTCGCCGAGGCCGGCATCCACATCGACGCGATGCGGCTGCGCGCCTACCCGTTTCCGCCATCGGTGGCGGAGTTCATCGCAGCGCACGCCGCCGTCTTCGTCGTCGAGCAGAACCGCGACGCGCAGATGCGTCGCATGCTCGTCAACGAGCTGGAGGTGGCGCCCAAGCACCTCACGCCGGTGCTGCACTTCGACGGCACGCCCATCACGGCGCGCTTCATCACCGATGCGATCACGCGCCATGTCCATGCGCTGGCCATGGCGCCGAGGAGCACGACATGACCTACCTCGCGAAACCGAAGCTGCACCACCCCAGCCTGACCCGCAACGCCGTGGGCTACACGCGGCGCGACTACGAAGGCAAGGTCTCCACGCTGTGCGCCGGCTGCGGCCACGATTCCATCTCCCGCGCCATCGTGCAGGCCTGCTGGCAGCTGGACATCGAGCCCCACCGCGTCGCCAAGCTGAGCGGCATCGGCTGCTCCAGCAAGACGCCCGACTACTTCCTCGGCGCCAGCCACGGCTTCAACACCGTGCACGGCCGCATGCCCAGCGTGCTGACCGGCGCCTACCTCGCCAATCGCGAGCTGCTCTATCTGGGCGTGTCGGGCGACGGCGACTCCGCCTCCATCGGCCTGGGCCAGTTTGCGCATGCGATGCGGCGCGGCGTGCGCATGGTCTACATCGTCGAGAACAACGGCGTCTACGGCCTGACCAAGGGCCAGTTCAGCGCCACGGCCGACAAGGGCTCGGTGGCCAAGAAGGGCGCCACCAACAACGACGCCGCCATCGACCTGGCCGCGCTGGCGCTGCAGCTCGGCGCTACCTTCGTGGCGCGCAGTTTCTCGGGCGACAAGGCCCAGCTTGTGCCGCTGATCGAAGGCGCCATCCGCCACGGCGGCGCCGCCTTCATCGACGTCATCAGCCCCTGCGTGGCCTTCAACAACCATGCCGGCTCGACACGCAGTTATGACCATGTGCGCGCCCACAACGAGGCGCTGAACCGCATCGACTTCATTGACCTGGCGGCCGAGCAGGTCGTCGAGCATTCGCCCGAGGTGGTCGACGTGCCGCAGGCCGATGGCAGCACGCTGCGGCTGAGGAAGATGGCACCCGACTACGACCCGACGGATCGCCTCGCCGCGATGAACGCCATGCAGTTGCGTGCCGCAGCCGGCGAGATCGCGACCGGGCTGCTCTATGTGGACCCGAGCGCCAAGGACTGGCATGCCGCGCAACATACGGCGGCGGGCGCGCTGAACATGCTTGGTGAAAAAGACCTGTGCCCTGGCGCCGCCGTGCTCGAAAAAATCAACGCCGGGCTGAGGTGACGCTGCCCCTCGCCCAGCCTCGCGCCGCTGGACGCGGGCGCGCCTGGTCGGTCTTGCAGACCGCGCTGCGGCAACGCCGCAGCCCTTCGGCAGGCACATCCCGCCCACCGGGCGCGATGTGTCCGGCCTCAGCCCCCGAGGGGACGGCGATGCTTGCGGCATTGAGCCGCAAGCACATCGCCAAGCAGGGCCGGCTTGGGAGCGGCCCGGCGCTCGGCCCGAACCCCAAGTCGTTTCATCGGCTGCGGATGGCGCTCAGCGCGATGGATAGCTGAGATGATCCGCGCCCAATGCGCCCACACCACCTCACCCTCACTCTTGCCGCCGTTCTTGCCCTGACCGCCTGCGCCAGCTCCAGCCAGGACAAGGTCGCCGGCGCCGCCACCACACCGCTGTCCGACCTCAACGTCGTCCGCGCCGACATCCCCGAAGTGCTGAGAGCCGCCGCCGCCGCGCCCTATGCGCAGCCGGCCGACGTCAGCTGCCCGGCACTGACCGCCAGCATCCACGCGCTGGACGAAGTGCTCGGCCCCGACCTCGACGCACCCGCCGGCAAGAGCGGCACCGGCCTGCTGGATCGCGGCGAGGATGCTGCCACCGGCGCGCTGCAGCGCACGGCGGAGGGCGTCGTCCCTTTCCGGGGCTGGATACGCAAGCTCAGCGGCGCCGAGCGGTACGCCCGCCAGGTCAACGCGGCCATCACGGCCGGCGGTGTGCGGCGCGGCTTTCTGCGCGGGCTGGCGGTGGCCAAGAACTGCGTGGCGACCACGCCGACCCAGGCCAGCTGAGCGCGCCGCGCTCATCCGCACAGTTCTTTGCAGCCGCTGACACTCAGCAAAACATTGACGATGGTGCGGCAAGACGGCGTCGGCAGACTCGCCGCCGATGTCTGCCTCCCGTCCCTTCCCCCGCCTCGCACCGCCCTGCACCGCCATCTTGGCGGCGCTGGTCTTCCTGCTCTGGGCCCTCATCGGCACGAGCTGGTTCATGCGCAGCTACTTCGGGCTGGTGACGCCCGACCAGGTCGTCTTCCATCTGCAGCACGACGGCTTGGTCGAGGCGGATTCGCACATGTACTGGCGCGCGCTGCGCTGTCTGGCTGGCGTGGGCGGGTTGACGCTGCTCAGCCTCTTTGTGCTGCGCCGTCTGCGGCGCTCGCACCGGCTGCCCCTGCTGGCGGCGCTGGGTGCGGGCGCCGTGCTGTCGGTGCATGCGACGGTGTCCGACCCCTGCGAGCCCGAGAGCGATGGCGGTGACTACCTCGCCCGCCACTTCGTGGACCCTGGCCGCGTCAGCTGGCGGGCGCCAGCCAGCAAACCGGACGTGCTGGTCGTCTTTGTCGAATCGCTGGACCAGGGCTACACCCAGCCGCGCGACATGCAGGCGCCGCTGCTGCCGCAGCTGACCCGGCTGCAGGACGACGCGCAGACGCTGGGCCGGCTGCACAACCTCAGCGGTGCGAGCTGGACGCTGGGCGGGCTGTTCAGCGCGCTGTGCGGCGTGCCTCTGCAGCCGGTGGGCGTCATGAGCCACCATTCCTACGATCACGCCACTCAGTTCTACGCTGGCGGGCATTGCCTGACGGATGTGCTTGCCGAGCAGGGCTGGCAGCTCAGCTTCTATGGCGGTGCGTCGCTGAAGTTCAGCGGCAAGGGGCACTTCCTGCAGGAGCATGGCGTGGCGCGCCGCTTCGGCCTGGAGCAATGGCGGCAGGCGGGCCTGCCTGTGCCCACGCGCGGCTGGGGCCTGCTGGACAGCGACCTTGCCCGGCAGGCCTGGGCCGACATGCAACGCCCGCGCCGAGCCGACGAGGCGCGCATGAGCATGGTGCTGACGGTCGACACCCACGGCCCCGCCGGCGCGCGCGACCGTGGCTGCGAGACCGGTGCCGTGCGTGCCACCGATGAGGACGAGGACGACGTGCCCGTCGAGCTCATGCGCGGCGCGCTGCGCTGCACCGACCGGACCGTGGCGCAGCTGGTGCAGCGCTTCGTCGCGCAGCGCGACGGCCGGCCCAAGGTCGTGTGGGTCATGGGCGACCACCTGAACCCCACGCCGCTGCTGGACGCGGACCTGCAAACCATGGCCGGCAGCCGCACCGTCTTCCATGTCCTGGCGCGGTACGACGCCAACGGCCAGCCGCTGCCTGGCGCCGACCAGCGGCGCGAGTTCACGCATGTGGACGTGCTTCCCACGCTGGCCGAGGCCATCGGCCTGCGCTGGGCGCCGCAGGCGCACCGGCTGGGGCTGGGCGTGTCGCTGCTCGCCGAGGGCCGGCCCGCCACGCTGATCGAACGCGAAGGCATGGCGCATGTCGACGGCCGGCTGTCATGCCGCTCGCCGCTGTTCCAGCGGCTGTGGCTCAACGCGATCTGATCGCTCCACGCGCCGGTCATCCCCAAGCTGAGGGGGGCGGGCGTTGTCGCTGCGCGTGACGAGAGCGCGTCTTCTTCAGTGAGCCACCTGCGTGGCAGCCTTGGAGACACCTGATGACATCACCGCTCGTCGCCGGCCTCTCGTCGCCCGCCCTCGCGCTGGCCGCCCTTTGCGGCATCGCCCAGGCCGCGCCTGTGCAGCTCAGCAGCGGCAACGCCAACTCTCTCGGCCCCAGCCTCAGCGCAGACGGCAGCCGGGTGGCCTTCTATTCGGCCTCCAACCTCACCGGCGGCAATGCCGACCAGAACTTCGAGGTCTTTCTTTATGAGCGCAGTTCAGCGCAGCTGAGGCAGATCACCGATCAGCCCGGCGGTGGCCTCATCGGCGGCAACCAGGAGCCCAGCCTCAGCGGCGACGGCAGCCGGCTGGTGTTCCAGCATTTCGTCATCAACGGCAGCATCGCCAACTTCCAGACGCAGAGCTACGACCTCAACACCAACACGTTGACGACGCTCACGCCACCGGGCGGCTTCGAAACGTCCGCCATCAGCCGCGACGGCACGCGCATTGCCGTCAGTACCGCCAACCTGGGCCTGCGCATCTACGACACGACCACGCAGAGCTTCTCCGCCGTGGTCATGCCAGCGCCACTCGGCTTCTCGATGAGCGGCGACGGCGGCCGCATTGCCTACGAGAGCTTCTCGCAGGGCGTGCGGCTGCTGGACGTGGCCACCGGCACGACCACCATCGTGTCGCCAGCTGGCAGCGGCTTCAACCAGGGCGCCACGATCAGCGCCGACGGCAACAGCGTGGCCTTCGTGTCCACGTTCGATCCGTTGGGCCTGAACGCCGATGGCAACAGCGAGCTGTTCCGCTACGACGTGCTGACGCACACGCTGGCGCAGATCACCCACACCAGTGGCGGCAGCGCGCAGTCGGCCAGCCTCAGCGGCGATGGCAGCCGCATCGCCTTCAGCAGCTCGGCCGACCTGACCGGCGCCAACGCCGACGGCAACACCGAGGTCTTTGTCTACGACTTGCTGGCCGACAGCTTCCTGCAGCTGACCGACACGCTGGGCGCCTTCAGCTCCGGCGCGGTGTTGAGCGAAGACGGCCTGAACGTGGCCTATGTGTCCACGATGAACCTCAACGGCGCCAACGCGAGCGGCGCCACCCAGGTGTTCATGGACGCGCTGGCGCCGCAGGATCCCCGGGGTTTGCCTGAGCCGGCCTCGCTCGCACTGGCGCTTCTTGCGCTCTTCGCACTGCTGGCTCCCGGCGCTGCGCGAGCCGTCATGGCTGCCGAGCGTGATCGTCGTGCAGCCCTGCTGGCGAGTCGTCGTCCAGAGCAACATCGGCGATGAACTCTTCGCTGTCCGGCGCCGCGATGATGCGGTCGACATCAATGTCCGACGCCTCCGTCTCGTGAGAGTCCTCGCCCGTGCCCTCGATGGGCGCCACGGCAATGTCGCGGCCCAGCGTCACGTCGACGGGTTCGCCCGGGTCGGCGGTGGGCAGGTCCTCGGCGCCTATGGTGTCGCTGCCGCTGTCCGAGCTGTCGGACGGGCCCAGCGCCTCTTCATCGGTGCCCTTGGCGCGCCGTGGTGCTTGCTCGGTGCCGACGAGGCTGCTGTGTCCCATGGCGGTCTTCCGTGAGTGGATGGATGCATCCAGTCTGCGCCGCGCTGCGGCGCGGTGGGGTCGGACGAGGGCCGGGCGGGCGTAGGACTTGGCGCCAGCTGACGGCGCCGCGTCAGGCGCTCACGGCTTTGCTTCGCGCACCAGCCGTATGCCCACCAGCGTGTAGCGCGTCTGCGGCGAGTTCCAGTTGCGGTAGCTGCAGCGCGCGTAAAGCGACCAGCTGTGCCACGACCCGCCCCGGCGCACCTTGGTGTCGCCCGCCGCCGGGCCTTTGGGGTCGGCGGGCGGGGACTGCGCGTAGTAGTTCTCGCCGTACCAGTCCGCCGTCCATTCCCAGACATTGCCGTGCATGTCGAACAGGCCGAAGGCGTTGGGCGCGAAGGAGCCGACGGGCGCCGTGAAGGTGTGGCCGTCGTGGCCAGCGAGGGCGCGGTCGCGCCACTGGGGCCACAGCGCGGCCGTGTCGGCGTCGAAGCTGTTGCCCGCGCGAACGAGGCCCTCGGGGTCGTTGCCATGCTGGTAGCGGGTGCGCTTGCCGGCGCGACAGGCGTACTCCCATTCCGCCTCGGTCGGCAGCCGGTAGCGCCGGCCCTCCTGGGCGGACAGCCAACGGGCCAGCGCCACCGCGTCGTGCCAGGTCACGTTGACGACCGGGTGGTCGTCGCCCTGCGGGAAGCCGGGGTTCTGCCAGGTGTAGACCGGCTTGCGCCCCTCGAAAGCGTCATTGCGCGGGCTGGTGGCGGGGTCGTAGGCGGGGTTGTAGCCATAGCCGCCCGTCCCGTCGGCGATGGACTGGGGCACGTGGCCGGAGCGTTGGAGGAACGCCCGGAACTGGCCCACCGTGACCTCGTGCCGGCTCATCTCGAACGGCCTGCTGATGCGCACCATGTGCACCGGCGCCTCGTCGGTCAGCGGCTCGAAGCGAGACCGCTCAAACCGCGGGTAGGCGGCTGCCAGCGCCTCCACCGGCTCGTCGCTGCCCATGGCGAACTCGCCCGCCGGCAGGCGCACGAAGCTGATGCCCAGCGAGTCGACCAGCGGCGCGGCAGGTGACGGGAGCGCCGCCGTCTGGAGCAGTGCGGCCAGTGTGAGCTTGACGGCGAGGCGGTCGGGCATGCCTGCTATTGGCGCACAGCTTCCGTTGAGGCGTCACCTGTCGGTGCACCGAACCCGACGTTCGAGCGGACCATGTCGCAGTCGCGGTGCGAATGTCGTCTGTTGGAGCACACCCTTGTTCTCATGGCGCCGACCCTCATGAAACCTCTGCCCATGCCATTCCGCCTGCTGGATTCCCTGGCCCCGCAGCCCACCCCCATCGACCGAGGGGTCGAGCCCGTGCTGGGGTTCGACCGTTTGCCGCCCAGCGAGCCCATGCTGACCCCGCCGTTGCGCCGCCGGGCCATCGAGCTGGAACTGGAGGAGGGCAGCCGCCGCTTCTACTTGCCCATGGCCGAGGCCCAGGTCGTCGAGCGGGCGCGCCGATAGCCGCCCGTCAGATGGGGGTCGGCAACGGCGCGCCCTGCCGCAGCGCCTCCACGTTGGCGATGAAGTTCTGCACCGTCGCGGCAATGGCCTGGGGTGACCAGCCGGCCACATGAGGCGTCAGGATGACATTGGGCAGGTCCACCAGCGCTGCAGGCGGGCGGGGCTCGCTCTCGTAGACATCCAGCGCCGCGCCGGCGATCTGGCCGGTGGACAGCGCGGCGGCAAGGGCGGCCGTGTCCACGCAGCTGCCGCGCGCGATGTTCACCACATGGCCGCCCGCGCCCAGCTCAGCCAGCACCTCGGCGTTGACGATGTGCCGCGTGGCGGCGCCGCCCGGTGTGGCCACGACCAGGTCGTCGGCCCAGGCTGCCAGGGCCCGCACGCTGTCGAAGTAGCGTGCATCGCCAGCGTCCTCGCGCGGGCGGCGGTTGTGATACCCGATGACCATGCCGAAGGCCGCCGCGCGCTGGGCAATCTTGCGGCCTATGGTGCCCAGGCCGATCAGGCCTAGCCGGCGCCCGCCAAACTGCGGGTACAGCGGCAGCGCGTCGCGCCAGACGCCCGCACGCAGGGCAGCGCCGTGTTGCGGCAGCGCGCGCACGCTGGCCAGCAGCAGGGCCATGGCGTGGTCGGCCACGCAGTCGTCGTTGGTGCCGGCGCCGTTGCACATCGCCACGCCGCGCGCCCGGGCGGCGGCGACGTCCAGGTTCTCGTAGCCGGCGCCCTGGGCGGCCAGCAGCTTCAGCTTCGGGCAGGCCGCGATCTCGGCGGCGGTGAACCCGGTGGCGCCGTTGGTCAGCACCAGGTCGATGTCGCCCCCATGGGCGGCGATGGCCGCAGCGCGGGAGGCCGGGTCGAGGGCTTCGATGACGTGAAAGCGGGTCAGCAGCGGCGCCTTGTGTTGGGCGGCAATCGGGACGAGCAGCAGCAGGGTGTCGTTCATGCGCTCATCATGCCGCTGACGAATGGCTGAGCCGCCGGGCGCGCCCACAATTGACGCACTTCATATCGAGCTTTGCCATGAAACGACTGCTGCTCCCCGCCCTGCTGGCGGCCACGCTGGCTCACGCCGCCGACGAGACGCCGCTGGACGCGCTGCCCTACACCCCCAGCCTCGACGTGACGGCCATGGACCGCAGCGCCGACCCCTGCGACGACCTCTACCGCTTTGCCTGCGGCGCCTGGAGCAAGCACAACCCCATCCCGGCCGACCAGTCGCGCTGGTCGGTCTTCGCCAAGATGGCCAACGACAACCAGCGCTACCTGTGGGGCGTGCTGAACAAGCTGGGCGATGCGGCTGCCGAGCGCAGCGCCAACCAGGCCAAGCTGGGCGACTACTTCGCCAGCTGCATGGATGAAGGCGCCGTGCAGGCCGCTGGCCTCACCGGCCTGCAGCCGCTGCTGGACCGCATCACCGCGCTGAACAACAAGCGCGAGCTGCCGGCCCTGCTGGCCGAGCTGCAGCTTGCCGCCGGCAACGATCGCCTCTTCTTCGGCTTCAGCGCCGGCCAGGACTTTGCCGACGCGACGCGCCAGATCGCCTTCGCCTCGGCCGGCGGCCTGGGCCTGCCCGACCGCGACTACTACCTCAAGCGCGACGCCAAGACGCTCAAGATCCGCAACGCCTACGAGGCCCATGTGGCGCAGGTCTTCACGCTGCTGGGCGAATCGCCCGAAGCCGCCCAGGCTGCGGCGCGCAGCGTGCTGGCCACCGAGACCGTGCTGGCGAAGGCGTCGCTCACCAAGGTCGACAAGCGCGACCCGTACAAGACCTTCCACGTCGTCGACGCCGCCGGCCTGAAGGCACTCATGCCCGGCTTCGACTGGGCCGGCTACCAGGCCGCCCTGGGCACCGCGCCCGCGCAGGCCCGCTACAACGTCACCGAGCCGGCCTTCTTCAAGGCCCTCGGTGCGCGGCTGAAGGCCATGAGCCTGGGCGACCTCAAGACCTACCTGCGCTGGCAGCTCACCAGCAGCCTCGCACCCGCGCTGGACAACCGCCTCGTGCAGGCCAACTTCAGCTTCTACGGCCAAACGCTGACCGGCACGCCGCAGCTAAAGCCGCGCTGGAAGCGCTGCGTGCAGCTCGTCGACCTGCAACTGGGCGAGGCCCTGGGCCAGGAGTTCGTGGCGCGCAACTTCACGCCCGAGCTGAAGGCCGCCACGGTGCAGATGACCGACGAGATCGAGGCCGCCATGGCGCGCTCCATCGACAGCCTGGCCTGGATGAGCGCCGAGACCAAGGCCAAGGCGCACGCCAAGCTCAAGACCATCGTCAACAAGGTCGGCTACCCCGACCGCTGGCGCGACTACGCCGGCCTGGCCGTGCAGCGCGGCGACTTCCTCGGCAACGTCGTGCGCGGCAATGCGTTTGAAGCCAAGCGTCGCCTGGCCAAGATCGGCCAGCCGCTGGACCGCGGCGAATGGGGCATGACGCCGCAGACCGTCAACGCCTACTACGACGCGCAGATGAACGACATCAACTTCCCCGCCGGCGTGCTGCAGCCGCCGCTGTACGACCCCAAGATGGACGAGGCGCCCAACTACGGCAACACCGGCGGCACCATCGGCCACGAGCTGACGCACGGCTTCGACGACGAAGGCCGCCAGTTCGACGCCCAGGGCAACCTGAAGAGCTGGTGGACGAAGAAGGACGGCCGCGAGTTCGAGAAGCGCGCCGCCTGCGTGGCCAACCAGTACGCCAAGTACACCGTCGTCGACGAGATCAAGATCAACTCCCAGCTGACGCTGGGCGAAGACCTGGCCGACCTCGGCGGCCTGGTGCTGGCCTGGGAGGCCTGGAAGGCGCACATGGTCGGCAAGCCGCAAGAGAGCCGCGACGGCCTGACGCCCGAGCAACGCTTCTTCGTCGGCTTTGCCCAATGGGACTGCGCCGACGCCCGCCCCGAGGCCATGCGCGTGCAGGCCAAGATCGACCCGCACTCGCCCGCCAAATGGCGCATCAACGGCGTGGTCGTCAACATGCCGGAGTTCGAGCAGGCGTTTGCGTGCAAGTCGGGCGCCAAGCTGGTGAAGCCGGCGGCGCAGCGGTGCAAGGTCTGGTGAGCGGGGGCGGCGGGCAGCGCCTCCTGGCCGGCGGTCTTGAGTGCCTTCGTCCGGTTCGGTGCCAGCTGTTTCCGGTGAACGATGCAATGAGCTGCCGCCGCACTTGAATGCTGCGAAACCCGCTTACTGAATTGCAGGGCATCGACCAGCCACAGGAAGCTCACCTGCACGGCTCCGTCAGGGTCTAAGACAGCTCCTGCAAAACGGCGAGCGCCTGCTCGAATTCAAGGTCCTCGATACGGGCAGCCAGCGTTTGGAAGGCCTGCGCGTCAAGCACGCCGCGCAGTGCCGGCGTGAGCGCCTGGAACAAGCCCAGGGCACCCAGCTCATTGAGCTTGAGCGTCCGTACCAACTCTGCCAGTTGGGCAGCGTCCAGCGCGGGGGCAGCCGGCTCCTGCGCATGGAGCGCCGGCGCAGCGAGCAAGGTGGCCGTGGCGATGCGCAGCTTGCGGGTGTGCTCCGAAAGCTGTGTCATGCCCAGCGTGAGATCCGTGGCGTCATCCCGCAGGCAAGCCCGCTCAAGACGATCTGCCAGCGCCGCAATCGGTTTGGCACTGAGTGTGCCGGCGCTGCCCTTGAGTTTGTGCATCAGCGACGCGAGGGCCTGGCGCTGCTCGAGCGTGCCGATCAGCGCGCTCGAGCACTCATCGCAAAGCCGCAGCATGCCGTGCAGCATGCTGCGAAACAGATCCACGTCCCCCGCCAGGCGTGTGCGCGCCTCGGCGCCGTCAATGCCCTCGATATCCGGCCAGGTTTCGGGTGTGCCCAAAGTCGATGCCCATGACTCAGCCTCCGCCGACTTCAGTCCGATGAGCCTGCGCACCGCCTGAACCAGCAGTTCCGGGTCGATGGGCTTGGACAGGATCTCCTGCAACCCGGCCTCGCGCGCGCGTCGGTGCTCCGCGTCCGTGTTGCCTGCCGTGAGCGCGACGATGGGCAGACCCGCGCGGTCGGGAAGCGCGCGGATGGCGCGGGTTGCCTCCATCCCGTCCATGACGGGCATCTGCACGTCCATCAGCACGATGTCTAAGTCGCTGTGCTGCTGCACGAGTTGCACGGCCTGCGCGCCGTTGTTTGCCTGGTGCACCTGTGCGCCTTCGAGCTCCAGCAGACGCCCGGCCACCTGTCGGTTGATGTCGCTGTCGTCCACCACCAGCACGTTCACACCCTGCAGCCGCCTGCCGTCGAGCACCAGTTGGCGCAGATCGATCAGCTGTGCCGGGTCGCCCTGTGCGAATGGCAGTTCAACCCAGAAGCAACTGCCCTCACCAAGCGTGCTGCGCACGCCCACCCCACCGCTCATCAACTCGGCCAGGTGCTTGGTGATCGACAGGCCCAGCCCCGTGCCGCCGAAGCGCCGCGTCGTGGAAGCATCCCCCTGGACGAAAGGCGCAAAGAGCGTGGGCAGCACATCCGCAGCGATGCCCACGCCGGTGTCGATGACCTCGAAGCGGAGCCGGCTTTGCCCAGACTCGGCGGGCAGCCCATGAATGCTTAGGCTCACCTCGCCGCTTTCAGTGAACTTGATCGCATTGCCCAACAGGTTGACCAGGATCTGGCGCAGCCGCGTGGCGTCGCCTTCCAGCACGTCCGGCAGGTCCGCATCGGGAGTCAGCTGGAGTCGCAAACCCTTGCTCTGTGCCTGGCCGCCGAACATGGCCTGCAGCCCCGAACAGATGTGGCGCAGGCTGAAGGTGGTGCGCTCCACGGTCATCTCGCCAGCTTCGATCTTGGACAGGTCCAGCACGTCGTTGACGATGCCCAGCAGTGACTTGCCGGCCAGCATGATGTTCTGCACATGGGGCTGTTGCTCGGCGGTCAGGGGCGTGCGTACCAGCAGGTGGGTCAGTCCGATCACCGCATTCAGCGGCGTGCGAATCTCATGGCTCATGTTGGCCAGGAAGCGGGTCTTGGCCCTCGTGGCTTGGAGGGAGCGCGCCTCACTCTCGGCCAGAAGCTGGGCGTCGCGCCGGTCCTGCAAGGCGCATGCTGCGGCGCGGCCAAGGCAGGTCAGCACGCGGCGCTGTTCCGCATTCAGCACGTGCGGCACGCTGTCGATGACGCACAAGGTGCCGACCCTGGACCCATCCAGCAGCTCGATCGGCATGCCCGCGTAGAAGCGGATGTTGGGGTCGCCCGTCACCAGCGGGTTGTCGTCAAAGCGGGCATCCAGGGCCGCGTCCGGAACCTCGAAGATGTCAGAGTCGAGGATGGTGTGCGAGCAGAAGGCGATGTCTCGCGGCGTTTGCGTTGCCCCTTCCAGGCCGCGGTTGGCCTTGAACCATTGCCGGCTCTCATCGACCAGGCTGACCAGAGCGATCGGCGTGCCACAGACGATGGACGCCGCCTCCACCAGCGCGTCGAAGGCCTCGTCGGGTGGCGTATCCAGCACATGCAGGTCGCGCAGGGCCTGCAGTCTTTGCGATTCGTCCGCCGGGGGCAATGCAGGGGTCATGTCGCGTCGTCCATGGGTGTTGCCTCCGGCAGGTTCAGACTTCGAATGACGACCAACGCCTGGTCGAACTCGAGGTTCTCCACATGCGCACTGAGGCGCTCGAACGTGGGCGCATCGAACAAGGGGCGCAGCGATGGCGCCAGCGTCTCGAACAGGTCCAGCCCGTCCAGGTCGGCGACCCGCAACGCACGCGTGAGTTCAGCCAAGCGCTGGGAGTCCAGCGGCGGTGCACCGACCTCGGTCCGTAGCGGCTCGGGTGAAGCCTGCAGCCAGGCGGAGGAGGCGGCCTGCAATTGCCGGGTTTCATTGCCGAGCTGAGCCAGCAGCGGAGCCACCGCCTCGGCCTGGTCCTGCTGGCAAGCCACCTCGATCTGCCCGGCCAGGGTCGCGATCGACCGGGCCCCCAGCGTGGCCGCGCTGCCCTTGAGCTTGTGCATCAGCGCGGTCAGCGCCTGGCGCTGCTCGGGTGTGGTGGCCGGCACGCCCAGGCATTCCTGGCACAGCACCAGCATGCGCTGCAGCATGCTGCGCATCAGCTTCACGTCGCCCGCCAGCCGCCGGTGCGAATCTTGGGCGTCGATGCCTTCGATCTGCGGCCAGCCCTGCGCGTCGTTCACCACCGGGGCGGCCACGGGCTCGACGGGCGCGCGCCCCAGCAGCCGGCGCACGCCCTGCACCAGCAGCTCCGGGTCGATGGGCTTGGACAGGATGTCCTGCAGCCCGGCCTCGCGGGCGCGGCGGTGCTCCGTGTCGGTGTTGCCGGCCGTCAGCGCCACGATGGGCAGCCCGGCGCGCTCGGGCATGGCGCGGATGCGCCGCGTCGCCTCCAGCCCGTCCATGACGGGCATCTGCACGTCCATCAGCACGATGTCGAAGTCCGCGCGCTGCTGCACCCAGCGCAGCGCCTCGGCGCCGTCGCGTGCGGGCTGCACCAGCGCGCCTTCGAGCTCCAGAAGCCGCCCCGCCACTTGCAGGTTGATGTCGCTGTCGTCCACCAGCAGCACGCGCACGCCTTGCAGGCGCGGGCCGTCCACATGGCCCTGGGCGGCGTGCGCGAGTTGGGCGGCGTCACCCAGCTCGAAAGGCAGCTCCAGCCAGAAGCAGCTGCCCTGGCCCGGCGTGCTGTTCACGCCCAACTGGCCGCCCATCAGCTCGACCAGGCGCTTGGTGATCGACAGGCCCAGCCCCGTGCCGCCAAAGCGCCGCGTGGTGGAAGCGTCGGCCTGCGAGAAGGGCGCGAAGATCATGGGCAGCACATCGGCGGCGATGCCCACGCCGGTGTCGCGCACCTCGAAGCGCAGCCGGCAGTGGCCGGCCGGCGCCGCCA
>Ga0187844_10001537_pt1 | contig 17462 bp, 10 predicted proteins | sample SpaLakP09_SKY_50_FD_134517 | JGI IMG/M metagenome (GOLD analysis project Ga0187844, IMG submission 134517) | Oligotrophic lake water microbial communities from Sparkling Lake, Wisconsin, USA - SP09_SKY_50 | ecosystem: Environmental > Aquatic > Freshwater > Lake | place: USA: Sparkling Lake...
CGACCAGCCTATCAACCACGGCAGATAAAACCCCTGCCCAAGCCGCCCTGTCGGAGACGATGCGCTGGACGGTGCTGGGCCTTCTGGCGCTGGGCGTGCTGATTGCCTTTGTTGACCGCACCAGCATTTCCTCGGCTCTGGCCGAGGAAGGCTTCATTGCCCATTTCGGCCTGACCAACACCGACCGGGGCTGGCTCAACTCGGCCTTTTTCTGGACCTATGGCTTGGTGCAAATTCCCGCTGGCTGGGTGGTGGACCGCTATGGGGTGAAAGTGCCCTATACGATCTGCTTTGTGCTCTGGTGCGTGGCCACCGCCGCCACAGGGCTAACCACCGCGTTTGCCGGCCTTCTGCTCATGCGCCTGATCATCGGCGCCACCGAAGCCATTGTGATCCCCGCCTCCTATCGCTGGATCCGTAACAATTTCAAAGAAGGCCAAAACGGAACCGCTGTGGGCATTTTTGCCATGGGTAACAAGTTCGGCCCCGCCATTGGTGCGCCGGTGGCGGCATGGCTCATCGTCAATTACAATTGGCAGATGATGTTTTTGGTCACCGGAGCAGTGGGGCTCGTCTGGCTGGTGCCTTGGATGCTGACCGTGCGCAACGACTGGCCCAGCGCCGAAGCTATCGCAACTGCCAAGCGCAAGGCTGCCAGCGTAACGCTAGGCGGCGTGCTAAAAAGTCCCGTCGTATGGGGGGCGATGATCGTCAACTTTTGCTACGGCTATTTCACCTTTTACTGCATGACCTGGATGCCCGCCTATCTGGTGGAAGAGCGCGGCCTCTCGCTCGCCAAGTCCGGCCTCTACACTTTCTTCAGCTTTGCCGGCATCGCCATCGTAGCGTTGATCGCCGGCTGGGCGGCAGACCGCGTGATCGCCCGCGGCGGTGATCCGGTTAAAGTGCGCAAGATTTTTGTGGTAGCGGGCTTTTTTGGCGGATGCACGGTGCTGCTGGGGGCTTACGCGCCCAATTTGCAAATGGCCCTGTTCTGGAACGTTTTCTCACTGTCCTGTCTGGGGCTGGCCACTGCCAATAATCTGGCGCTATGCCGTCTTACGCTGATCCCTGCGCCTGCTGTAGGGCTGGTGACGGGCGTACAGCAAGTGGCCACCAGCCTTGCGGGCGGCGTATCGGCCAGCCTTTCGGGCTGGCTTCTGGACATCAGCGGCAATTATGATCTGCCCATGCAGGTGATCTTTGTCTTTCTGTTGATTGGCGCGGCCAGCACATGGATCCTGCTCCGCCCCGAATGGGCCCCCAAAGTGAACGAGGCCTAAGGCACAAAGCCTTTCACCCCCGTCTCCAATTCGATTGGCGGCCCCCGGCGCCTGAACCTTAAACGTCAGGGAAATTCGCAAGAGGATACTATGGCAAAGATCGTTTTCGGAATGGCCGTTCCCCACTCGGGCATGCTGGGGCAAAAGCCCGAAGACTGGCTGAACAATGGCGAGCGGGATCGCAAGAACCCCGCCCTGTGGTATAAGGGTCGCACCTGGACCTATCCCGAGCTGGAAGCCGAACGCAACGCCGCTTTTGCTCCCTTCCTGACGCTGGAAGAGCGCAGCGAACGCGCAGGCCGTTGCCGCGCCGCGCTGGACAAGATGGCGCAGGCCTATGCCGAGGCCAAGGTCGATGTGGCGATCATTCTGGGCAAGGACCAGAAGGAAATCTGGCCCGACCAGAGCCCCTCGATCACCATCTATACCGGCGAGGATGTGCATAATGGCCCGCCCCAGCGCGATGTGTATGCGCCCGACCATCATGTGGTCCACAAGGCCTATCCCGAATTTGCCACCTATCTGATCAACACCTTCCAGAACTCCGGCTTTGACCTCAACGATCTGCAGGCATGGCCGGAGAATGTGTGGATGGCCCAGCGGCAGGGTTACAAGCCCGATTACCCTGTGGTGCCCCACGCCTATAGCTTCGTCTATCACCAGATCATGGGCGACAATCCCCCGCCGCATGTGCCGGTGCTGTTCAACCTGTTCTATCCGCCGACACAGCCTTCCATGCAGCGCTGTATCGAATTTGGCCGCGTGCTGCGCGAGGCGATAGCCGCATGGCCGGAAGATGTGCGCGTGGCGGTGATCGCCTCGGGCGGTCTGTCGCATTTTGTCAATGATGAAGAATTTGACCGCGATGTGATGGGCAAGCTGGCCACCTATGATTACGAAGGCTTGGCGGCTATTCCCGACACTTATTACCAGTCGGGCACATCCGAGGTCAAAATCTACTCGATCGTGATGATGGCCCTGCAACCCACCGGCGCGCAGATGCAACTGGTCGATTACGTTCCGTGCTGGCGCACCGAAGCGGGCACCGGCGAGGGGATGGGCTTTATGTATTGGCAGGCTCCTGAAGCCTGATTGTCAAAAATTTCAAGGAAATATACCATGACTACGCGTCTCAACGGCATTATCCGCGCCTTTGAATCCGGCAAGCCCGCGTTCACCTGCTTTGCCAAGTCCGACAAGCAGAGCGCCATCGACCTGCAAGACAGCCCCTATGACGGGCTGGTGGTGGAGATGGAGCATAATCCTTTCGACATGAGCGCTTTGGGCGATTTCCTGCAATATCTGCTCAACCGCAAGCAGATCCTCAACGCCGAGAGCGTTGCGCCCGCCGTCACCCCCATCGTGCGCATTCCCGCCAATGGCGGCGAGATGGACCAGTGGCAGGCCAAGCAGGCGCTGGATCGCGGCGTCTATGGCATTATCACGCCCCATGTGAAGACGGTGGAGCAGGCTTATAATGCGGTGGCCACCTGCCGCTATGCCCGTCCCAAGAATGCGCCGATTTATGAACCCAAGGGCGTGCGCGGCGATGGCCCGGCCACAGCGGCGCGCTATTGGGGCCTGTCGCAGGCCGAATATTACGCCAAGGCTGACGTATGGCCGCTGGCGCCGCAGGGTGAATTGCTGGTCGGCCTGATGATCGAAAGCGTGGAAGCGATCGAAAACCTTGACGATATGCTGGCCAATGTGCCGGGCATCGGCTTCTGTCTGATCGGTGAAGGCGATCTCAGTCAGGAACTGGGTTATGCCCGCCAGTATGAGCATCCCGAAGTGCTGGGCGCGATGGCCAAGATTGTCGAGACCTGCAAGAAGCATAATGTGGTGGTCGGCAACCCGCACACCAATGCCAAGAATGTCGAACGCCTGATCGGTGAAGGCTACCGATTCCTGATGTCTGCTCCGCAACGCTCCTATGGCGTGATCGGGCAGGCGCGCGAAATGGCAGGGTATTAAGCCGATGACCGGACCCCAAAACGGCGCGACCACGCTGGTTAACACGCTGGTAGACAATGGCGTGGACATTTGCTTTGCCAATCCCGGCACGTCGGAAATGCATTTTCTGGCCGCTTTGGATAATCCGCGGATGCGCTCAGTGCTGTGCCTGTTTGAAGGCGTGGCCACGGGCGCGGCCGATGGCTGGTATCGCATGAAGGAAACGCCAGCCTCTACCCTGCTGCATTTGGGGCCCGGTTTGGCCAATGGGCTTGCCAATATCCACAATGCCAAGCGCGCCTCGTCGGGCATGGTCAATATCGTGGGCGAGCATTCGATCTCGCACCTCAAATATAACCCGCCTTTGTCGTCGGACATTGAAGGTCTGGCCCGCCCGCTCAGCCATTGGGTGCGCCGCGCCGATAGCGCCGACACCATCGCCTGGGACGCCAGCCAAGCCGTGCAGGTGGCCAGCGAACATCCGGGCAAAATCTCGACGCTAATCCTGCCGGGCGATGTAAGCTGGCGCGCGGTGGAAGCTGCTGTGGTTCCCCCCGCCCGCCCCGCCACGCGCAAGGCGCCCCTTCAGGCGCGCATCGACCATATTGCCAAAGTGCTCAAATCCGGCGAGTCGGCCATGATCATTCTGGCCAATCGCGCCACGCGGGGCCGAGCGCTGGAACTGGCGGGCAAAGTGGCCAAAGCTACCGGCGCACGCCTTGGCTCGCAATTTTTCACCGCCCGCATCGAGCGTGGCGCAGGCCGCACGCCCATCGAGCGCATTCCCTATGCCGTGGCGCAGGCCAGCGCCTTCCTCGAAGGTTTCCAGCACCTGATCACGGTGGAAACGGTCGAGCCGGTGGCCTTCTTCTCCTATCCTGACAAGCCCAGCCTGATGAAAAAGGAAGGCACCAGCGTTCACGCACTGGCCGAGGCGGATGAGAACAGCGAACTGGCTTTTGAAATGCTGCTCGATGCCTTGGGTGTCGCGCAGGACGCGCCATCGCTGATCCAGCCCGCGCTGGACACTGTGCCGCCGACCGGTGCGCTCAACCCGATCAGCATCGCCCATGCGCTAGCCGTGGCCATCCCTGAAAATGCCATCGTAGTGGACGAGAGCCTGACCACGGGGCGCGAAAGCATGGGGCTCACCATGGGCGCCGCGCCGCATGATCTGATCAACAATATGGGCGGCTCCATCGGCTATTCGACGCCGGTGGCGACAGGTGTCGCGCTGGCATGCCCTGATCGGCCGGTGATCTGCATGGTGGGCGATGGATCGGCCATGTACACGATCCAGTCGCTCTGGACGCAGGCGCGTGAGGAGCTGAACATCACCACCATTATCTTTGCCAACAACAGCTACGCCATCCTCAAGGCCGAATATGCCAATATGGGTGCTGGCAAACCCGGACCGCAAGCAATGGCCATGATCGACATTGGCAACCCGCGCATTGATTGGCTGGCCATGGCCACCAGCATGGGCGTGCCCAGCGTAGCGGTGGAAACGGCAGAAGATTTCACCAAAGCGTTGGCTGATGCCGTGAAGGAACCGGGCCCCAAGCTGATTGAAGTTCGCCTTTAAGTTCCGAGGGGCGGCCAAATAAGCCGTCCTTCCCGTTCTAAAAACCCGCCGCGTCATTCGGGCTTTGGCCGGTGGCCCTTCGTTTCCGAAACGCGCCCATCTAGGAGAAAGCAGCAATGGCAACTGTGGAGCAAGGTTTGCTGACTTTGCGCACCAATCTGGCAGCATCGCCTTATACCAAGGCGATCCATGATGGCCGCGTCAGTTCCGATATCGTCAAGCTGGATCTGTGCGGGCCTGATCCGGCGCAGGGCGGCTTCAAGGATATGCTCCGCCGCAATATGTATGATTGTGGCGAACTGGCCATCGTCACCTATTTGCAGGCCAAATGCTATGGCAAGCCGTGGGTATTACTGCCCGCGCCGGTTTCGGGGCGGTTCCAGCACCATTGCGCGGGCTTTAACCGCGAGCTCGGCCATCTGAACCCCAAGGATATTGAGGGCAAAAAAGTGGGCGTGCGCACCTATGCCCAGACCACCGGCCTGTGGGTGCGCGGCATTTTGCAACATGAATATGGGGTCGATCTCGACAAGGTGAATTTCTACACCGTGGGCGAAGGGCATCTGGAAGAATATACCGACCCCGCCAATTGCACCCGCCTGCCCAAAGGCAGCGACATTGGCCAGATGATGCTGGACGGCGATTTGGCCGCCACCTTGCAAGGCGTCGATCTGCCCAAGGACCCGCGCGTGGAGCGTCTGGTTCCCGATCCTTTCAACGCCGCCAAGGACTGGTTTGCCCGCGTGGGCGTGGTGCCGATCAACCACATTTTCGTGGTCCATCAAGACCTGACCAAAAACAATCCCGAGGCCGTGCGCGAAATCTATCGCATGATCAAGGAAAGCCGAGAACTGACCGAGGGCGGCCTGCCCGATCCTTTCCCGCCGATGGGGCTGGAGGCCAATCGCAAGGGGTTGGAACTGGCTGTCGATTGGGCGTTTGAACAAAAGATCATCCCGCACAAGCTAAGCGTGGACGAATTGTTCGACGATGTAACCGCCGCTTTGGGGTAATTCCCAAGCCAGCGGCCCATAAGAAAGGCGGTCGATGCCCGGCGCATCGATCGCCTTTCTTATGGGCCAGACCGCCAAGCCTTTCAGACCTCCCACATTTGCGAAGGCTTCGCACAAGCTTCTTATCTCCCAATCGGCCCCCCATCGTTTAGTTTGGGTTTAGCCAAAGCAGAAATGCCGCAATGCAAGTCGGCCCAAGGGAGATCCTACCATGACATTTCGCAAAGCGCGCAAGGCGCCTGCCCTGATGAGCGTAACAGCCATGTCGCTGTGCCTTGCCACGCAGGCTGTGGCCCAGCAGGCCGCCCCGTCCGATCCGGGCGAGATTATCGTCACCGCGCAAAAACGCAGCGAAAATGCCCAGAATGTGGCCGTGGCCATCAGCGCCCTGTCGGGCAAGGATATTGCCGCCGCCGGCGTGACCAGCACCGAAGACCTGCGCGCCGCCGTGCCCGCGCTCAATGTGACCACGGCGGCGGGCGGTTTTGGCCTGCCGCGCATTCGCGGCGTGGGCGCCACGGGCCAAGGCGCGGGGATTGAAAACCCGGTCGCGGTCTATGTTGACGGGGTCTATTACGGCTCGGCTATTGGCGCGCTGCAATCCTTGTTCGATGTGGATCAGGTGGCCGTGCTCAAAGGACCGCAAGGCACCTTGTTTGGCCGCAATGCCACCGGCGGCCTAATTCAGGTCACCACCCGCAAGCCAACCCATAACACCAAGGTCTCTGCCCGCATCGGCTATGGCAATTACCAAAGCTCCAGCGTGGCTAGCTTCATATCCGGTGGCCTGACCGATACGATCGCCGTCAGCCTGTCGGGCCAATATGACAAGCGCGCCAAGGGCTTTGGTAAGAACGTCTACACCGGCCAAGATGTGCAAACCGATGAAACCTATGCTATGCGCGGCAAAATCCTGTGGGAGCCGGACAGCGCGACCTCGGTCCTGCTCTCGGGCGATATCTATGGCCGCAATGCTGCCGATCCGGCCTTTGTTACCTTTGGCCTGAACACGGCGGGACAGAATGTGCCCGCAGTGATCAGCGCAATGGGCGGCAATCCGCAACGCGACATCTATTCCGATCTGGACCCCACATTACGCGGGCGTCAATCAGGCGGCAGCCTGACCATCGACCGCAAGCTGGGCTTTGCCAATCTGCGCTCGATCACCGCCTATCGCAAAACCAACCTGCGCACTTTCTTTGACCCCGATGGCACGGCCCAGGCCCGCCTGCGCATTGACAACAACAACCGCGACAAGCAGTTCACGCAGGAAATTGACCTGATTTCCAGCGGCAATGGTCCGCTTAGCTGGGTGCTGGGCGCATTTTATATGCAGAGCAGCGCGGGCCAATATCCGGGCCGGACCACCGGCCTCACCACCTTTGGCGGCAATGGCTATTCCGATGAAACCACGGACATCGGGCTGAAGTCCTATTCGGCCTTTGCCGATGCCACCTATAAGCTGGGCGAGGCAACCAAGATTACCGCAGGCCTGCGCTATACCAGCGACACGCGCGACATCAGCGCCACCCGCGTAACCTATAATGGCGCAACGGGCGTGACCACCACCACCAACTATACGCCCGACAGCCGCGATTTCAGCAAACTGACCTGGCGCCTGTCAGTCGACCATCGCCTCTCGCGCGAGGCGATGGTCTATGCCAGCTACAACCGCGGCTTCCGCTCGGGCACTTTCGTGCCGCAGATTTCCACGCCCTTCAGCGTGCTGGAGCCGGAAGTGGTCGATGCCTACGAACTGGGCCTCAAGACCGATCTGCTGGACCGCAAGCTGCGTTTCAATGTCGCCGGTTATTATTACGACCAATCCGCCGTGCAGGTCATTCAGGTTATCGCGGGCGTCAACAATGTTTATAATGCCCGGCAAGGTGCGCGTATCTATGGTCTGGACGCCGATGTTACGTTCAAGGCGACAGACCATCTGCGGCTGTTTGGCGGCATCAACTGGACTCACGCCCGCTACAAAGCCTTCACCGATGCGATCATCTCGATCCCCTATCCGGTCGCGGCAGGCTTTTCGCCCAGCAGCTATACCTATGTGAATGCGGCGGGCGCTACCGTAGCCAACACCAGTTGCCTTGGCACTTTCGGCAGCCCCACTGCGCAATTGGGCGGCAATTGCCTGCTGCGCGGCGATGCCAGCGGCGGCAAGCTGCAAAATACGCCCGATTTCACCTTCAGCCTTGGCGGCAATTGGGATGTTCCCACCAGCATCGGCCTGTTCAGCCTGTCGGGCAATTATTACTATAATGGCGGCTTTGTCGCCACGGCTGACCAGCGCGTAAAGCAGGCGGCCTATAACACGCTGGACATGGGGCTGACGTGGAAATCCAATAGCGAGCGCTATTACGCCCGCGTTTGGGGCAAGAACCTCACCAACGCCTTCTATCGCAGCCAGATCAGCGCCACCAACAGCGGCGACAATGGCTATGCCGGAGCGCCCCGCACCTTTGGCCTGACGCTCGGCCTCGACTTCTAACCGCCTTGTCTCCGCAGGATACCTACCCCTCCATCCTCACAAGGATAGAGGGGTTTTCTTTGCGCCTGAGCCCCAGCACATAAAAACCCGGCATGGGCCAACCATGCCGGGTTAGGGGTGACCGAGAAAAGTGCTAATCAGCTTTTGGGAACCAGAATGGGCATGGAATCTTCCCATTTCGTATCGGTCAGCATGCGCTTGTTCGACCCATCAGCGTTCATAATATAGATCTGTCCATATTGCTGGAATGTCATCTCATACAGCGCGGCCTCATCGCGGAAGCCATGCTGTGAACCGCTCCACATGATCTGGTTGTCATAGCTCCACACGGCATGGCCATCGCTGGATTCATGGGTGGTGACGCGACGCAGGTTCGCACCATCAGGCTCGATGGTGTAGATGTCGAAATTACCATCGGTGCGCTTGCGGGTGAACACGATCCATTTGCCATTGGGCGACCATCCGGGCAAATTGTCGAAACCCTCGGTCAAGACCGTGATTTTGCGCGTGGTCAGGTCCATGATCCGCAGGCCCTTCTCCTTCTCGCTCCACACGCGGAAGACGATGCGGTTGGGGTTCAGGGGATCGACGCTGGGAAAGCCGGAATGGATGGTGCCATCGGTCAATTGCTCAGCGCCGGTGCCATCGCGCCGCACGCGCCACAGGGCAGCGGTTTCGGTGGCGCGCTCGGTAAACCAATAGCCAAGGCCGAACACGATCCATTGCCCATCGCCCGACCATGAAGGCTGGAAAGCGCCCGCAAGGCCAAATTTCACCTTGCCCAGATCCAACCCATGGCCTTCGGATTCAAACACTTTCTGCTTGCCCGAACCATCGGGCCGCATGATGTAGATGGAGGAATTGCCCAACTGCTTTTCGGTATAGACCAGCCAGCCATCGCGCGAGAGCATAGGAAACACATCCATATGCTTGTAATCCCACGCCTTGTCCCAGCCATACAAAGGCTTGAACATCGGGCGGATGGGCTGGAACAAGACTTTCTCGTAAATCACTTTGCCGTCCCGCGTCCAACTGGGCGAGCGCAGATTGCGCAAAAGCGGCGCGCGATCCGAGGTGTAATGCAGCCCTTCCTGCGGGCCATATTTCACCAGATAGCCGATTTCCTTGGCGTTCAGGAATTGCGGCTGCAGCTTCAGATCATCGCCGCTGGTGTGGATCGTGCGCTCGCCGGTTGCCAATTCCACTGATACAATCTGCGAGGGAGCCTTGCCGATATAATTCGGGCGGCGAGCACCCCAAGTGGCTTCCACCGTCATTTCATAAAACACAATATGCCGCCCATCGGGCGACCATTTGGGCGAGCCAAGGCAATAGCCCGGACGCGAGGCGACCTTGGTGAGGCCGGTGCCATCGTGCCGGATCATATAAATCGACAGTTCCTGCGTATGCTCCCAGCCTGCGCCACCATGATGGCCCGTCCAGCGCGTGTTGCGATCGGTGGAAAAGGCAATCCACTGGCGATCGGGCGACCATTGCGGGCGGAAATAGCCATCGGGCAGGCCGCTTTCGCCATGTGCAGCAGCGGTGCCGGTCAACTGCCTGAGCTTGCCCGTTGGAATATCCAGCACCCAGATATTGGCGCGGCTTTCATTGGCGGCGGTGGGGTTGCGGGTGGAAACAAAAGCAAGTTTGGTGCCATCGGGCGAAAGCACACCGGCATCATCCATCGCCGGAGTTACCACCAGCGGCTGAACCCCCGTCCCGTCAGGGCGGGCGCGATAAATGTCGCTCTGGCCATCGGCCACGCGCTCCGAGGTAAACACCAGCCAATCGCCCTTAGGCGAGAGCGAACCACTATATTCAAACCGCGTGTCGGCCAGCAGTTTGCGCTCGTTCGACCCATCCAGATTGGCAATATGCAATTGCGAGATGGAAGGCGCGATGCGGTTCATCAGCAGCGTGCCCTTCTTCGCCACGGCGGGCACAGCCGCCTTGGCAGCCCCTGCCAACAGCGAAGCCAGCGATGCGCCCATAAAAATCCTGCGGTCCATCCAACATCCTCCGATTATACAATTTGCGACCAGACCGGAACTGGCCGCGCATGACGCCATCCAGCACAGACGCCACAACCGCCCGCATCATTGCGGTTGTGGCATCTTTGAAAAATTGAACCTGTGCTAGGGGCCATTCAAACCCCGCCCCAGATCCGGTTAAGGGCGAGGCAGAAAGACATGGACGGGAAAGGTCACGCTCAACTTTTGCGCCGTGGCGCTCAACAGGCCCGTTTTAGGATCACGCGCCAGCACATTCACCGCATCGCTGCCACGATTGGCCACCAGCACCCAGCGCCCGCTGCCATGCAGGGCAAAATGCCAAGGCGTTGCCCCGCCGGTGGATTGACGCTGGACCAAGGCAGGCTTTCCGGAGGCCGCGTTCAGCTTGAACACAACCAGCGCATTGTCCCCGCGATTGGCGGCGTAAAGGAACTTGCCATCAGCGCTTATCGCCACTTCCGAAGCGCTCTTGTCGCCGGTGTAGTCAGGCGCGTCAGTCGAAACGCTATCCACCAGCGCCAACATCCCCTTGGCCGCATCCCAGCGATAGGTGACCAAAGTGGCCGTCAATTCGGTGATGACATAAAGAAACTTGCCCGAAGGCGCCCATACCATATGGCGCGGACCAGAACCGGCGGGCAAGGCAACATGATGCGGCGAGGCGGCATCAAACGCCCCCAATTTGCCGCTGGCGCGGTCAAAGGGCACCACCCACAGTCGGTCAGCCCCCAAATCGGTCACCAGCACCCAACGGCCCTCGGGCGATACAGACACGCCATGGGCATGCGGGCTGGCCTGTCGTTTATGCGGGCCGGAACCGGTGAATTTGACCGATGAACTGGGCTCGCCCAATGTGCCATCGGGCTTGACCGGCAAAGTCACCAAAGAACCCCCACCGTAATTGGCGGCCAGAATCGTACTGGAACCTGCATCGAACCACAGATGGGTAGTGCCGGGTGCCCCCACGCGCTGATCGGCAATCTTGGTCAGGCTTCCGCTATGTGCATCGATATGGAAAGCCATCACGCCGCCCGAAGGCTGCTGGTCAGCCGGCGGGTCCTCATTGAAATAGACAATCGGCAAGCGCGGATGGCCCACGGCCCAAGTCGGGCGGCGACTATCGGCAACAGGGCCGATCAGCGTAAGGCTGCCATCCGTGGGGTTGAAGCGGGCGGCCTGAATCGCATTGCCATGTTGGCCGATGTAAATCACCTCTTGTGCCGGTTTGGGCGCAGCGGTCACCGCGCCGCTCAACGTCAGGGCCAGCAGGGCACCCGACACGCAAAAGGCCCGACGCGCTATCATTTCCCAATCTCCCGCTCATGCTTGTTGCCTGCAAGGATAGGACAGAGCGCGGCGCTTTGCCCCATTCAATTTATGCGCGCCGCGCCTCAACTTTACGCCTATCGTCATCTTGTCGATGGACCGTGCCCCTTTTTGAATTGGCAGACCGGCAGGCTTTGCGGCCTAAGGCAAGGGTTCAAGAGAGGAGATTACCCCCCATGAAACGCACACTTGCCGCCGCCATGCTGGTGGCCACCAACGGCCTTGCCCCGTCGGCTCACGCCGCCACACCGCCGCTCAACCCGCATTGGGAGGACCTGACCGGCGCCGATTTCATCAAGGCGGTGGATGCCGCACAAGGCGTCTGCATCCTGCCGATGGGCAGCGTGGAAAAATTCGGCCCCTCCGGCCCCACCGGCACCAATCTCTATATGGCCCGCTTCATTGCTTACGAGGCGGTGAAGCAGGAGTTTGCCGTCATATTCCCGCCCTATTTCGTCGCGCAAACCGCCGATGTGGCCAACCATCGCGGCACGATTGCCTATAGCACCGATTTGCAATTCAAGATGCTGGAGGAAACGGTGCGCGAAATGGCGCGCAATGGCTGTCGCAAGATCGTGCTATCCAATGGGCACAGCAGCAATATGGGCCTGATCCAATGGTTCATCCAAAGCAATATGGCCCAGCCCAAGCCCTATACGGTCTATGCCACCTATCCGGCCCCGCCCCGTTTTTCGCCGCCCACGCCCGAAACCGCGCAATTGCCAGCGGACATGCAGCCCAGCCACCCCGATGCCGATGGGCATGGCGGGGAAGAACGGATATCCCTGATCATGGCCGTGCGCCCCGATCTGGCCCATCCTGAACGCGCCCATGACGAACCCTCGGTGAAGGAAGGCGCCATCCATCCGCCCGTGCAGCAAGGCGTGTTCATCGGCACGGCCCGCTATTTGGAGGCGCCCGGTTCCTATATTGGTGATGCATCGGGGGCTACGGCCAAGCGCGGCAAGGCGCTGCTCGCCTATTCGGCAGAGCGCTTGGTCAAAGTGCTGCAGGCGGTCAAAGCCGATAATCGCACCGCGCAGGATATGCAGGATTTTGCGGCCCAGCGCGCCAACCCGCGTTAAACAGAAGCTCCCCCGCATGGGCTTTGACACCCATGCGGAGGGAGGTTTGGATCAATATTTCAGACGGAAACCGGCAGTGAAATAGCGGCCAACCGGATCATCGGTCATCGCCCATCCGCCAAAGCCGCCAACGCCCGCCGCCGTGCCCGGAGCATTGGCCACCACGGGCTTGGCATCCAGCAGGTTCTGCACATTGAGGAAGAACTCGCCCTTGCCCGTCGCGCCAACATCCATGCCCACCGACAGGTTCGCCCCCAACTGGCCATAGGCGGGGATTTTGCCCTGCCCTGTCGCCCATACCACGGAAGGATCACCCCAAAGCCGCATGCCGTTGCGCCAGCGATAGATGCCATCGACACGCACCTGCTTGGTGATGCCAAAGCTGGCCATGCCGGTCATGCGCCAGGTCGGGCTGGCCGTTAAGCCCGTACTGCCAAAGGCTGCCCCGCCCTGATCGATCACCGGAACGCCGGGCTGGATATAACGGATATGCGGCTGCCATGCAGCAAGGCCGCGTAGGGTGAGCGCATGTTCGCCAATACGACCTTGGTAATTGGCTTCTATATCAATCCCATAGGTTTTGATGCTAGACAAGTTGATCGGGCGCACCAGCCATGCCGTCACCTTGCCGGTGCTGTCGCGCTGGATCAGATCGCAATAGACCGACAGGCCCGAAAGGTTGCACCCTTGCTGGATATTGGGCTGGAAACCCTGAACCGTGGTGATCGCCTTATCGATGCGGATATTGTAATAATCTACGGCCAGGCTGAAGCCGGGAATGGCGCGCGGCTTGAGCACCAAACCCGCCGTCCAGGTCTTGCCGATTTCCGCGGTCAGATTGGGGTTAGACAGATTGACCGAAGGCACCAGTGGATCAGGCGCGGGTGCCCCTACTTTAAGATCCGCATTATTGACCATCACGACCGAGGTGGTGGAAAATAGGTCATTAAGCGTGGGCGCCCGAATATCGCGCGACAAAGTGCCGCGCAGGCGCAGATCATCGGTCACATGCCAGTCACCGCCGAGCTTCCATGTCGTATAGCTGCCCACGGTGTTATATTTGGTATAACGGGCCGCGCCGTTCACTTCCAGAGAGCGGAACAGCGGCACATCCTTGAGCAAAGGCACATTCACTTCCGCCGCCAGTTCGAACACCGATTGCGAAACTTTCGGGTTGGACGGCATGGTTAGATTATAGAGGAAGGTGCGTGCGCCGGTTGCATTGCAATTATAGCGCAGATTGGTGCAGTCCGCATACATGGACGGTGTGCCATCGCTGTCCGCCTTGAAACTTTGATAGCGCCATTCCGCCGATACAGCGGTATTCACTTCCCCCGCCCAGGTCGAGAACGGGCTGCCTGCAATACCGGCATTGATATCATGCTGGCCAGTGGTCGCGCGGTAATGTGTGGTTTCCGTCACATAGGCCAAAGCCGCCGCGCTGGAGGCAGAAGGGCCGAACAGGTTGAGCGGCACACAGCCCGCATAGGCCGCGGCGGTAGAGGCCTGCGTGCTGGCATAGCAGGCCGGACCATTGGCCGTGCTGACCGCGTCCAGCGCCGCCGACAGCTTTTGATTGTTGATATTGTTGTAAATGTTGGTCGCCAGCTTGGCTTGGCCACCCACATAGGAGAGGTTCCAGCTATACTTGCCCAGCTTGCCCTCCAGCCCGGCGGTTACCATATATTGGCTGGTATCCGCCTCGAACCGGTTGCGTTCGGACTGGTTGTTGATTTGGTTGATGGTGAAAGTGGCATTGGGCATTTGCGCGGCATAGGCCGCCGGCAAAAAGGCATTGGCCTTGGCCAGCACAATATTGGCCAAGTTCATGTCATTGCCAAAGGACAGGTTATACTTGAAATTTCCGCTGACCGTCAAAAATCCGCGAAGATTGTCGTTAAATTCATGATCAAGGCGGGCATAGACCTGATGCGAGCGGGTAGCCGCCTTGAGCGAATTGTCGTTATAGCCGCCCGCGCCGCCGCTCTGGGTGGTTGTGCCGCTATAGGTCGTACCGTTGACAAAGGGGCTGAGCACGCCATTGCTGGCAAAATACTGGCCATTGATCGCGCAAGTGGCGCCGCAGGTGATCCGTCCGCCAAAAGGCTGGGCCGACAGGGTGGAATTGGTGATCAACTGATAGGGAATGGTCGTGCCATTGCCCACCACCACCGGACGGGTTAACCACGAGCGATCCGAGCGGCGCAAAATCCCCGCGTCATTGCGGAATTCATAGCTGATCTCGAAATGGCTGCGCCCTTCGTTGAAGCTCTTGCCCCATGCGAGGCCCGCTTCCTGTGTGGGATTGTCGCCATAGCGGGAGATGCCAGCCTGCGCCTGCAGCTTTAAACCATTAAATTTGGTGTCGGTCACAAAATTGACCACGCCCGAAACCGCATCCGAACCATAGACCGCCGAGACGCCGCCGGTCACCGTGTCCACCCGTTTAATCAGCAATTGGGGGATCACATCGGCATCGACAATATTGGTGAAAGAGGTGGGCGGCACGCGGCGGCCGTCCATCAGTACCAGATTGCGCACCCCGCCCAGATTGCGCAGGTTAAGCTGGGCCGCATTGCCATTGCCGCCCGATACGCCGCCCGTGGCCCCCGGATTGCTGAAGGCTCCGCGCGAGCCGGAAAAGACCGGCAAGGCCAGCACGGATTCAGTCAGGCTGGTGGGGCGCATGTTGGTGAGCACCTCAGTGCTGACCACGGTGACAGGCGTAGGGCTGTTGTCGCCATTTTTCACCGTGCGCGAACCAGTGACAACGATCTGCTGTTCTTCTACTTTGGTCGGGGCTGGTACGGTCTGGGCTGCGGCTGTTCCGACAAACACAATAAGGCTGGCACCCGCCAGCAAGGCGGCTTCCAATTTGCTCATTCTATCCTCCCCTGAGGGCGGACCGCTTTGTAGCAGGTCCGCTCCTTCTCGATTTTTCGGTCTTTATTCTGGCTGGCTCACGCCAGCTTCGGCTGCCCGCACACCAGGCAGCTTCCAAGGACTTGTCATCGCAGTTTGCGCGCCGTCCGGCATATTCAAAGCCGGATCGGACGCATTGATTCTATCGCGGGCACGGCCAATCCAATCCCTGCACAAGCGGTCAGAGTGTTAGTTAGCGAGGCATAAAAACCAGACAAGGCGCCGCCGACAAGATGCGTCTGAACCCGAGAGGATGCCCAATGCCCAAGCCCTGCCCTGCGCCCGAGAGAAGCTCCGGCAGACGCGACAGGCTTCGTACATGGTGGCCGTTGCTGGGCGCAGCGATGCTAGCTTGCTCGGGACAGGGACGGGCACTGGCACAGGAGATGCCATCGCCGGTTCTCACCCGCTTCATTCCTGTTGCGCGCGGCGTTCCGGGGGTGATGTACGAACCGGTTGCCAAAAATGCCAAGGCCGAAACGGCGGTGCTGATCATGCATTCGGCGGGGGATTATCTCACCTTCCCCGGTTGCAGCGAATTGGCCAAACGGGGCTATCGCGCGCTTTGCGTCAACAACAGCACCAGCAAGTCTGGCGCCTATAATGATGGCATTTTCGACAATGTCCTGCTGGAGCTCAAGGCCGCGATGCAAGTGTTGCGCCGTGAGGCTGGGGTAAAGCAGGTATTCCTGCTGGGCCATAGCGGCGGCGGATCGGTGATGAGCGCCTATCAGATGATTGCCGAACAGGGCGTGGCCGCTTGTCAGGACGCGCAAAAGATCTGGAAATGCTCGTCGGATCTGGCAGGCCTGCCCAAGGCCGACGGGTTGATGCTGATCGACTCCAACTGGGGGCTGGGCGCGATGACCCTGTTCAGCCTTGATCCGGCCATCCGTGACGAGAACAGCGGCACAAGGCTGGACCCCAAGCTGGACATGTTCAACCCTGCCAATGGCTTCAAACCCGAAGGCTCACACTATGATCCGGCCTTTCGCCGCCGCTTCCTCTCGGCGGTGGCAAGGCGCAACAATGGCCTAATCGACGAGGCTCAACACCGCCTGTCAGCCCTTGCCAAAGGCGAAGGCCCTTTCGAGGATGACGCGCCCTTCACCATTCCGGGTGCAGTCCTACTGGGCAGCAACAACAAGCTGTTTGCTCAGGACACCACCTTGATGAGCCATACAAGCCAAGCCTATCCGCTGCTCCATGCCGATGGAACCGTGACACAGGAAGTAATCCGCTCCGTTCGCGTGCCTGAAAACACCCGCAACCTCTCCCCTTCCCTGCTGCGCGGCGCGCTCAAGACCAGCTTGCGCTCCTATCTCAACACTTTCGCCATCCGTGTCACGCCGGATTTCGATTATGACGCCAGCGGGGTGCGCGGCATCGAATGGCAATCAAGCTATGCCAGTCCGCCGGGCAATGTGCAGGCTATTAGCGCCCCGCTGCTGGTGATGGGCATGACGGGCCATTGGGAATTTCTGGCCGCCGAAACAATCTATAATCTGGCCAGTAGCAAGGAAAAGTCCATCGCCTTTGTCGAGGGCGCCGATCACCTGTTCGTCACCTGCCGCCCTTGCGAAAGCAAACCCGGCCAGTTTGGCGACACCCAGGCCAAGACCTATGATTTCATCGCGAACTGGCTGGACAAGCACCTATCAGGCGGATGGCCGACTGGATCGACAGCCATAATGCCGCCTTTGTCAACGGCGGAGCAAAAACCGGCCACTGTGGCAGAGTAAAAGTAGGCCACTGACGTTGCGGCAGGTGCAAAGCAAAGGGC
>Ga0187844_10001540_pt1 | contig 17447 bp, 17 predicted proteins | sample SpaLakP09_SKY_50_FD_134517 | JGI IMG/M metagenome (GOLD analysis project Ga0187844, IMG submission 134517) | Oligotrophic lake water microbial communities from Sparkling Lake, Wisconsin, USA - SP09_SKY_50 | ecosystem: Environmental > Aquatic > Freshwater > Lake | place: USA: Sparkling Lake...
AGTATTTTTACCAATTAATTTATGATCAAACGTCAATTGTTTTTTTATTCGGATCACACTTTACCATCTTCTCACTAGGTTCGTAACACTTTTTATTGTATTGAATAAGTTTTTTTTTGCTAAAATCTGGAGATGTATATACGATACAACTCCGAGAGTTGCAGCTCATGCGAAACAAGGTGGATACACCTAGACCTAAGATAATGGACATTAAAATTACACCCGTACGACTACTGAGAAAACGGTGGAGGTCTATCATTAGAATAGAGTTTTATTTTTGTAACAGGATGGTATGATATTGACTCTCATCAGAGGGACATTCCTTTTCTTTGAACTCGTAAGAAAAACACGTATCGGTCTTGTCCTTGTATTGATATTCCTCGATATTATCGGGGGTAGGATACAATACAATTATTTTTCGATGGTCATCCGAGATATAAATGTACAGTAGTCCAATCGCTAAACTGAACAGAAAATATTTAAAATCGATATACTTTCCCATTATTGTACGTTTATATTTTAATCTTATAGCTTGATCTCCTGCACAGGTCTATACAAGGTATACAAACGAAATCCATCTCCGTCTTGTTTCATTTCTCTCATATACCTAGCCAAGATCTTTTGTTGAAAGGGTCGCTGCTGCTTGTAAATGTCCTTCTTCTCCTGCAAGTCGTCTGTCTTTTTGTAAGCATCTGTTAGCCGAGACAAAGCATCTTCTGCTTTGGTATAGTCTTCGCGTAAGGTACTCTCTCGTTTCTCTAGCGTATCCAATAGTTCATTGTATTGGGCTTTTGCTTGTTCCAATTGTCTCGTGACTTGGTCAAACTCTTGGATTGTATCATGTAAATCATAAGAAATATCCATCTCATACCGTTTACTTAGTTCTTCCAGGGTTTGAATACGAGTCTTGAGTTCTTTCATTCGACTACGGATGTCTTGAAAGTGTATGCGATCGAGTGAAACCATTTTTGAGGGTATGCCTTTACGTTTTGCAGTTGCCTCTTGTTTTGATTTTTCCCTGTAATAGGAATTCACCTTTTCTTTGTACTCCATATAAAGGGACAGGATAATCTTAAAAAGGAATACTCGTAAAAACTTCTTGTTTCATTTTTTGATAATGCTGTAATTTGGACAGTATATACTCTCTCTTTTTCTTTTCTTTTTCCAGTTTTAGAAAAGGATCCTGTTTCCCTTTGTAAGAGTACCATAGGACAAAAGAAAAGAACACGACAAACACCACGAAAAGACCCAAATTTAATAATAGGCTGTTTTGTTGAAATTTATAGTCGTTACTCATTCGTAACTCTGAGTTCAATACCTTTTTGATCGTGGGCTCCACCAACACGGGCGAACCAGGTAAGTTCATTAAGTATAGTATTCGACTAAAAAATATAATACTATACTACAAATATGAGTACTCTCGGCAATTTGGCCAATACTGGATTAGTCAATTATATTTCATTCTGTTTTTTGTTCTTTGTGTTAAAATTCAAATACTATCCTGAAAATGGTCTCGCATGGTTAATGCTTTTTTTGGTAGTAAGTTTTGTCATTCAGCTCATCATCAATATTTATTTGACATCTCTTCCTGAATTGTGTGGACAAATCGATTTTAACATTGCCATATATGCTACAGTGATTCCATGGTTGGCTATCTTTGTACTTTTTGCAGTTTGTCTCAGTATTTTTCCCGGATGGCTTCGTTTGTTTTCGAATACATTTGGTTCGTCTGCCTCTTACATGTATGGCCTAAAAGAGACCATGGATAAAATTTTTACCGTACAAAATCGTAGTGATGCAGAAAGAGACCAAACGAACTTTCAACTATTGAAAGCTTTGGATTCTCTCTATTCAGACAGAGACACGCTCGTTCAAGAGCTCGATACGAGTGATGTATTCTTTGACGAGACGGGAAATATTGTGTGGAAATCCTTTACAGGTACCTTGAAATTATTATTATTGACGGCAGAGATTGAGCAAAGCACCATGAAGGATCTCTATTACAGCTTATTGTTAAAGGATAATGTTTCTTATTTTGTGTGGTTCTTGTTGGTTGGAATACTCAGTGTCTTGGTCAGTACCAATACGCTGATGAACGCTGGGTGTGGGAGTAAAAAGGGAGGAGCCTTTGATATTATTTTTAACCGAACCTAATCGTATTTATGCGGAGATAAAGATGGTTTTGTAACGTAAATGGATAATATACAGCACGATAAAATAGGAGAAAATCGCAAGTAAGATACTCGCCAGCCATAAAGGTAAGATGGTTGTATTTTTATAACCTACTCCAAACGGTCTTAACATATCCTGTTCTTTTTCATACAGGATATTCGGTTTCAATAAAACCAATCCTGTATACAGAACAAGATAGAGAAATAGAATGAAGACGATACGATTTATATCCATTACTATAACTAAGAGAATATTTAATAATATTCATCTCCGTCATTTCCTTCTTTATTCTCACCATCGTCTAATCCATAGGTTCCAAAAATTTCGCTCTCTTCCGCCGTTTTATCCATTCCTTTTTCAATTTTCATTGCCTCTTCGTATACATCTTCGTAGACGTTCTTGTCGTATTTAAAAATACTTTTCCCGAGGCCTAGCCCCCATTCTCCTAATTTCAAATCCTTTAAGGTATTCTGGGCCTTACGTGCTTCCTTGGTCATCTGTTTCAATGTCTCCGTCTTGATGTCCACTTCTGATTTCTTAGACATGTCTGAAAGGTAATTAATGTAGGTAGGGTCAAAGTTTAGAGCAGTCTTATCCTCTGCATTCAACAACGTAATCAGAACACGTAGAAACTGTTTCATACGGTCCGTAGTGTTCAATTCATACAAGAGGGAAACATAGATGTAATTATACAAACTACGTTTGCTTTTGGGCGACATGTCCAGTTTTATCCACCGTGCAAAATGCATGACAGGTTCCTTCTTTCGCCACTTGTCCAATACGCCCATGACTTCTGGATCAGAGACAAAAGAATACATGGACCCGTCGTATTGTTCTACGTATTCCTCTAACATTTTTTTGTGTTTTTGGTTTAAATTCCAGCGTGAAGGCACATAGTTCTCTTTCACCTTTCCGCTGTAAAAGCTAGCTGCATTGTGCAACTTTTGTGGTAAGACAAAGAGGATGAGTTCGATTTTATTCCAAAGGATTTTCGACATAAAGGTTGTATGTTCCAAGTCTGCAGGCAGGAACCCATTCTTTTTTTCGGATTTAAACCGTTGATTGATACGTAAACAGTCCTCGTATTTTTTCTGGAAGATCTTTTCCTTGACGGTACCAAGAATAGCACCTATCTTTTTCTCTGCCTCTTCTTCGCAAAAGTCCACCAAATCTTTTTCCTTCTTCCCTCGTATCCATTGGTCAATCGGATGCTCCACCACCACTTCGCTCTCTTTATCTTCCAAGACAAATTTAGACATTTTGAGTGAATGGTCCTTCAGCATCTCCATAAAGAGTTCTTCTGAGATCGGCTTGACGCGTTTCAGTTTTTCTATCTTCACTGCGAGAGTGTCCTTTTTGTTGTAATCGGTTGGAATCGTGATCCCATATTTCTTCAACACGACGGGTTCCTTAAACTCTGCGTCCATTGAAAACCATTGGATGATCCCCTTGTAAATGGTTTCCTCTGCGATAGACCCCGTCATTTGTACCATTCGTCTTTGGGTTGGTATAGCTGAATACATGAGATTGGCTTGCAATAGGTCTGTTTGCAGTTGGGTCGCTTGTATAAGTTTTTTAAATTGGCCCAGCTCCGTTGCGACTGACGTATGCTTGAGAAAGTATTCCAATGTATCATTATTTTCATAACAACACGTATTGACCAGACGATTTGGCAAGAGAACTTCTTGCGACTTTACATGTTCGTTAATTTTGTGTTGGATGCGAAAGGATAACACTTGCTGTTGAACCAAAGGAACTGTAGAGTTTTTTTCCAAAGGAGCAAATTGATAGAGACGCGGACTGAACCTGGGCCATGGAAATGTTTCTGTCTCTTTCGGGTCGATCTCTTGTACTCGTTCACGTCGTACCTCTAGTTGATCCTTGACATCTTGAATTTCTAATACGTATTTCTTCAAGAAAGAGACGGACATTTGAACGATAGTATCTTTGGCGACCTTCTTCAGAGCAGCCCATGGTGCAGTGGTTCCTTTTGCCAATTCCATCGCGATGCATACTACAAACTCGAGACCTCCCAACTTATCCTCTTCTTCAAGTGGAAATCCCATCAAGCTTCGCTTGCAGTGAGGCATTGGTTTGGTGCCTTTCTTCATATCCATCGTTTGTAAATAGACAAGGACATGTGTAATCAAGGAGTAAAGATAGATCTGTTGCTGTTCTCGTCCCTTTTTCTTTTCTAGTCCTGCGAGTAAAGCCGAGTTTCGGACACGGTCCAATAGTTCCTGAGTCTCGGTTTCCTCCAAGACAAATCCAGCATAACGAACTAAGGTAAGTAGGGATGTTTTCTGAATTTGTTCGTCATCCGTAAGCTCTTTTTCAAATACCTCCTCTGTTGCAATCACCTCGTGATAAATGTCCTTGAACCCACTTTCTGTATAATCCTCACCTTCATCAAAGGTAATATTTTTAATGGGGTAACCGCTGTACTTATCTACATAATAATCGCCTTGATCACTGAGAACACCTTGACGATCACATATACGCTGTAGGGTATCCACGTAGTCATCCCGTCTCAAAAAAGCCTCGGCAATTTCAAGGAGAAATACTGGTACCAGCTTGACCCCCGTGTCGATACAATAAAACCATTGAGGGTCTGTTCCTACCTTGGTATAGAGAGAAATGAACAATTGTAGTGCCTTGTATTTCAGCTCCAATTGTGGTTCCATAAGGATACGCTTTCGGAGCTCCATGTAAGGAGACAAGGGCGTTGCATTTGCTTGTTGTTGTTCCAAGTTTTTATAGTATTTCTTTTCATTGTCGTAGACAAGGTCTTGCAATAGTTTCCGGTTTTGAACAGATTGTAACCGTTTTTTATGAAGGGGGTCATCGAGTGAAACTTTTCGGAACTCTTCTTGGCGTAGACGGTCCACTTGAAACGACTGTATCATTTCCGAGACTCGCTTTTTGAATTGTTCGCGTTTGTGGTCGTCGCACTGACCAACCAGCTTGATACCAGTTCTTTCCCCTTTTCCTTTCGGTACAAAGTCACAACTATCTGGTACCCATTCTGTGTCTTTCCATACAAATTGTTTATTTCCTTCCATCACGACTGCTTTGCAACCATTGACCACACGTGTCTTGGCAATAAATTCTTTCACAAATTGTACGAGAGATTTGTCGAAATGAGCCTCGACTGGATCATTTTGTAACACATGTTCAAGTTTGTCTCGTATTTCATCGTAGGTTAGTGGCTCTCGTCGTTCCATGAGCTTCTTCGCAAAATATTCCTCTGCTGCTATATATCTACCCTGATAAGGAATGTCTTGTAATAGGATAGTTCCTTTATACTTTTCCATCTCTTCATCTGAAACGTAATGTTTGTGAATGACATCTTCTTGGGGTTCCTCAAACTCCTTCTTGATGGCTTCCATAAACTGTGCCAATTCTTCTTCACCCAACTGCAATTGAGGTTTGTTTTTGAGAAATTGTAACATGTAGTATTGATACCCATCAATCAGTCCATATTTCATCTTTTCACTCATGGAATAATAGGTATCGTCTTTCAATGCGACGTAATCTTGTGTAAGCTCCGGTAAAAAAGAGACGCGATTGGGCTTTATTTCTACCGGTTTCAAGTTGTCCTTTCTAGACTGTTGCTCCTTGGTGCGTAGGGACTGAATATTGGTTTCAATCCGTTTCACTATATTTTGATACAGCGATAAATCGAGTTTGGAAATCTTGAAATTCTCCAATTCTTTCAAGGCTTGGCTAAAGTTAACAAAGTCTCGATTGAGATAACAATCCATAAACTCATCTAAAGTCGGAAGAACCTTCTGAAGGTATTCTTTGTAATCGGTGCATTCATTACGATACCAGGTTAACTTGTCGTTCTTACTCCATTCACAGGAAGAGACAAAAGAGGGTTCGACATCCGTGACAAGAAAATCATCCACGTGTTTACGAAAGAGGAGATCATAATAGGGTACCCTAGCGTGATTGGCACGAGTGAGTACACTATCTCCCTCTAGCGTCATGGAACTGAGATAAGAACGAGGTCTAATCACTAGGGAAGACGAGACAAAGGGTTCTTGTATTGAAATAGAATACAACTCATTTAACAAATACACTTCCTCGTGATGGGTCATTCTGTCTTTGTCTCCTACGTTCTTATCCACAATCAAAGATTGAAAAGGTTTTAGGATGGTCTGCAGGTAGCCCAAGAAAGGAGAGGTCGGAGTAAACTCTGGCATTTTAAAGTCAAACTCTTTCTCCATCAAAGAATCATCGAGAACGGTATAATAAGAAGGCAAATCGTAATCTTCATACGTACTATGCTTGATCTTGACGGTTTGGCTTCCTGGGATGGCCATTTGGTTTCCTTTTAAAAAACTAGAAAGATAGGGGTCTGTAGGCAGCTGTGTCGCATAAACACCCTTGTCGTATCGTATGTATTCCTGTTTGAGTTCATGGTAACGATGTACCACATTGTAAATTTTTTTCATGGCATAAGTATTTCTTTTCTTCTCGTCGATTTGCAAGAGTAAATTTTCAACCAAATCATTGGTTTCCTGTTCTCGTGTGTAAAAAAGTGGAACATCCACGGCCTCTTCTTCCTCTCCTAATAGTTCACCTTCCTCGTCTTCTGGCTGCACTTCCTGGTATTCTTCGCCAATTGTGTTTGTTAGACCCATTGTACCCTTTTGAACCTTTGACATAACTATCTCTGGTAAGACAATATCGGGTGGAATGATTTCTTGAATAGAAAAGACCTCATCGGGTAATCCGTATAAAACCGGTATGTAATAAGTCCCATTCTCAGTAAGTATTTCAAGCAAATGGGTCGAGCTGATGATCTTACCCCGAATGATGTCTGTACCATCGGCATCAAACTTTACTTCTACCCATTTTCCAGGAAATAACAAGTGCTGTTGAGCATATCCTTCTTCTGGCGGAACATACACGATCTGAATGTCTTCCAATGAGGGGTCGGTCAAGTCCAAGGTAAACGTTGATTGATCTTGTGCCCGAAGTAGAAGTTCATCGCTCTTGCATTTCTCTACAAAAAAAACATTCTCCTTGTAGGTATCCTGTTGGGTATGAATACGTATGAGATTACCATAGGTGATTGTCATTTAGATAACCTTTTATTTTATTTCATTTATTTCTTGTCTATTTCGTCTATTTTTATCTAAGTGCTACCTATAGTACCAATCTTTTCATAGATTTCAATCACATGTCGGGACACCTGGTCAAGGTATGAAACCAATATCTCCAATGGCTTGTCTTCATTACGATAAGAGAAGGAAATGAAACAATGACTGTCATGTGGATGTACTTTTTTGAAACTAATATAGAGAAACTCCTGACGGAACATCAAGTTCAGATAATTCTCAATAAGTTTACCTAGGGTGAAATCGTCCTGTTCAATCCGAAGATGATAAATCGGGACAGTATTCGTATCCTCCTTGTAAATCGCAAAAGGTTCAATCGTGTCATAACGCTCTTCGGTGACAGCCGTTTGTGTACTCAGAAAGAGGGTAAGGTCTTGGAAACGTTCAATTAGATATTGGCATGCCTTGGAGAGCAACTTGGTAGGGGTAAAGATCCCATTGGAATGAATCATCATGTGGTATTGATTGGGAATGAAAAGTCGCTGTGCATCCAACAAGGCAAAGTCTCTCTTGTCTTCTTCCTTGACTTTTTTCATCGCTTCCTTCACTTTGGCTTCGTCTTCTAGATTGAAATAGCAACATTTTGATACCACGTTCCAACACGCGTCTTCTTTTGCACAGCCCGTGGAAAACGAAAGTGATAACTCTAGTCCTTCGGGTTCGTCCGTCTCAGTGAGTTTAGGCATCAAGACACAAATCGGGATAAAGTCTTGGCTTATTGGATCAGGTGGGAACATCTTTCGTACTTGCACGGGATCTACGACTTTTCCACTGACCTGATTGACGACCTTAAAGTCTCGACTTGTCACGTACAAAAGTTCATTGGTATGGTTTTGTACATTCAACACGACCTTGAAGTTCTGCACAAAATTCTCATACTTGGTGTCGTCGTCTACAAAGATGGGAATGCATTGAATGCGATGTTTGAGGTATTCGTTGTTAAACTTTGTTTTGTTCTTGATAAACTCCAATTTATTTTGGGCATAGGGAAATCCCCGAAAGACGAGAGTCTCAATACGTGTCAAGAGGACGCGTCGAAGTGAATTGACTACGCTGACATCTACGCCTTGAATGTCAAACTCGAGGACATTTTCTTTTTCCATCACTTGGCTAAGTTTGAGGTCCATTGTATATACCCTGTATTTTACATTTAAATCAAATCAATTTTATTATGGGTTTATTTTTCATGGAAAAAAAATAATAGATAGTAATGAATGACGCACCTAAACATGAACTCTATTTTAGCCATTTTTGTAAGTTCTCTTCGGCCATCTTACAAGAATTGAACAAGGCTGGGTTTCAGGATAAGTTTGTCTATTTATGCATAGACAAGCGTGTGGTAAGAAATAACATTACCTATATTCTATTACCGAATGGGAAAGAATTTCCATTGCCACCGATGATCAGTAGAGTACCTGTCCTATTGCTTAAACCTAAGTTCGAAATCTTGTCTGGTAATCAAATTTTAGAATACATTAAACCACAAATCAATACGATCAAACAAGAAAAAACCATGCTTTACGAAGAACCCAATCCTTTTGATCTTACACGGGATACGGTAAGGCGTTCAGGTGTGATAAGTGATAACTTTAGCTTTTTGGACTCCAGTCCGAATGAATTAACCCCGCAAGGAAACGGGGGAATGAGGCAAATGTATACCTATAGTGGGATAGACGGACCAACTGCCTTTAGTGCAAACATGGAGGCAGTCGAAGGAGACAAAAAGGCAAAAATGAACTACTCGATGGAAGAAATCGAACAGATGCGTAATGCAGATTTTCCTAGCGTCAAGAGAGCATAATATTCTTTTCGCGTAAAAACATATAAAAATAACTATGTTTCCATTATAATGTCAGTTCCAGAGAAATTTGCACAGGTCTATCAGGAGTTTACGAATGACCTGTATACAACTTTTCCTGAATTAAAAGAGGTTTCGATTGGAACCATAGAAGAAGTGTATACCTATTGTCTCGAACTTTATCCCAAGGTGTTTTTCGAGGTACTATATGAGAATGAAACCTTTTTCGATGTTCCACGTTTCATGTTGCCCAATGTTGACTTTAAGGTCCTGATAGAGGATGATAAGATTACGGATAAAACAAAAAAGACCATTTGGAAATACTTACAGTTGATTTTGTTTGCCGTGTTGGAGCAGGTGGAGAACAAATCTTCCTTTGGCGATACATCGAAGTTGTTTGAAGCCATTCATCAAGAAGACTTGCATAAAAAAATCATGAAGACCATGACTGAGATGAAGGACCTCTTTACGACCCCCGTTGGAGTCTCGGGTGAAACCCCGACAGGGTCCCCGTTTGAAGACACGGAGAAAATCAAGAGCCATTTAGAAGGATTGATGGATGGAAAGATTGGTTCACTCGCAAAGGAGATTGCAATGGAGGCAACCAAGGAACTCGGGGATGTGGAAGACAAGGAAGAATTTATGAAGCAACTCATGAAAAATCCTACCAAAATCATGGGACTGGTCAAGAACATTGGAACTACTCTCGAAGACAAGATTAAAAAGGGTGATCTGAAAGAGAGTGAACTCCTAGAAGAGGCTGCAGAGATTATGAAAAAGATGACGATGTTACCCGGTATGAAAGAGATGATGAGCAAAATGGGGATGGGGGGAAAGATGGATTTCAAGGGAATGAGTAATAAGATACAGGAGAATATTAAGATTTCGAAAACCAAGGAACGTCTACAGAGGAAGCGAGAAGAACGTGCTGCAGAGAAGGGACCCGAAACACCTTCAGACAAGGTTCCTGTCTTCACCGAAAAATCTGCCGATACGTTTGTTGTAGATGTAGACGGAACAAAACCTGCCAAGAGCAAAGGCAAGAAGAAAAAGAATAAACATTAATCCACCGTTAAAAATCCTATAAAATATAATCATGTATATATATGAACTTTTGGGGGGATAGTCCAACCTTACTCTTTGATTCAAGGTATATACAAGAGATATGGATTTATGACGGGATGGACCGAAATCAATCCCTGAATGCTTTATCTAGACTGATTATCGTCCTCTCTGTAATCGGGTTCGTTTGTTTCAACCGTATCCTCTTTATCGTGATAGGATGCATTTTGTTAGGAATTATTGTCCTGTTTCACAAGAGCCAAAAAGAGAATTTCGATACAGAACTTTCAGACTATCAACGTATTGACCAGTCCAATCCTATGAACAACGTTCTTATGCAAGACTACAAGTATAATCCCATGAAAAAAGCGGAACCTGCAGATTACGGCGAACAAAAAGAAAGCAGTATCAATGAGAAGACCAAACAGTTTATTTTACAGGAAAACAAGGGAAATTCTCAAATTGGAGACTTGTTTAAAAATCATGTAGACCAGTTCAAATTTGAACAGTCTTTAAGACCCTTTTATACCAACCCTGTAACCACCGTGGACCAGTCTGAATACAAAGACTTTTTAAAATACTGTTATGGTGTACTACCCTCGGACAAGCCTTTGCGTATCTTCTAATCCTGTAGTACCGTATTAATTTTGTCTCGAATGAAAATGATCCGAGACAAATCCTATAAAAATAAAATATCTCTTTAAAACTATATGAGTGTTGTGGATTTCCAATTTGATCAGTTGAGCCGAATAGGGAATGACGCGGTGACCAATACCCAAAAAGGAATTATGAACCAACACTATTCTAATTACAATCTCATGAACCCTTATACTCAGTCCTGTAATACGACGATGGAGTTTGCGACGAGCCAGCCAAATCTCTTTTTCCATGGTACCTATGGTGTTGGACCCAATGGATGCAATGTAGAGCAATCTACCCAATTGCAACAGAGCAAGAATACGACAAACAATATTAAGGTTTCGCTTCATCAACGACCTTACCTTTCGGTACCCTTTTTAGGACGTGGTAATGTGAATGTGGCAGCAGAGAATGAACTGAAATTTGGAGATACATTTAAAGAGAAAAAGAGTGTGATCCAGATCTCCGAGACGGATTACCTGCCACTGGAGAGTTTTCCATTGTATGATAAGGATGTGATGGTGAAAAAGAGCGGCCTAGAGTCAGGGTGGTATGTCGGCGTAGATACACGAGAGCTCTACAAGCAAAACACCGTCAAGAAATGAACTCAAATCTATCCTAAAAAAATATCCTCTGTAGTATAATGGCATCTACTCGCAATCTAAACACTGCATTGGACTACCAATCCGAGAAACGTAAAGACCAACAACATCTTGCCTATAATACCTATCGTGGGTTTGGAGTACATCAGGCACCGACCTTATTTACGAATGGACCAAATCCTTCCATCTATGCCGGACAAATGGACCAACACGCAATTGACGTGGAGTCTATGCTTCGAGGCATACGATCAACCAATTTAGAAGGAACCTCTTTCCATGCATCTCCATCTCCTGTTAGGTTACAAGAAACCACCTATTATGAAAAGGTTCCACTCATGATGCCTGACCCCTATATCTCGTTAAATCGCGAACGTCCCAATTATTTAAACTAATATAGTATATAAATGGCATTTACTCGATTTCACGACGATCCAGACCGTATCTCTCGAAAATTGACCGAGTCCACTCAGGTGGGCATTTATCATTTAAACACACCTGGAAATGGCATGTCCAATCCGTACATCGATGACATTCATATACGCTTGCAAAAATGGGGAGCCAATCTGCAGACGAATAGTTTCGAGGTAAGTCAGGCTCTAAGGCCCCAATCTCTTACTCGAGATGCAGTTCCTTATAAGAAACCAGAAACAAGATCAAAGAATTATGACACGAATACGTTTGAAGTCGATGAGTCTCGTACTTCGCTTCCAGCCTGGACCTTTCGAGAAAAGCCGCAGGCACAGTATGCCTTTTTACCTATCAATCCGCAAGCAAATCTATTTTTAAAGTTTGATAACAATTTACCCACCCGTATGCTTGAAAAGGATTATTATCGTTCTGCATACTATTAAAATATTTATTTATACTAATGGCTCAAATCGCAATACCCGTGGTCATGTTGGGGGCATTGTATTTAATGTCCAACGATAAAACGAAAAAGGAGGGATTTAAAGAAAGTTCTGTCTCCAACGTGGACGAACCCACTGTACTCTTGAAGGATACAGAGAATGTTGTTATAAGTAAAACGGATACCTCAAAATATACAATGAACAGTGAAGGAGAATACTCCCAATATCAAGATAAGTATTTTACACCTAAGCGAGACTCATCCAAACCAAAGTCCATGTTTCGTTCCTTGGATGGAAATGACATGTTAATGGATGATGTGAAACATAGCAATATGCAAGTCTTTTACAATTCAAAATCGTATGGTAGTTCCTTTACAGAAAATCAAATCCTGGATAGCAAGGATGGGAAAGGGTCACTTTTTATCGAGAAGAAAGAAATCTCGTCACTGTTTAAGCCAACGGATAAGGTGACGTCTGTCTTTGGAAATCAAAATCAAAATGACTTTTATCAGTCTCGTGTACAGGAGTCTTCGCGACATGCTAATGACAAGCCATGGCAGGAAATCAAAGATCAAAAGGGTGTCAATGGCTTTAATTGGGGTCTTACAGAACGCGAACGTCATGCACCCAAGACTGTGGACGAGTTACGCGTGGCGACCAATCCAAAATCCAATTATGAGAATAATTATCGAGCCCCAGCCTATGACCCGAAACAAATTGCCGCATCTCAACAGCAAATGGGAAAGTTCATTAAAAAAACACCAGAGACGTTCAAGGCTTATCATGGGGTAGAAAGTGCGGGTATCGCAGGTGGAATTGAGCGTCCACGAAACAAGCCCATTGAAATGTTGACGAAAGAAGAGCGAGAGAGTACTACCTTTGAATACTATGGGGTCAAACTAGGAGAAGAGATGGGTTATGCGGATAAGGGACAAGAAGGCGACGTACACAAACAAACATACCTAGGTGCAGACCCTCTCAACCTTGCACCTCAAGGACAATTTCCAAGTACACAGCAAAATTATGGAAAAGAAAGTTATACATCTTATACGAACAGCAGGGATAGTCAAGAAGACTATTATGGAACGGTAGGAGGTATGTTTATGGCAAATGTGGTTGACCCTATTGTTAAAACGTTACGTTATAGTAAAAAAATGAATACGATTGACCAGACTTATCAAAGCAATCTGAAAGGAGGAGCAAAACCCTTGGTCTTTAATCCACATGAACAACTTGTTACTACCCATCGTGAGATGGATGTCGAAAAAATTGGATTAAACTACCTTAATACAGAGCGGCAACAGGGAACGGGTTACCAGGTTGCAAATCCTTACTTGGAAGCGACCCAGCGTCAGTCTACTCAGGGAGAGGTCTTTGGTCAACCCAAGGGCAAGGAAAAAAACAAGTCATATGATGCGGAATACAATCAACGTAACACTGTACGCGATGTCACCAATCGTTTCCCATTGGGTAATGCCAAACAATTGAATGTTGAAACCAATTATACCAATGCAGACCGGGTTGTAGAAAACAATTATCGGCAGATGGGACGGGCTCCTTCTGTACCAGACTCTCGATTTTTAGGAGTCTCGACCAGCGAACCTCAGCAATACCGTATCGCCAATCAGGACCCCAACTTTGATCTGTTAAAGGCATTCAAGAGCAATCCATACACTCAACCCATAGGAAGTGTGGCTTAAATAAAATCCTATGTATATAGTATACATGGACAATAGTTCTCTATTCACTATATGGGCTGCGTTTGCCGTGACACTCTTTTCCTTTTTGTTACTGGATACCCTATACTTTAGCATCATGTACCGCTACATGAACAAATCCATTGAAAAACTCCAACGTAAACCTATGATGATACGTTACAGTTCTGCACTGGTATGTTACTTGGCCATGACGGTATTATTTGTCTATTTTATTGTCTTACCAAAACGTACGATACGTGAAGCATTTTTCTTGGGATTTCTAGTGTATCTCATTTACGAGACAACTAACTTTGCTATCTTAAAGGATTGGCCATTGACACTTGTATGGATTGACAGTATATGGGGTGGTATTCTATTCATGATTGTAGCATTTATAAATAAAATATTTCTATAATTTACATGAAGAGTGGATCTAATATAATGTTTGCGTCTGTTTTTCAAGGTGTCCTAGGGGGTATAGCAGCCATCGCGTTGGTAGGCGTCATCTGTATTACCTTTTTTGCATTGGGTTATTACTTGATTGTTACCTACAACAAGAAAGGTACTAAACTCTTTGAAGACATTCAACCCATGCAATATTTAGGCATTCTTCTTTGTTTCATTGGATGTCTTCCCTTTATCCAATATTTCTTCTTTGGGTTCTTGTCGAATGCAGGCGGAATGGTTTTTGATCAGATGTTTGGCGAGTAAACTTAAAATCGTATTATTTATATAAATAAAATGACTTTTTATATAAATGATTGAAAACTTTATTCGATTGATTGAGAAAAAAAATGAACCCTATACCATTTTCGATATAGGATCTAGAGATTGTCAACAAAGTATCGAATTTTATAATTGGTTTCCAAACGCGAAAATATATTCGTTTGAATGTAATCCGAATACAATTTCCTTATGTAAAAAAAATATCGAACCCTATGCCGATAGAATTACACTCATTGAGGGTGCTGTATGTGACTATGATGGTGAGATCCCCTTTTTTCCAATAAATCAAGAAAAAACGCTCACTACATGGAAAGATGGAAATCCAGGTGCATCCTCTTTATTCAAAAGCAACGGTACATACACAGTTGAACATTATGTTCAAGATGAAATTACTACAAACTGTCATCGTTTAGATACTATTATGGATAATTATTCCATACAAAAAGTCGATATCATATGGATGGATTTACAAGGTGCTGAATTATTAGCGTTGAAGGGTTTAGGTATGAAGCTTGATGATGTTCAATATATACATACAGAGGTAAGCCATAAAGAAATGTATTCAGGTCAGGTTATGTATAAAGAATTGAATAGTTATATTGTTTCCAATGACTTTACTCTTCTTAATGATTTATCTTTACAAGGATGGCAAGAAGACGCGATTTACAAGAAGAGTATTCTCAATAAATATGATCTTACTTGTTTTAAACACGATAAATATTCACAGAGAGGACATGATGGAATTATTGAAAAAATAATGAAGGAATTACAAATAATTAATGGTTTCTTTATCGAGTTTGGAGGTTGGGATGGAATACATCTATCTAATTGTAGATGCTTGTTTGAACTTGGATGGAATGGTTGTTTTATTGAAGCAAATGAAACAAAATATATAGAACTTGTAGAGAATTATAAGAATACAGATGTGATACCTATAAAAACCATGGTATATCCCACACGTGAGGAAGGAGATACGATCGATTATCTTCACGAAACATTTATGAATAATGTTGAGGTAGATTTACTATCTATTGATATTGATGGAAGAGACTATGAAATTTTAGAACATTTAAAATTAAAACCTAAAGTGATTATTATCGAAGGAGGGTTTCTATTTCACCCATGTATAAAAACAAAAATACCATATGATATAGCAAAAAATAACACTCAACAACCCATCGCCATATTAATAGAACTTGCAAAAGAAAAGGATTATGTTCCGATATGTTTTAATCAAGATACTTTTCTATTGAGGATCGATTTATATCAACATTTTGAGTATTTTCGCAATATTAAAAATGATGCGATTTCTTTATGGAATTCCGCATATCAAAACATTTTTTCTAAGAAGGATAGAGAATGGTTGACCCATCACAGAATTAATAATGGTATTGTTAGACAGTTTGAGCATCCATATTTTATGAATATAGAACATTCTATACGCAACGCATTTGATATTGTCATACCAGTTGGTCCAAATGATATAGGTGTCATTGAAAAACAAATCCAATATACTAAGATGAATATTATAGGCTATCGAAACATTTATATCATTAGTTATGATCCTACCCTTCATGTGAATGGTTGTGTCACTATAAATGAGAACTTATTCCCGTTTAATCTTGAAATGATCATAAAACTATATGATAAAGAGGATAGAAATAACTGGTATTTACAACAATTACTTAAATTATACGCGGGATTTGTTATTCCAGGTATATTAGATAAATATTTGGTAATAGATTGTGACACTTTTTTTTTAAAACCAATCACATTTGTGGAGGAGGATAAATGTCTATACAATTATAGTGCCGAAAACCATACTCCCTACTTTGATCACATGAGTAAATTAGATAAAGAGTTCGTAAAAATGGATATGTCTAAATCGGGTATTTGTCATCATATGATGTTTGAAAAAAAATATGTTAAGGAAATTATGGAAAGAGTAGAAAGCACGCATCAAGATAAGTTTTATATGATTTTCTTAGAAAATGTATCGAATATGACTTTATGTGGTGCATCTGAATATGAACTCTATTTCAACTATATGCTCAAATTTCATAAGGATAAGATAAGAATAAGAAAATTAAACTGGGTCAATAGTCATATGATGATAAATGACAGTCCATTTGATTATATTTCGTGTCATTGGTACAATAGACATTTTTAATCACGATCGTAAAGGTCTCAAGTATTTGAACAAGATTTGTTCGATGATTTCTTGCAATTCATCTGGTAATTGGTAAGGGGGTCCGCGATACACTTCGGTATGGTCCTGAATAAAGACGAGATGACCTTCTTCCATCTTTAGATGATACTCTTTGTAGGGTTCACCATCGACCATGATAGTTTTACATAGAAACGGTTCTGGTTTATGTGTTAAAAAATGAATACCGATGCTCTCATCTGGATCCAACACTTCATACGTCTCGTAAAACCATGTATCGGAAGGAGTTTCTTCAAAAAAACATACACAACGATTTCCATCGTATTGTCCAACAATGAATTCATGCCTCTGTTTATGAATGTTCATGGTATCCACGAGATAGGGTTCAGGGTGGGTCACATCGATATACAATGGCTCCAAAAAGAAAAATGCAGGGTCTATTATAAAAAAACTTGTCTCCGTTTTTGGAATAAGTAAAGATACATGACATAGGTCAGGTGTTCCGGATACTCTAAATATATTTGGAACCGTAGAAGGTACGATGAAAGACTTGATCTTATGATTAGATTGTAAGTATCGTTTCAGGAAAGTGGTCAAGGCGATACAG
>Ga0187844_10001541_pt1 | contig 17444 bp, 21 predicted proteins | sample SpaLakP09_SKY_50_FD_134517 | JGI IMG/M metagenome (GOLD analysis project Ga0187844, IMG submission 134517) | Oligotrophic lake water microbial communities from Sparkling Lake, Wisconsin, USA - SP09_SKY_50 | ecosystem: Environmental > Aquatic > Freshwater > Lake | place: USA: Sparkling Lake...
AACGTGTCCTTCAACTTCGTCGAAGGCGAATCGCTGATCATGGCCGTCAAGGACATCGCCGTGTCGTCGGGTTCGGCCTGCACGTCGGCGTCGCTGGAACCGTCGTACGTGCTGCGCGCACTGGGCCGCAGCGACGAGCTGGCGCACAGCTCGATCCGTTTCACCATCGGCCGTTTCACCACCGAAGCCGATATCGACTTCGCGATCGATCTGATGAAATCCAAGGTCGGCAAACTGCGCGAACTGTCGCCGCTGTGGGAAATGCACAAGGATGGCATTGACCTGAACTCGATCCAGTGGGCAGCCCACTAATTCACCGAACAGAACACCAAGGAGCACTACCATGGCATATTCCGACAAGGTCCTGGACCACTACGAAAATCCGCGCAACGTCGGCTCGTTCGACAAGAACTCCGACGACGTCGGCACCGGCATGGTCGGCGCACCGGCCTGCGGCGACGTGATGAAGCTGCAGATCAAGGTGAACGAAGCGGGCGTGATCGAAGACGCGAAATTCAAGACGTACGGCTGCGGCTCGGCGATCGCATCGAGCTCGCTGGTGACCGAGTGGGTGAAAGGCAAATCGCTGGACGAAGCGCTGTCCATCAAGAACACGCAGATCGCCGAAGAACTGGCGCTGCCGCCGGTGAAGATCCACTGCTCGATCCTGGCCGAAGACGCCATCAAGGCGGCTGTCGCCGACTACAAGCAGAAGCACGGCGCCGAAGAAAAAGCCGCGTGATGGCTTGGTGGGCACGTGATTGATGCCGCAGGCATCAATCACCCCACTCTACGATATTCGATTGCCGTAGGGTGGGCTCCCCGAGCCCACCGCTCGACCATAAGCAACAGACGAAGCTGGAGATTTGAAATGGCTGTGACCCTGACCGAAAAAGCCGCAAAGCACATCAACCGTTACCTCGAACGCCGGGGCAAGGGCGTGGGCCTGCGTTTCGGCGTGCGCACGACCGGCTGCTCCGGCCTGGCCTACAAGCTGGAATACGTCGACGAAGCCAATGCCGAAGACACCGTCTTCGAATCGCACGGCGTCAAGGTCTTCGTCGATCCGAAGAGCCTGGCTTACATCGACGGCACCGAGCTCGATTTCGCCCGCGAAGGCCTGAACGAAGGCTTCCGTTTCAACAACCCGAACGTCAAGGACAATTGCGGTTGCGGCGAAAGCTTCCGCGTCTGACCGGGAGCGCCGGAACGTGCAAAACCATTTCGAGCTGTTCCAGCTGCCGGCCAGGTTCGACGTCGACATGGATGCGCTGGACGCGGCTTACCGCGAAGTCCAGGGCCGCGTCCATCCGGACCGTTTCGTGAACGCGAGCGACGCCGAAAAACGCGTCGCGATGCAATGGGCCACGCGCGCCAACGAGGCCTATCAGACGCTGAAGAATCCGATGCAGCGCGCACGCTACCTGTGCGAACTGAATGGCGTCGACCTGCAGACCGAGTCGAACACCGCGATGCCGATGGACTTCCTGATGGAGCAGATGGAGCTGCGCGAAGCCCTGTCCGACGCGCGCGACGCGAAGGATGCGGGCGCCCTCGACGAGCTTGATGCGCGCATCCGCGGCGAGCGCAAGCAGCGCCTGGCGCAGGTCGGCAAGCTGCTCGACGCCGGGGACTACCCGCAGGCGGCTCAGGGCGTGCGGGCGCTGATGTTCCTCGATAAATTCGGCGACGAATTGCATTACGCGTTCGAGGCTTTAGAGTCGTAGGGTGGGGTGATTGATGCCGGGGGCATCAATCACGCGCCCACGCGTAACGCCGACACACCGCGAACATCTCGCGCGTATCCAATAATAAAACCAGGTAACACGACCATGGCACTATTGCAGATCTCCGAACCCGGCATGTCGACCGCGCCGCACCAGCACCGGCTGGCGGTGGGCATCGACCTGGGCACCACCAATTCCCTCGTCGCGACCGTGCGCCACTCGATCCCGGAAGTGCTGACCGACGAGGACGGCCGCTCGCTGCTGCCATCGATCGTGCGCTACCTCCCGAATGGCCACGCCAACATCGGCTACAAGGCCATGGCGGCCCGCACCACCGATCCGAAGAACACCGTCGTCTCCGTCAAGCGCTTCATGGGCCGCGGCCTGAAGGACATCGCGCACGCCGAGAATCTGCCGTATGACTTTGTCGACGCTCCCGGCATGGTGCAGCTGAAGACCGTCGCCGGCGTGAAGTCGCCCGTCGAAGTCTCCGCGCAGATCCTGGCCACGTTGCGCCAGACCGCGGAAGATGCGCTCGGCGACGAACTGGTCGGCGCCGTCATCACGGTGCCCGCGTACTTCGACGACGCGCAGCGCCAGGCGACCAAGGACGCGGCCCAGCTGGCCGGCCTGAACGTGCTGCGCCTGCTGTCCGAACCGACGGCCGCCGCCATCGCCTATGGCCTCGACCACGGCAAGGAAGGCGTGTTCGCCGTGTACGACCTGGGCGGCGGCACGTTCGACATCTCGATCCTCAAGCTGTCGAAGGGCGTGTTCGAAGTGCTGTCGACGGGCGGCGATTCCGCGCTCGGCGGCGACGACTTCGACCAGCGCCTGTTCTGCTACATCACCCAGCAGGCCGGCCTCGCGCCGCTGTCCGAAGTCGACACCGCGACCCTGATGGTCAAGGCGCGCCAGGCCAAGGAACTGCTGTCGACGAACGAAGAGACGACCGTCGAGGCGATCCTCAAGTCGGGCGAAGTCGTGCAGGTGACGATCACCGCAAAGACGTTCGCCGAGATCACGCAGCCGCTCGTCGCGAAGACGATGAATGCCGTGCGCAAGGCGATGCGCGATGCGAACGTGTCCGTGGAGGACGTCGACGGCGTCGTGCTCGTCGGCGGCGCCACGCGCATGCCGCACATCCGCCGCGCCGTCGGCGACTTCTTCAAGACGATCCCGCACGCGAACATCGACCCGGACAAGGTCGTCGCGCTGGGCGCGGCCATCCAGGCGAATCTCCTGGCGGGCAACCGCGCGGCGGGCGACGACTGGCTGCTGCTGGACGTGATCCCGCTGTCGCTCGGCATCGAGACGATGGGTGGCCTGGTCGAGAAGATCATCCCGCGCAACTCGACGATCCCGTGCGCCCGCGCGCAGGAATTTACGACGTTCAAGGATGGCCAGACGGCCCTCGCGGTGCACGTGGTGCAGGGCGAGCGCGAGCTCGTGTCCGACTGCCGTTCGCTGGCGCGCTTCGAACTGCGCGGCATCCCGCCGATGGCGGCCGGCGCGGCGCGCATCCGCGTCACGTACCAGGTCGATGCGGACGGGCTGCTGTCGGTGTCGGCGCGCGAGACACGCTCCGGCGTGGAAGCGTCGATCAACGTGAAGCCGTCGTACGGCCTCGGCGACGACGAAGTCGCGCGCATGCTGCAGGACTCGTACAACTCGGCGCAGGTCGACATGGTCGCGCGCGCGCTGCGCGAGGAACAGGTCGAGGCCGAGCGCATCCTGCTGGCCACGCAGTCCGCGCTGGATACGGACGCCGAGTTGCTGAACGCCGAAGAGCAGGGCGCGATCGCGCAACTGATGCAGGGCGTGCGCGATGCGACGGCGCGCTCGAACGACACGGCCATCGACACGGACTCGCGCCAGAACGTGCTGCACGACGCGGTGCAGGCGCTGGCGCGCGGCACCGAGGAATTCGCGGCGCGGCGCATGGACAAGAGCGTGCGCAAGGTATTGGCCGGCAAGGCATTGGATCAGGTATGACGCCTTGGTGGGCACGGGGTGCCCACCCTACGGCAAAATGAACATCGTAGGGTGGGCTCCCCGAGCCCACCAAATGCCGGCGCGCGGCGAGAGCAAACAAAACACAAAGAGGTCAAGAAGTGCCACAAATCGTCATCCTCCCCCATCCCGTCTTCTGCCCCGAAGGCGCCGTGCTCGACGGCCAAAGCGGCAAGTCGATCTGCGACACGCTGCTCGAGAACGACATCGAGATCGAACATGCCTGCGACCGCGTGTGCGCGTGCACGACGTGCCACGTGATCGTGCGCGAAGGCTTCGACTCGCTGAACGAGCAGGAGGAAAAGGAAGAGGACATGCTCGACAAGGCCTGGGGCCTCGAGCCGAACTCGCGCCTGTCCTGCCAGGCCATCATCGCCGACGAAGACCTCGTCGTCGAGATCCCGAAGTACACGATCAACCACGCAGCCGAGAACCACTGATCACGACGGGGGACACATGAAGTGGACCGATGTCACGGCCATCGCCGAGGCCTTGTACGAACAGCACCCGGACGTCGATCCGGCCACCGTGCGCTTCGTCGACCTGCATAACTGGGTCGTTGCGCTGGACGGCTTCGACGACGACCGCACGCGCGGCGGCGAACGCGTATTGGAAGCCATACAGGCAGCATGGATCGATGAAGCCCGCTAAAAAAGAAGCCCCCACGATTTACCAACTGGCCCCGGAAATCAAGCCGGGCCAGTCGATCGAACTGCTGAAGGAACTGCACATCCTGACGCGTGACGGCAAGCTGAACCAGGACAGCCGCCGCAAGCTGAAGCAGGTCTACCACCTCGTCCAGTTCATCGAGCCCTTGCTGAAAGATGTGGGCGAGGGCGCCACCGTCGTCGACCACGGCGCCGGCAAGTCCTACCTCGGCTTCATTTTGTACGACCTGTTCTTCAAAGGACGCAAGGATGGGGAACTGAGTGCGGGCCACATCTACGGCATCGAAACGCGCGAAGAACTCGTGCAGAAGTCGACGGAGCTGGCCGCACGTCTCGGCTTCCCGGGCATGTCGTTCCTGAACCTGTCCGTCGCGGAGTCCACCGAGTCCGACAAGCTGCCGGCCACGATCGACGTCGTGACGGCGCTCCACGCTTGCAACACGGCGACGGACGACGCCATCGATTTCGCGCTGAAGAAGCACGCGAAGCACATCGTGCTCGTGCCGTGCTGCCAGGCCGAAGTGGCTGGTGTTCTGCGCAAGAACAAGGGCAAGGACCTGGGCCGCAGCGCGCTGACGGAGATCTGGCGCCACCCGATCCACACGCGCGAATTCGGCAGCCAGATCACGAACGTGCTGCGCTGCCTGCAGCTGGAGGCGCACGGCTACCAGGTCACCGTTACGGAACTGGTGGGCTGGGAGCACTCGATGAAGAACGAGCTGATCGTCGCCACGTATAAAAACCTGCCGCGCCGCCGGCCGGCCGAGCGCCTGCAGCAGGTGCTGGCCGAAGTCGGTCTCGAAGAACTCTCCGCGCGTTTCTACACTGAGGCAACGACATGAGCGACCGCTGGATCGACCTGCGCAGCGACACCGTCACCCAACCGTCCGCCGCGATGCGCGCCGCGATGGCGGCGGCGCCCGTCGGCGACGACGTGTATGCCGACGACCCCACCGTCAACCGCCTGCAGGATTTCGCGGCCGAGCTGTTCGGCTTTGAAGCGGGCCTGTTCGCGCCGAGCGGCACGCAGACGAACCTGATCGCGCTGATGACGCACTGCGGCCGCGGCGACGAATACCTCGTCGGCCAGGAAGCGCACACGTACAAGTACGAAGGCGGCGGCGCCGCGGTGCTGGGTTCGATCCAGCCGCAGCCGATCGCGAACCAGCCGGACGGCTCGATTGCGATCAGCGACATCGCCGCATACATCAAGCCGGACGACATGCACTTCGCGCGCACCCGTGTGCTCGCGCTGGAAAACACGATCGGCGGCCGCGTGCTGCCGCGCGACTACGTGAAGGCGGCGACGGACTTCGCGCATGCGAAGGGCCTTGTCACGCACCTGGACGGCGCCCGCGTCTGCAACGCGGCCGTCAAACAGGGCATCTCGCTGCGCGACGCGGCGGCCGGTTTCGACACCGTGTCCGTGTGCCTGTCGAAGGGCCTCGGCGCGCCGGTCGGTTCCGTGCTGCTGGGGCCTAAAGCCTTCATCGAGCAGGGCAAGCGCTGGCGCAAGATGCTGGGCGGCGGCATGCGGCAAGCCGGCGTCATCGCAGCCGCGGCGCACTACGCGCTGGCGCATAACGTCGAGCGCCTCGCCGACGATCACCGGAATGCGGCCGACCTGTCCGCCGGCCTCGCACGCATCGAACCGCTGAAGGTGACGACGCCGCAGACGAACATCTTCTACGTCGAGATCCCGGAGGCCGCGTGCGCGCAGCTGGCAGAGGCATTGCGCCACCAGGGCATCCGCGCATCGATCGGACCGCACACGCGTCTCGTGACGCACCTGGACGTATCCGCCGCAGACGTAAATAAAACCATCGCCGCATTCGAGGCGTTTTTCCGCGACTGGAAAGTGCAATGAACGACGAAGGCATCCGCCTCGCCAAGCGCGTGGCCGAAATCGTCCCGTGCTCGCGCGCCGAAGCCGAACGCTATATCGCGGGCGGCTGGGTGACGGTCGACGACGCCGTCGTCGAAGACCCCGCCACGCGCGTGACGTCCGCGCAGGCCGTCGCGCTGCTGCCCGGTGCCGAGCCCGTCGACCCGGCGCCGGTGACGATTTTGCTGCACAAGCCGGCGGGTGTGGACGCTGCCGGCGCGCTGGCCCTGATCGTCCCGGAGACGCTGGCCGCATCGCCCAACGCACGCTTTTTGCGCCGGCACCTGGCGCGCCTGACCATTGTCACGCCGCTGGAACAGGAAGCGAGCGGCCTGCTCGTGCTGAGCCAGGACTGGCGCGTGACGCGCAAGCTGGTCGAGGATGGCGCCCGCATCGAACAGGAATACGTGGCCGAGGTGACGGGCGCGATCGCCGACGATGGCTTGTCGCGCCTGAACGCCAGCATGCGCGTGCAGGGCAGGGCGACCGTGCCGCTGAAAGCCAGCTGGCAAAGCGAGGCGCGGTTGCGCCTGGCCGGCAAGGATCTGCGGCCGGGACAGGTCGCCGCCATGTGCGCCGAGGTCGGATTGACCGTCAAATCGCTGCGCCGACTGCGTATCGGGCGCGTGGCGCTGGGGCAGCTGCCGGCCGGCCGCTGGCGGTATCTGCACGAGACCGAGAAGTTCTGATGACGTGTCGTCGCCTGCTTCTGCCCGTGCTGGCGCTGTGGACGGGCACCGTTCTCGCCGCCGGTGTCGACCCGCTGACGGTCGACATCGACGCGCGCGACGCGCTGCGCTTCGCCGATCTGATGAAGGATGGCGCCGTGCCCACGGCCGACGCGCTGCAGCGCGGCTACCTGGACGGGGCGGGGCCGGGCGTGAAGGTCTTCACGCCGTTACGGATCCGCGATGCGCGGCACCTGGCTGCAGCGGTCGGCAAAAAGCCCGATGTCTACCGGTATGCGATCCGCGCCTGCCTGCCGCAGGTGCCGGCCCTGCGCAACGACCTGCGCGCGATCTACCTTGCGTTTGCCGGCCTGCTTCCTGAACGTCCGCTGCCGCCCATCGATGTCGTCTTTGGCGCCGGCAATTCGGGCGGCACTGCCAGCAGCGAGAGGCAGGTGCTCGGCCTGGAAGTGAACTGTCCGCCCGGGACGACGCCCGAGCAGTTCCGCACGACGATGCGCGGCTTTTTCGCGCACGAGACGGTGCATACCTGGCAGGACGGCGACACCCCGGCGAAGTTGGCCGATTTCCTGCTGGGCCAGGCGTTGACGGAAGGTGTCGCCGATTATCTCGCGACGGTCGTCACGGGCGCGATCCCGCACCAGGACCGCCACGCCTGGGCGCGTCCGCAGGAAACCAGGTTGTGGCAGCAGTTCCAGCAGGACCGCCAGGCGCTGAAAGGCAGCGGCGACGACGTGAACAAGCTGATCGCCAGCCCGCACTTCAAGCGCTGGTTCGCGAACTGCGGGTCCGCGCCCGAGGGCTGGCCGTGCGAGGCCGGTTACTGGATCGGCATGCGGATCGCCGAAGCCTACGTGGCGCGCGCGGCCGACAAGCGCGCCGGGATCCGTGAACTCATCGAATTGCGCGATCCCGCGGCGATCCTCAACGCGAGCGGTTACGGCAGGTAAGATCAGTCCTCGGCCTTGCCCGCCGCGTCGATCAGGTTGTCGCGCAGCCGCACGATCGCCTTCTGCAGCAGCGGGAATTCTTCCGGGCCCAGGCCGGACGCGGCCACCGTCTGCTTGCCGAATCCGAGCCCCTTTTCGCGCAGCGCGCGGCCGGCATCCGTGAGGGTGATGCGGACGTTGCGCTCGTCTTCCTTGTCGCGCTCGCGGCGCACATAGCCCATCGCTTCCAGCCGCTTGAGCATCGGTGTCACCGTGCTCGGTTCCAGGAACAGTTTTTCGCTCAACGCCTTGACCGTTTGCTGGTCCTGTTCCCACAGCGCGATGATCGCCAGGTATTGCGGGTAGGTGAGGCCCAGGGCGTCCAGCACGGGCTTGTACACGCGCGAATAGGCCAAGTTGGTCGAGTAGATCGCGAAGCACATGAAGTCCGCCATGCGGGCGGCGCCGGCGCGGGTGTCGTTGTCGTTAGGCATGATTATCCAAGAAATTATCGTGATAACGATTATCGTACTTGAAATGCGCGAAGTGCGCTGCTGGACTTTGCGAAAATACTTATCTCGATAACTTTTACTTCGATAATTGAGTCCGCGAGGGATAACGTGCAAAGGTAACGTGCAAATCAAGGCAGGGTAAGACGCGCCTCCAGTCCGCCTTCCGGCCGGTTGTTCAAGGTGAGCGTGCCGCCGAGACTGCCCGCCAGCTGGCGCGCGATGGCCAGGCCGAGGCCCGTGCCGCCCGTGTCGCGGTTGCGTGACGCCTCCAGCCGGAAGAACGGTTCGAACACGGCTTCCAGCTGCTCGGCGGGGATGCCCGGGCCGTTGTCCAGCACGCGGATGAGGACCGCGCCCTGGCTGTCGCTGCCGGCGACGATGTCGGCGCTGCCGCCGTAGCGCAGCGCGTTGTCGACGAGGTTGCCGATGATCCGCCGCAGCGCCTTGGGGCGCGTCTGCACGGGCGCGCCGATGCGGCCTTCCAAGTGCACGGCGCTGCCCGCGTCGCGGTAGTCCAGCACGAGGCTGTCGAGCTGGGCGTCGAGGTCGATGGCGCGCGCCGGTTCGCGTGCGCCGTGCATCGCGCGCGCGTAGCCGATGCCGTCCTTGACGAGGCCCTGCAACTCGTCGAGGTCGGCGCGCAGTTTCGGCTGCTGGGGCTCGTCGTCCATCATGTCCACGCGCAGGCGCATGCGCGTGATCGGCGTCTGCAGGTCGTGCGAGATGGCGGCAAGGATGCGCACGCGCTCGTCCACGTAGGCGGCGATCCGTTTCTGCATGGCGTTGAAGGCGCGCGCCGAACGCAGCACTTCGGACGGTCCCCGTTCCGGCAGTTCGACGGGACGCAGGTCCGGCCCGAGCGCGTCGGCCGCCTCCGCCAGCACGCGCAGCGGCCGCACGGCCTGGCGCACCGCGAACCAGCAGCACGCGGCGAGAATCGCGAGCTGCGCCACGAGCACGTACGGCAGCCACGGCGACAGCGGGACGCCGCGCATCGGTTGCACGTCGATGGTCAGCGGCGAGCCGTCCGACAGGCGCAGGTGCACCTGCATGCGGCCCTCGTTCCCGAGACCGTTCACGGACAGCGGATAGCTGCGGCCGATGCCTTGTTCGATCGAGTGCGCGATCTGTGCGGATAGCTTCTCGTCCGGCATCGCGCCCACCGTTTCGCCGGGACCGAGGATGAAGCGGTAGCTGCGCCGCGCGAGACGCGGCAGCCAGGCCGGGCGCTCGGCCGCCGGCAGCAGGTCGAGCAGGGCGACGGAGCTTGCCACCTCGCGCTCCACGTAGCCCATCATGAGATTCGTCGTGGCCTGGTCGCGTTCCGTGAACGTCAGCGCGACGGACAGGCCCTGCGCCAGCGCGAGTCCCGCGAACAGGATCAGCGCCAGGCGCGCATACAGGCTGCGGGGCCACCAGGGTGTCATGTCCGGCCTTCCAGGATCGTCACCTCGGCCGAGAACACGTAGCCCTCGTTGCGCAGGGTCTTGATGTAGCGGGGCTCGCGCGCGCCGTCGCCCAGGCGCTGGCGCAGGCGGCTTACGAGCAGGTCGATCGAGCGGTCGAAGAATTCCGCGTCGTTGCCGTGGGTGAGGCCCATCAGCTGGTCGCGCGACAGCACGCGCTGCGGGTGGTCGAGGAACACGCGCAGCAGCCGGTATTCGGCGCCGCTCATCGCGATCTCGACGCCGTTCTCGTCGAGCAGGTGGCGGCCGACCGTGTCGAGACGCCAGTCGCCGAACGCGATCAGTTTCGCGGCTTCCGTCACCTGCAGGTTCGGCGGCAGCATGCGCGTGCGGCGCAGGACGGCGCGGATGCGGGCCAGCAGTTCGCGCACGGCGAACGGCTTCGGCACGTAGTCGTCCGCGCCCAGTTCCAGGCCGACGACGCGGTCGGTCTCGTCGTCGCGCGCCGTCAGCATCACGATCGGGACCGCGCGGTGCTTGCCGGCGCGCAGTTCGCGGCACAAGGTGAGGCCGTCCTCGCCGGGCATCATGATGTCGAGCAGGATCAGGTCGGGCGTCGCGTGCATCAGCGCGTTGCGCATCTCGCGGCCGTTGGCGGCCAAGGTGACGCGCAGGCCCTGCTTTTCCAGATACGCGCCGACCAGTTCGCGGATGCCGCGGTCGTCGTCGACGACCAGGACGTGATCGGTCTCGTTCATAAGTTCTCCTTCGGTGGTTGCGGGACTACTGTAGCGCGACGTCGCGGCGTCATTATGTCCGAATGTGTCGGGGGCTGGACAGGACACACGGCCTGACAAAAATGGGAGGTTGCGGACACATCGCGCACATATCGCGGGCGTCCAATGGAGTCTCGCAAAACACAGGAGGCTTCCATGACCCACCCGATCGAATCCCCGCTCGCGCTGCTGGCCGGCCTGGTCACGGTCGCGTCGCCGTGCGTGCTGCCGGTGCTGCCGTTTTTACTGGGCACGACGGTGGAGCAATCGAACCGCCGCCGTCCGCTGCTGATCGTGGCCGGCTTCGTGCTGTCGTTCTCCGCGTTCGCGCTGGCGCTGGGCGCCGTGTCGAGCGCGGCGCAGCTGGCGCAGGAGACGCTGCGCAATATCGCGATCCTGCTGCTGGGCGTATCCGGTCTCCTGCGGATCTGGTCGCGGCCGTGGGACCTGCTCGTCGAATACGTGCGCCCGCTGGTCGCGAAGCTGCGCGCAGGTAAGCACCGCGCGGTCCCGAAGCAGGGCGGCGCGTTCGTGCTGGGCCTGTCGCTGGGCGCCGTGTGGACGCCGTGTGCCGGCCCTGTCCTGGCCTCGATTCTCGCGCTCGTCGTGCAGGCCCATGATCCGGCGAACGCCGTGCGGCTCGTCGGCCTGTATGCGCTCGGTGCCGCGCTGCCGATGCTGGCGCTGATCCACGGCGGCCAGGCTATCGTCCAGCGTGTGCGCGGCGTGGCCCGTCATGCCATGGCCTTGCAGCGCGCGTTCGGCGTGCTCGTGCTGGCCAGCGCGGCCGCGATCTGGTTCCAGGTCGATACGCAGATCGCCGCCCACGTCCCATCCATCTTCCCAACCCTGTAAGGAGTTCGCCATGAAATTCCGTTCGCTCATCCTCGCTGCCGCTTTCATCGCCGGCGGCGCACAAGCCGCCCCCGCACCGGACTTCGCGGGCATCGACAACTGGATCAACAGCGCGCCGCTCACCATGCAGCAGCTGCGCGGCAAGGTGGTGCTCGTGGACTTCTGGACCTACGACTGCATCAATTGCCAGCACGTGCTGCCGTACGTGAAAGGGTGGCACCAGAAGTACAAGGACCAGGGGCTGGTCGTGGTCGGCGTGCACACGCCGGAATACGGCTTCGAGCGCAACCTGAACAACGTCAGGACGGCCGTGCAGCGCAACGGGATCACGTTCCCGGTCGCGCAGGACAACCGGTATGCCACCTGGAGCGCGTACAACAACCAGTTCTGGCCCGCGTTCTACCTCGTCGACAAGAAAGGCGACGTCGTCTACACGCACTTCGGCGAAGGGGAGTATGCGCAGACCGAAGCGACGATCCGCAAGCTGCTGGCGCAGCAGTGACTACGACGCTTCGGCGGGGGCGACGGGCGTGCCGGCCTTCACGGGCTTTGGCAGCTGCACGAGGCGCGTGCCGGCCAGGCGGTCGTGCAGGAACTGGCGGTCGCGGTCGAGGAGCGCCGTCAGGCCCCACGCCAGCACGCCCACCGCGACGGCCGTGCCGATCTGGGCCTTGTCCTTCAGGCCCAGCGCCGTGCAGGCGAGGAGGGCGGGCATGAACCAGCCCCAGGCCAGCAGGTAGCGCACGATGGCCGTCGTCAGCGGCAGGCGCGCGCCGCCCTGCGTGACGACCTGCATGCGCCACGTCTTCATGGCGAGCGTGTGGCCGCTGTTGGTCCAGCCCCAGACGAAATACGCGCCGGTGACGACGAACAGCCAGACCTTCATCGCGTACTGGAACACGGGCGCGTGATGGTTGCGCGTGACGACGAGGAACAGCGCCACCGCCAGCATCTCCACCGCCAGCAGCAGGAAGGTCTCGTAGACCATCGTGATCAGGCGGCGCTTGATGCTCGGGGTGTCGTGCATGAAAACCTCAGGCGTTGTTCGGGGTGATGCCCCAGTTGGCCGGGACCTGCTTTTCCGGCTCCGGCGCGGGCTGGGGATTGGCGGGTGGCTGTACCGGTGCGGGCTGGACCGGCGCCGGTGGCGGCGGGGTCACGCACGGCGGGGCGGCCGAGACGGTGTTCTTGAGCATGCCGGCCGGGCACGACGTCGCGCCCTGGCCCAGCGGCGCGACGACCTTGCCGTTGGCCTGGGAAGGGACGACGCGCGGCGTCTTGCGGGCCGTGGCCGAGGCGGCCAGTTTCTTCTTCTGTTCTTCCGGCAGCTGCTGGTAGGTTTCCCACGTCGCGTTCTTTTGCTCCGGGGCGATCTTGCGGGTGCGCGTATAGGTTTCGCGCGCCAGCTCGCGCTGCTCGGGCGTCAGCTTGGCCCAGGCGCGCATGCGTTCGTGCACGCGCGCCTGCTCTTCCGGTTTCAGGGTCGCGAAGCGGTTTGCGAGTTGCAGCCATTTCTGCTTGCGTACGCCGTCCATCTGGTCCCACTCGGCCTGCAGCGGTTGCAGGGCCGTCTGCTGGGCCGGTGTCAGGCTGCGCCAAAGCGGCTTGTCGCCGCCCTTGTGGCTGCCCGTGGTCGTTTTGGCGGGCTGCGTCGAGGCCGCAGTGGCATCGGCCGCGTCGCGCGTGGCCGGGCCCGATGCGGGAAAGAAGCCGCCTTGCTGATGGACGGTCAGCGCGGCCGCGCCAACGAGCACGACGGCGGCGGCAGCGCCGGCAACCTTGAGCTTGTTAGCCGTCATCCTTTACTGGGCTCGCTGCGGCTGTTGTTGTGCTTGCTGCTGTTGGGCCAGGTAAGCGTTGAAGCCGTGGTCGGTGTAGGCGGTCAGGGGCAGGTCGTCGGACAGCACGGCCGCATCCAGCTCGGCCAGCTCGGCCGCGCGCTGCTCGTGTTCGTACTGGTACACGCCGACCATGCCGGCAGCCATCAGCAGCAGCGGCGCGACAACGGCGGCGCGCGCCACCCACTGCATCGAGAACAGCGCGCCCAGGTCGAACGAGGCACGCTGCTGCTTGGCGCGGACGGGTGCGTCGGCCTTCTTGCGGGCGAGCGCGGCCGCGCGCGCGGCAGCCAGGCGGTCCGTCGTCGAGGCCGGCAGGTTGTCGAGGTTGTCGTTCAGGGCATGGCGAATCTTGTACGCCAGGTTGATGTCGTCGGTGTTCATAATTTAATTCCCTTGGCCTCCAGGGCTTTCTGCAGGGAATGCGTAGCACGAGAACAATGCGTTTTCACACTGCCCTCGGAGCATCCCATCGCTTGGGCCGTCTCGGCCACATCCATGTCCTGCCAGTAACGCATGAGGAACGCTTCCCGTTGACGCCCCGGGAGTTTTTGTATCTCTTCCTCGATCAGGCGCAGGGTTTCAGCCCGTTCGACCTGATCCGCGCTCGACTCCGCGGCGGACGTTCCTTCCTCGGCCTCATAGGATGCAAGTATATCAAACTCCTCGTCGTCGTCGTCCCGGCGGCCGAGGCCTCCGAAGAGGCTGACCCAGGTGTTCCGGACCTTTTCGCGGCGGAAGTAATCGAGGATGGTGTTCTGCAGGATGCGCTGGAAGAGCATCGGCAATTCGGCCAGGGGCTTGTCGCCGTACTTCTCCGCCAGCTTGATCATGGCGTCCTGAACGATGTCGAGCGCTGCCTCGTCCTTGCGGACCGCGTACGCCGCCTGCTTGAAGGCGCGCCGCTCGACACTCTCGAGGAAGTCGTTGAGTTCTTTATCAGTGGCCATGCGATATGTGGTGGACGCCACCGGTACGTTGCCTGTGGCTTTTCGGAAAACTGTCGAATCCTAGCAAAATTTACGGATGACCGCACCCGAAACCGGCAGAGCAGTGCATACGTAGTTTCCGGGGTGCTCGCAAGCAAAGTTGCCATTTCGACTTTAGAATGGCCGGATCGACATGGTGACGGAGGTAATCAGATGATGCGCATCCTCGGCAAGGCAAGCTCGATCAACGTCCGCAAGGTCTTGTGGACCGCTACCGAACTCGGCATTCCGTTCGAGCGGGAAGACTGGGGCAGCGGCTTCCGCTCCACGCAGGAACCGGCGTTCCTGGCATTGAATCCGAACGCGATGGTGCCGGTGCTGGTCGACGGCGACGTCGTGTTGTGGGAATCGAATACCATCTGCCGCTACCTGGCCAACCGCTACGGCGATGGCCGCCTTCTTCCGGCGGACGCGCTCGCCCGCGCGAAGGTGGAGCAATGGATGGACTGGCAGGCGACGGAATTGAACAATGCGTGGCGCTACGCGTTCATGGGCCTGCTGCGGGGCAGTCCCGCGCACCAGGACCCGGTCCAGATCGCCGCCAGCATCGCCGGCTGGAATCGCCAGATGGGCCTGCTCGAGCGGCACCTCGAAACGGCCGGCGAGTACGTGGCGGGCGGGGCGTTCTCGCTGGCCGACATCGTGCTCGGCCTGTCCGCGCACCGCTGGCGCAAGACGCCGATGACGGAGCGTCCCGCTTATCCCGCCATCGCCGCGTGGATGGCGCGGCTGGACGCCCGGCCGGCTGCCCGCGCGTGGCTTCCGGACGATACTGCGTAAAAATGGGCTTGAAAAAATAATTATTTATCTTGACCAGAATGGTGCAACGCAGTAAGGTATGGAACGCTTTGCACCCCCGAAGCTTATTGTCAAGCCAGCTTGTCACACAAGGTCAACCTCGGCATGACGCGCTTTCACAATGTAGGCAGTTTGCTCCAACCCGTGCCACAAGCGCGAGAGATTCGCATTCCGCTACAGTAACTCAAGCTGAACGAGTTGCGTCCAGCGCCGGTTCGTAAGGATCCTACGGCATCCTGAAAGATCGACGTGACCGCAGAGAGAAGGGAAGCATGAGCACTGTTGCGTGACACGTATCTCGTCAGGGACGAGCATCCGATCAATCTCCCTATGGGTTTTGAAAGGAAACGTATCATGAGTAACGACGCAGCAGCTCCCATCACGGGCGCTGAGATTGTAGTCCGTTGTCTGGCGGAAGAGGCGTGAAGCACGTCTTCGGTTACCCCGGCGGTGCGGTTCTCTACATCTACGACGCCATCTTCAAGCAGGACAAATTCCAGCACATCCTGGTACGCCACGAGCAGGCAGCCGTGCATGCGGCCGACGCGTATTCGCGCAGCTCGAACGAAGTGGGCGTATGCCTGGTCACGTCCGGTCCGGGCGTCACCAATGCCGTCACCGGCCTGTCCACCGCCTACATGGATTCGATTCCGATGGTCGTGATTTCCGGCCAGGTTCCGACCGCGGCGATCGGCCAGGACGCATTCCAGGAATGCGACACCGTGGGCATCACGCGCCCGGTAGTGAAGCACAATTTCCTCGTCAAGGACGTCAAGGACCTTGCCGACACCATCAAGAAAGCCTTCTATATCGCACGCACCGGCCGTCCGGGCCCGGTCCTCGTCGATATCCCGAAGGACGTGAGCATGCAGAAGGCGACGTACTCGTACCCGAAAGAGGTCGAGATGCGTTCCTACCGCCCCGTCGACAAGGGCCACGCCGGCCAGATCCGCAAGGCAGTGCAACTGCTGCTGGCGGCCGAGCGGCCGATGATCTACTCGGGCGGCGGCGTCATCCTCGCCAACGCATCGAACGAACTGAACAAGCTGGTCGAGAAGCTCGGCTTCCCGATCACGAACACGCTGATGGGCCTGGGCGCCTACCGCGCCACCGACAAGAAATTCGTCGGCATGCCAGGCATGCACGGCACCTACGAAGCGAACATGGCGATGCAGCACTGCGACGTCCTGATCGCCATCGGCGCCCGTTTCGACGACCGCGTGATCGGCAACCCGAAGCACTTCGCGACCAATCCGCGCAAGATCATCCACATCGACATCGACCCGTCGTCGATCAGCAAGCGCGTGAAAGTGGACATCCCCATCGTCGGCAACGTCAAGGACGTGCTGGTCGAACTGCTGTCGCAGCTGGATGCCGCCGAGCAGCGTCCGAACCCGGCCGTGCAGAAGTGGTGGCAGCAGATCGAAGACTGGCGCGGCCGCGAGTGCCTGCGCTATGCGACCTCGGATGAGCTGATCAAGCCGCAGTCCGTCGTCGAGAAGGTCTGGGAAGTCACCGGCGGCGACGCGTTCATCACGTCGGACGTGGGCCAGCACCAGATGTGGGCTGCGCAATACTACCCGTTCGACAAGCCGCGCCGCTGGATCAATTCCGGTGGCCTGGGCACGATGGGCGTGGGCCTGCCGTACGCGATGGGCGTGCAGATGGCGAATCCGGGCGCGACCGTGGCCTGCATCACGGGCGAGGGTTCCATCCAGATGAACATCCAGGAACTCGCGACCTGCAAGCAGTATCACCTGACGCCGAAGATCATCCTCCTGAACAACCGCTTCCTGGGCATGGTGCGCCAGTGGCAGGAACTCGACTACGGTTCGCGTTATTCCGAGTCGTACATGGATTCCCTGCCGGACTTCGAGAAGCTGGCCGAGGCCTATGGCCACGTCGGCATGCGCATCGAGAAGCCGGGCGACGTCGACGGCGCCCTGAGGGAAGCGTTCGCCATGAAGGACCGCCTGGTGTTCATGAACTTCATTACCGACCGCAGCGAAAACGTCTGGCCGATGGTCAAGACGGGCAAGGGCCTGTCGGAAATGCTGCTCGGATCGGAGGACCTGTAATGCGACACATCATCTCCGTCCTGCTGGAAAACGAAGCCGGCGCGCTGTCGCGCGTGGTGGGCCTGTTCTCGGCACGCGGCTACAACATCGAGACGCTGACCGTGGCGCCGACCGAAGACGCTACCCTCTCGCGCATGACCATCGTGACGACGGGTTCGGACGACATCATCGAGCAGATTACCAAGCACCTGAACCGCCTCATCGAGGTGGTCAAGGTGGTCGACCTGACCGAAGGCCAGCACATCGAGCGCGAGCTCATGCTGATCAAGGTGAGGGCAGTC